>Ga0214471_10003955_pt1 | contig 11475 bp, 6 predicted proteins | sample RVTome_5_FD_207665 | JGI IMG/M metagenome (GOLD analysis project Ga0214471, IMG submission 207665) | Soil microbial communities from uranium-contaminated site in the Upper Colorado River Basin, Wyoming, United States - RVT142D155 | ecosystem: Environmental > Terrestrial > Soil > Contaminated >... | reverse complement strand
CTGACTGGAACGGGATCTCGCGCTGCAGCGCGTAGAACACTATCTCGTGCTCGCCTATTTCCACAAACGGCTTGACCTTCTTCATGCCGCCGGCGTATTCCACAGGCTCGGGGTGTATCCAGCCTATGCGCTCCACGTCACCGGCCATCAGGTTTATCATGAATGTTTGCAACTGGTCGTCCATGTTGTGCGCCGTCGCGACGACATCGGCACCCACGCTCTCTGCCGCAAGGTCTATCGCTCTTCTCCTAAAAGTGCCGCACATCGAACACGACGACATTTTCTCAGACGGCCTGATGACCATCGCCTCGTCCATCGAGACGCCGAACAGCTCCTTGTAGCTGAGGACCTTGTAGCTGAGGACCTTGTTCTGAACGCCCAGCTTGCCGCAGAAATCCCTGACAATCGCAAGCGACTCGTCGCGGTAGCCCTCTATACCCTCGTCTATCGTGACTGCTATCAAGTCGTCCCTTGACCTGTCATGACCGTCAAAGATCTTTTTGAGCACATACAATAACGATAAACTGTCCTTGCCGCCAGACACGCCGACAGCGACGCGCTCGCCGTACTTGACCATCGAATACCTTGACATCGTCCGCGCGGCCTTGTCTTCGATGGACCGCACAAAGCACTTTTTACACAAATACTCACCGGAGTAGGCCCTGAAGTAGACCGAGGGTTCTTTGTGACATTTGGTGCAGGCGTTCAAGACGTTTTTGTTGAAAAGGAAAAAGAGATATTAATGATGGGTAATAGGATTTATTTATATATGCGTTGCTAGTGGAAAATAATAAAGTTGAACAAGCGAGACCTTGAGAACATTGCTTCTGAAATTGAAAGAGAGGAGTCCCTTTTTGCACACAAGGAATATCTGGATGCGCTCAAATCTGCGCCGGCGATAATCGGGAGAGAAGACAAAGCACGGGAGCTTGCGAGGTTCCTTCTGAGCTCCAGGAAGGGTCACGTGGTTCCTTTCATATCTGTTTACGGGCGGGCTGGGTCTGGCAAATCCACGCTGGTCAAGTTTGTTTGCGAAAACCTCCCCGACATTTCGTACAGGTTTGTGAATCTGCGCAGGGCAAAGACTGTGTTTGGATGCGCCAACCTGATTTTGGCCGAGTTTGGCGTGCCAAACTTGAAGAGTGCTCAGGGGATAAATGTCGCAATAGAAAAAATTGGCGAAGCAATAGAATCTGCATTAGGTGCAGACAAAAAGAGGCTTTTTGTTCTGGCTCTGGATGAATTTGACGTACTGTTTTACGACAAGAGGGGTCGGCCTTCTGATTTCATTTACAAGCTTCTCGTGATGCAGGAAAAACAAAGAGAAAAAGGCCGTCTTGTCTGCATCATCGCTATTTCAAATAACGTGGTGGTCGACCAGGATGTAGATGACAGGGTCAGGTCGCGGATGGGATCGTCGGAAGTTTTCTTTGGCGCATATTCAAAAAAAGATGTTCTGGAAATATTGCAGGACAGGGCAAAAAGCGCATTTGCCCTGCCGGCTGATCCCGAAGTGCTGGAGTACTGTGCTGAGATGAGCTCCTCAGAGCACGGTGACGCGCGGCGCGCGATTGACCTACTCAGGGTAGCTGCAGAGATAGCTGGGAAAAAAGGTGAAAAGAAGCTTGCCAAGACCCACGTTGACGGGGCGTCTGAGCAGCTTCAAAAAGAGAGGATAAACACGGTTCTCTCCGGCGCGTCGTTACACCTAAAGCTCGTCTGCTCTGCTGTTGCAAGAATCACCTTTCTCACGGGTGAGGACTGGCACTCGACATCATCGCTGTACGACCAGTACGTACTGATGGTTTCACGTCACGCAAAGGGTGTGAAACCTCTGATGTACAGGCGGGTCTCTGAATTGCTGACAGAGCTGGAAAACACCGGGCTTGTCACGTCGCAGACCGGCTCCCGGGGCAGGCGCGGATACGGCTCGCAGTACAAGCTTACCGCGCCTCCGGAGGCGATTGGAAGCGCATGCTTTGCAGACTGGTGGAAGAGCGTTGTGAAGAAGAAGAAAGAGCACGATGAAATTGAAAAGAGCGGCGCAGGTCTAAAGCTACCAACCAAATCTCCTTACTCAGGCCTTAGTCAACAATTAGAATCAATGTACAAAGACGAGTGGGATACCTATGTGGGTAATACCTAGCACACGGTGACAACGGTCCAGCATACCCGCGCAGACGCACTGGCGAGGTTCAATCCTTGTTCTGCTGGATTAGTCTTTCAGACCATATGCTGGCGCAAGTCACTGGCAGCATGATGCCAATGTTTCAATCCTTGTTCTGCTGGATTAGTCTTTCAGACCTGTACTGTTTGCCGGCGTGAAAAGATTTTTCGGTTCTCGATATCACGGACGGAATATTTTAGGCGTGTAGTAGTGGAAGTCATCCTTCATACACCTTTTCGCAATTATCAGTTCCATCAAGGTTCATGTCCTCGCAAATTAGTAAGCTAAGGAAAAACCCAAGCGAGCGAGCATTGGGGCAGAAGGGTAACAGCCATAAGGTAGTACCTCATGGATAAGTTCGATCTTACGTCACTGCAGGTAGGTAGTACGTGCCGGACCTCCCTCCTAGAAATGCCATAAGAAGAACTCCCAGAATAACGGGCCCAGAGGTTTCTGCCCCTAATTAGGGGCAAATACAAGTCTCTCATAAGCTTCAAGGCACTTGTGAATTGAATTTGATTCATCTTGTGTGTCCGAATATGGAGGAACGCAGAATGATATCAGTTCTTCAGGCAGACTCAAACGATTAATGTGATGGGGACTGCTAAAAGCATTTCGCAACAATTGGAGGAGACGAGGATTGGGATTTGAATCCATTATGGTAGCATGGGGATACTTCCCTCTCTTCGACCGTTATTGCCATAATGAGCTTTAGAGCTTTGCTGGTTCCATGAAAAACCTTTCTATTTCATTTCATGTTCATATAGGAATGCCTTAATTCCGCCTTGAAGTATATCGTGCTTCCAGTCTAGAATGCCATTGCGTTGGAGTCGTTTTCTTTGTTGTTTTGTCAATTTGACGTTCAGACTTATCTGCAATCTGTAGAATGGAATCGCAAGGAAGTTTACCTTGTTTGCTATGCGTGCCCATTCTTGCTTGTCTTGCTCATTATCGTGGTCTCCGGTTGGGAACAAAGCCCGGCTACCCTTGTTGAGAAGAGTGTTTAGTTGGGCTGAGAGTATGTTTGAAAAAATTACCTTTAGATCTTGCAAAATATCTTCGTAGTAGTTTAATGCAACGAGATCTGTAGGTAGTAGGTAGGTGACTATTTTGTCCTTTTTGCTTTGCTTGTCCACGGTAATATCGCGGACATAGATAATGCTTGATAGTGATGTCCTGCCAGAAGCCGCGTCGAAATGACCCCCCGGAAGCCCTACGAGCGCCGTAAATGCGTGTTTGTATCTAGCGTAAATCCGGCCGTATCTATCATAAAAGATGACGAGTCTCTTTATTATTGCAAGACTCTTTTTGGACAAATCCACCAAATGGAATTTCAGGAATCTTTGTTCTTTCGCTGACAATCCAAGTGTTTTGAAGTAAGGATATAAGAGATAGTTTCCCATATCAGAAAGCGTTAGTCCGCGCAAGTAATCGATTTCATCCTTCATGACGCCCATTGTCCTCTGGTGCACAATGAGCCTAGGTAACTCCTTTATGTTTATTCTCAGCACATGGCTGAATGTCAAATAGTCTTCTAGGATCATGAATAATCCTGAAACAATCTCTAGTTGGAGAACTTGAGCATTCGTTACCGCTTCTTCCGCCATAGATGTCGGAAATTCTCCTCTTAGAAACAGAGTTCTCAGGGCTTCAATAGTCTCCTTGAGACGTTCGATTCGGGCTCGAAGTAGGCCGGTCTCCCTGAATATCAGAGTAAATGAAGAATCAAGTCCTCTATCGCGAAGATATTTCCATGCTTCCTGTAGCCTGGCGTCAGAGTCATTCAACAGTGAGATTTTGATAATGGCCGTTATAGCCTTTTTTTCAAAACAGAATCAAGCACCATAGTATGCAATATATCTCATCTAAAAAGTTCATAGTCTTGCAGCACTATAGGAAACTGGCTCAGAGTCTCAAATGAGTCTTGATTCTTTTGATCGATCTATTCAGACTGACCACACTGATTCTTGCCGCTCTTGCAATGCTTCTTGATCGAAAGACCTGTCCAGTCATTATCCCAGAGATCGACATGATTCCTCCCGCCACTGCCCGTGGATTCTTACCAACTAGCAAACCGCCCGCATTCATTTTGCCAAGAATTTCTTCTGCCATTCTCTTAGCGTCCTCAGAATATCCCATTTTTGTCGATATGTCGCGGATGTAATACAAGCCCTCATCGAATCCGCTGACAGGAGCCTTCGGATATGTGTTTAGAGGACCGCGCATCCTAGGCTCTAACATTACCTCAACTCCTCTTTTCACCTTCCTGAGATGCCTTGTCTTTTCAAGATAGTCGATTCTGTGGCGTATCACGGATTCGCTGATATCTTTGCCTTCTAACATCGAAACCACTTCCCTCATTGGCTTTTCTCCATCTCTTAGTAGCCGATCGATGTGCTTTTCTGTAACTCTTCTTACCAATTTCTTGTAGAATGGTGGCTTGATTCCTCTTTGTTCAGCCAAGAAATCAATTCCATCTAGAACGATGGCAGACAAGAAGTATCTTGTCTCATGCTCTTGCCGTTCTAATTCCTCCCAAACCAAATTCCAATCGAATTCGCTGCTCTGAGCAATCTTTGCCATATCATCTATATCCCCTTCTCTTGCTGCTAAGGCTTTCAGCAAGAATATGTCACTGTTGTGAAGTATGCCAAGCCTTAACTTTTCAAACGTCTCGATCTTTGCGCGCTTGATCATTCTATCCGATAGATAAAACTGCTGTCTACCTATGAAGCGAAAGAAGACGTCAATTCGGCTTCGTGTAGGATGAACTAGGATACCGAATACGCTTAATCTCTTATCCTCTTCAGATAGGTTTGTGTCTTTTAGTGAAGTGTAACCCATGCTTATCAGGGCTTTTGTTAATTGTTCAGATGCTTGTGTATCATTGACTACAATATCACAATCTTTTGTTCTTGCCTTCAATCCCTTTATACGCATGTTTTCCCCACCAATTAGGAAAACGTCTGTGGTCTTGCTGAGCGTCTTTCCAATGTCTTTGAAAAGATCAGGATATGCCAAGGGGAGCGTGTAGGTCTCTGGTGGTATACCATAGAGGTTGGCTTTTTCTACAAACTCGTTTCTTGGAGGGAAAAGATCAGGGTTCTTTAATTCGTTATCTCTAATGAAATTCTCGACATCCAGCCATACTTCAGTGATGTTGCATTCTCTCGCTACTTTCCTAATTTCAAGTGGCTGAAGTTCATCTTTATTCTTTAGGTAGAAAATGATCGACATAATCAGTCCGTTCTTATCCTTGTCTTTGTTGGCAGCAATAATCGCGTGGAGCAATACGTCCTGCAATTTTAGTGCGGATTGTTGCTTCGCATAGTAATCATGCGTGGTGTGATACTCGATGCCATAATCAGAAAATAAGGAGAAACCTGTTAGTTCGCCCTCTACCCTTTTTCCTTTTGGAACCCTCTTCAATGTGATTAGGCTATTCTGAAAAATTATCTCTGCATACGGTTCAAGGTCTTTCTTAGTCCTTTCCGTCTTCAGAATTTGGGCAAAGGTATACAATTGATCCTTTGCACGATTTATGCCAAGTCTGTCGTTCTCTTTTGTCACTGCTCCAATAGATTGTAAGTCTGCTAATGATCGTTTTATGGTTGCCAATGATAGCCCGGTCAAACGTTGAAGTTCTTCGACTGTCATGGGTTCTACTAGGCTTGAAAAGACTGTTTCGTTAGAATCGCGCAATAGTTTTTCAGTGTTAAAGTGCGGAGCCACATCCCGGAAAAGAATGGTTTTTGAATTCTGCTTGAAGGTGACCTTGGAATCTATCTTTTCAATGTAATCGGCATTAGCCAAATCCTTCAGGAGATCGTAGAATTGTGTTTTGCCCAAGCCAAGTCTTCCTTGCAATTCCTTAAGGTCTGATACACCTTCTCCTATTGCCTCGAGCAAAGCGATTGAAGAACTATTCATACGGTATCATATGAGCGGAGACACTTATATAGTTTGCCGCTTTTATGATACCGTAACGCGACATGAAGAGCATCTAGTACTAATCTACCAAGCATACACCGTTTCAAACCGCTTGAACCTCGCACATCCCGGGGGAGGCCAAGCTCATCTATCAACTTATAATTAACCGGCGGTAACGCCTTGTATGGCTGACACTCCAAATTGGGTGTTGCAGCTTGACGGATACCATGAATTTCAGATCGAAATGAAAGCAGAAAACTGCATGATCAGTGCTACATCATCTGACAACCAACTTTCGATCAAAATAGAGTTAGCAAGCTACACTATTCATGGATTGATAGACGAAATTGAGCAGGTACTAGTTGGCCCTCCTCAAAAAACATTCGCCGCGGGCGTCAGAGGCTTGGAATTAATACAACAAAAAGATAATTTCATACTCACTATCAGCGCCTACGATACCACATTCAAATTGCTTTTTAAGAATAAACGAGACCTAGGTAAACTCTCCCAGACGCTAAAGTCAGCATCATCATGGACCCCTGAAAAGTCACGGCTTGTCTCAAGAGAAGTGTGGACCTATATTGACAGCAAGACTAACGATGAAATCGCAAGTGAGATCTGCAATTTGATCAAGCAAGAGCTTTCGTCATCTGAGCAGCTAGCTGTCTTCGATGTCGATGCCGTTGATAATTACATACATGAATTTTGGAAACGCAAGGGAACGGACTGGATAAGAGTTTACACCTCTTCCACAGAGGTAAGTGCTAGAATGGAGGAAATCGAGAATAAGGTAGCAAACACGATTTCGGACGAAACTATTCGCGCTCAGAACAATCTTGTCGATAAGCTTGCAAGGGAGCTGGCAGGCCTTGCGATAGAGAAGAAGCTCGAAAGGGTATCGAAGAAAGGGATCGAAGATTTTCTCCGTTCTAAAGATCTGACCTTGCCTGACAGAATCAGGCAGAGAATCTATATACGCGCAAACACCCGCATGGACGCAATGAGGCGACTATAAGCAACCATGTTGTGACCTGACTGAGTCCAAACTATCACAAGAAGTTAGTAGATTAGATTAGCTTACTATGGTATGCCTTGTACTATACCTTTCATTTTCAAGGCATTTGCAGCGGCCCCAGAGGTTTCTGCCCCTAATTGGGGGTAAATACCAATCCGCATCGTTTCAAATTCATGAAAAGCCCGTTGTTTCCTGGGTCCGAATGCGGAGGTACCTACACCTTTAAAGGGGCGAGTCCTTAATCCAGGGGCCAGAGCCAGTGGTTTCCATGCTGATACCGGTTCTAAAGTGGACCCGACTACCAATACTTTGAATTGAGTTAGAAGGATTCTGTTAGAACGGAGGGTTCTATGGAATTTGGTGTTGTCATAGTGATGACTTCATAAGCAGCTCGAGCTTTAAAGAAGTTATCCAAGTCTGTGCTCGAAAAGCAACAAATCCTTCATCTTCGCAATCTCTCATCTAGATTTACGCTTCAAAATTGCTTTGTCAAGGCTCAGGATCTGACTGCCGCTAAAGAATAATACTAATGACGATCCCAACAAACCAAAGTCCTTAAGCAGTCCAAAACTTCCCGTAATATGTGAGCAGATATTCGGTAGCGCCAATACAGTGCAGTTCATTCCAGGAGCCACTGTCCATCCTGCGACGCCAGTTATACTGAATTGTATCACTCCCCATAATGCTGCAAGTCGCGTAAGAAATCCTACAAGCAAGAAAATCGCTGCTATAGTTTCAAGTCCAGTCACAAGATAAGTAATTGGAATGGCAGCACCCGAACCGAAAAAATTATTTACTAAACCATTTGCTTCTGGATGGCCAACCGCTAATGCAAACCAGCGTGGGATTACAGTATCTAACCAGAGATATCCGAGAATCATTCTGAGAGCAAAAAAACCAAATTCGCTTCTTCTTGGATTGGGTGTGAACAAGAATGAGCTGAATTTGCTAGTAAAGGACATAGGGGCTACGAAGAAATATTTCATGCTGGCTTATAAATTGCACGAACAAGAGGTCCCATAGCAAAAGAGTCATCCTTAGATCTAAATAATAGTAAGAGTATAGCTTTCCTGAGCATCTGACATTGGTAACTTGGAACATTATACTCTATCTTAAAATTCATCATGACTCCAGTCAAGTTACCGGAATTTGTTCGCTTTAGTATGTTCTGACCTGACACATCAAACGCTACGAGTATGGACTGTCTTCACGAAAAATTCTCCTTCCTTTGGCTGCCAACAAAGAAGTGTGTTCCATCAAATTCAAACGCCACAGGTGAAACATTCGGTTTGCCCTACTTAGAGCCTATCTTTTATTTCGCGGGTTGTTTTCGTAGCGCCGTGTTTCAATCCTTGTTCTGGTGGATTAGTCTTTCAGACATACATTGTGACATACAGGTCATCATTGCCGCACTCGTCAGTTTCAATCCTTGTTCTGGTGGATTAGTCTTTCAGACATATGTGAGGCTCTCAACATCGAAGGTATAAGTAAGGTTTCAATCCTTGTTCTGGTGGATTAGTCTTTCAGACTCTAAGCTAGCCTTGACCAGAGTGTCGGTGGTATGGCGTTTCAATCCTTGTTCTGGTGGATTAGTCTTTCAGACAGTGATAGTTGCGGCGCTTGGTGCTGTATCCTTCAGTTTCAATCCTTGTTCTGGTGGATTAGTCTTTCAGACAGGTTCATGATAGTCTTGTAGCCAAGGTCATAGTGGTTTCAATCCTTGTTCTGGTGGATTAGTCTTTCAGACTTCGTGTGTAGTCACCATCTTGCCGTACATTCTCAGTTTCAATCCTTGTTCTGGTGGATTAGTCTTTCAGACGCGTCGCATGCTGGACCGGGTGGTTGATTCCCTGGAGTTTCAATCCTTGTTCTGGTGGATTAGTCTTTCAGACTCATGCCTAGGCTCCCAGATGCCCAAGGCTTTCTGGAGTTTCAATCCTTGTTCTGGTGGATTAGTCTTTCAGACCTGTTTGTATCCTAAAAGGAGTGTCAGAGGTGTTAAACAGTTTCAATCCTTGTTCTGGTGGATTAGTCTTTCAGACTCGTTTGTATTCCTGTTCCTACATAATCCCACATAGTTTCAATCCTTGTTCTGGTGGACTAGTCTTTCAGACTTGCCAAGACTCCCTGATGCTCAAGGGTTCTTGGAGTTTCAATCCTTGTTCTGGTGGATTAGTCTTTCAGACGCGATACAAAACTAGAAGCAAAAGGACTCTTCGGAGGTTTCAATCCTTGTTCTGGTGGATTAGTCTTTCAGACTGCACGGAGCTTTGTATGCAGCTCGTCGGGCAGGGGGTTTCAATCCTTGTTCTGGTGGATTAGTCTTTCAGACTCTGCAAAGTACCAAAGCGGCGTTCAGCATATCCAAGTTTCAATCCTTGTTCTGGTGGATTAGTCTTTCAGACTATACCCCGCTTGCCAGTATATAAGCTCACCATATGGTGTTTCAATCCTTGTTCTGGTGGATTAGTCTTTCAGACAATAATTGAAAACAGCTTTGAAAAAGAGGCATATAGTTTCAATCCTTGTTCTGGTGGATTAGTCTTTCAGACGCCGCTATTTCGGGTGACCTGAGACGGCAACCATAGTGTTTCAATCCTTGTTCTGGTGGATTAGTCTTTCAGACAGTGATTTTTGCCGCTATTTTACATCATGAAAAGCACTAGTTTCTCCCATCTTGTCCCTCCAAAGACATGGGATCCCAATTATATCAGTTAGTATTTAAAAGTCCTGTGGGGCAGATTTTCCGGAAGCAGCAATTCAGACATCTCCCGTCAAACTGACTTGGAGGGGCTATCCCCATCTCGATTGTTCGTCTTGTATCACTAAGCATTGCAGCCGCGAAATTCCGTAATTCTTCATCAACCGTGACTTCTTTTCTAACATGAGCGCCTTTGGAAAACATTATGATGGCTCGTCTGACTGGCTTGTTTTTATTCTCCTCAATCAACATTGCGAGTAATCCTATCTGGGCTCTCAGGCTATCGCCAATAGTGTGGTGGTCAGAGTACTTTCTTTCTACTAGAACTATTTCGTCGTCGGTTTCCACAGCTTCATCAATCTTGCCAACTATTCCAAGTTTTTCGGAGAATAATCTTAAGCCGACAAGTTTCGTTCCTCCTGGAACGCCTGTGGGATAGTCCTTGTTTCGTTTTTCGTGCGTCTCATGAACCTTTCTTCCAGACAATACACTGCCGCGCTTTTCCTCATATTGTTTGAGTTGCAAAACGTGTGTGTAATAGGTAAATTTCCTGCAAAAGGCGTTCTCAACTACGTCTGTCACGTTAAGATAATCCATTACAGCACTACCGCCGGCGTCTTTCCCGAGACGTACTCCTTGTCGAATCCCCTGCCAACCATAGTTATCCTTCCAAAGCAGGCTGAACACGTGAGGATTATGTATAGGGAGTCCCTTTCGTTTATCACGACTACTCGTAGTTTTTCTATCAGATCCTTGAGCTCTTGATTTGAAATATTGCCACAAAATGCGCTCTTTTGGATTCTACTGAATCCCGCATCCTTTAATATTCTTGTAACCCGTGCTCGGGTCAGGTTGTCAGAAATATCGTATATTGCGTAGTAGGAGTTCTTTTTCAGGCTGTTTCACCCAGTAGAATCGATATAAGTTCGCCACAGGACTTCCACCCATCCTCTTCTACCTCCTTTCTACACCCCTCGTGCCATGCGGAGAGTACTGGCCCTCTTCCATTTTTTGAGAGATATACCCCCTTCAGGTCAGAATGTGCACCTTCCTCGAACCAACTCGCCTCAACCATTTTTCTGTTGAAAAGTGTGACGACCATACGGTCAATGGTAGCTCTGACAGGCTCCATCAGATCAAATGCGAGAGTAGGTTTTGCATAATTATCGGAATGGAGGAACCCGCAATGAGGATCCAATCCTGAAAGTATTATCACTTTTTCGATGGTAGCATATCCAAGTCCATAGCCATAGTTTAGTACCGCGTTAAATCCGTCAAGTGCAGGATGTTGACTCCTTTTTTCAAAAGCCCACTTGCTCGGCAAGCATGCTGAAATGGCCCTGAAATACGTCGCTGCGGATGTACCTTCAAGACCAAGTATTGTTTTGAGAGCATCTGCAGAATAATTCACCGCATCTAGCTTGTCAATTGAGTTGGCTAATACCAGTAGTGATGTTTCTAGCTCGGTCACAGTGTAATCTCGGTTGTTTTTTAGGTCAATCAGGAATTTCCGTTGATTCCGTAGCTTTCGCTCTACCATTTTCTTAGATATGGCATAGCCTGTCGCGTTTTTTTGTTGGAGGTATTGCTGCCTTCTTATCTCTGTCGCCTTCCCAGGAGTACTCGCCCACATCCGAGCCAGGGGCCTGCCTGACCAAGTCG
>Ga0214471_10003954_pt1 | contig 11476 bp, 11 predicted proteins | sample RVTome_5_FD_207665 | JGI IMG/M metagenome (GOLD analysis project Ga0214471, IMG submission 207665) | Soil microbial communities from uranium-contaminated site in the Upper Colorado River Basin, Wyoming, United States - RVT142D155 | ecosystem: Environmental > Terrestrial > Soil > Contaminated >... | reverse complement strand
CTCGTGACCGATGGCGTGGCGCGGGCCGTCGTCCACGACTCGGCGACGGCGCGCCGGGCCAACACGACGTCGACGGGGCACGGGCTGCCGGCGCCAAACACGTTCGGTCCCATCTCCTGGAACCTGTTCATGGCGCCGGGATCGAGCTCCAAGGCGAGCATGTTGAGCTCGATCGATCGCGGCCTCTGGGTGACCCGCTTTCATTACGTGAACACCGTGCACCCGCGCAAGGCGGTGCTGACCGGGATGACCAAGGACGGCACCTTCCTGATCGAGGGCGGGCGGATCGTCCGGCCCGTCCGCAACCTGCGCTTCACGCAGGCAATCCCCGAGGCGTTCAGCCGGATCGAGGCGATCGGGAGCGACACGCGCCTCGTCGCCGCGGAGTACTCGGGCATCAACTCCCGGGTACCGGCGTTGCGCATCGGCCGTTTCGCGTTCACCGGCGCAACCGCGGCCGAATCGGCCTAGTGTCGATGGCGGCGGTCGATCTGCGCATCGGCGACGTGGTCAGCCTGCGGCGCCAGCACCCGTGTGGGAGTCGAGAGTGGCGAGTCGTACGGCTGGGCGCCGACATCGGTCTGGTCTGCTCCGGCTGTGGCCATCGGATCCTGATGGATCGCCTCGACGTCGAGCGTCGCTTCACCGGCCATGTGGAGCGCGGCCCAGAGCCGGAGGCCTAGCCCCATGTCGGCGCTGCCACCCGACCTGACCCAGGAGGTCAGCAGGGAGCTCGGCCACGACCTCGGCCACGACCTGTCCGGGGCCGGCAACGTCTTCCGCAATCGGAGCTTCGTCTCGCTCTGGATCGCCCAGCTGCTGAGCCAGCTGGCCGCAAACATGGTGCTCGCCGCGCTGATGGCCACCGTCGTGACCGCGACCGGCTCGAACACGGCCAACGCGGTGTTGATCCTGACCTTCCTCGTGCCGGCGGTGGTCTTCAGCACCATCGCGGGCGTCTTCGTCGAGCGCAGCGATGCCCGCCTCATCATGCTGGCCTCGAACCTGCTGCGCGCCGGCGGCACCGTCCTCTTCATCTTGGTCGGCACCCATGTGCCGCTCATCCTGGTCATCAACCTGTTCATCGCCACCGTCACAGCCTTCTTCGCTCCTGCCGAGCTGACGGCCATCCCCCGCATCGTCCAGCACCGCCACCTGATGGCCGCCAACTCTGTCTTCGTGCTCACCATCAACGCGACCTTCGCCATCGGATTCGGCTTCCTGGGGCCACTGCTCCTCACCACCGCCGGCGCCAACGCGGTCTTCGTGGTGGTGGCGGTCATGTTCGGGCTGGCGGCGCTGGCCATCATCCCCCTGCCCAGCGTCCGGCCCGAACGACGCGGGGAGCTGCATGCCGCGGACGCGACGCATGCGCTGCGAGCCGTGTTCGACCAGGTGAAGGAGGGAATCGAGTTCGTGCGCGCGCACCGCAAGATCGCGTGGTCGCTCGGGTACCTCGGGATCGCGGCCAGCCTGATCGGGGTGATGGGCGCCATCGGTCCCGGCTTCGCAACCGACATTCTCCTGCTTCGCCCGCAGGACTTCTTTTTCGTGATGGGACCGGCGGGGCTGGGGGCGGTGATCGGGATCCTCTTCGTCAACTCGTACGGCCAGGCCATTCCCCGGCGTCTGCTGATCGACATCGGCCTGGTTGCGATGGGGTTGACGCTCATCGGCCTGGCGCTGGTCAAGCCGATCACGGTGGCGCTGGCACCCGCCCTGGGGCCGATCGAGGAGAGCCTGCCGGAGGCGATGGCGCCGATCATCTCGCTCATCGCGCTGGTGGTGCTGATCGCCCTGACCGCCGGGGTGGAGTATGCGTTCGTGGCCATCCCGTCCCAGACCGCCCTCCAGGAGGAGCTGCCGGTCGGCGTCCGCGGGCGGATCTTCGGGATCCTGAACACGCTCCTGTCGGTCGCCTCGTTCCTTCCCGTGCTCCTCGCGCCGGTCGCGGCGGACCTGCTCAACATCGTCTTCCGCGGGGCGGGCATCCCGGTGGTGATGGGCTTCCTGGGGCTCGTCACGCTGGTGGCGGGCTTTGCCTCCTGGCGCCACAACACCGCCGCCGGACTGCACGCCGAGCCGCCGGCGGCCGGAAGCGGCGCACCGGAGCCTGGATGACGAGCAGGCTCCTGGCTGGGGTCGTCCTGCTCGTCTCGGTGCTGGTCGCCTGGCTCGCGATCAGCTACACGCTCGCCGCCCGGCTGCTGCAGGCGCTGATCGGCGTGTCGATGGTGTATGTGGGCTACCTGGCCTTCCGAGGATGGCGCGCCATGCGCGATCCGCTGCGGGCCGCCGCCTCCAGCGCCGGAGTGGCGACCGGCGATGCCACGGGGCGCCCATGGGTGAGCATCGTGGTGCCGGCGCGGAACGAGGCAGAGGTGATCGGCGGAGCCGTCGCCGACCTGGGCCGCCAGGCCTATGCGGACGCGAGCGGGCCTCGTTTCGACGTGCTGGTCGTCGACGACGGGTCGACCGATGGCACCGGCGCGCAGGCACGCGCCTCGGCGGCTCCCTTCCCCAATCGGGTCCGGGTCATCCGTCGCGAGCCAGGCGGAGGACCAGCGACCAAGGGCGCCGTCCTGCAGTTTGCGCACCCATACCTGCGCGGCGAGGTGATCGCGACCATCGACGCTGACGCGCGGCTGGCGCCGGACTTCCTGGAGCGCGTGATGCGAGCATGGCAGCGCGACCCCGCCGCAGCCGCATTCCAGGCGCAGCGGCGCGCCCTGAATACGGGCGCGGGCTGGCTGCCGGCAGCGCAGGACGACGAGCTGCTGATGGACATGGCCAGCCAGTGCGGCCGCTGGGCGAACGGCGGGACCGCGGAGCTGCGGGGAAACGGCATGTTCGTCAAGCGTCCCGCCCTGGAGGCAGCCGGTGGCTGGAACGAGCAGGCGCTGACCGAGGACCTCGACCTGTCGACCAGCCTGGTCGCTGCCGGGGAGCATGTCTGCCTGGCACCCGAGGCGGAGGTCCGCGAGGAGGCGCTCGAACGGCTGGGTCCCCTCTGGAGCCAGCGGCTTCGGTGGGCGGAGGGCAGCCTGCGCCGCCTCATGGAGCGCGGGCCGCGGCTCGTCGCGGATGGCCGGCTGCCGGTGTCGCTCAGGTTCGACTTCGTCCTCTTCGTGGGCGAGTTCGTGATCCCGCCACTGTTCGCCACGACCACGATCGCGAGCCTGGTCACCGTGGCGCTGCCCCGGCCGGCGGACTGGAGCGTGCCGCTCGCCCTGGTGCTGGGCTACGGCCTGGGCACCTTCATGCTCGGGTTGGCCGGGGTGGCGGCGCACGGGGAGCGCGGTTTGAGCCTGCTCGGTCGTGCGGCCCGTGGCGCGCTCTTCCTCTCCCATTGGCTGCTGGTCGTGCCCGGGGCCCTCGTGCTCATCGCCTTCGGGCCGCGAACCGTGGCCTTCGCTCAGACACCTCGCGTCGGCAGTCCACGAGACCGATGAGCCAACCGCGCGCCTCCGGGGTGGTGATCGGCGAGGTGGTGGTCGAGGCGAGCTCGGACGGGCTGCAGACGACCCAGGCAGTGGGGATCGCGGACGGCCGCGTGGTCAGCGCGGGCACTCGTGAGGATGTGCTCGATGCGGCGGCGCCCGGTGCCACCGTGATCGAGGCGGGCGCCGCGGCCGTCGTGCCCGGGCTGCACGATTTTCACCTGCACCTGGTCGGGATGGCCCACGCGCGTCTCGAGGTGGCGCTCGACGAGGTCGTCACCTTCCGGGAGCTCGTCGCCCGCGTGCGGGAGGCGGCGGAGCGTCTGCCCCACGAGGCCTGGCTGCGCGGCCGCGGCTGGGTCGAGGCGGCCATCGACCACGGTGCGTTGATGAGCCTGGAGCGGGCGGTCGGCGGGCGCCCGGCCCTGCTCTACAGCCACGACGGGCATTCGGCCTGGGCCTCGGCCGCCGCCCTGCGGCTGGCCGGGATCGGGGTCGACACCCCGGATCCCGGCGGTGGCCGGATCGAGCGCGACGCGGCCGGCGGCCCGACCGGCGTGCTTCGTGAGCGCGCCACCGACATGATCGAACCGGTCGCCGGTGGCACCGACCCGGGGCAGCTGAGCCACGCACTGGACGAGGCGGTGACCGAGCTGCTCGGGTGGGGCCTGACCGGGGCGACTGACGCGGGCGACTCGTCGCCGGACAACGGGACCGGCGCCTACGCCGCCATCGGCGAGAGCGGCTCGACCCTGCTCGACGCGCGCGAGCGGCTGAACGGGCGCCTGCGACTCACCGTCAACCTGCCGGCAGCGGCGATCGAGGCCGGCGCCGAGCTGGGACTGCGCACCGGCTCGCCGATCGCCGACACCGCGACCCTGCGAGCCGGTTGGGCCAAGGCGTACGCCGACGGGGCGCTTGGCTCGCGGACCGCCGCCCTGTTCGAGCCGTACTCGTGCGGGGAGGATCAGCAATCGGGCATCCTGCGGTTGGAGGCCGCGGACCTGGACCGCCTGCTCGCCGCCGGCCGGGCCGCGGGGATCGGCATGGCGGTGCATGCCATCGGCGATCGCGCGGCCGCGAACGTCCTGGATGCCATCGAACGGGCTCCGGCGCGCGGCTCTGGCGTGCCGCCGGATCGGATCGAGCACCTGCAGCTGATGCGTCCATCCGACTCGTCGCGGCTGGCCGCGCTCGACGTGACCGCCAGCGTGCAGCCGATTCACGCCGCCTCGGACCGCCAGCTGGTCGAGCGCTGTTGGCAGCCGCGCCAGGCGGATGCGTATCCGTGGCGCGCGCTCGCCGCCGGCGGAGCTCGTCTGGCCTTCGGTTCGGATGCGCCCATCGAGTCGCCGAATCCATGGCACGGCATCTTCGCCGCCGTTCATCGCCGCTTCCCGGCTGACGGCACCACCGACTGGCGGACGGCGCAGGCGCTCGACCTCGCGTCCGCGCTGCGCGCCTACACCCTGGGTCCGGCGACATCGCACGGCGCGTCCGACGAGGGCCACCTGCGGCCCGGCGCTCGCGCGGACCTCGTCGTGCTCAGCATCGACCTGGCCACGCTGGTGGCCGCCGACGAGCGCATGGCGGCGGCCCGCGCCGTCCTGACCATGGTCGACGGGCGCGAGGTGCATCGGTCCTGATCGGGCCAGGTACGCAAAATAGCGTTGCGTGGAGGCACATTGGCGGCGTAGGATCTCGCCGACAGAGCGAGCAAGCGACCGTGCGCAATCGCACACGGAGGCAGGCGATGGCGAACCGAGACGACGCGCCGCGGGGATTCCCGATTGATGATGCCAGCCGCCCGGTAGGGCCCGGCCACCGCGCGCCCGGGTCGTCCTCGTTCGATCCGACGCGGCTCGACTTCGGCCATCACGCGGGCCGAACGATCGAGGAGCTGTCCGTGGTCGACCCTGACTACCTGCGCTGGCTGGAGCGCCACCCCTCGGGAACACGCTACCGGTCGGAGATTCATCGGGTTCTGGGCGCGATCCCTCGCTCGACCGACTGGGACCGGTAGCCTCCGGCTGATCGCCCGTCGGCCTCGAGGCTACTGCTGGAGGCGGCGCCTCCAGGCGCCCGGCTCGGCGGCGCGCCGCGTCGCGGCCGCTATCCGAAATCTCCGCACCATTACCAATCCGGCACCCGCCAAGAGCAGCACGAATGCGCCGATGGCGAGCGGCAACGGGTTGGCCGCCACGAAGCCGAAGACCGCGGCGGCGGCGCCCGGCGGGGTCGGCGTCGGTGTCGGGGTCGGCTGCCATGTGGGGCTGGGCGTCGGCGTGGCGGAGATCACGACCCTGAACGTCGCGTCGTCACGTGCTGACCGTATGCAGTCTGCTGGAATGGAGCCGATCACCGCCATGGTCACCGTATGCGGCCCGACCGGCGCATCGCCCGGGACTCGGAACTCGATCACAAAGTCGTCAGCACCGGAGCTTGCGCGCTTGATTTCGACGCCATCCCACAGGATCGCGATGTCGCAATCGGCTGGGAATCCGCTGGCGAGTGCCTTGACGGTCGCGCCCCTGGACCCCGTCGCCGGATCGAGCGTAAGCGACGCGGCGGCGCCGACGGGAGCGGGCAGCATGAAGGTCAGCGCAGCGACCAGCGCGAGCGCTACCGCCCACGAGCTGGTTCTCGCGGGCAGATGCGCGCGCCCCCATCCTGTGCGGCGCTGATCGGCCATGGCCGCAGGCTAGGCACCGCAGGCTGCAGCGCACAAGCCCCAATGGTGCCGATCGCAGCACCGGACCATCGGCGTCGGCTGCCATCATCAGCTCGATGACGGGACTCGGCGAACGGGTGGGAAGGCTGCTGAACCGATTCCTGCCGCGCGGCGGGCTCCTGCTCTCCGTCCTGCTGTTCGGCAGCTACGTGATGGGCTATGTGCGCGACAGGGCCTTCGCGCAGACCTTCGGGGCGGGCGCCAAGCTCGACGCCTACAACGCCGCCTTCGTGCTGCCCGAGCTGACCCTCGACGTGCTGGTGGCCAGCGGGCTGGCGGCGCCCTTCATCCCGATCTTCCTGCGGCTGCGAGGCGCCACCCCGAACCCGTCGGCCGCCAACGAGTTCGGGCAGACCATCTTCACCGGCGCGGTCGGGCTTATGACGCTGGCCGCCGCCGCGCTCTTCGTCCTGGCGCCGCAGACGACGGCGCTCATCGCGCCCGGCTTCAGCGGCGAACAGCGTGACCTGTACGTCGCCCTCTTCCGGGTCATGCTCATCACGCCGATCGTGTTCGCGGCCTCGCTGACCATCGGTGAGGTGCTGCTCGCGGAGCGCCGCTTCCTGGCCTACGGCTCGGCGCCGCTGCTCTACAACGCCGGCATCGTGCTGGGCACGATCGCCTTCAGCGCACCGCTCGGCATCTTCGGGCCGGCCATCGGCGCCGTGCTCGGCGCGCTCCTCCACCTGGGCATCCGGCTCTGGGGACTGCGAGACAGCAGCTTCCGAGTTCGCCCGCGCCTCCGCAACAGCCGCTCGATCGGCGAGTTCGTACGGCTGATGCTCCCCAAGATGGCTAGCCACCCGGTGGAGCCGATGACCTTCCTGTTCTTCACCGCGGTGGCCACCGGGCTCGGCGCGGGCAGCGTCTCAGCGGTGAGCTTCGCGCGCAACTTCCAGAGCGTGCCGGTCACCGTCATCGGCGTCGCGTTTGCGCTGGCTGCATTCCCCGCGCTCTCGGCGGCGTGGGCCAACGGTGAGCGGCGGGCCTTCACGACGGGTCTGCTGCGTGACACGCTCTCGATCGCGGTCCTGACGAGCGGCGCTGCGGTCCTCCTCTACCTGCTCAGCGAGTTCGTGATCAGCCGCTTCCTGGGTGGCGGCGCCTTTGACGCCGCAGACGTCGCGCTCACCGCCGGAGTGCTGGCCGCGTTTGCGCTTTCCGTTCCTTTCGAGAGCCTCACTCACCTGCTGAGCCGGGCGATCTACGCCACGCGGCACACGCTGCTGCAGGTGATCGCCTCGCTGACAGCGTTCGGCGTCACGATCTGGGCCACCGCCGCGCTGCTCGCCGAGCTGGGAATCCTGGCCATTCCGATCGGCTTCGCGATCGGGAATGCCCTGAAGGTCGTGCTGCTCGGGCTCGTCGTGGCCTGGCGGCTGCGGCCCCAACCAACGCCTTCCGCACGCTGAACCGATGGTCGGATCGTACTGTTGGGGAACCGACGGTTGGGCAGACAAACTCTGTCCTCACCTGTCTTTTCGAGGCTTGTGCGAATGCGTTTCCGGCGTGCGATAGATGGGGCCAGGCAGCTGACGGATGCCGGCGAGGTCGCCATGCCCGCGCCTTCCGCCGTTTCCGCAGCCATTGCGTACGAGCTGTCGGCAATCGAGCTGTACATGACCGATGGGCGCCGCCGGGGATGGGCCGCCACCAATGGCCGGCGTACCAGTGACTGGCTGAACGCCGCCGATCCGCTGCCCGTTCAAGGAGTCACGGCCGTGGACATCGGGGAGCCGCCCGACCCCCCGCCCTCCGCCGGTGCGGCGGGCGGCGAGGTCTCACAGTTGGCCGCCGATGACGTCGTCTTTGTTATCCCGCCTCCACTTCCCGCCAATCGGCACCTCCGCCTCCACCGTCGAAAGGTCCATGTCCAGGTCCACGTGGGGAAAGCGACGATCAGCGGGCAGGCGCACATCCGGCCGGGGGCGCAGGCGGGCGATCATATCTTCCGCTCCGGCCGCCGCTTCGTGCCGCTCACTGATGCGGAGGTCGTTCTCGACGACGGCTCCGCCGTCTGGGCGCTACCGGTGGTCATCATCAACGCCGCGTCGGTGAGCGAGATCCACGGGATCGAAGAGCCGCAGACGACGCCCATGCCGGCCCGTCAGCCGGACCCGGCGCAGCTCGCGGGCTCTCGCGGAGAGGCAGAACCCGGACCGGCGCCCGCCTCAATGGGCTCGCGCGGAACGATCCTGCTCACCGCCCTCGAGCTCCTGCTGGCTGAGGGCGTCATCGACCTCGTCGAGTTTCAGACCAAGCGCGCCAAGCTGCCTGCCGACTGAGCGCGGCCGAACGGCCTCAGAGAGGGGTCGTCGGCAGCACCACCACGTACTTGCCGTCGCGGCCAGGGTAGGCGCCCTCGGGTCGCGACCAGCCGATGAAGTTGCGTTCCATCTCGGCCGCATCCTGGAACGTGCCAGGCGGGTCGGAAGGCCCCCAGATGCTCGAGACACGTGGGTACCACGGATCCAGGATGTAGGTGCCGGTGACGGTCGCGTCCGCGAAGTAGCTCGGGTCGGCGTCGGCGCGGTAGCCGGTCATCACCCAGGTATGGGCGCCCCACCAGGGCAGCAGCACCACCGGCTTGCCGGTCATGCTCAGGGCGATGGCGGAGTCCCGCAGCGCATCGGCCCGGATGTCGTAGGCCCGGATCTCGTAACCCGGGGCGCCGTAGGCGGCAAGTGCCAGGCTGATGGAGGCCGGGCCCCAGCCGCCGTTGTGGCTGTCCTCCCAGCTCTCCCATTCGCCGATGCGCGCCCCGAGCGCGTTCTGGAACGCCTCGGAGGTATCGGCCAGGCCCATCACGGCCAGCGCCATCTGCGTTCCCGCCACTGCGCACATCTTGGTCGTGATCTGGGAGGCGAAGAACGCCTCGTGATCCGCGACCAACGTGACGTCGACCGGGACCCGGGGTCGCGGTGTCGGGCTCGGCGTGACGCGAGGCAGCTCATGGATGTCGGACGCGTCGTACGGCGCCACGACCCCGGGCGACGGCGTGGCGGTCGGGGACGGCTGCTGGGTGACCACGATGGTCGGGAGGGTTGGGCGATCCGGCGGTGGGTCGATGAACGCCTCGATCCTGGCCAGCATGCGGTCGAAGCGATCGCCCGCGCCCAGCGCGTTCGTCCAGACCGCGGTTCCGCCCAGCAGGACCGCGACGGCCAGCGCGAGCGCCACCAGCCGCCGGCGCAGTCGCAGTCGACCGATCGGGAGCCTCGTCATGCGTTCGCTCAGTTCCTCCCAGGCAGCCGCCTATTGTGGCCACATCGGCGCCGATCTGCATCCAGGGGCGAAGTTGCGCTCGACCGCGAATCGCGCAAGATGGACCGATGCCCGTGCGTCGCATCCTGACGCTGGCCCTGTTGCTGGCGTTCGGCATGGAATTCGGAAGAGCCTGGGCTCCGCCGACGGCGAGCGCCGCGACGACGACGAAGGTGACCCAGCGCTATTCGATCACTGCCACGCTGGACGTCGCCTCCGGCGAGCTGGATGCGATCGAGACCCTGCGGCTCACCAACCGCTCGGGCATCGCCATCGATCACATCAACCTATCGGTCATTCCGCGGGCGCTGGGCTACCTGACCCTCGATCAACCGATCACCGTGGATGGCGACGAGGCTTCGGCCGAATGGACCACTACCACCAACCTCCGCGTGTCGCTGGCAGAGATGCTTCGACCGAACGACACGGCCGTCTTGGACATCCCGTTCCGCCTGGCCGTGGGCAGCAGCCGGGGAGCGTTCACCGCTCGTCTGAGCCGCGACAACGGCGTCCTCAGCTTCGGCGAGTGGTTCCCGATCCTTTCTCGCGAGCACGACAGCTACGGGGTCGGCGACCCGCAGGTCAGCTACACCGCGGAATCGATCCGTCTCGACCTGCGCACCACGACCCCGCTCGCCCGCGACGCGGTGGCCTGTCCGGGGCTTGTCTCCGCGCCGGAGGCGAGCGGCACGCGCTGGGTGTGCGAGGCTGACGATGTCCGTGACTTTTCGTTCGTCGTCAACCCTCGCTTCCACCTCACGACGCGCGTCGTGGACGAGACGACCCTTCGGGTCTACACGGAGACCGTGTCCGGCGAGGTCACGGCCGACAAGGCCGTCCAGGCCCTCATCGGTCTCAACCAGGCATACGGGACGTATCCGTGGCCCGACCTCGTCCTGGCCGAGGTGGGAGCCAGCGGCGGCTTCAGCATGGAGTACCCACGCTCCATCCACCTGACACGCTCGAAGGTGACGGATACGTACCTGATCTACCACGAGGTCGCGCACCAGTGGTTCTACGCCCAGATCGGCAACGACCAGCAGCGGGAGCCGTGGCTGGACGAGGGCTTCGCCGACTTCTCCACGCGTTGGCTGATGGGGATCGGCGAGAACCAGTGCTCCACGCGCGACGTGGACAGCCCCGTCTTCGCATGGGATGCCGAGCTGATCTCCGGCGGGGACTGGCAGAGCTGCGACGGCTACTTCCACGCCATCTTCTACAAGTCGACCGAGTTTCTGAACGCGATTCGCGCCCGGATGGGGGATGCCGAGTTCTTCGCCGCCATCCGCGCGTTCATCGAGGAGCATCGCCACGGCGTGGTCACCACGTATCGGCTGCTGGATCACCTGGAGGACTGGAATACGGCCGACCTGCTGCCGCTCTACCAGGCGTATCTGCGGGCATACGATCCCGGTGTGGCACCCGTGCACCGCCCGTACCGACCAGCCCTATGCCGCACGATCGACTGCCGGGACGACCGCCCGATTCAACCGTAAGGAGGTACGCCACTTGCTGCTGCCGGGACGTCGGAGGTATCAGACATGAGTGAGATTGCTGACGAGATCCTCGCCATCGAGAAGGGCTTCTGGACGTAGGTGGACGACCCGCGGTTCTTCGAGGAGAACCTCGCGGACGAGGGCATCTCCGTCATCGAGCCGATGGGTTTCATCGAGAAGCGACAGGCAGTCCAGATGACTGCCGACAAGCCCTACCAGAACGTTGAGATGAAGGACGTCGTCCTGCACCAGGTCACGCCCGACTGCGTCATCCTCGCCTATCACGGGCAGGGGACGCTTGATGGCGACGGGGCGCCCCATCGCAGCAGCATCGCGTCGACCTACGTCAAGCGGAACGGCCGATGGCAGCTGGCGCTCACCGCCCACCAGCCGTGGAAGCCGGAGGACATGACCGAGAGGCCCGCGGCCGCGGATGTGGCGGTCAGCCCATCGTCAGCCACCGGTTCCTGACAGCCAAAGGTCCGGCGAGATCGGTACCGCCGGGGGATCTGCAACGACCGTCCGTGCCGGCATGATGCCGTTCG
>Ga0214471_10003953_pt1 | contig 11478 bp, 9 predicted proteins | sample RVTome_5_FD_207665 | JGI IMG/M metagenome (GOLD analysis project Ga0214471, IMG submission 207665) | Soil microbial communities from uranium-contaminated site in the Upper Colorado River Basin, Wyoming, United States - RVT142D155 | ecosystem: Environmental > Terrestrial > Soil > Contaminated >... | reverse complement strand
GCGAGGCCCTGGCCCTGTTCCAAGCGGACGGGGCGGCCCTGGAGGCGCTGTGCAGTGTCGCCGACGGCCTCCGCAGGGAGGCCGTCGGCGATGAGGTCACCTACGTCGTCAACCGGAACATCAACTTCACCAACGTCTGCTACGTGGGGTGCCGGTTCTGCGCGTTCGCGCAACGGGAGGTGGATCCGGAGTCCTACACGCTGACGCTCGAGGAGGTCGCTGCCCGGACCCGGGAAGCGTGGGAGTGGGGGGCCACCGAGGTGTGCATGCAGGGCGGTATCCACCCCGATCTGCCCGGGGCCTTCTACTTCGACCTCCTCGACGCCGTGAGGGCGGCGGCTCCGGAGATCCACATCCACGCGTTCAGCCCCATGGAGATCCTGAACGGCGCCTCCAAGCTCGGCATCTCGTTCCGGGAGTTCCTGGAGGAATGCAAGCGGCACGGCCTGGGGACCATCCCCGGCACGGCGGCTGAGATCCTGGACGACGACGTGCGCTGGGCGCTCACGAAGGGGAAGCTCCCGGCCGACTCGTGGGAGGAGATCGTGAAGACGGCCCACGGTCTGGGCCTCCGGTCGTCCTCCACGATCATGTACGGGCACGTGGACGCGCCGCCGCATTGGGTTTTCCACATTCGACGGATCCGGAGGATCCAAGTGGAAACCGGGGGGTTCACGGAGTTCGTTCCGCTTTCGTTCGTGCACCAGAACGCGCCCATCTACCTTGCCGGCAAGGCTCGCCCCGGTCCAACCCCTGTGGAAAACCGTCGGATGCACGCCGTGGCCCGGATCCTGCTCGACGGGGCCATCCGGAACGTCCAGGTATCGTGGGTCAAGATGGGGGTGGAGGCGTGTCAGGCCATCCTCCGGGGTGGGGCGAACGACTTCGGGGGCACGTTGATGGAGGAGACCATCAGTCGGATGGCCGGCGCCGAGTGGGGGATCCGCATGGAGCCGTCACAGTTCCACGACGCCATCCGTGCCATCGGCCGCATCCCCGCCGAGCGAACCACCACGTACGGACGTGTGCACCGCAACGGTTTCGGAGCAGCTCGTATCGAGCATCCGGAGGCGTTCACAGCGCCTTCGCACGCCTGATCGACCCCGAAACGGGCGATTCCGTCAATCCCCTTTACTGCACTCGTCAATGGCCTTGACGAGCATATTTCTCGCCTTAATGTCTTGAATCCTTGCGTCCGCCTGTAGACGATTCATGCGGGAGATGCATGTGGAGGTGCACGAGATGGGAGATTCCCTCTTGTCAAGGAGGGGGGGAATGCCCCAGAATCACACGCATGTGATTCAAGGGGGAGAGAAAAGGTGCATCACTACATCCCGTGGCAGGAACGGGCGCGCTGCCGAGATCACGATCCCGAGATCTTCTTCCCCGAGAAGGGAGGCTCATCGAGGGAGGCCAAGAGGATCTGCGCTGACTGCCCCGTTCGCATCGAGTGCCTCAACTACGCCCTCCGTCGAGACGAACGGTACGGGGTGTGGGGCGGCATGAGCGAACGGGAACGGCGACGCCTCAAGCGTATGGCGTCCTGATCCACGGAAAGGGGGTGACAATGTCTCCCGCTAAGAAGAGGTCGACCGCGAAGAGGAAGACCGCGAAGAGGAAGACCGCGAAGAGGAAGACCGCGGCGCGGAAGCCCGCGGCCAAGAAGCGGACCGCGAAGAAGCGGACCGCGAAGAGGAAGACCGCGGCGCGGAAGCCCGCGGCCAAGAAGCGGACCGCGAAGAGACGGACCGCGAAGAAGCGGACCGCGGCGCGGAAGCCCGCGGCGAAGAAGCGGACCGTGAAGAGACGGACCGCGAAGAGACGGACCGCCGCGAAGAAGATGTAGCCTGCGGATATCGTCGGCACTTCTCCGGGAAGGGGGGCGAGTCGCCCCCCTTCCGCGGTTCCGGGCACCTTGACGTGCTAGTCTGCGCGCCGCGCAAGCGCACCCGATGGTCACTACGACAGCCGATCGCCTCCCCGATGCAGACGCCGTCCGCACCCCGAGCGTCCTCGCGGTGCTGGTGGTGAGGGACGGCCTGCCCTGGCTGAGGGAGTCCCTTCGCTCCCTCGGCGGCCAGTCACACCCCCGTCTTGGCATCGTGGCGGTCGACAATGGATCGACGGACGGATCTGGCGAGGTCCTGGCGCAGGCTCTCGGCCCGGGGCGCGTCCTCACCCTCCCGGACAACCCGGGGCTGGCCGGGGCCCTCCGCGCGGCCCTGAAGCTCCCGGTGGCCCAAGCCGCGGAGTACGTCCTGGTGCTCCACGACGACGCGGCCCTCGCCCCCGACGCCGTGGAGCGGATGGTGGACGCCGCCCAGCGGATCCGGGTTGAGCGGGTCGGCGTGGTTGGTCCCAAGGTGGTGGACTGGGATGACCCCCGGATCCTGCGTGAGGTCGGCCGGTCCACCGACCGGTTCGGGCACCCCCACACCCCCCTTCAGGACGGCGAGATCGACCAGGGCCAGTACGACCGGATCCTGGAGGTCCTGTACGTCTCGTCGTGCGCCATGCTCGTCTCCCGCGAGGCGTGGCAGCGCAGTGGCATCCTCGACGAGCGCTATGAAGGGCGTCACGACGACCTGGACTTCTGCTGGCGGGCCCGCCTGGCCGGGTTCCGGGTCCTGATGACCCCCCTGGCCCAGGCCCGGCACCGGGCCGCGGGGGCCCGGGGCGAACGAGCCGAGGCCCAGCGCCACGGCTATCAGTACTTCGCGGAGCGGGCCGCCTTGGCCTCGATGCTCAAGAACTACAGCTTCGTCTCGCTCGTTTGGCTCCTGCCCCTTCTTTTCGTCATCGGGATCCCCCGCTTGGCGTACCTCACCCTGTCTCGGCGGTTCGAGGACGCCTACGACCTGCTCGCCTCGTGGACCTGGAACCTGATTCACCTTCCCTCCACCCTCAGCCGCCGGGTCCGGGCACAGTCGGTTCGCTCGGTGGGCGACCGGCTTGTTCGCCGGTTCATGGAATCGGCGTTCGTGCGGATGCCGCGGTGGTTCCGGGAGGCCGAGCGGATCCTGGAGGAACAAGTGGAGGGGGAACGCGAGGCCGTCCCGGCGCGAGCCCGCGTCGCCTCCCTCGCCTCCGAACACCCCGTGCTGGTCGCGTGGGCCCTCGGTATCGGTGTGGCGGCTTTTGCCTACCGGACCCTGGTGGGGCCGGAACCGCTCCAGGGAGGCGTCCTGGCGGCGTTCCCCCCGGGCCCATCCGACTTCTTCCGCGAACTGCTCTCCGGGGTCCGGACGACCGCGCTCGGAGGCACGGGAGCGGCCAGCCCGGCCCTCGGCGCGCTGGGCGCCCTCTCCGGTGTCTCCTTCGCCAGCACGGCGCTGGCCCAGAAGCTCCTGCTCGTGCTGCTCCCACCGGCGGCTGCGGTGCTCCTGTACCGCTCGGTCCTTCGTCAGACGGGCCGGCGCGTGGCGGCCGTGGTCGCCTCGGCGGCGTTCGTGTTCTCCGCCCTGGTCCCGTGGGCGTTCTCCGAAGGCAGGATCGAGGTGCTGGTCGCGGCGACGATCCTCCCGCCTGCGGCCGACCGGCTGGACGCCGCGTTCGGGCGGGAGGGGCCGGGCAGCCCGTGGCGGTTCGTGGTGGGGCTCGGGGCGGTCACGGCGATCGGCGTGGCGTTCCTGCCCGGGATCCTCCCCGCCCTCGCCGTGCTGGTGCTGATCCAATCCGTGGCGGGCCGGCGTCGGGGGCGAGGACTCCTCCTCGCTCTCGCTTCCGCGGCCGCGGCTGCCGTCCTGGTGTTCCCGATCGTGCCCGACATCGCGACCTCACCCCGCGCCGAGCTCTCGTCCCTGGTGGGGACGGTCGATTTCGCCACCCTGGCCCGTGGGGCTCCGGGGGTCGGCGTGGGGACGGGACCGGTCGCGTGGTTCCTTCCCGCAGCGGCCCTGGTGGCGTTCAGCGTGGTGGGTAAGGAGTACCGGACACGGGCGTGGCGAGCGGTGGTGGCGGCGGTCGCCGGGGTGTTCCTGGCGTGGGCCTCGGCGGCCGGCTACCTGCCCGGCGCGCTCGCGAACGCCCCGGCCTACCTGGTGCTGGCGGCGCTTTCGGAAGCGCTCGTCGTGGGGTACGGGCTCGCCGCGATCGGCTCGGGCATGGAGCGCCAGGCTTTCGGCTACCGCCAGGTGGCGGCAGGGGTCATGGCGCTCGTGCTGGCGGTCGGTCTGGGGGGCCAGGCGTTCCGCGCCGTGGTGGGGGACTGGGCCATCGGACCGAACGCCCTGCCCTCGGCCTGGCCGGTGGTTGCCGGGGTCCCCGGTGAGTTCCGCGTGCTGTGGCTGGGGCGGATCGGCGGTGGCCCGTTCCCGGCGCCCGGCGGCGACGCCGTGGACGTCGTCGACGCCGGCGCCGCGTCGGTCCCCTTCGCCATCACGGACCGGGATGGCGTCTCCGCCCTCGATACCGGCCGGGGCGACGACGGAGCCGGGTACGCGTACCTCCGCCGGGCCCTCTCGGAGCTGTTGTCGGGCCGAACGAGCCACGGGGGGGCCTTGCTCGCTCCCCTCGGGGTGCGGTTCATCGTGGCCGACGAGGGAAGCGGGACGGGTGTGACCGGCGATCCCTCGAGCCGGGTGGACCTTCCCCAGGCGGCCTTGGACCGACTGGAAGACCAGCTCGACCTGGACCTGATCCCGGCGGGCGGGCTCGTCATCTACCGAAACGCGAAGGCGTTGCCGCCGGCGTTCGTCACGGCCTCCGACGCGTTCGCCGGGGCTGCGGCCACCGATGACCTGGGGGTCATCGCCTCCGTCCCGCGAGTCGAGGCGACCCCGATCCAGCCGGCGCCGGGCGGCTTCGCCGGCACGTTGCCTGGTGTCGGGTTCGGCTTCGTGTCGGAGCAGGACGAAGGGGGGTGGCGGGTCCAGACCGGGGGCCGATCCCTCGGGACGGAGCCTGCCTTCGGGTGGGGCATCGGGTTCGCAGCCGCCGAGGGTCCGGTGCGGCTCACCTACGCCGACCAGTGGATCCGCACGACCGAGATGATCGCGCTCCTGGTGTTGTGGCTGGCCGTGCTGTGGATCACTAGGAGGCCGGGATCCCGATGAGATCTCGCGCCCAGATCCTCTCGGCCGCGGTCGTCCTGGCCGTGATGGTGGCCGGCGGCGTCTATCTCCAGCGAGAGGTGGGGCCGAGGGCGGCGGCCTCCGGTCCTCCGGGCCAGGCCCCGTCGGGCGCGTGGTTCTGCCCCCACGGGGGAGGGACGGACTGGGAGGTGACGCTGGCCGTGGCCAACCCCGGTCCGTCGCCGGTGGACATCCGGGTGACGGCACTCTCCGAACGCAGGCCCTCCGCCCCGCAGTCGTACACGGTCGAACCGGGCACCGAGCTCCTCGTCTCCCAGGCCGCCGGGGACAGGGACCGCTCGACCTTCATCGAGTACTTCGGCGGTTGGGTGGCCGCGGGGTGGGTGGCCCATGCTGGCGGGGGAGAGAAGGGCGTCGCCGCCGAGCCCTGCCTTCCCCGGGCCGGCCAACGTTGGTTCGTGCCCGACGGCACCACCACCGAGCGCCAGGACGCGTTCGTCGTCGTGATGAACCCGTTCGCCACGGTCGCCTCGTTCACCCTCACGCTCTACACGCAGAAGCAGGCCCCGATCACCACGGAGGCCTGGACCAACGTGCCCCTCAAGCCCTACCAGAGCCGGGCGTTCCGGCTGAACGCCAAGGCCCTCGGGTACGGCGCGGTGTCCACCCAGATCGACGTGAAGGTGGGGCGGGTCGCCGCGGCGTCCCTCGGCCTGTCCGACCTCGGGGGGATCCGGAGCAGCGTGGGGGTCCTCGGCGAGCCACCCGAGCGCGCCATCCTCCCCGGTGGGTTCGACCAGGGTGCCACGACCCTGGTAGTGATGAACACCGGGGAGATCCGGCCCGGCATCGACGGCGCGCTCCTGTCCCGCGACGGCCTGCTGGGCCTGCCGAGCATCCAGCAGGGACCCCCCCGCGGGGCCTCGGCCGTGACCTACCCCATCACGACGGACGGCCCGTCCACCATCGACGTGCGGTCCACTCCCGGGGTGGTGGTGGCCCGGCGCACCCTGGGGGAGTCCTCCGACCGGGGCTCCACGACGGGCGTCCCGGCGCCGGCCGGCGCGTGGGTGGTTCTCCCCGCCGTGGGGGGCCGGCCGTTCCACCCCGGCCTGGTCCTGGCGAACACCGGCGACGAGACGGTCGACGTCACGCTGTCGGTGCTGCCCTCGGGCACGGGCGAGCTTCCGCAGCCGGTGACGATGAGCATCCCTCCGGGCCGGACCGTGGCGGGCCCGAACCTGTTCGTCACGGCCAAGCCGTTCGCCGCCATCCTCGCGGTTTCGTCCTCGGGAACCCTGGTGCTCGCCGCGGCGTCTTACTCGCTCGGACTGGAAGGGTTCGCCACGTACGCGGTATCGATGGGGGTTCCCATCCCGGATGAATGGGTACCCAGGTGAACGAAGGGGCATCCACGCGTATGATTTCATCCAAGTAGCGGCCGCCCCGAGCCGATAAGAGGACGACGGGAACGAGATGGCACTCGGGAAGCACTCGATGAGCTGGGGAGGGCGCGGCTGGTGGATGGGGCTTGCCGCGGCCCTGGTCCTCGTGGTGCTGGGTGGCGGGACGGCGTTCGCGGCGTACCGGTTCGACCGATCGAGCGCCTCGCACATCCTGCCCGGCGTCACCATCGACGGCGTGGACGTGGGCGGCATGACCCGCGATCAGGCCATCCGGGTCGTGACGGCCAGGGCGGACACGTCGCTCGGCGGCGACCTCTCGGTGAGCGCGGCCGGGTACTCGTGGAACGTCACCCCGGCGGCCCTCGGCACGCGAGCCGACATCGAGGGTGCGGTGGATCGGGTCTTCGCCGCCGCCGACTCCCTTCCCCTGTTGTCGCGGGTGTACCACCGCGTCACCGGTCGGTCCGTCGAGACCCCGGTCGAGCTCGGCTTCACCTACGACCAGGCGAAGGTCGAGGCCTTCGTCCAGCAGGCCTACGCGGAGGTGGCGAAGCCCGCGGTGAACGCCGAGATCAAGCTGGTCGAGGGAGAGGTCGTCATCCAAAAGCCCAGGAGTGGGGAGGAGCTCAAGGCCTCGGCCGCCGCGGCTCGGATCCTGAACGCCCTTTCGAACCGGGTGAACGCGGTGCAGGTGCCGGTGAGGACCCTGCAGCCCGAGGTGACCGTCGACACGCTGGGCAAGACCATCGTGCTGGACCTCTCCGAGAACATGCTGTACCTGTACGACGGATTCAAGGTCGTGAAGGAGTATCCGGTGGCCACCGCCGCGTCGGGCTACTCCACGCCGGTCGGCACCTGGGAGCTCGTGAACAAGGCGGAGAACCCCGGCTGGTACAACCCCGCGCCGGACGGCTGGGGGGCCGGCCTGCCCCTGTACATCCCGCCGGGCTACGGTAACCCCCTCGGGACGCGGGCCCTGTATCTGGACGCGCCGGGCATCCGGATCCACGGGACGTACAACTCCGGATCGATCGGCACCTACGCCTCCCACGGCTGCATCCGGATGTTCATCTCCGACTCGGAGGAGCTGTACCCCCTGGTGCCGGTGGGGACCACGGTCCTGATCAAGCCGTAGACCGCCTCTCCCGCTCTCCTTGCCCGACAGCCTCCTTGTGAATCACACGCATGTCATTTAGTATTTCGCCCGTGAGGGTGTGCGCGAAGATGCGGTGCCATGCCGAGGCCGTGGCCACCGTGGGCTTGTCCTACGGAAGCCGCGTCGTGGTCGTGGGCGACCTCGTGCCAGAGCCCAATCCGAACCTCGTCGATCTCTGCACGCAGCACACCGAGCGGCTGACGCCGCCGGTCGGCTGGAGCGTCCGCGACGAGCGAAGCGTCGTGGCCGCCCCGCAGTAGGAACCCGTCGTGCGCGAGCCCGCGCGTTCGGCCTCCCCCGGAACCGGGACCCCCATCCCACCGACGGGGAGGGACGGATGCCACACCGGCCCACGGCCGGGGGGGTCCGAATTGACCTAGGGAAATGAGGCCGCCGTGCTATGGCCGAACGGCCGAGGCCGGCCGACTATACGGTCATGGACGGCAAGCTGGAAGGCACCTGCCCGGTCTGTCAGCAGGGCGACCTCATCTCCATCACGATGACCGTGAGCGGGAGCGATCTCGCCTTCACCACCTGCCATCTGTGCGAAGCCAAGTGGTGGTACCGCGACGGCGAGGCCATCCGGCTTCAGTCGGTCATCAGCTCCGTGCTCTCCAAGGACTAGGCCGCCGCCCATCTTGAGTAGGATGCGGTGAGTGTCACCGCATCGCGAGCTCGGCTCCATCTTCAAGGCCTACGACGTCCGAGGGGTCGTCCCCACCGACCTGGACGAGGGCGTCGCCCGCCGCATCGGGTCCGCTTTCGCCGAGTGGGCCGGTGCCCCCCGAATGGCCGTGGGGTACGACTGCCGCCCGTCATCGCCGAAGCTCGCCGCCGCCCTCCATGAGGGGATAACGGCCCAAGGGACAGGCGTGCTCGACCTCGGGCTCGCCTCCACGGACCTGCTGTACTTCGCGTCCGGATCGCTCGACGTCCCCGGGGTCATGCTCACCGCCAGCCACAACCCGCCGCAGTGGAACGGCCTGAAGTTCTGTCTGGCCGGGGCCCGGCCCGTGGGGGAGGACACCGGCCTCGCCGACATCCGGGCGCTGGCGGAACGGGACGAGCGCCCGCTGGCGGCCTCACGCGGCTCCGTGGAACGGCGCGACGTGCTCGAGGCCTACGTCGAGCACGTCCTCACGTTCGTCGATCCATCGAACGTCGCGCCCCTTGAGGTCGTCGCGGACACCGCGAACGGCATGGGCGGCCTGATCGTCCCGCCGGTGATGAGGCGCCTGCCGGTCACGCTGGTTCACCTGTTCCCCGAGCTCGACGGGACCTTCCCCAACCACCCGGCCGACCCCATCCAGCCCGAGAACCAGCGCGACCTGATGCGAACCGTCCTGGAACGTCGGGCCGACATCGGCCTCGCCTTCGACGGGGACGCCGATCGGGTGTTCCTGGTGGATGAGCGGGCCGAGGGCGTGAGCGGCTCGGAGGTCACGGCCCTGGTGGCGCAGGCCATGTTGAACCGATACCCGGGTGCGGCCATCGTCCACAACCTGATCTGCTCGTGGGCGGTGCCCGAGGTGATCCGGGAGAACGGCGGGACGCCGGTCAGGACCCGGGTGGGCCACTCGTTCATCAAGCAGGTCATGGCGGAGAGCGGGGCCGTGTTCGGGGGCGAGCACTCCGGCCACTATTACTTCCGCGACAACTACCGGGCCGACTCCGGCCTGATCGCGGCCGTAGTGGTCCTGGAGCAGCTGTCGCTCGCCGGGGTCCCGCTGTCGAAGTTGCTCGAGCCGTTCCGGCGGTACCGGGCGTCCGGCGAGATCAACTCCCGGGTGGAGGACAAGCAGGCGGCCATCGACAAGATCGCGGCCGCCTTCGCCGATGGACGCCAGGATCGCACCGACGGCCTGACGGTGGAGTTCGACCGCGACTGGTGGTTCAACGTGCGACCGTCGAACACCGAGCCGCTCCTCCGCCTGAACGTCGAGGCCAGGACGGAAGAGCTCCTGAAGGAGAAGACCCGGGCGGTGCTCGACCTCATCCAGCGCGAAGGAGGCCACTCGTGACGATCGATCCCGAGCTGCTCGAGATCCTGGTGTGTCCGAACGACCGGGGGGACATCGAGTATCGCCAGGACGAGGGGGTCATCGTGTGCCTGAAGTGCGGCTACCGATATCCGGTCCGCGACGGCATCCCGGTGATGCTGATCGACGAGGCCATAAAGCCCGGGGCCGCCAAGAAGAAGCGCCGGTGATCGACCTCGACGACGAGGTGGCCGTCCGGGCCGGGGACCCCGGGGGGATGCTGGCGACGATCGCCGCCCTCCCCGGGCACTGCCGGGAGGGATACCGGCTGGGGCGGGAAGTCGCGCCGGCGCCGTCGGCCCAGGGAGTGACGGCGGTCGCCGTGTGCGGCATGGGGGGATCGGCGGTGGCGGGCGACGTGATCCGGGCCCTGTACGCCCACCGTCTGGCGCTGCCGGTGGTCGTGGTGCGCGCGTCCGAGCTGCCGGCGTTCTGCGGCCCAGACACGCTGGTGCTCGCATCCTCCTATTCCGGCGACACCGCCGAGGTGATGGAGTGCTTCGAGGAGGCCGTCGAGCGAGGGTGCCGCCTGATCGCGGTGACCTCGGGCGGACGGCTCTTCGCCCGGGCCGGAGAGCTCGGCCTGGCCCGCGTGCTCGTGCCGGCAGGGCTGATGCCGCGAGCCGCCCTCGGATACCTCGTCCTGGGGTCGCTAGGCGCGCTGGAGACGGCGGGGCTCGTCCCGCCGCTCCCCGAGGACGTGGAGGAGGCCGCCGACGAGCTTTCGTCCCTCGCGGCGACCTGCGCGCCGGCCGTCCCCGCGTCGGTGAACCCCGCCAAGCGCGTGGCCCGGGCCATCGGCGATCGGGTCCCGGTGGTGTGGGGAGCCGAGGGCCTCGGCTCGGCCGCGGCCATCCGGTGGAAGACCCAGTTCAACGAGAACGCGAAGATCCCGGCATGGGCCTCGGCCCTCCCCGAGCTCGACCACAACGAGGTGGTGGGGTGGTCGGACGGCGCCGGCTCGCGGTTCTTCCTGGTGGCCCTGCGGCACGAGGGGGAACCGGCCGGCGATGCCGCCCGGTTCCCCCTGTCGATGGACGTCGCCCGGGAATCCGGGGCTCACGTGGAGGAGGTGTGGGCGCGCGGGTCCTCGGATCTCGCCCGGTTCCTCTCCCTCGCCATGACGGGAGACTTCACGTCCGCGTACCTCGGGATCGCCCGAGGGGTCGACCCCACGCCGGTCGACGCCATCGCGCGCCTCAAGCGGGCGCTGGCGGAGGCCTGAGCGGTGACCGGGCTCCCCGGGCCGGGCGACTCCCTGGCCGACCGGGCGGCCGAAGCCGTTCGGTCGCGCACCGCGACCTCACCGGCCGTGGCCATCGTGCTGGGGTCGGGCCTGGGCGCGGCCGTGGACGAGCTCCGCGAGGAGGCGAGCTTCTCGTTCGACGAGCTTCCAGGGTTCCCCCGCCCCACCGTCCCCGGCCACGCCGGACGGCTGGTGCTGGGCGAGCTGGCCGGGGTTCCGGTGGTGGTGTTCCGGGGGCGGATCCACTTCTACGAGAGCAACGAGATGCCCGTGTGCGCGCTGCCCATCCGGCTGGCCCGGCTACTCGGGGCGGGGACGGCCATCCTCACCGCGGCCACCGGCGGGATCGCCCAGGGCCTCGACACCGGCCACCTCGTCGTCGGCACCGACCACATCAACTTCATGGGGGCGAGCCCGCTTCGGGGGTGGCGGCACCCGGACGGTTCGCCTCCGTTCGTGGACATGGTGGGAGCGTACGACGCCGAGCTGGCCGACCTCGCGGTGGAAGCCGCGGAGCGGGCCGGCGTCCCGGTGTCGCGCGGCGTGTACGCAGCCATGTCCGGGCCGGCCTACGAGACGCCGGCCGAGATCGAGTTCC
>Ga0214471_10003952_pt1 | contig 11483 bp, 7 predicted proteins | sample RVTome_5_FD_207665 | JGI IMG/M metagenome (GOLD analysis project Ga0214471, IMG submission 207665) | Soil microbial communities from uranium-contaminated site in the Upper Colorado River Basin, Wyoming, United States - RVT142D155 | ecosystem: Environmental > Terrestrial > Soil > Contaminated >... | reverse complement strand
GGAAGCACTCGCGGCCACGATGGGACGCGGTCAGGAGCCACATCGCGCCGCGCCGGTCGTACCTCCAGGCCTCGTCGAGCGATGCGAGCTCGCAAACGAGCTCGAGCTGGATCGTGTACCGCGTCCGGCGGTCGCGGAGAAGCAGGCGCCGGTCCCGACCCGCTCGCGCGAGCCACTGGCGCCGTCCGATGGGAGGCGGCTCGGGCGCCGCGGCGGTCGGGGGTGGCTCCGTCGGAAGCGGCCGGGGGGTCGCCGTGCGCGGCACCGGCGTCGGCGGAGCGATGGTCGGCGGCACCGGCGTCGGCGGAGCGATGGTCGGCGGCACCGGCGTCGGCGGAGCGACGATCGGCAGAGCTTCCGTGATCACAACAGCGGCGGACGTTGCGATCGCGGTCGGCGCGACCGACGGGACCCCGGCCGCTCCGGCTCCTCTTTCGCGCGCCCGGAAGAAAAGGAGCGCGCCGACGGCAGTCGCGAGGACGACGAGGAGCCAGACCGGAGTCAGACTCGGCCGGCGCGATCGGGGAAAGGCCGGCGGTTCGTGAAGCTCCAGAGGCTGATCCATCGGCCCGGCCGGCTCCTGCTCCCAGCTCGTCACGAGCGGCTCCGGATGCGACGGCTCGGGAGACGGCGCGAGTGGCAGCTCCATCTCGGGCTCGGCGACGGCCGCTTTCTCCCGGGAAGCTTCGTCGCCCGGCGGGGAGACTTCCACGGCAAGCTCAGTCCCACTCTCGCCCGGCGCCTCCGCTACCTCGGCCGCGGCGACCGGAGCGGCGGGCGAGTGCGGTGGCTCCGGCGGCGGGGCGGGCGGCGCCGGCCCGGGTGTTGTGCGTTTTGCCGAGGGCGGCGCTTCGGCCGCGTACTCCGGATGCACCAGGCCGAGCGTCGTGAGCGCGGCGAGGAGCTTCTCGACCGAGAAGGGATCGGGCGCTACCCGCCGCGGAATCTCGGCCGCGGTCGCGCGGCCGTCGATTGCCTCGATCACCGCCAGCGCCTCGGACGTGAGCCCGAGAGCCGGAAACTCCTGGTCGAAGTCCGCCGCGCGCTGGAGCGGAGCGTCCACCGCTCCCAGCGACTGGTGGATGAAGGCGCGATCCCGGGACCGGAGAAAGAGCTCGAGCAGCAGCCTCTCGATCCCGAGGCGAAACTCGCCCACCTCGGGCCGCTCGAAGGGATCGAGCTTGTAGGTGCCCTCGAGCCAGCCGATCAGATCGGAGAGGATCTCGACGGCACGGATCTTTTCGCCCCAGCGCCAGTCGCGCTCGGTCAGGAGACCGATCTCGCGCGCAGCGCGGGCCCGGTCACGTCCCGCGGGCAGCCGCCGACCCTCGAGCACCGCCGCGTCGAGCTTCCCCGCGCGAACGAGCACTTCCGCGGTGTCGAATGCCGGATCGGAGGAGGAGACCTCGAGGACGGCTCCCTCGAGGATCTCGAAGCGGACGCGGTGCTGCGGCCGCGAAAAGGTGAGAACGCCCGTCGCGCGCTCGCGCCAGAGCGTCGCGAACGCTGCGAGCAGGTCAACGCTGCGGACGTCGCCCGCGCGCTCGAATGCCGTCCTCATGCCGAGCGGGCGCGTCCTCCCTCGTCCGGACGGCCGACCGAGACGAGCTCCCCGGGCGAGCGCCCGGCCTCGAGATACTCACGCACGGCGCGCGCCGAAGCCGGTCCGACCGCGTCTTCCACTTCCTTCGGGTCCGCCGCGGTGAGTCCGGAGAGCGACCCGAACCGCCGGAGGAGGATCCGCGCGCGCGTCGGACCGATCCCCGGGATCTCCATGAGGCTCGTTTCACGCATCCGCTTCGAACGGCGCCCGCGGTGCCGCGTGATCGCGAACCGGTGAGCCTCGTCGCGCACCCTCTGAATGAGCTGAAGGGCCGGGTCCTTTCGCGGAAGCCGGATCGGCTCGGGACGTTCGGGCACCCAGATCTCTTCCTCTCGCTTCGCCAGGCCGACAACCGGCAGCTCGATGCCGAGGCGATCGAGCGCCGTCAGCGCCGCCTGGAGCTGTCCGCGCCCGCCATCCACGAGGATCAGGTCGGGCATCGCGGCCCCCTCGTCCCGCAGTTTGCGGTAACGGCGTTCGACCGCTTCGGCCATGCTGCGGAAGTCGTCGGGCGCGAGGAGATGCTGGGAGGCGATCCCGAAGAGCCGGTAGTCCGACTTCTTGGGCGTTCCGTCCTCGAACGTCACGAGCGAGGCGATCGAGTCGGTCCCCTGCAGGTGCGAGATGTCGAACGCCTCGATCCGGCGCGGCGGCAGCGGGAGATCGAGTATTCGCGCCAGTCGCTCGACCCCCAGCGCCCCCTCCCCGCCCATGCGGCGGAAGCGCACCTTGTGGCGCTCTCGTGCGTTGTCCTGCGCGAGCTCGACCCGCTCGCGAGCCGGTCCACGCCGGGGAACGCGGAGACCCACCTTCGCGCCCCGGCGCGAGGAGAGAAACGTCTCGAGGAGATCGGGGTCGCCGATTTCGACCGGCAGGTGGACCTCCCCCGGAAGGAACGGGTTGGCGTCGTAGAACTGCGGAAGGAACGCTTCAAGGAACGCCGCCGGATCGACCTCCTCCGACTTCTCGAAGAAGAACTCGCGACGGTCCTGGATGACCCCGCTCCGGACGACCAGTACGCAGACAGCGCCGTCGCCGCCCGACTCGAAGAAACCGAAGACGTCGATGCTCTCCCCTTTGAGCGAGTGCACGACCTGGTGCTCGGCGACGTCCTCGACGGTCCGGAGCGCGTCCCGATACGCCGCCGCCATCTCGAAGTTCTCCTCCGCCGACGCCTGAATCATCTTCTTCTGCAGGCTGGCGGAGAGCTCCTTGTTGCGTCCCTGCAGGAAGAGGATCACGTCCTCCACCGCCTCGGCGTAGGCGGCCTTCGTGGTCAGTCCCGCGACGCAGGGTCCGAGACACGCGTGCAGGTCGTAGTAGAGGCAGGGGCGCGGCAGGGTTCCGTCGATCTCGATCGTGCAGGTGCGGATCTGGAAATGGCGGGTGATCATCCGCATGATCCGTCGCGCGAGCCCCCCCCAGAACGGCCCGAAGTAGGAGTGGCCGTCTTCCTGGACGCGTCGCGTGACGAGGGCACGCGGCCACTCTTCGCCGGTCGTGATCTTGATGTACGGGTATGTCTTGTCGTCCCGGAGGCAGACGTTGTACCGGGGTCGGTGCTTCTTGATGAGGGCGTTCTCGAGGAGGAGCGCCTCGAGCTCGGTATTGGTGACGATCGTCTCGAAGTCCCGGAAGGCGTCCAGGAGCGCCTCGGTCTTGGTCACCTCGGGTCCGCGGACGAAGTATGACGCGACGCGCCTCTTGAGCGACCGCGCTTTGCCGACGTAGAGGATCTTTCCCCGCCGGTCCTTGAACAGGTAGACGCCCGGAGCGTCGGGGACGTTCTCGGGGGATCGGCGGGGCTCGGTCACTCAAGCAGTGTAACGCGGCCGGCGTGGTGTCCGGTTCGCCGTCACGCCGCTTCGCCCGTCCTGTCGTAGGATGAAGCGAAGCGATGAAGGAGTGTCCGTACTGTTACACGCGCGTCGGCCCGAACGACGCGGTCTGTCCCAATTGTGGCCGCGAGATCGAACGGTGGCAGACGGGCTTCTACACCCGCCAGCCGCTTCCGGGGAAGAAGAAGGCGGCCGTTCGGGTGACGCTCGCCGCCGCGGTGCTTCTCGTTCTGGTGGGGTTCGCGCGCGCCTGTCACTGGATCTAGGTGTTTGAGTAATCTCAGCGGGGGACCTTGCGGTCCCCCGAGCCCCCTGGGAGTGTGTCCCGAGAGCTGTCCGACGTCCGATCTCAGATCATCCCCCCGTGTCAGCGGCAATATGGGGGCCGCGGAGAGTGTTATCAGTCTCGTATGAGGTGGCGTCGGAAGCTCTTCCTCGCGGCTGGATTCGCGGCGCTCGGCGGACTGCTGCCCGAGGCTTCACCCGCTCAGTGGACACGCCTTCAGCGCTGCGGCGGGGCGCTCCCGTGCGCGATCCCCTTCGGCGTGCGGTACTCCCCCGATCCCCTCCTCGCATCGCAGTACGGCCGCATCGCGCCGACCGCGATCTCCGGCCGCGTTTCGCTCGAGCCGAAGGTCGCCGTCGAGCTCGACCAGCCGCGGCTGTCGCTCGAACAGCGCGACTTCGCGGCAGAGGCCGCGCGGCGTTTCCTGATCGCGAATCCGCCGCCGGCTGAGCACGGAGGACTCGCTTCCCGCCCGGCGCCGACGCAGCCGCCTCCGCCCGTCGACCATTAGGAGTTTGTCCGAGTAGTCTCAGCGAGGGACCTTGCGGTCCCCCGAACCCCCTGGATCGGCGGCGGTCTCTCAGGCGGTCGCCGAACCCACGAGATCACGACGTCTCCTTCGGTGGAGACCGGGACGCCCCGCGCGGCGACGAAGCCGATTGCTCGAAGTGCGGCGAGACCGTGCCGGGTCGTGACATACCAGAAAGGCCCAGCCGGCGCGGCGGATGCGAGATCGCCGACGGTCCGGCGCGGCAAACGACGGACCGGGGCTCGACGGTCTCCGCTCGAGGCGAGGGTCTCAAAACACAACCGACAGCGGACGGCTTTCGGATCGAGGACTGTCGGTGCAGTTCCCAGAGCCCGCCGCAATCGGCCGGCTGCGCTCTCCTCTACGCAGAAGGAGCTGACGACCAATCGGTTCTCGGGCCACACCGTGAGGAATGGGATCGTCTCGCCGAGAAAGACGAGTGTCAGCCCGAGCGCCCACGCGAATCTCACGCGCACGGAAAGTGCCCGCGCCGCGGCTGGAATCCAGCGGTCGAAGGCCGAAGCGGACCAGACGGCGATCGCACCGACGACCGGGAAGATCCTCAATGTGTTCGGTACTCCGCCCGGACTCACGAGCAGGCCGGTGGGCAGGGTCGCGCCGACGATCAGCCAAAGGAGAAGTTCTCCCTTGTTCCCCCGTCGCGCCAGTCTCCAACCGATCGCAGCTCCCGCGAGTGCCGCGATACCGATCACCGGATGAACCTGAGGGCGGCCGGGCAGGCCGTGGCGCGGGTTGGGGTCGCTCGTCCAGAGAAGAACACCGGTGTGCTGGACCGCGTTGTGGAGGAGGCGAGTCGGCACGGCGAAGGGTCCGCTGGCGCCCGGAATCGTTGCATCCTTCGACGGGCCGAGGAGCGGAATGTCTCGGGTCCGCCCGCCAATTCTCTGCGGGTATTCGAGGAAGCCGAGCCCATACGGCAGAAAGGCGAGGACGCAGCCGAGAGCGGCCGCCGCGACGAGCCGCCGGTGTTGGCGGTCTCGGGCAACAAGAAGCGCGAACGTCCCGAGGCCTGCGGCGGCGGCCCATGCGGTGGGATGCGTGTGGAGGGACAGACCCGCGAGCGCTCCCGCCGCTCCCGAGTAAGCGATCTTCCGCGTGCGCAGGGCGGCCAGCGCCGCCGCGACCGCGCCGAAGAGGAGCGGCAGCAGCAGCGCCAGGGTCCAACCCCACCGGGAGAAGATGAGCGGCCACGCGCCGAAGGCGAGCAGGGCCGCCGCAATCAGTGCACGACGCCTTCCCCCGATCTCCCTCGCCGCCCAATAGACAGCAAGCAGAGAGAACGTTCCTCCGACTGCCGAAAGAGCGAGGACTCCGGCGTCTCCCGGCCCGAAGACTCGAAGAATCAGTGAGCAGTAATTGAGATAGAGGTTCGAGACGAGGGTGCTGTTGTTGCCTCCTCCCTCGATATCGAGCGGTCGGCCCCCCGCCAGCGGAATTCGGCCGGGCTCCCGCAGAGCGCCTTCTGCTTCGTACAGAACATCGGCCCACGCCCCGGGCGGGATCTGCCGGGGCGCGATCCAGCGCAGGGCCACGCCTGCCGCCAGGATCGCAGCAGCGAAAAGGGCGTGACGGACTCGCGAACCAGGGCGTTCACTCTGGGCGGGCTCGGGGAGAGCCAGGGTGGACCCGGCGATCCACGCGAACACAAAGAAGGCAGCGCTCGCGAGAGCGAGGTCTTTCGCCCAGAGCAGCACGACGAACAGCCACGTCTCGCTCGTAAACCAGAAGAGAACCGGAAAGCGGTCACGTCGCGCGAAGAAGACGAACGTCTGGACCGCGGCAAAGAGACCGAGACCCACTGCCTCGCCGCCCCATCGCCGGCCCCGTTCCGGCCATCCCGCGGTCACGAGCGAAAGATCTGCAGCTCCCGCAGGCCGCGCAGCTCGTCGCGGATCTCCGCGGCGCGCTCGAAGTCGAGGTCCTTCGCCGCCGCGCGCATGGCCTTCTCGAGCTCCGTGACCCGTTTGGCGAGCGACGGAGCATCGGGGAGATCCGGCCGCGACAGCGCGGGCGTCGGATCGTAGTAATCGAGGCTCGACATCCGGACGAGCGGCGAGTTCACCTGCTTCACGATCGAAGCGGGCTCGATCCCGTGCTCGCGGTTGTAGGCCTCCTGGATCTTCCGGCGGCGGCCGGTCTCCTCGATCGCCCGCCGCATCGAGTTCGTCACGGCATCGGCATAGAAGATGACTCTCCCCTCGAGGTTGCGCGCGGCGCGCCCGGCCGTCTGAATCAGAGACGTCTCGCTCCTCAGGAAACCTTCCTTGTCCGCGTCGAGGATCGCGACCACCGCGACTTCCGGAAGATCGAGTCCTTCGCGGAGAAGGTTGATCCCGATCAGACAGTCGAACACGCCGCGGCGGAAGTCGGTCAGAATCGCCACCCGGTCGAGTGTCTCGATGTCCGAGTGCAGGTAGCGGCACCGCACGCCGACCTCCGAGAAGTAGTTCGTGAGCTCCTCGGCCATGCGTTTGGTGAGCGTCGTCACGAGCACCCGCTGTCCCTTTCCCGCCGCATCGCGCACGACCCCGAGGAGATCGTCCACCTGCCCCTTGACCGGGCGGACCTCGATCACCGGGTCGAGGAGGCCCGTCGGGCGGATGACCTGCTCGACGACTTCGCCGCCCGTCTTGCCGAGCTCTTCAGGACCCGGCGTCGCGGACACGGAGACGACCTGGTTCAGCCGCGCCTCGAACTCGTCATACGTGAGCGGCCGGTTATCGAGCGCGGAGGGAAGGCGAAACCCGTAGTCCACCAGCACCTCTTTCCGGGACCGGTCGCCGTGATACATGCCGCGGACCTGCGGGAGCGTCACGTGCGACTCGTCGACCACGAGGAGGAAATCGCGCGGGAAATAGTCGATGAGCGTGGGCGGGGGCTCGCCGGGGCGTCTACCGGAGAGGTGCCGGGAGTAGTTCTCGATGCCGTTGCAGTACCCGAGCTCCTTGATCATCTCGAGATCGAACATCGTTCGCTGGTGGAGCCGCTGCGCCTCGAGGAGCCGGCCGGCTGCGGTGAGCTCGGCGAGTCGCGCATCGAGCTCGATGCGGATCGAGGACACGGCGCGCTCGAGCGTCTCCCGCGGCGTTGCATAGAAGGTGCGGGGGTAGAGCGCGATCCGTTCGAGCTTCTGGAGCGACGTGCCCCGAAGCGGATCGGTCCGCGTGATCTTCTCCACTTCGTCGCCGAAGTACTCGATCCGGACGCCCACGTCCTCGTATGCGGGATGGATCTCGATCACGTCGCCGCGGACTCGAAAGGTGCCACGCGCGAGGTCGAGATTCGTTCGCTCGTATTGCATCTCGACGAGCTGCGCCAGGAGCGACCTCATGCCCGAGCGGTCACCGACCCCGACGTACGCGAGCATCTCGTAGTACGACTCGGGCGAGCCGAGTCCGTAGATGCAGGAAACCGAGGCGACCACGAGGACGTCGCGGCGCTCGAAGAGCGCCTTCGACGCGGAGAGTCGGAGCTTGTCGATCTCTTCGTTGCGGGACGTCTCCTTTTCGATGTAGGTGTCGGTCTGCGGGATGTACGCCTCCGGCTGGTAGTAGTCGTAGTAAGACACGAAGTACTCGACCGAGCTCTCCGGGAAGAAGCCGCGGAACTCCTGATACAGCTGGGCCGCGAGCGTCTTGTTGTGCGAAAGCACGAGGGTCGGCCGGTTGACGGCCTCGATGACCTTCGCCATCGTGAACGTCTTTCCCGATCCGGTGACGCCGAGCAGGACCTGATTCCGCTTGCGCTCCCGGATTCCCTCGACGAGCTTCTCGATCGCCTGTTGCTGGTCTCCCTGCGGAGTGAAATCCGTCTTCAGGACGAAGCGGCCGGCCGCGCGCGCCTGCGCGTCCAGATAGGAAGACGGCTTCGCCGTCGGGCGACCGGGCGGAACCCGCGGTTTCGCCCGAGAGCCGGGGCGCGGGCTCAAGGGACGGCCGTGGCAGCGGCCGGAGGGCTCGCTCCGGAGACCGCCCCCGGGGAAGCCGCCGGAAGAGCGCCACGGGCCGCCTCCCGGAAGATCTTCGTGAGCTCGAGCACCTCTTCACGGCGGACTTGACCGCGCAGAGGAACGGTGTCGCGCACCCGCTCCATGTCTTCCTGACGGATCCGGCGGTCTTCGAGAGACTTGCGGAAGTCCGCGTAGGCCGCGTCGAGGTCGGCCTTGTCCGGCTCAGCCACGTCCGAGGCGTATCGCGCGTGAATCCGCTCCATCAGCAGGTCCGTAACGGTCGCCGGCCGCTTCTGGATGTAGACCCCCAGGCCGACGAGCGCGGCGACCACGAGGATTGCGGCCGCGCCGCACCCGAGGAGCGCGCCCTTCCAGCAGCCAAGGTTTGAGGGAAGTCCCGCGGGAGCGGGCTCGATGGGAGGCGCCGTGCTCACGAGCCCTCCGCTTATAGCACAGCGGCCAGCGATGCCTCAAAATGGCTCCGCCATGCGCCTCAACCGCCGCAAAGCCGTGATCGCCCTGACGCCGCTTCTCGCCGCGGCCCTCCTCGGCGCCGTCGCCGGGTCGGCCGCGACGAACTTCGTGCGGGTCCCGCGCGTGTCGGAGCTCGACACCTACCGGCCCGACATCATCACCGAGATTCGCGGAACCGACGGTTCGACGATCGCCCGCTACGCCATCGAGCGGCGGATTCTCGTCTCCCGCGGCGAGATCCCGGCGGTTCTGCGCAACGCGATCATCGCGACGGAGGACAAGAACTTTTTCCGGCATGGCGGCGTCGACGTCCAGCGCACGGTGTCGGCCCTTCTCGCGAACCTCAAGCAGAAGAGCTTCGCGCAAGGCGGATCGACTCTGACCCAGCAGCTCGCGCGCGCGATCTTCCTGTCACCCCGCAAGACGATCTCGCGCAAGATCAACGAGGCCTTCGTCGCTTTCGAGATCGAGCGCCGCTACTCGAAGGAGCAGATCCTGACGATGTACGCGAACGAGGTCTACTTCGGGCACGGCAACTATGGAGTCGAAGCGGCGGCGCGCTACTACTTCGGCAAGAGCATCAAGAGCTTGACGCTCGCGGAGGCGGCCCTTCTCTCCGGGATCGTGCAGAGGCCGGAAGATCAGTCGCCATTCCGCAGCCCGACGCAGGCGCGACGGCGCCGCCGGACCGCCCTCGATCGAATGAAGGCGGAGGGTTACATCACCGAACGGGAACGTCAGGCCGCCGATGCGGAGCCCCTCCCGACGAGCCCGTCGCTCGAGGAGGCCGTCGTCGGCCCCTACTTCTGCGAAGAGATCCGCCAATACCTCGAAAGGACCTACGGCGAGCAGGAGCTCTATCGGCGGGGCCTCCGAGTCGAGTCCACGCTCGACCCGCAGCTTCAGCTCTGGTCGGATGGCGCGCTCGGTTGGGGCCTTCGTCGCCTGGCGCGCCGGCACGGTTTCCGCCAGCCGCGCAACCTTCTGGCGGAGGGCTACGGCTCGCTCGACGCGTTCGTCGACCCCTCGTGGGAAGACCCCGCCCCGGGGGGCGCGGTGCGGGGCATCGTGCTCTCCGTGTCGCGCTCGGGCGCGGAGGTCCGCGTCGGAAAGAAGGTCCTCCCGCTCGCCCCGTCCGGTTTCGCCTGGACGAGCGCCTCGGACCCATCGAAGATCCTGAAACGCGGCGACCTCGTCACCGTTACGATCGAGCAGAAGAAGGACGGCTCGGAGTCCCTCTCCCTCGAAAACGATCCCCGGGAAGAGGGCGCCGTGCTGATCGTCGAGAACTCCACCGGCGCAGTCCGTGCCATGGTCGGCGGGTACGGCTGGACGCGGTCGAAGTTCAACCGCGCGACGCAGGCCCTCCGGCAGGCCGGCTCGACGTTCAAGCCGTTCGTCTATCTGGCCGCGCTGGAAGCCGGATATACCCCATCGGACACCGTTTTCGACGGGCCGATCTCGATCGTCTTCGACCCGCGGCGGCCGCCGTATCGCCCCACGAACTACGACGGAAAATTCCGCGGAATCGTCACTCTCCGCCGGGCCTTCGAGTACTCGTACAACGTCTCCGCCGTCCGCGTCTCGGAGATGATCGGTCGCCCGCACGTCATCGAGGCGGCCCATCGGCTCGGAATCCGGCAAAAGCTCTCGCCTTATCCGTCGCTCGCCCTGGGCGCCTTCGAAGTGACGTTGGCGGAAATGACATCGGCGTTTTCGGTTTTCGCCAACCAGGGACTCGCCTTCCCGATGTACCTCTTCGACCGCATCACGGATGCGAATGGCGATCTCCTCGAACAGACTCGTCCGGATGCGCGTGAGGTGGCGAGCCCGCAGGCGTGCTTCCAGCTGCTCCAGATGATGAAGGGGGTGACACAGCGCGGCACGGCGGCCTCCGCCGCCCGCCTGAAGCTGAACATCGCCGGCAAGACCGGGACCACCAACGACTGGACCGACGCCTGGTTCATCGGAATGACGCCGCGGTACACGATCGGCGTCTGGACCGGGAACGACCTGAAGACGGCGAGCCTCGGGAAAGGCATGGACGGCGCTCATGCGGCGCTGCCGATCTGGATCCGGATCGTGGAAAAGATGAAGGACGGAGGCCGCATCGACGAAAAGGAAGATTTCGATGCCCCCCCGAACGTGATCTTCACCGCGGTCGACTACAAGACCGGGTTGAAGGCCACCCGTGAGAGTCCCCGGCCGATCCTCGAGACCTTCGTGTCGGGTTCGCAGCCGACGGAGGAGTACTCCCCCCGGTGGGAGGAGATCACCCGCCTGCCCTGGTCGCTCCAGCGTTCCTTCTACCTGCCGAAGAAGGGTGAAGCCGGGGAGGAAGGCGCCCCCGCTTCCGGAGGTGCGCCGACTCCCGCCCCGAAACCCACCGCCGTTCCCTAAGAACCTGCGTCCAGGGAAGTGAGGTAACTAAGCGTTAGCCGGGTGTGTCGGCTGCACGTCGACGATCAGTTCCGCGACGACGTCGCGGTGGAACCGCACGTGCACGGTGTGCTCTCCGAGCCGCTTGATCGGCTCGGAGACCTCGACGCGGCGGCGATCGACCTCGATCCCGCGCTCCGCGAGCGCGTCCGCGATGTCCGCGGAGGTGACGGACCCGTAGAGAACGTCTCCCTCCCCTGCCTTCTTCGCGATGACGAGCTTCAGACCCTCGACCTTGCGGGCGACTTCCTCGGCGGCCCCCTTCTCGTGGAGCGTCTTCGCGTCGTACTTCTTCTTCTCCTCGGTCAGGCGGCGCATGTTCGCCGGCGTCGACTCCCAGGCGA
>Ga0214471_10003950_pt1 | contig 11486 bp, 12 predicted proteins | sample RVTome_5_FD_207665 | JGI IMG/M metagenome (GOLD analysis project Ga0214471, IMG submission 207665) | Soil microbial communities from uranium-contaminated site in the Upper Colorado River Basin, Wyoming, United States - RVT142D155 | ecosystem: Environmental > Terrestrial > Soil > Contaminated >... | reverse complement strand
CCGGGTCGTCGACGATCGCGGGGTCGACGAAGAAGCTCACCGGCATATCGGCGCTCGCTCCCGGTTCGAGCGTCTGCTCGGTGAAGCAGAAGCACTCGATCTTGTTGAAATAGGCGCCGGCCTGCGGCGGCGTCACGTTGAAGGTCGCCGTGCCGGTGATGGCCCTGGTGGTCGGGTTCGACGCTCTGTAGAAGGCAAGCCCGGTCTCGCCGATCTTCAGGGTCATCTGGCGCTGTTGCGCCTGGAAGTTCCAGGCCATGCCCCGCGCGGTATTGGCGTCGAAGCGGATCGTGACCATGCGGTCGAGCACCACATCGGAGCCGGCATCTGCGGCCTGGGTGGTGCCGCCGTAGCCGGTGACCTGGCAGAAGATCCGATAGAGCGGTACGGCCGCATAGGCGAGGCCGATCATACCCGCCACGCAGGCGACGCAAGCAAGCGGGATCCACCTGCCCCCGCGTCTCGCCGCTGCTGTCACCGGTTCACTCATGCTGCTCGGCCCACCCGATCTTACAATGGCCGGTTGGCGACATTGCCGCCGAGGCGGACGATGGTGACGACGAAGAACACCGCGACCAGGACCGCCAGAATCCAGGCTATCGCGACGGAGCGCATGCGGCGGCGTCTGATCTGCTCCTCGGACAACTGCATCACGAGCTCCACAACCCGCTCCATGTCCAGGCGGAGGCGACGCCGAGGCCCTGCTCCAGGAGCAGGATCGCAAAAATCAGGAACAGGTAGAGGATCGAATAGGCGAACAGGCCGCGCGCCGCCCGGCCGCCCTCCGGCTCGCCGCGCCGGCGGAAGACCCGGATCGCGAAAGCCAGGAAGCCGATGCCGAGCAAGCCGGTGACGACGGTGTAGAGGACGCCGGCAAAGCCCATGACCGCCGGCACGAGGGTGATCGGCACGAGGATGACGGAATAGATCAGGATCTGGCGCCGGGTCTCGTCGGGCCCGCGAACCACCGGCAGCATCGGCACGCCAACGCGCTCGTAGTCCCTGGCGCGGTAGAGCGCCAGCGCCCAGAAATGTGGCGGGGTCCACATGAAAATGATGGCGAACAGGACGATGGGCTCGATGCCGACATCACCGGTCACGGCCGCCCATCCGATCATGGGCGGGCAGGCGCCGGCCGCACCGCCGATGACGATGTTCTGCGGGGTGCGGCGCTTGAGCCACATGGTGTAGACGAACAGATAGAAAGCGATGGTGAGGGCCAGCAGGGCGCCGGCCGTCCAGTTGACCAGAAGACCGAGAACCATCACCGAGCCGCCGGCGAGCGTCGCACCGAAGGCGCGGGCCTCGCCGGGGGTGATGCGCCCGGCCGGGATCGGCCGCATGGCCGTGCGCTGCATGCCCGCATCGATGTCGGCGTCGTACCACATGTTGAGCGCGCCGGCCGCGCCGGCCCCGACCGCGATGGCCAGGAGCGCGGTAACGGCGATGACCGGATGGATCGTCCCCGGCGCCACGGCCATCCCGACCAGGGCGGTAAAGACGACGAGCGACATGACGCGAGGCTTCAGCAGGGCGAAGAAATCCCCGACCGTGCCGAGGCCGCCCTCGGGGACGGCGGCCGAAGTTGCGCTGATGTCGTATCGCGTATCCGTCATCGACCCGACCATTGTGCCCTCGTTGGTGTTGCGGCGGCCGAACATCGCGAATTCCCGCGAGACGCCCGGCCTTGTCCGCTACTTGATCCGCGGCAGCGTGCTGTACTGATGGAACGGCGGCGGCGACGACAAGGTCCATTCCAGCGTCGTTGCCCCCTCGCCCCACGGATTGTCCACTGCCTTGCGCTTGCGCGAGAACGCTTCATAGAGGCTGTAGAGGAAGATCAGGAGGCCAATGGTGGAGATGTAGGCACCGATCGACGATACCAGGTTCCAGCCCGCGTAGGCGTCCGGATAGTCCGAATAGCGGCGCGGCATGCCGGCCAGGCCGAGGAAGTGCTGGGGGAAGAAGAGCAGGTTGACGCCGACGAAAGTCACCCAGAAATGCGCCCGCCCCAAGGTCTCGTTGTACTCGTAGCCGAACATCTTGCCGAACCAGTAGTACCAGCCGGCGAAGATGGCGAAGACCGCGCCCAGCGACAGCACGTAGTGGAAGTGGGCGACGACGTAATAGGTGTCGTGCAAGGACCGGTCGACGCCGGCATTGGCGAGCACCACGCCGGTGACGCCGCCGATGGTGAACAGGAAGATGAAGCCGATCGCCCAGAGCATGGGCGTCTTGAACTCGATCGAGCCGCCCCACATGGTGGCGATCCACGAGAACACCTTCACGCCGGTCGGCACCGCGATCACCATGGTGGCGGCGACGAAATAGGCCTGGGTGTCGACGTCGAGGCCGACCGTGTACATGTGGTGGGCCCAGACGATGAAGCCGACCACGCCGATGGCCACCATGGCATAGGCCATGCCGAGGTAACCGAACACCGGCTTCTTGGAGAAGGTCGACACGATCTGGCTGATCATGCCGAAGCCCGGCAGGATGAGAATGTAGACCTCGGGGTGGCCGAAGAACCAGAACAGGTGCTGGAACAGGATCGGATCGCCGCCGCCGGCCGGGTCGAAGAAGGTGGTGCCGAAATTGCGGTCGGTGAGCAGCATGGTGATGGCGCCGGCCAGGACCGGGAGCGACAGCAGCAGCAGGAACACGGTGACCAGGATCGACCACACGAACAACGGCATCTTGTGCAGCGTCATGCCCGGCGCGCGCATGTTGAAGATGGTGGTGATGAAGTTGACCGAGCTCAGGATCGACGAGGCGCCGGCCAGGTGCAGCGACAGGATGGCGAAATCCATGGCCGGGCCGGGCTGGCCGCTGGTCGACAGCGGCGCATAGACGGTCCATCCGCCGCCGACGCCGGTGTTGCCGGGAGGGCCCTCGACGAAGACGGAGATCAGCAGAAGCGCGAAGGACGGCGGCAGCAGCCAGAACGAGACGTTGTTCATGCGCGGGAAGGCCATGTCCGGGGCGCCGATCATCAGCGGCACGAACCAGTTGCCGAACCCGCCGATCATGGCCGGCATGACCATGAAGAAGATCATGATCAGGCCGTGGCCGGTGACCAGCACGTTGAACAGGTGATGGTCGCCGCCGAGGATGCCGTCGCCGGGATACATCAGCTCCATGCGCATCAGCACCGACATCGTCGCGCCGATGATGCCGGCGATGATGGCGAACACCAGGTACATGGTCCCGATGTCCTTGTGGTTGGTGGAATAGGCGTAGCGCCGCCAGCCGGTCGGGTGGTGCTCGTGGTCGCCGTGGGCTGCTGCTTGAGTTGCCATCGTTCAGTCTTCCTTAGAGATTTCCCGGGTGCGTCACTGCGCGACGCGTGCGACCTGGGTCGCCGCGGGCGCGGATGCAAATTCCTGCTTGGCCTTCTCCAGCCACTCGGCATAGTCGGCTTCGCTCACGACCCGGACCGCGATCGGCATGAAGGCATGGCGCTGGCCGCAGAGCTCGGAGCACTGGCCGTAGAAGATGCCGGTCTTGTCGGCGCGGAACCAGGCTTCGTTGAGACGGCCGGGAATCGCGTCCATCTTCATGCCGAAGGCCGGGATCGCCCAGTTGTGGATGACATCGGTGGCCGTCACGATGACGCGCACGGTCTTGCCCACCGGCACGACCACGTCGTTGTCGACCGCCAGCAGGCGCGGCTGGCCTTCCTTCAGGTCCGCGTCCTCGACCATCAGGGAGTCGAAGGTCATGCTGTCGGCATCCGGATATTCGTAGCTCCAGTACCACTGGTTGCCGATCGCCTTGATGGTGAGGTCGGCGTCGGGAATGATGCGGTCGAAATAGAGCAGGCGGAAGGACGGCACCGCGATCACCAGCAGGATGAGGATGGGGATCAGCGTCCACGCCACCTCGACGAAGGTGTTGTGGGTGGTCTTGGACGGCACCGGGTTGGAATTGGCGTTGAACCGGACCATGACGATGATCAGCAGCGCCAGGACGAAGAGCACGATCGCGGTGATGATCCAGAGGATGAGCGTGTGGAACTCCTCGATCCAGACCATCGTCGGCGTCGCCGCTTCCTGGAAGCCGAGCTGCCAGTCCCGGGCCACGCCGGTTTCGGCCACGGCCTGTCCGGTCCCCGCCGCCATCGCGGCGGCCGCGGCCGCGAAGCCGGAAAGCAATAACGTCGTCTTCTTTGCCAAGCGCATGACCGCCTCAGCTCCTTCTGAACCCCGGAATCCCATCGATCAGGGCACCCCATCCGTCCGGCTCGCCATGCCCTTCGGGCACGGCTTGCAGACGCATCACACCCCGCTTCGTGCCATGACAAACCACAAACCGCCTGACCCCGCAACGGCCAAGGCCGGGGCCTCCCGGCAGTGCCCCGGACCGGCCATCCGGCAGCAGCGTTCGATGACCGGACCGGCCCCTGCGCGCGGTGTCGGGAAAAACCGGTTTTTGCGTTTCGGGGCTTACTGTTAGGCGTGGTCGACCGGTCCCCGCGAACATCCCGGCATGACGGCCCACAACCGGGTCGCCACGGACCGGTGACAGAAATTGCGACGTTTTGACACAATCGCTTCACGCGGCGCCGAATCCGGGCGAATCGGCGTGCAGCGGAGCCCCGCCGGGCAGGGGTCCGGCTCATGCGTCCGGACGACCGGAAAGCGTCTCTCCCGGCCCACCACGCTAGGCGAATGGCCGCCGCGAGGCATCGCAAGAAAGCCACAGATTCCGGTCATATTTGCCGGTGTGGGAGGAATTGCCCTTTGACGCGGCGGAGCGTGGCGGAGTACAACGCACCCCTCGTGGGCGACGAGGGCCGCGTGAGGGAATACAAACAGAAAGAGGATGAAACCTTGGCAAATGCAATTCGATTCTGGCTGCCAATGGTTGCCGTCGCGGGCCTGGTGGTGGCGCTGTCCAGCGGCGACCACGGCGCATCGGCCCAGCAGGCGGGTGACCAGCCACCGCAGCCACCGGCTCCCGTGGTGAAGGCCACTCACGGCGACTGGGTCGTGCGCTGCCAGAAGCTCAAGGTCGCGGTCAACGCGCCCGCGGCCGAGGGCACCGCGGGCAAGACCGACAAGAAGGCCCCGGAAGTGCGCGAGATCGAACAGTGCGGGATGTCCCAGCGAGTGTTCGACGCCAAGAACAAGAAGATCTTCCTGAACATCGTCGTCCTCAAGCGCACCGGCGAGAAGGCACCGCCCGGGGAGATCCAGCTGGTGGCACCGCTCGGCGTCTTCCTGCCCGGCGGAGTCGGCATGGAGGTCGATACCAAGCCGATCGGCCGGATCGGGTTCCTGTCGTGTCAGCCCTATGGTTGCGTGACGGTGAGCGAGCTCACGCCCGAACTCCTCGAGCAAATGAAAAAGGGCACCGCCGCGAACATGATCATCTATATCGCACCGGGACAGGGCGTTCCCCTGACGGTTTCGCTGAAAGGCTTCTCCAAGGCCTTCGATGAGCTCTAGGCCGAGGCGCAACGGACGAAAGCCAGTGTTTTCCGGGGATCGGCCCGGCCAGCCACAGGATGGCGCTCATGGGCGACAGCACGACTGACTTCTTCTTTCGCCAGACCGATCTCGACCGGTCGCGCACCGAGCGGCTGGTGGCCGACACGCTCGCCGGCTGCGACGACGGCGAGCTGTTTCTCGAATACCGGCTGAGCGAAGGCCTGGTGTTCGACGACGGCCAGCTCAAGTCGGCCAACTACGACACCATGCAGGGCTTCGGCTTGCGGGCGGTGGCGGGCGAGGCGACGGGCTATGCCCATTCCTCGGAGCTCAGCGAAGCGGCGCTGAAGCGGTCGAGCGAGGCGGTCAGCGCGGTCAGGTCCGGCCATCGGGGCACGCTGGCGGATGCACCGGCCGGAACCAACCGGATGCTCTACTCCGCCACGAACCCATTGGGCGAGAGCGGCTTCGCGGAAAAGGTCCGCTTGCTCCAGGAGATCGATGCCTATGCCCGGGCGAAAGACCCGCGGGTGCGCCAGGTGTCGGTTTCGCTCATGGGCGAGTGGCAGGTGGTCGAACTGGTCCGGGCCGACGGCTTCACGCGGCAGGACATCCGCCCCCTGGTCAGGCTGAACATCTCGGTTGTCGCCGGCGAAGGCGATCGCCAGGAATCAGGCTCTCACGGCGCCGGCGGGCGCAGCGGCTACCGCGACCTGTTCGACCCGGAGAACTGGCGTGCGCAGGTGGACGACGCGATCCGCCAGGCGGCGGTGAACCTCGAGTCCGTCCCGGCACCGGCCGGCGAGATGACCGTGGTGCTCGGGCCGGGCTGGCCGGGAATCCTGCTGCACGAGGCGATCGGCCACGGCCTCGAGGGCGACTTCAACCGCAAGAAGACCAGTGCCTTCGCCGGCCTGCTCGGCCAACGCATCGCCTCGCCCGGGATCACGGTGGTCGACGACGGCACCATCGAGGGCCGGCGCGGCTCGCTGACCATGGACGACGAGGGCACGCCGACTTCGTGCACGACCCTGATCGAGGACGGAATCCTCGTCGGCTTCATGCAGGACCGGCTCAACGCGCGGCTGATGGGCGTCGCCACCACCGGCAACGGACGGCGGCAGTCGCATGCCCACATGCCCATGCCGCGCATGACCAACACCTACATGCTCAATGGCGGCACGAAGGCCGACGAGATCCTGGCTTCGGTCGACCGCGGGCTCTACGCGGTCTCCTTCGGCGGCGGCCAGGTCGACATCACCAGCGGCAAGTTCGTGTTCAGCTGCACCGAGGCCTACCTGATCGAGAACGGCCGCATCCGCGCGCCGGTCAAGGGCGCGACCCTGATCGGCAACGGCCCCGACGCGCTCACCCGGATATCCATGGTCGGCGACGACATGGCACTCGACACCGGCATCGGCACCTGCGGCAAGCAGGGCCAGGGCGTGCCGGTGGGCGTCGGCCAGCCGACCATCCGCCTCGACGGGCTGACCGTCGGCGGCACGGGCTGACGGCGGCGTCCCGGCAGTACGTTCCCGGGCCTCCGGGCCGGGGTCCATGGGCCCTGCGATGAACGGCATTGTGGATTGGGTCCCGGAACAAGCCCGGGAAGCGATCGTTGCCGTTGTTCCCTACCCCACCAGCTCCGCCACATAGGGCGGCAGGGCGAAGGCCGCCTTGTGGACCTCGGGGGTGTAGTAGCGGGTCTCGATGGCGGATGCCTCGAAGCGCTGGCGCAGGGTCTCGAGGGGTACCTGGCGCTGGCTCGGGTTGTCCGACGCCCAGCCGAGCGCCATGGCGCCGCCGACATAGGTCGGAACGGTCGCCAGGTAGCAGGTCACGTCCTTGAACAGGGTGCGCAGCATTCCCACAGTCGAGCGCAGCTCGCCCGGCTGCATGAAGGGTACGCCGTTCTGGGTCACCAGAATGCCGCCGGGGGCGAGCTGGCGCTTGCAGTTGGCATAGTAGGTCTCGGTGAACAGCACCTCGCCCGGCCCCTGCGGGTCGGTGGAGTCGGTGATGATCAGGTCGAAGGAGCCGCTGTCGCCGGCCACGAACTCGGCACCGTCGGCAATCACCAGGTTCAGCCTCGAGTCGTCGAAGGCCTCGCCGCAGATCCGGCCCAGATAACGCCTGGAAAACTCGACCACGCCGCCGTCGATCTCGACCATGGTGACATGCTCGACACCCTCGTGCATCAGGACGCGGCGCAGCATGCCGCCGTCGCCGCCGCCGATGATCAGGACGCGCCGCACCGCCCCATGGGCCAGGATCGGCACATGGGACAGCATCTCATGATAGATGAACTCGTCGGCCTCGGTCGTCTGGGTGACGCCGTCGAGGGTGAGCACGCGGCCGAATCGGCCGTTCTCGAACAGCACCAAGCGCTGATGGTCGGTCCGGCTGTCGTAGATCACCCGATCCATCGCCAGCCGAACCCGCATGGTGTCGTAGAGAGGCTCCTCCGACCAGCTCTCGCCGGTCACAGTCCTTCCCCCCGCAGGTGCTCGGCAACGCGGAGGCTCCGCGGACGGAATGCCTCCTCGAGCACACCGATCGCCTGGTGGGGCCGGGCGGCACCGCACATGAAGACGTCGAGCGCAGCGTAGCCGCGTTCGGGCCAAGTGTGGATGCTGATATGCGACTCCGCCAGGATCGCCACGCCGGAGATACCTCCGTTCGGCGTGAAATGATGCAGGTGGATGTGCAGCAGCGTGGCACCCGCCGCCTCGACACAGCCGATCAGCGCCTTCTCGACATGGGCGATGTCGTCGAGACGCTCGCCATCGAGAACGTCGATGATCAGATGGGTTCCGGCGAAGACCTTGCCGTCGCGTTCTATGAAGTAGTCCTTGGGCGATTCAGAATCGCACGTCCGGCCAACGGAGCAGAGTGTGACTTCCTCTTGGGCGGTGCTTGAAACAGGGTCCAAGTCCATCCCCAATTGGAAGAGGGCGTCTTGGAACATGGGCGTCCTCCCCAACCAGCAGATGACCTGATATTCTCAGGAAGAAGCGCGATATGGAGACATCGGACACGAAAAGCAAGTGACATTTCTCGCAACTGCGAAAAAAAAGGGATTGACGCGTCGACAGGCGGTCCGCCGGTCGCCTCGAAGACGGCTCGCCAGGCCGCCCGGAGCCGGTATAATCACCCGGTCCGGGATCCGGATGGGCAAGGTGCGGGGCGACGATTTCGATCGAGGGATGAACCGATGAACATGCTCGAAATGCTCATGCAAGCGCAGGGCGGCAGCGCCGTCGGCAACCTGGGTCGCCAGTTCGGTCTCAGCGAGGCACAGACACAGATGGCGATCCGGCAGCTGTTGCCGGCCCTTTCGAGCGGGCTGAAGCAGAACACCTCCACCGAGGGTGGGCTGCTGGATCTGCTCAACGCCTTGCAGCGCGGGAATCACGAGCGCTATCTCGAGGATCCCGGCGCCATCGCCGACGGACAAACGACGGAAGACGGTAACGCCATTCTCGGCCACGTCTTCGGCAGCAAGGACGTGAGCCGGGCGGTGGCCGATCAGGTGTCGGCGAATACCGGGATCGGCAGCACCGTCCTCAAGCAGATGCTGCCGGTGCTGGCATCGATGGTGATGGGATCGCTGGCCAGGAACACCCGCAATCCGGGGATGCAATCGGTCATCGAGAGCGTGCTGGGCGGTGCGGGGGGCGGCTATCGCAGCGGCGACCTCGATGCCGGTCTCGGCAGCCTGCTCGGAGGCATTCTCGGCGGCCAGGACCGGGAGCAGGAACTCACCGGCGCCAGTGTCCTCGGCTCCATTCTCGATGCCGACGGCGACGGCAGCGTCGCCGACGACATCCTGAGGCTCGCCGGCCGCATGATGCGGTAGTGCGGCGGGAGTCCTCGCCGATCAGCAGGATTTGGCGGCAATTGCCGAGTCGAAAGTCCGGCGCGCGCGCTCGAACTCATGGAGCGCATCGGAGTTGCCGAAGCCGACCACGCGACCGCGATAGCGGGTGAGCGCCGCCGAGGAAACCGGCTTGCCGGTCCATGGGCAGACCGAATTGACCGCATCGGCACGGTCCGGCTCCCGCGACCCGGCGTTCGGCGCCGTGGCGCGCCGGGCCATTCTCCGGCGGACCCGGGCCACGGCATCCTCGCTGTGCGGCAGGGACATGCCCCAGGACAAATCGTCGCGGGTCAGGCCGATGTCCCTCAGCATGTGATCGTCGAGCCGGCGCAGATCAGTGAACCGCCGCCGACGGCTCCAGGAGCGGAAGATGCCGATGACGGCCCGCAGGATGGACGGGTGCCGCAGGGGCGGCAGGCCGGAAAGGACGTGTCTCATGGCAATATCCTCCTGTTCGCGACGGCCTCGACCATCGCCGCCGGTGCCCCGGGGGCACCGTCTGCGTCGCTGTTTCGATGGATGGAAGATGGCTTTTCCGGATTGATCATTCAAACGAATATGTTTTATGATAAACATCAACGCTGTTCATTGAAGTGCCCCATGCCCCACAGCCTCGACGTCGACCTGCTCAAGACCTTCATCGCCATTTCCGACGGCGGCAGCTTCACCCGTGCCGCCACCGAGGTGCACAGGACCCAGTCCGCCGTGAGCATGCAGATGAAGCGGCTGGAGGAAGCGATCGGCCGGCCGCTGTTCGTGCGCGAAGGGCGCCAGAGCCGCCTCACCGCCGACGGCGAACACCTGCTCGACTTTGCCCGGCGCATCGTGAAGCTCAACGACGAGGCGGTCATGACGTTCACCGCGCCGGAGCTGTCGGGCCTCGTGCGCATGGGCACCCCCGACGACTATGCCGACCGGTTCCTGCCCGAGATCCTCGCACGGTTCGCGCGCACCCACCCGCTGATCCAGGTGCAGGTGGACTGCCGTCCGAGCGGGGAGCTGATGCAGCGGGTGGGCGAGAACGCCCTCGACCTCGCGCTCGTCAGCTGCGGCAGCGGTGTGACGGCGGGCGAGATCATCCGCCGCGAGCCGCTGGTCTGGGTGACGTCGGTGCGTCACTGCACTCACGAGGACGACCCGGTGCCGCTCGCCCTGCCCCAGCCCGGCTGCGCCTGGCGGGGCACCGCCCTCGAGGCCCTGGACGGAGCCGGCCGCGACTACCGGCTCGCTTTCGTCAGCCCGAACAGCACGGCGATCTCCGCCGCGGTCATGGCGGGCCTCGCGGTCTCGGCATTTCCGGAGAGCACGCTCCGGCCGGGAATGCGGGTCCTCGGGGAGGCCGACGGCTATCCGTCGCTCGGCACGTTCGATATCGGCCTGCTGCGCTCGAGCGAGGACCTGTCGTCGGCCGCCCATGCGCTCGCCGCCCACATCATCGACAGCCTGGGCAATCTCGGCGTGGAGTCCGAGCCCGTCCGGTTCGAATTCGCGCCCGCCGCGGAATAGGAGCACCTGTCGATGGCCGAACCCGACAAGCCCCACGACTGGCTCGCCTCGCTCGGCGATATCCGCGCCGCGCTGGCGACGCTGCCGGCGGACAAGCAGTATTTCTATCCCATCCGCCACGGCTCGATGCGGGTCGGCCTCTATGCCCCGCGCGGACGCGACCCGCAGAAGCCCCACGATCAGGACGAGATCTACATCGTACACAAGGGCACGGGCACCTTCCGCAAGGGTGCCGAGACCAGATCGTTCGAGCCGGGCGACGTCATTTTCGTCGAGGCCGGCATCGATCATCGCTTCGAGGACTTCAGCGACGACTTCGAGACCTGGGTGGTGTTCTGGGGGCCGAAGGGCGGGGAATAGGGCGCCAGTCGTCATCCTCGTACGCAGAGCCTGCCGAGCCCGGCCCTCGGGTCGAGCCCGAGGGCGACAGGGTCAACCGACTTGTCGTCCTCGTGCCTGACACGAGGACCGGCCGACCGGACGGCCCTCACCCGTGCTTGATGAACGTCCCGTCGCGCAATTCGGCGACCGCCTGCTGGAGTTCGGCCTGGGTGTTCATGACGATCGGCCCGTACCAGGCGACCGGCTCCTCGATCGGACGGCCGGAAACCAGCAGGAAGCGCACGCCCTCGTCGCCGGCCTGGACCACGACCTCGTCGCCCGAATCG
>Ga0214471_10003949_pt1 | contig 11486 bp, 9 predicted proteins | sample RVTome_5_FD_207665 | JGI IMG/M metagenome (GOLD analysis project Ga0214471, IMG submission 207665) | Soil microbial communities from uranium-contaminated site in the Upper Colorado River Basin, Wyoming, United States - RVT142D155 | ecosystem: Environmental > Terrestrial > Soil > Contaminated >... | reverse complement strand
TCGTAGACGGCAAAGACGATGTTGGTGTTTCCGGCGTCGATCGCTAAAAGCATGGTCAGCCGAACCTCATGCGGCGAACAGGACGTCGCCGGCGGCAATGGTGCGCCGGCTGGAGTCCGGCAGCTCTAGAATCAGGGCTCCGGTCTCGTCCAGTTCGCGAAACGTGCCGCGCAGGATTTCCGTCCCCAAACCAACCTCGATGGTCTTGCCAAGGCCATGGGCATGGGGCAGCCAAAGGCTCCGGATGGGCGCGAAGCCATCCTCGGTCCAGCGATTGACCAGGGTCAAGAATTGTCTGCAGAAGGCTTGCAGGACCATCGCTTCATCGACATCCGGGCCGACCCCTTCGAAGATCAAGTTGGTCGCCGGAAAACGGGAGTCCTCGGGATGGCTTTGCACATTGACGCCGACTCCGAGAACCAGCCAATCCAAAATCCCCTCTGCCGTCGTCTTCGATTCCAGCAGAAGCCCCGCCACCTTGCGATCATGCACCAGCACGTCGTTGGGCCACTTGTAGGTGACTTCCAGCAGCGGCGGGGCCACGGCACCAATCCCCTTGCCCACCGCCAGCGCCGCCACAAAGCCAAGCTGTGCGGCCTCGGCCAAAGCGCACTCGGGGCGCAGGATCAGGGACAGGTAGAGATTGCCGCGTGGGCTGGTCCACGTGCGGCCATGCCGGCCGCGGCCCTTGGTTTGCTCACGCGCCCAGACAAGGGTCCCCTCCTCGGCGCCCTGATCGGCCAATTTCTTGGCCTCGTCATTGGTGCTGCCCACACTGTCCATGGCGATTAGCCGGTAGGCGGGCGGCAACCGGATATCGGTAGGCGAGGCCGGCGCCGGTGTCATCCGGCGAACAGGGTCGCGGCAGCCGCTGCGGCGCTGTCGAGCAGCGGCCCAGGGAACACGAAGAACAGTAGAATGGCGGTGCCGGTGCCGGCTAGAATCAGCACCATCTCACCGCCGATCGGCTGGTCGAAGGCCTCGCTCGGTTCGTCGAAATACATCAGCTTGACGATGCGCAGATAATAGAAGGCGCCGACCACGCTGCTGAGCACCCCGACCACCGCCAGCGCATAGAGCCCCGCGTCGATGGCCGCCATGAAGACATAGAGCTTGCCGAAGAATCCGGCCAGCGGCGGAATGCCGGCCATGGAAAACATGAATATGGCCAACACCAGCGCCATCAGCGGATTGCTCTTGGACAGTCCCTTCAGGTCGTTGATTTCCTCGACCATCACGTCCTTGCGCCGCATGCACAGGATGCAGGCGAAGGTGCCCATGTTCATGACCAGATAAATGGCCATGTACACGACCACCCCGTTGACTCCGGCCTCGGTACCCGCTGCCAGGCCAACCAGCGCATAGCCCACGTGGCCGATGGAGCTGTAGGCCATCAGGCGCTTGATGTTGGTCTGGTTGATGGCCGCCAGGGCACCCAGGACCATGGAACCGATGGAGATAAAGACCAGGATCTGTTGCCATTGCCCGACGAATTCGCCGAACGGTCCCATGATAACGCGTACGAACAAGGCCATGGCGGCAACCTTGGGCGCCGTGGCGAAGAACGCGGTGACCGGCGTCGGCGCGCCTTCGTAAACATCCGGCGTCCACATGTGGAACGGCACCGCCGAAACCTTGAAAGCCAATCCGGCGACGAGGAACACCAAACCGACCACCAGGCCGAGCGACGGCGCCTCGCCCGCCACCGACAGCTCGGCAAAGACCGAGGCCAGGGCCTGGAAGCTGGTGGTTCCGGCGAAGCCATAGATCAACGAGGCGCCGTACAGCAGCATGCCGGACGACAAGGCGCCAAGAACGAAGTATTTCAGTCCGGCCTCGGTGGAGCGCAGATTGTCCCGCCGGAAGGCGGCGATCACATACAGCGACAGGCTCTGCAGCTCCAGCCCTATGTAGAGGGACAACAGATCCTCCGCCGAGATCATCATCATCATACCCAGCGTGGCAAACAGCATGAGCACCGGATATTCGAAACGCAGAGCCTGCGCGCGCTCGAGATAGCGCAGCGACATGAGCATGGCCACGGCCGAGCCGATGAGCACCAGGCCCTTCATGAAGACCGCGAACCCATCGACGACAAACAGCCCGCCAAAGGCGCCGCCCTGATCGCTTGGCCGCAGGACCAGCACGGCCAGGACCAGCATCAGGGACACGACCGAAAGCATCAGGACGGACGACGCCGACTGGTTGCCGCGAAAGACGCCAATCATCAAGAGGGCGGTCGCCAGGACGGCGATCATCACCTCCGGCAGAGCGACCATGAGATCGCTTCCGATCATCGGCCCTTCTCCCTCACCATGGCTTCCTCATTGGCCCATCCTCATTGTCCCGTCCTCATTGCGCCGTCCACAGCACTGCCCACATGCTGCCGCCGCCGGATGCGGCCATGGCTTGTTCGTGGTCGGCGATCAGGTTGGCGACCGTGGCGGAAAAAATATCGATAAATGACATCGGATAGATCCCCATCCAGAACACCAGCACCAGCAAGGGGGCGAAGACCACGGCCTCGCGCCGGTTCAGATCCAGAATCGTTTTCAGATCGGCCTTGCTCAAGATGCCGAAGATCACGCGCCGGTATAGGTAGAGCATGTAGGCGGCGCCCAAGACCATGCCGCTGGCGGCCAGCAGGGCCACCCAGGTGCTGACCTGAAAGGCGCCGACCAGCACCAGGAATTCGCCCACGAACCCGCCGGTGCCCGGCAACCCCACCGAGGCCAGCATGAAGATCATGAAAGACAGGGCATAGGCCGGCATGCGGTCGACCAGGCCGCCGTAGCGCGAGATCAGGCGTGTGTGCATCCGGTCGTAAACGACGCCGACAATCAGGAACAATGCCGCCGACACGACCCCGTGCGAAAGCATCTGGAACAGCGCTCCCTCGACCCCCTGCTGGGTGACGGTGAAGGTGCCCAAGGTCACAAAGCCCATGTGCGCGACGGACGAATAGGCGATGAGCTTTTTCATGTCCTCCTGCGCCAAGGCGACCAGGGACGTATAGACGATGGCGATGATCGACAAGGTGAACACAAACGGCGTGAAAAAGACCGATGCATCCGGCAGCATGGGCAGCGAAAAACGCAGGAAGCCATAGCCGCCCATCTTCAGCAGCACCCCGGCCAGAATGACCGAACCGGCCGTCGGCGCCTCCACATGCGCATCCGGCAGCCAGGTGTGCACCGGCCACATGGGCACCTTGACCGCGAAGGAGGCAAAGAACGCCAGCCACAGCCACGTCTGCATGGCCGGCGGGAAGTCATAGACCAGCAGGGTCGGAATGTCCGTCGTCCCCGACTCGAAATACATGGCCAACAACGCCAGCAGCAGCAGGACCGAACCGGTCAGCGTATAGAGGAAGAACTTGAAGGCGGCATACACCCGCCGCTCGCCGCCCCATATGCCGATGATCAGGAACATCGGGATCAGCACGCCCTCGAAGAACACGTAGAACACCATGAAATCGAGGGCGCAGAACATGCCGACCATCAGGGTCTCGAGGACTAGGAAGGCGATCATGTATTCCTTGACCCGCACCTTGATGGCATCCCAACTGGCGATCACGCACAACGGAGTCAGCAGGGTCGAAAGCAGGACGAAGAGCACGGAAATTCCGTCCACGCCCATGCTGTAGGCGAAGCCGAGGCCGGGCATCCATTCGGCATATTCGGTGAACTGGAAAGCGGCGCTGCCGCGATCGAAGCCGAACCACAGGGACAGCGACACCACGAAGGTGATCAGCGATGTCCACAGCGCCACATAGCGGGCATTGCGCGCGACCAGGTCCGGTTCGCCGCGAATGAACAAAATAAAGGCGACACCGGCCAGCGGCAGGAAGGTCACCAAGGACAGGATCGGCCAACTGGTCATGCCTGCCTCACCCGACTTGGCTGAAAAGGTACCATGAGATCAGCCCGACGACGCCGACCAGCATGGCAAAGGCATAGTGATAGAGATATCCGGTCTGCAGGCGGCTGACCCGCCGCGCCAGATCGCGGGTGACCGCCGCCACGCCGTCCGGCCCCACCCCGTCGATCACCGCCCCATCGCCGGAACGCCACAACCCGCGGCCGATAGTCTTCGCCGGCTGCACGAAGATCAGATCGTACAGCTCATCGAAGTACCACTTGTTGAGCAGGAACAGGTAGACCGGCCGGACGCGTGCCACCAACGCTGATGGCAAACCGGGGGCCAGCATGTACATGACATACGCCAAGCCGATGCCGGAAACCGCGACGACCAGCGGCAGCACCTTGACCCATACCGGCACGTGATGCCCCGCCTCGATCGCATCGTTGCCCGGCAGCACCAGGATGGCGGCGCGCCAGAATTCCTCCCGGCCCTCCCCGACAAAGGCTTCGTAGCCGATGTAACCAGCCGCCACGGCGCCAATCGCCAAGCAGATCAACGGCACCAGCATGACCTTGGGGGACTCGTGCACGTGCCCCATCACCTCGGCATCCGCCCGTTGACTCCCATGAAAAGTCATCAGCAACAGGCGCCAGGAATAGAATGCCGTCATGAAGGCGGCGGCCACGCCAATCCAGAATGCGAACATGCCGTGTGTGCTGGCGGCGCCATAGGCCGCCTCGAGAATCATGTCCTTGGAGAAGAAACCGGCGAACGGCGGAATCCCCGCCAGCGCCAGCGATCCCACCCACATCACCCCATAGGTGATCGGGATCAGGCGCCAGATGCCGCCCATCTTGCGCATATCCTGTTCGTTGGACATGGCATGTATGACCGAGCCGGCGGCCAGGAACAACAGCGCCTTGAAGAAGGCGTGCGTCATCAAGTGAAAGATCGCCGCGCTGTAAGCGGACACCCCGGCGGCAAAGAACATGTAGCCAAGCTGCGAGCAGGTGGAATAGGCGATTACCCGCTTGATGTCGTTCTGCGTCAAGGCGACGGTGGCGGCGAAGAAGGCCGTTGCCGCCCCGACATAGGTCACCATCTGCAGGGCCACCGGCGAATACTCGAACATGGGCGACAGGCGGACCACCATGAAGATGCCCGCCGTGACCATGGTCGCCGCATGAATCAGGGCGGAAACCGGCGTCGGGCCTTCCATGGCATCCGGCAGCCATGTGTGCAGGCCAAGCTGCGCCGACTTGCCCATGGCGCCGATGAACAACAGGATGCAGACGATGGTCAGGGCATGACCTTCGATGCCGATGAAGACGAACTTCGCCTCCGCCATGCCGGGAACGGCGCCGAAGACCTGATTGAAATTGACCGCGCCGAACAGGACGAAGGTGCCCAGGATGCCCATGGCAAAGCCGACGTCGCCGACCCGGTTGACCAGGAACGCCTTGATCGCCGCCGCGTTGGCGCTCGGCCGGTCGTACCAGAACCCGATCAGCAGATAGGAGGCCAGGCCGACCCCTTCCCAGCCGAAGAACATCTGCACGAAGTTGTCGGCGGTGACCAATGCCAGCATGAAGAAAGTGAACAGGCTGAGATAGGAGAAGAAGCGCGGGATCGACTTGTCGTGGGACATATAGCCGATCGAATAGACGTGGATCAGGGTCGAGATGACGGTGACGACCAGCAGCATGACGGCGCTCAACGTATCCAGCTTCACCGCCCACGACAGTTCCAGATTGCCGGAATCGATCCACGTGAAGATCTCGGTCACCCGCGCATTGCCGGCCAGGGCGACATCCTGAAACACCACGATCGACAACAGCGCCGAGAGGCCGAGCAACGTGCAGGTAACGATCTGCGCGCCCCGGTCGCCGATCGTTCGGCCGAACAATCCGGCGATCGCGGCGCCGATCAGCGGCAACAGGACGATGGCGACTTCAATCACCGGGTTCAGCCCTTCATCGCGTTGACATCCTCAACCGCGATGGAGCCGCGGTTGCGGAAATAGACCGCCAGGATCGCCAGGCCAATGGCCGCCTCGGCCGCCGCCACGGTCAGCACGAACATGGCGAAGACCTGGCCGACCAGATCCTGCAAATGGACGGAAAAGGCGACCATGTTGATGTTGACCGCCAGCAGCATCAATTCGATCGACATGAGAATGACGATCACGTTCTTGCGGTTGAGAAAGATGCCGAAGATTCCGAGAGTGAACAGCACCGCGGCAACCGTCAAATAGTGGGACAAGCCGATTTCGAACATGGCTTACGCGCCGCTCCTGCTCGGTACTTTCTTGACCTCCACGCCGTCTTCCCGGCGGCGGCCGATCTGGGCGGAAATGGATTGCCGGCGCACGCCCTCGCGCTGGCGCAGGGTCAGCACGATGGCACCGATCATGGCCACCAGAAGAATCAAGCCGGATGCCTGAAAGAGGTAGGCGTACTTGGTATAGAGCACGACACCCAGCGCACGCGTGTTCGGCACCTGATCCACCGGCGCCATCGGCACGCCGGCAACCGCCGCAGTTTCGGGAACGGCGACCCAGGCGCCGAGAACCAACACCAGCTCGATCAGCAGGATGATGCCGATCAATCCACCGATGGGCAGGTATTGCAGGAACCCTTCGCGGATTTCCACCAGATCGATGTCGAGCATCATCACCACGAAAAGGAACAGGACGGCGACGGCACCGACATAGACGACCACCAGGATCATGGCGAGGAACTCGGCGCCCAACAGCACGAACAGCCCGGCACTATTGAAGAAGGCGAGGATCAGATACAGGACGGAATGCACCGGGTTCCGCGCCGCAATCACCATCACGGCGGCGGCGATGGTCATCCCCGCGAACAGATAGAAGGCCAGGGCCTGAATGATCATGCCCGGCCCCGTCCCGCGAGGGCGCCAATCCTGTATCCACCCGTTCCTGTCACGCTTTCCCCCGTCGATGCGTCACCGGCTTACCGGTACGGCGCATCCAGTTCCAAATTCTTGGCGATCTCGGCTTCCCAACGATCGCCATTGGCGAGCAGCCGCGCCTTGTCATAGAACAACTCTTCCCGGGTTTCCGTCGAGAATTCGAAGTTCGGCCCCTCGACGATGGCATCCACCGGGCAGGCTTCCTCGCAATATCCGCAATAGATGCACTTGGTCATGTCGATGTCGTAGCGCGTGGTGCGGCGGCTGCCGTCGGCGCGCGGCTCGGCCTCGATAGTGATGGCCTGCGCCGGACAGATCGCTTCGCACAACTTGCAGGCGATGCACCGCTCTTCGCCATTGGCATAGCGGCGCAGGGCATGCTCGCCGCGGAAGCGCGGGCTGAGCGGCCCCTTCTCGTACGGATAATTCAGGGTCACATTGGACTTGAAGAAAAAGTACCGCAGGGTGAGAAGCATGCCGGAGGCAAGTTCGCTCAAGAACAGGCTGCGCAGTCCGCGTTGAATGAAGCTCATGCTCTCAATCCCATCGTGCGGCCCAACATAGCCCCCATCCAAGGCCGTGCAAGAGTGCCCCCCATCACGGACGGGGCACCATGTCAAAGGCGACCAGCACACCCGAGGTCAACACCACCCAGAACAGCGAAAACGGCAAGAAGACCTTCCACCCCAAGCGCATCAGCTGGTCATAGCGGAACCGCGGCATGGTGGCCCGGACCCACAGAAAACAGAACAGGACGAACGCCACCTTGCCGGCAAACCAGATCGGTCCGGGAATCCAATTGAGCGGCGCCACATCCCACAGCGGCAGCCAACCGCCGAGAAACAGGATGGTGGTCATGGCGCTCATCAAAATCATGTTCCCGTATTCACCCAGGTAGAACAAGGCGAAGGGAATAGCCGAGTACTCCAGGAAGAATCCGGCGACAAGTTCCGATTCCCCTTCCGGCAAGTCGAAGGGCGAGCGGTTGGTTTCGGCCAGGATGGAGATAAAGAAAATCACGAACATGGGCAGCAGCGGCACGGCGAACCAGATGGTCTGCTGCGCCATTACGATGTCGGTCAGGTTCAGCGAGCCGACGCAAATGAGCACGGTGATGATGACGAAGCCCATGGAGACTTCGTACGAAACCATCTGCGCCGCCGAGCGCAAGGCGCCAAGGAACGGATACTTCGAATTGGACGCCCACCCGGCCATGATGACCCCATAGACGCCCAGGGACGAGATGGCGAAGAGATAGAGTATGCCGACGTTGATATCCGCCAGCACGATCCCGGGGCCGATCGGAATCACCGCCCAGGCGATCAACGCCAGAATGAAGGTCAGCATGGGCGCGGCGATGAACACCACCCGGTTGGCGCCGGCCGGCAGGATGGTTTCCTTGAACAGCAGCTTGACCCCATCGGCGATCGGCTGCAGCAGACCGAAGGGGCCGACCACGTTCGGGCCCTTGCGGATTTGCACGGCGGCCAGGACCTTGCGCTCGGCCAAGGTCAAATAGGCGACCGACAGCAGCAAAACGACGATGATGGCCAGGATCTGGGCGACGATGATCACAGCCGGCAGGCCGTAACCATTCCAAAATTCCATGAACGCCGATTCAGCCATGGGTGCCGGTTGCTCCCCGTCCGCGGCCATTGGCGAGCGCTTCGGTGCATGCGGCCATGGTCTCCGAGGCGCGGCTGATGGGATCGGTCATGTAATAGTTCTCGACCGGGGCGCGGAACGGTGCCGCATCAATTTTTCCGGCCTTGCCGAACGGACCCCACGGCGCGGGGCTCAGGCGGTCGACGGCGGCGAAGAGCGGATTGACGGCGATCAGCCGCTGCCGCACCTGGCCCAGATTATCGTAAGGCAGCGCCTGGCCCAGGACCTCGGACAGCGCCCTCAGGATGGTCCAATCCTCGCGCGCCTCACCGGGCGGTGCCGCCGCCAGCCGGCCAAGCTGCACCCGCCCTTCCGTATTCACGTAGGTGCCGTTCTTTTCGGTATACGCAGCCCCCGGCAGGATCACATCGGCGCGGTGGGCGCCGGCATCGCCATGGTGCCCCTGGTAGATGACGAAGGCGCCCTTGCCGCCGGCGGGGCCGAGACGCGCCATGTCGATTTCATCGGCGCCCAGCAGGTAGACCACTTCGATGTCCCCTGCCGCCGCCCCGGCCAGAATGCCATCCGTGTCGCGTCCGCCGGTTCCGGGAACAAAGCCCAGATCCAATCCGCCGACCCGCGCCGCCGCCCGGTGCAGCACGTTGAAGCCGTTCCAATCTTCGGCGACCATGCCAAAGGTGTCGGCGATACGGCGGCCAAGATCGAGAATCGCCGCGCCGTCGGGCCGCGCCAAGGCCCCCATGCCGAGCACGATCATCGGCCGCTTGGCCGCCTTCAAGACCTCGGCGAACGCACCCTGGCCATCGGCGATGGCCTGCAGGCTTTCCGGACCGGCGCCCAGGTATTCGGTCTCGAACGACAGGTCGCACTTGGCACCGATCAGGCCGACACGCACACCCCCGCGCAGCACCCGCTTGCGCAGGCGGGCGTTGATCAGCGGCGCCTCCCAGCGCGGGTTGGTGCCCACCAGAAGCACGGCATCGGCGCTCTCGATCCCGGCGATGGTGCTGTTGAACAGATAACCGGCGCGTGGCGTGGCCGGTACTTTGGCGCCATCCTGGCGGCAGTCGAGATGCGGCGAGCCGAGGGCCGCCATCAGGTCCTTCAGTGCCACCATCGCCTCGGCATCGCACAGATCGCCGGCCAGGGCCGCGATCTTGGTACCGGCGATGCCCTTCAGACGCTCGGCGATAGCCTGGAATGCCTCGTCCCAGGAGGCCGGGCGGAGCTTGCCGCCCTCGCGCACATAGGGCTGATCCAGACGCTGCCGCCCCAGTCCGTCGCAGGCATAGCGCGTCTTGTCGGCGATCCACTCTTCGTTGATGTCCTCGTGCAGGCGCGGCAGGATCCGCATCACCTCGCGGCCGCGCGTATCGACACGGAGGTTCGAGCCAACCGCATCGAGGGCATCGACCGAGTATGTCTTGCGCAACTCCCACGACCGCGCGGCAAAGGCATAGGGCTTCGAGGTCAGCGCCCCGACCGGACAGATGTCCACCAGGTTGCCCGACATCTCCGAATCGATCGCCTGCTCCAGGGTGCTGATTTCCATGTGCTCGCCGCGGCCCAGGGCGCCGAGCTCCTCGACGCCGGCGATCTCGGTGGCGAAGCGGATACAGCGGGTGCAATGGATGCAGCGGGTCATGATCGTCTTGATCAGCGGACCCATGAATTTTTCCGGCACCGCGCGCTTGTTCTCTTCATAGCGGCTGTGGCCGACACCGTAGGCCATGGCCTGATCCTGCAGGTCGCACTCGCCGCCCTGATCGCAGATCGGGCAATCCAGCGGGTGATTGATGAGCAGGAATTCCATCACCCCGTTGCGCGCCTTGTGCACGGTCGGGGTGTCCGTATGGATGACCATGCCCTCGCCCACGGGCATGGCACAGGAGGCGATGGGCTTCGGCGACTTCTCCATCTCCACCAGGCACATGCGGCAATTGCCGGCGACCGACAGGCGCTCGTGATAGCAAAAGCGCGGAATCTCCACCCCGGCCAGCTCGCACGCCTGCAGGACGGTGATCCCGCCGGGCACTTCGAACTCTTTCCCGTCGATGGTCAGCTTCGGCATGTCCGCCCCCTACTCCGCCGCCCGCGCGTCGTGCCGGTAGGCGAGAATGCGCCGCTCCATCTCGGGCCGGAAGTGCCGGATCAAGCCCTGGATCGGCCACGCCGCCGCATCTCCCAGGGCGCATATGGTATGCCCCTCCACCTGATAGGTAACCTCCAGCAAGGTGTCTATCTCGTCGATGCTGGCCTGACCCTTGACCATGCGCGTCATGACCCGCCACATCCAGCCGGTCCCCTCGCGGCAGGGCGTGCACTGGCCGCAGCTTTCATGCATGTAGAAGTGCGAGAGATTGGCGATGGCCGCGACGATATCGGTCGACTTGTCCATGACGATCACCGCCGCCGTGCCCAGGCCGGACTTGGCCTCGCGCAGGGAATCGAAATCCATCAGGATGTCGTTGCAGATGGTGTTGGGCAGGCAGGGAACCGACGAGCCACCGGGGATCACCGCCAGCAAGTTGTCCCAGCCGCCGCGCACGCCGCCCGCGTGGGTTTCGATCAGCTCGCGCAGGGGAATGCCCATCTCCTCCTCCACGTTGCACGGCTTTTCCACGTGGCCGGAGATGCTGTAAATCTTGGTGCCGGTGTTCTTCGGACGGCCCAGGCCGGTCCACCAGGTGACACCGCGGCGCAGGATTTCCGGCGCCACGGCGATGGTTTCCACATTGGTCACCGTGGTCGGGCAGCCATACAGGCCGACCGCCGCCGGAAACGGCGGCTTCAGGCGCGGCTGGCCTTTCTTGCCCTCCAGGCTTTCCAGAAGGGCCGTTTCTTCTCCGCAGATATAGGCGCCGGCGCCGCGATGCACATGGATGTCATAGTCCCAACCGGAACCGCAGGCGTTCTTGCCGATGAGCTTGGCCGCGGTGGCCTCGTCGATGGCCTGCTGCAAGCGCTGGGCTTCGAGGTAGTACTCGCCGCGCACGTAGATGTAACAGGTTCCGGCGCCCATGGCGAAGCCGGCCACCAGGCACCCTTCCAGCAAGCGGTGC
>Ga0214471_10003948_pt1 | contig 11487 bp, 7 predicted proteins | sample RVTome_5_FD_207665 | JGI IMG/M metagenome (GOLD analysis project Ga0214471, IMG submission 207665) | Soil microbial communities from uranium-contaminated site in the Upper Colorado River Basin, Wyoming, United States - RVT142D155 | ecosystem: Environmental > Terrestrial > Soil > Contaminated >... | reverse complement strand
GATCCAAAGGATCGATGCCGAAGGTCAGGCCGAGCACGTTGATCTCGATTCCCTCCTCGACGCCCAGCAACACGCCGAGCACGCCGAAAAGGGATATCTGATAGCCGGTGCCGCTCGGCGCCCGGGCGACGAATTCGCCCGCCGGCAGGAAGTCCTTGCCGATGGCGGTCGGCGGCAAATCCACCTTCAGTTCCGGCACCTGGCGGGCGACGTGGGCGGTGAAGGTGTTGGAATTGGGACCCGGCCACAGCCCGTACTCTTGCGGATAGGGATAACTGCGGGCGGCGGCATCGATGCGCTTGATGATCTCGTCGACGCCATCGCCGCGGATTTCACCGACGACCGTCGGCTTGGCCCCAAACCAGCGTCGGTCCGGCTGCTGGTTGTGGATGACCAGCCCCGAGCCGCCGCGGTGGATCCGCCAGCCGATGATTTCATAGACCGTGTAGTTGGGGGCGTTTGTCGGTTTCACGGCGATCCACGAATGGACGCCGAAATAGCCGCGCCAACTGAAGGCGCGGGCCGTGTACACCTGCGCCACCGCCTCCTTGGTGATGGCGGGGTCGGGCGCGATGCCCAGCGGCTCGCGGCTGGCGGTGCGCCAATCGGCCATGACGGAATGCCTCCCGAAGGACACGACGGCGGCCGCCGCAATCACCAGCAGCGGCACCACCAGCCAAAACCGTTTCCCTTTGCGTCGCCGATCCATCGGCCGCGTCCTTTCGCCATGCCGCCGAGGGGCGGTCGCGCTCCAGGGCCAGAATGTAATTCTTAAAACTCTTGATGGCAAAACAAAGGCGGCCCCGGGAGTGGGACGCGGTCGGAGCCCCCTGAAAAACCCGGCTGTTGCCTGGGTACCGGATATTCGGTTATTTACCGTGCCGACGATAGCCCCGAGGATGGTGGCCGTGATGATCGACAGCGTGGATACCCTTGTCATCGGCGCCGGCGTGATCGGCTTGGCGGTGGCCCGGCGGGCGGCGGCCTCGGGCCGCGAGGTGGTGGTGCTGGAAGCCGCCGACGCCATCGGCACCGGCACCAGCTCGCGCAATTCCGAGGTCATCCACGCCGGCATTTATTACCCGGAAATCAGCCTCAAGGCCCGTCATTGCGTCGCCGGCCGGCTGGCGCTTTACGAATACTGCGAATCCCACGGCATCCCTCACAAGCGGGTCGGCAAGCTGATCGTCGCCACCGCCGAGGACGAGGTGCCGGCCCTCGATCAGGTGCGGGCCAAGGCCGAGGCCAATGGCGTCGACGACCTGACGTCGCTGGACGTCGCCCAGGTGCGCGAGCTGGAGCCCGAGGTGCGGTGCTTCGGCGCGTTGCTGTCGCCGTCGACTGGCATCATCGATTCCCACGCCTACATGTTGGCGCTGCTGGGCGACGCCGAAGCCGACGGCGCCGTGGTGGCATTCGCGAGCCCGCTGATCAAGGGGCGCATCGAGGACGGCGGCATCACGGTCGAGGTCGGCGGCGCCGAGGCGGCGAGCGTGCGCTGCCGGCACTTGATCAACGCCGCCGGGCTTGGCGCCCAGAAGGTGGCGGCGGCGATCGAGGGTTTCCCGGCCGAGATGATCCCGCCGCTCTATTACGCCAAGGGCAACTACTTCACGCTCGCCGGCAAAAGCCCGTTCCAGCGTCTGATCTATCCGGTGCCGGTGCCGGGCGGGCTCGGCACCCACTCGACCGTCGATCTCGCAGGGCAGACCAAGTTCGGGCCCGACGTCGAATGGGTGGACGCCCCCGATTACACCGTCGACCCCGGCCGGTCGCCGAAATTCTACGAGGCGATCCGCCGTTATTGGCCGGGGCTCAAGGACGGCCAGCTGCAGCCGGGCTACGTCGGGGTGCGCCCGAAGCTTGCGCCCCAGGGCGCGCCCAACGCCGATTTCGTCATTCAGGGCCCGGAGGCACACGGCGTCGCGGGCATGGTGAATTTGTTCGGCATCGAATCGCCGGGGCTTACGTCGTCGCTTTCCATCGCCGACGCGGCAGTAGTATCGATGGCGATTGCTTATATCTACGATAGCGCTTAGTGCTTTTGGCGGCCGCCGGCCCTGCGGAATTTGATCAATTCTTCCTTCATCTCCGCCCGTTCGCTTTCGCTGAGATTGAATTCGACGCCGATGCCCTGGACGAACTTGCGCGCGACGCGGGCGGAAACCCTGCCGAATCCTTCCATGTGAAGGTCGACGAAGGCTTCATTGTGGAACGCGCCGCCGACGATCAGCCCGGCGCCGCCGGCCGAAATGTCGCGGACGACGGCGTCGGTCTTGTTGCCGGCGGCGTCGATGATCGTGGCCGGGAACTCGTCCTCAACATGCAGCCGCGGATGACGCCGGAGGTCGGTAGCCTGCTTTTCTTTTTCGCGGTCCGGCATCCGGGAAAGCCCTGGTTCAGGCGTCCACCGGGACACCGAAAATGCGCTGGAAGCGTTCCCGGTAGCGCGGCCACGCCTCGGGATTGATCAGCCGCGGCGGACGCAGCCCCTTGAAGATGGTCATCCACTGGTCGGCGGCGTAGACGGCCATGTTGTAGGTGCAGTCGTCGGTGACGCCGGCGTTGTGCGGGCTGACGACGACGTTGTCGAATTTCAAAAGCGGATGATCCAGCGGCGGCGGCTCGGGATCGAACACGTCGAGGCCGGCGCCGGCGACGCGGCCCTCGGCGAGCGCTTTCGCCAATGCCATCTCGTCGTGGATGCCGCCGCGGGCGGTGGTGATGAAATATGCCGTCGGCTTCATCAGCGCGTACAGCCGCGCGCCGACCATGCCGCGCGTTACGTCCGAAAGCGGGCAGTTGATGGAAACGAAGTCGGCGTCGCGGAACACGTCTTCGAGATTGACGCGCTCGGCGCCGCGCTCACGGAAATCGGCGTCGGTGATGTAGGGATCGCAGGCGACGACGCGCATTCCGAACACCGCCCCCAGCGCCGCCACCCGGCGGCCGACGTTGCCGAGTCCGACGATGCCCAGCGTGCGGCCGGTCAGCTCCTTGCCCTGGTAATCCCATCGTGTCCAGCCGCCGGCGTCGCGGCGCATCCGCTTGTCCGCCTGTACGATCTGCTTGGAGAGCGCCAGCATCATGCCGAGCACGTGCTGGGCCACCGATTCCGAGTTGGCACCGGACTGGTTGACCACCAGCACGCCTGCCTTCGTGCAGGCGTCGACGTCGACGATGTCGTAGCCGGCGCCGGTGGTCGAGATCGCCAGCAGGTTCGGACAACGCGCGATCAACGGTCGCTTCGGGACGAAGGGCTCGCGGATTTCGTAGCCGGCCAGCAGCTGATAGCCGTGCGCCGCCTCCATCGCCCGCCAGTTGCTTTCCGGTGCGTCCGCGAAGCGGAGTCTCTCGAGACTGATGCCCTTGTCGCCCTTGAGCATCCGCTCGGCCACCGGATCCATCCAGTTCTCGAAATAAACCAGGCGCGCAGGCATGTCTCTCACGGCGGCAAGTCCCCCTTGTCGTCAGGATATTACATCGAAGCCGCGGCTCGGAAAGCCCGATCGTGAAGACCCGGGCGCGGCTGGCGATGATTTGATCATCCCCGCCGCAACATCAGGTCGGGCAGGTAGGTGGCGATTTCGGGAAAGACGGCGATCAGGAACACGGCCACCGCCATCAGCAGGAAGAAAGGCAATGCCGCACTCGCGACCTCGAGGATATTACGCCCCGTAAGACCCTGAAGGACGAACAGGTTGAAACCGACCGGCGGGGTGATTTGGGCCATTTCAACGACGAGGACGAGGTAGATTCCGAACCAGATCAGGTCGAATCCCGCCTTTTCAACCATCGGCATGACCACGGAGGTCGTCAGGACGACGATTGAAATGCCGTCGAGAAAGCACCCGAGCACTATGAACAGCGGGGTCAACGCGATCAGAAGCTGCCAATTCGCCAACTCGAAGGAGGCGACCCACTCGGCCAATGCCCGCGGTATTCCGGTGTAACCCATCGCGGCGGTGAGGAACGCGGCGCCGGCGAGGATGAAGGCGATCATGCAGCTCATCCGCGTCGCGCCGAGCAGGGCGTTGATGAAGCTGCGCCGCGTCAGGGTTCCCGACCACCAGGAAAGCAACAGCGACAGCATGACCCCGACGACAGCGGCCTCGGTGGCCGAGGCGATGCCGACGTAAATCGACCCGATCGTACCGACGATCAGCAGCACGACCGGAATCAAGCGGCGCGTCGCCGCAAACCGGTTGGCGAACGACTCCGGGGTTTCCGGCGGCGGCATGCGATGCCGGTTGAACAGCGCCCACGCGAAGATGAAGCCCATGAACAGACCGGCGAGGACCAATCCGGGGATGACGCCGGCGATGAACAGCCGCGCGATCGATTGTTCCGTCGCCGCGGCATAGACGATCAGGATGATGGACGGCGGGATCAGCAATCCGAGCGTGCCGGCGCCCGCCAGGCTGCCGATCGCCATGCGCTCGTCATATCCCCGCTTCAACAACTCGGGCAGCGATATCCGGCCGATGGTGGCGCAGGTCGCCGCCGATGATCCGGAGACCGCGGCGAAGATCGTGCAGCCGGCGACGTTGATGTGCAGCATCCGGCCGGGAAACCACCTCAGCCAAGGGGCGAGTCCCTCGAACAGGTCCTCGGAGAGTTTCGTCCGATAGAGGATCTCGCCCATCCAGATGAACATCGGCAAGGCCGTCAAATCCCAGGAGATCGATGATTGCCACATCGAGATCACGAGCACGGTCCCGGTGGGAACCGCGACCGTCAGGACCATTGCGATAAAACCAACGATGGCGAGGGCGAGCGCGACCCACACGCCGCCTGCCAGAAGCGCGAAAAGCGTGCCGATGAGGAGCGGTGTCAGTACGAAGAGATCCATGTCGCCCTTCAGGAATTGCGGTTCGATTCCATTTTACCCCGCGCTCGAATCCGCCATCAGCATCGGGTGCGGCCGCGCATCCACGCCGTCGATAGCGGCGGCTGTCATTCCTCCCCGCCGGGCATGACCTGAAGCTCGGAGCGGCCGAAAGTCATCTGCCCCGTTCGCGCGACCGACACCATTTCGTCGACCAGCGCGATCGTCAGCGCCATCAGGCCGAATGCCACCGTCGCCTGCGGATAGGCGAGCTGAAACCGAATGATGCCCGTGGAAACCTCGTTGTTTATCCAAGAATCCTGCACCAGCCGGCACGCATGATAGGTCATGAAGCCGCTGAACAACGCGCCGATTCCGAGCGCGCAGAATTCCATTCGGCGGCGCGCCTTCTCCCCCAGCGCCGAGAGGAGCATCGTCATCCGGACGTGGACGCCGGCCTTCAGCGTCCCGGCCAGGGCCAGGAAGCTGGCCGCCGCAAGCAGATAGCCGGCGATTTCCGCCAACGATAGGATGACGCCGCTGAACGGCTCGAACCCGAGCCAAGTCATTATCTTGTCGAGCACCCGTGACGACACCTGCGCGCCCACCAGGACGGCGATCGCCACCAGGTTAAGGGCGGCGAGCCAAAGCGACAGCGCGAAGAAACGGTTCAACAGCGAGCGCAAGACGGTGTACCCACCTCCCCTGGGAGCGCCGGACGGCCTTCATTCCGGGTCGCCGGCCATACGGTCGCGACAAGCGATCCGGGATTTGACCCGGGCGGCGGTTTGCGAAGCGCCGCCGGTGACGGCTCCCGATCGATCTCGCCTATTTTGCGTACGCGTCGAGCATGGCCTTGCCGTCGGCGCCGGCCGACTTGACCCAGTCGTCCGACAGCGTCTTGCCGATTTTCCGGAGGCCGTCGCGCAACGCCGGGCTGGGCGGCTGGACTTTGATGCCCGCCTTCTTGAGGGCCGCGGTCTTGATCGTCATTTCCTCGATGGACGCCTTCCACCCGCGTTCTTCCGCGGCCTTCGCGGCGGCGGTCACGGCTTTCCGCTGATCGGCCGAAAGGGCGTCGTAGGTCTTCTTGTTCATGAACACGACGTTGCGCGGCAACCACGCCTGGGTGTCGTAATAATGGGTCAGGTATTCCTCCGCCTTGCTTTGCACCCCCGTCGAGGCCGACGTTATCATGACGTCGACGCGCCCGGTGGCAAAAGCCGTCGGCAGGTCCGGCACCTCGATCTGCACCGGCGCGGCCCCCGCCAGCTCGGCGATGCGGGCGGTGCCGACATTGTAGGTCCTGAACTTGAGGCCCTTGAGATCGCCAATGGAGTTGATCTCGCGCTTGGCGTACAGGCCTTGTGGCGGCCACGGAACCGAGTACAAGAGCATCAGCCCCTCTTCGGCGAGCTTCTTCTCCAGGAACGGCCGCTGGGCGGCATAGAGCTTCCGCGATTCGTCGTGGCTGGTAGCGAGGAAGGGAATGCTATCGATGCCGTAGATTGGACTTTCGTTCGTGTGCAGCGAAATCAAGACCTCGCCGATGGGGGCCAGCCCCTTGCGGACGGCGCCCTTGATCTCCTTGTGCTTGAACAGCGAGCCGGCCGAATGAATCTTGATCTTGATCTGTCCGCCGGTGGCGCCGTCCAGCTCCTTGGCGAACTGAGCGATGTTCTTGGTGTGGAAATTCCCGTCCGGATAGGGCGTCGGCATGTCCCACGACGCCGCCAAGACGTTACCGGCCGCCAGTCCAGTGGCGACAAGGCCCGCGACCGCGAGCGAAAGTGGCCGTCCCATCGTTGCCTCCTTGGGTGAAAGGGCACGGATTAATTCCGTGTTCGACAAAATATGAACGCGCCGTTGAAAAAATGTCAATGTTTTCTTATTGTTAGCGACTGCCTGCCGGACGCGGCCGCCGACCGCGACGGGTTTTCCAAGCCGACCAATCGGAGTGAGCCGGACCATGCGCTCGGACGATAAGTGGGAAATCTGGATCGACCGCGGCGGCACGTTCACCGACTTGGTGGCGCGCCGGCCCGACGGTAAGATCGTCACCTTGAAGCTGTTGTCGGAGAATCCCGGCCGCTACGACGACGCGGCGCTGCAGGGAATCCGCCAGTTGCTCGGCCTCGCACCCAACGCGGCGATCCCGCCCGGCGCCGTCGAGATCGTCCGGATGGGCACCACCGTCGCCACCAACGCGCTCCTGGAGCGCACCGGCGACCGCACGCTGCTGGTGATCACCAGAGGTTTCGCCGACGCTCTCCGCATCGGCTACCAGAACCGGCCCGATCTGTTCGCGCGCCATATCCGCCTGCCGGAGCTGCTTTATGAACGGGTGGTCGAGGTCGACGAGCGCATGGACGCCCACGGCGCGGTGCTGAAGGCCCCCGATCCGGGGGCGGTGCGGGCGGCGCTTGAGGCCGCTTTCGACGACGGTATCCGCTCGGCGGCGATCGTGTTCGTGCACGGCTACCGCTATCCGGCGCACGAACGGCTGGTCGCCGAGCTGGCCCGCGCAGCGAGCTTCACCCAGGTCTCGACCTCGCACCAGACGAGCCCGTTGATGAAGCTGGTATCGCGCGGCGACACCACGGTGGTGGACGCCTACTTGTCGCCGATCCTCAGGCGCTATGTCGACCGCATCGCCGGCGAGCTTTCGCCGGCGGGCGGCGAAGACAAGGGCGCCGGAGGCACCCGGCTGCAGTTCATGCAGTCGAACGGCGGCCTCACCGACGCGCGGCTGTTCCAGGGCAAGGACTCGATCCTGTCGGGCCCGGCCGGCGGTGTCGTCGGCATGGTGCAGACGGCGGCAATGGGCGGATTCACCAAGGTCATCGGCTTCGACATGGGCGGCACCTCCACCGACGTGTCGCACTTCGACGGCGAGTACGAGCGCGCTTTCGAGACCCTGGTCGCCGGCGTGCGCATGCGCGCGCCGATGATGCTCATCAACACCGTGGCGGCCGGCGGCGGCTCGATCCTCAACTTCGACGGCGCGCGGATGCGGGTCGGGCCGCAATCGGCCGGCGCCGACCCCGGGCCGGCGTGCTATCGGCGCGGCGGGCCGCTGACGGTCACCGACTGCAACGTGCTGCTCGGCAAGATCCAGCCCCGGTTCTTCCCGCGCGTGTTCGGTCGCGGCGGCGACCAGCCGCTCGACGACCAGGTGGTCCGCGACCGCCTCGCCGCGCTCGCCCGCGACATCGCCGAGGCCTACGGCAAGACCGACGAACCACCGGCGCCGGAGGACGTCGCCGAAGGTTTCCTGCGCGTCGCGGTCGAGAACATGGCCAACGCCATCAAGCAGATCTCGGTGCAGCGCGGTTACGACGTCACCGAGTACACGCTCAACTGCTTCGGCGGCGCCGGCGGCCAGCACGCCTGCCTGGTCGCCGATGCGCTCGGCATCAGCCGCGTCTTCATCCATCCATTCGCGGGCGTGCTCAGCGCCTACGGCATGGGCCTGGCCGACGTCCGCGCCATGCGCGAACAGGCGATCGAGGCGCCGTGCGAGGCCGGCATCGCTGCCGCGCTCGCCGAACAACTCGACGCGCTGGAAGCCGATGCCCGCCGCGAGGTCGCCGAGCAGGGGATTGCCGCCGACAGGATCACGGCGGCGCGCCGCGTCCACCTCCGCTACGAAGGCACCGACACGGCACTGATCGTGCCTTTCGGCGACCGCCAGACGATGATCGAGGCGTTCGCTGAACTGCACCGGCGGCGCTTCGGGTTTGCCGCCCCCGACCGCGGCCACGTCGTCGAGGCGGTGTCGGTGGAGGCCGTCGGCGCCTCGCAAAGCGTCGTCGACCCCGAGATTCCGGACATCCCCGGCGTGGCGCAGCTGTCCGCGCGCGAGCGGGTGCCGCTCTACACCGAGGGCGAATGGTGGGAGGCGTCCGTCTTCGATCGCGAGGCGCTGCTTCCTGGCGACACCATCGACGGGCCGGCGATCATCGTCGAGGCCAACGCCACCACCGTGGTCGAGCCCGGCTGGCGGGCCGAGACGACGCGGCGCGGGCACCTGGTGCTCAGCCGGCGCGAGCCGCGCCCGAGGGCGTACGCGGTCGGCACCGAGGCCGATCCGGTGATGCTGGAGATCTTCAACAACCTGTTCATGTCGATCGCCGAGCAGATGGGAGCGACGCTCGCCAACACCGCATTCTCGGTCAACATCAAGGAGCGCCTGGATTTCAGTTGCGCGGTATTCGACCGGGACGGCGGCCTGATCGCCAACGCGCCGCACATGCCGGTGCATCTGGGCTCGATGAGCGAGAGCATCCAGGTGGTGATCCGCGATAACCAGGGCCGCATGAAGCCCGGCGACGTCTACGCCCTGAACGCGCCCTACAACGGCGGCACGCACCTTCCGGACATCACCGTCATCACGCCGGTGTTCGACGGCGTCGGCAAGGAGTTGCTGTTCTACGTCGGCTCGCGCGGCCACCACGCCGACATCGGCGGCATCACGCCGGGCTCGATGCCGCCGGACAGCCGTACCGTCGAGGAGGAAGGCGTGCTGATCGACAACTTCCTGCTGGTCGAGGCGGGACGGCTGCGCGAGAAGGAGCTGCTGGAGCTCCTTGGCACGGGTCCGTACCCGACCCGCAACCCGCGTCAGAACCTCGCCGACATCGCCGCCCAGATTGCCGCCAACGAGAAAGGCGTCCAGGAACTTCGCAAAATGGTCGATCACTTCGGCCTCGACGTGGTGACCGCTTACATGCGCCACGTCCAAGACAACGCCGAGGAATCGGTGCGCCGCGTCATCGACGTGCTGACGAATGGCTCGTTCACCTGCAAGATGGACAACGGTGCCCGGATCAAGGTCAAGATCGCCATCGACAAGCAGACGCGCAGCGCCGTCATCGATTTTACCGGCACCACGCGGCAGACCAGGAACAACTTCAACGCCCCCGCCGCGGTGTGCAAGGCGGCGGTGCTGTACGTGTTCCGCACGCTGGTCGACGACGACATCCCGCTCAACGGCGGCTGCCTGAAGCCGCTCGACATCGTCATCCCCAAGGGCTCGATGCTGAACCCGCGCCATCCGGCCGCCGTGGTCGCCGGCAACGTCGAGACGTCGCAGGTCGTCACCGACGCTCTCTACGGCGCGCTCGGCGTGCTCGCCGCCGCCCAGGGCTCGATGAACAATTTCACCTTCGGCGACGACACGTACCAGTATTACGAAACCGTGTGCGGCGGCTCAGGCGCCGGGCCGGACTTCGACGGCACCGACGCCGTCCACACCCACATGACGAACTCGCGTCTGACCGACCCCGAGGTATTGGAATGGCGGTTCCCGGTACTGCTGGAAAGTTTCGCCGTGCGCCGCGGCTCCGGCGGCGCCGGGCGCCATCGCGGCGGCGACGGCGCTGTCCGGCGCATCCGTTTCCTGAAGCCGATGACGGCGGCGATCCTGTCCGGCCGTCGCAAGGTGGCACCGCACGGGCTCGCCGGCGGCAGGCCGGGCGCCGTCGGCGTCAACCGGGTCGAGCGCGCCGACGGCCGCGTCGAGGAGCTGGGACCGACGGAGAGCGTGGCGATGAACTCGGGCGACGTGTTCGTGATCGAGACGCCGGGCGGCGGCGGTTTCGGCGACCCGGCCGGGTGACGGCAGAAGCCGCCGGCGCGAATCCGGCGCGCCATTTAGCGCCGGTTTAACCCCCATATAACCCCCATATGTCGTGGGTGCGGCGGCTCAATTTTCCCCGCATATGGTAGGCGGAAACCGCGAAATTCCGCCGGTTTCCGGTGAAGTCCTTGGATTATCATGGTTTTTCGGCGCCCGTCGTTTGACCGCTGAATCCGTTGCCGTTAGACTGCCGCGAGCAGGGTTTTCACACGGCAAACGTCCCGGGTGTCGACGTGTCGATGGTGAGCAGATTGCGGATACCGTGTGCGGTTGTGGCGGCCAGCGCCTTGTGCGCGATAGCCGCCGGACCGGTCGCCGCCGCCTCGCTCGAGGAGGAGCTGGCGACGCTGCTCATCGATCACCCGAACATCCGCGCCGCCGCGAAGGGCGTCGAATCGCAGCGCCAGGAGGTCAAGCGGGTGATGTCCGACTTCCTGCCGCGGCTACAGGCGACGTCGGACATCTCCCACGAAGTCATCAACAGCCCCGCCGAACGCAACGCCGGCGACGGCCAGGAAGGCAAGCCGTCGGCGCGGACGGCGCAGCGAGCCAGCCTGACGATGACCCAGAACCTGTTCAACGGCTTCCAGACCACGTCGCAGGTGCGGACGGCGCGCCTGAACAAGGAACTGGCGCTGTTGACGCTCGAGGGCACGCGCCAGAGCACGGTGTTCGAAGGCATTACCGCCTACGTCAACGTGCTCCGGCAGTTGCGGCTGATCGAGCTGGCGCTGGAGAACGAAGCCACCATCCAGGAACAGCTCAACCTGGAAGACGAGCGCGTGCAGCGCGGCTCGGGCGTCGCCGTCGACGTGCTGCAGGCGAAATCGCGGCTGCAGGTAGCCAAGGAGCGGCGCGTCACCTTCGAGGGCGCGCTCAAGGACGCGATCAGCCGCTACACCCAGACCTACAACCGCCCGCCCGAGATCGAGTCGATGCAGGATCCGGCGCCGCCGATCGAGATGGTGCCGAGCGATCTGGAAAGAACGATCGACGCCGCACTGGTCGACAATCCGGC
>Ga0214471_10003947_pt1 | contig 11492 bp, 11 predicted proteins | sample RVTome_5_FD_207665 | JGI IMG/M metagenome (GOLD analysis project Ga0214471, IMG submission 207665) | Soil microbial communities from uranium-contaminated site in the Upper Colorado River Basin, Wyoming, United States - RVT142D155 | ecosystem: Environmental > Terrestrial > Soil > Contaminated >... | reverse complement strand
TCCAGGTGGCTTGCCAGCTTGAGTGTGCTCATCAGAAATCTCAGATCGTTGTACGGAACATCGTTTGTTGAGATGAATTCCAGTACATACTCCCTGATTTCGTCTTCAGCACGGTTCACGTCCCTGTCAATCGAAACTGTCTGGTGCGCGAGCTTCTTGTCGCGGTCGACAAGCGACTGGACAGAGTTGAAAATCATGGACTCCACTTTCTCACTCATATCCACGATTTTCCTCTGGAGAATTTCGAACTGTGGTTGGGAACTCCGACCATTATGAACGTGTTGGTCCATAAGTGCCCTCCTTCTTGTGAATGCTACATATAATTTTACCACCCGTATCTGAAAATCGTATGGGAAAAATTGATTCAAAGATTGAAATTTAGCCTGGATTAATAAAATTGCCGGACATTTATCCCCGGCGGGACGGGCTTGAGAAGTAATTAATCCGGGAGTTTAATTTCCTCGTCAACCTGGTGCCTGATATCTTTTCCCTTGACCATGTACACTACATGCTCGGCGATGTTGGTCACATTGTCGCCCATGCGCTCGACATATTTCGCGACATTCTGGATCCTTATGCCCTGATCGATCACGTTTTCATCGTTTCTCATTAATGCGAATAATTCTCGCATGGTCTGGTGGTACAACTCGTCGATCTGGTCGTCGACCTCAATAACTTTTACCGCCTTTTCCGCATCCCTCTCCATCATTGCCGATATTACTTCCCCGAGCATTTCCTCAACCAGTCGCCCCATACGGGGAATGTCATCATAGGGTTTCAGTTGCGGAAGGTCGGAAAGCTCAAGTGACCTCTCGCAGATATTGGTTGCCAGGTCGGCGACTCGTTCAAGCGACGTTACCACTTTCATTGCCAGACAGATGTATCGAAGGTCTGATGCCATCGGCTGGCGTTTCGCGAGCATGATTATGCAATGTTCGTCGATTTCAATTTCATCGACATCCACCTTTCGGTCGGCGTCGATAACCTTCTTCGCGAGATTTTTATCCCTGTCAAGAAGCGACTTGATGCTGTCAGCGATCATTTGCTCGACCCTTCCGGTCATCAGGAGAAGCCGTTCGGTAAGGTACTTGATTTCGCTCTCGTATTCACTGTGAGTATGCTTCAGATCTTTCGCCATTTCACCGCTGTTGCTCATTTTTGCCTTCCAGAATTATTTTTTAATTATCCAAATTTGCCTGTAATATAGTCTTCCGTTCTTTTATCCGACGGCTTCGTGAACAATTTTTCGGTTATATCATACTCCACCAGGTCGCCGGTAAGGAAAAATGCGGTCTTGTCCGAAACTCTTGCCGCCTGCTGCATATTATGTGTAACAATTATTATCGTGTATTCTTCCCTTAACTGCCTGATAAGCTCCTCGATTTTTGCCGTCGCAATTGGATCAAGCGCCGAGCAGGGCTCATCCATCAGGAGTACCTCCGGATTTACAGCCAGCGATCTGGCTATGCACAGCCTCTGCTGCTGTCCCCCCGACAGGCTCCCCCCGGGCTTGTTCATATGATCCTTGACTTCATTCCACAAGGCAGCCTGCTTCAGGGCTTTTTCCGCGATAGTGTCTGCCTGGAAATTTTTCAGTAAACCTGTCAACCGCAGGCCGGCCACAACATTATCTCTGATGCTCATCGCGGGGAACGGGTTCGGTTTCTGGAATACCATCCCGACACGCCGTCTCAAGAGTACAGGATCGACACTTTTATCGAATATATTTTCACCATCAAGAAGTACTTTACCCGATTGTCCAGCTCCACGAATCGTTTCGTGCATCCTGTTCAGTGTGCGGATAAATGTCGACTTACCGCATCCCGATGGCCCGATTACAGCGGTAACCTTTTTCTCCCCTATATCAAGAGTGATATCTCTCAGTACTTCATGAGAGCCATACCATGCATGAAGGTCGTCTATACTGAATTTCATGCGCTTAGCCGCGGCTCCGCCAGCCATTCTTCCGCCGCCTGGTCCCGTCTTGATTTCTATTTTAGGCAACTCGGACATTAATACCATTGATCTACCTTGTTCGTTTTTGATACCTGTCCCTTAAAACTATCGCCCCGGCGTTTATTGTAAGCAGAACTACAAGCAGAACCGCGATACCCGCCGCGGCATTCAGCGTGAATTCTTCCTGCGGACGCGACACCCAGTTGAAAATTTGTATCGGCAGAACCGTGAACGGATCCCTCAGGCTGTCGGGAAGAAACGCCATGTACGCAACCGCCCCAACCGGAATCAGTGGGGCTGTCTCGCCGATAGCCCTGGAAATGGATAAAATCGAGCCGGTCAGTATTCCTGGGATTGCCATTGGCAGTACAACCTGCCGTATTGTCTCCCACCTTGTCGCTCCCAACGCAAGGCTTGCTTCCCTTAGCGACGGAGGCACTGTCCTCAATGCTTCCCTCGATGCCATTATCACAATTGGAAGAACAAGCAGCGCAAGGGTGAGTCCGCCAGCGAGTAAACTTCTGCCTAAATTCAGCATATGGACAAATATTCCAAGCCCCAGGAGTCCGTAAATTATCGACGGCACTCCGGCCAGGTTCGCTATATTGATCTCGATGAGATTTGTCAGCAGGTTTTTCTTTGCATACTCCTCAAGATAAATGGCAGCTCCCACCCCAACCGGCAGCGATACCGCTCCGGTCAGGACGATAATATAAAAACTTCCGACCAGCGCCGAGTAAATCCCCGCTTCTTCCGCTTTCATCGATGGGAAACTCGTCAGAAAATGCCAGCTGATCCTTTCACTGGCTTTGATTGCGACATCGCCGATCAGTACGATCAGAAGAATCAGCGGAAGGGCAATTACGGTCACACATAACGCGACAAATAGCTTTTCAGATATTTTCGGGTTGATCCTGATCATTCAGTTGTACCGATATGCCTTTTCGCGAGCTTTTGGCCCAGAATATTCATGATCAGTGTCATGCAGAAGAGCGAAAATCCCACTACAAAAATAGTCTTGAATTCGAGTGTCCCGGCAGGCGTCTCACCAAGGCTGATCTGGACGATATACGCGGTCATTGTTTCGATAGGTACGCGTGGATCGAATGTCAGCTTGGCTTGCTGTCCTGCCGCGATTGTTACTATCATCGTTTCACCGATAGCCCTGGAGATTGCCAGTGTAGTTGCTGCCGCTATTCCTGATCTCGCGGTTGGAAGCACAACCTGGAAAATTGACGGTAGTTTATGTGAACCGAGCGCGTACGCTCCCTCCTTCAGCGATTCAGGTACAGCGTATATCGCGTCCTCACTCAAAGACGAGATCATCGGGATAATCATGACACCCATAACTAATCCCGCACTCAATGCGTTAAATCCGCTGAGATCGGGAATAATTTTCTGGAGGAATGGGGTGACCAGAATCAGGGCGAAATATCCATATACAATTGTTGGAATCCCTGCCAGGATTTCCAGTAATGGCTTTACTGCCCGCCTTACATTCGACGCCGCGAATTCGCTCAGGTAGATCGCGGACAATAATCCGAATGGAAGCGCTACCGCTATCGCGATGGAAGTTGTCAGCAACGTTCCTGCGATAAGTGGCCAGATACCGAAATGTTTACTTGAAAATAAGGGTGTCCACCTGGTGTCGAGAAAAAATTGGGCGAATGTTACTTCCCTGAAAAAGCTGATCGTTTCAAAAATCAGCACCCCTACAATGCCAACAGTGATGAAGATGCTCAGGATGGAGCAGGCGAACATGAACCATACAATAATGTGTTCGGCGAATGAACCTGCCTTGTGGTGAAATTTTCGCCCGCCGGCAGTCGGCTTAGACGGGTCAGGTTCTGTTTCCCCGGAAATGTTTCTCGTCTGCAATGTCATGTTCCTCTGAAAATAACTAAAAACATGGATTCACGGAATTTCAATTCATTCCGAAAAGTCCCGGAAAAATCGTCGAATTATCTTTCCGACGCCAGCAACTCTTCCACTGTGACCCCGACCTGAGCGCCGCCGCCGAATACCGATCCTAAAATGCGGTTATCAAACCTGTCCCGGCACATATCGTACACGAGGGGAGGAAGTGCTATATAACCAACCTCCGGAACAAGTACCGGTGCCTGGTCGAGATAAAATTGAACGAATGCCTCGACCTCGGGACGTGAGTCAGCATCACTGACATTTACGTATATGAAGATCGGCCTTGAAAGAGGCTGATACAGCCCGGTTTCAATTGACTCAGTCGATGGAGTAATCGGACCTGCTCCATTGGAGTCGTCGCCATCTTCGATAGGTACGATCTTCAGCTTATCGGTGTTTTCAGCATAGTAAGCGTATCCGAAGTACGCCAGCGCATTCGGGGAATTGGAAACGCCCCGAACAAGCGTGTCATCGTTTTCACTCGGCGTGAAATCTCCACGGCTGGCCTGTTCTTCGCCATTGATTGCCTGGGTGAAATAGTCGAATGTACCCGAATCCGTTCCCGGACCGTAAAGTTCAATCTTCGTATCCGGCCAGCCCGGACGAACATCGCTCCAGTTCATTACCTGGCCTTCGGCTTCCGGAGCCCACAGGGTATGCAGTTCATCTACTGTCATGTAATCCACCCAGTCGTTATCCGAGTGAACAACAACCGCGATACCGTCGTACGCGACCGGCAGCTCTACGTATTCCACACCGTTCGCTTCGCATTCAGCGGCTTCCGACGGCTTTATGGGTCGGGATGCATCAGATATCTGCGTTTCGCCTTCCTGGAATCTTTTGAATCCTCCGCCAGTTCCGGAAAACGAAACGGTAATATTGACGTCCGAATTTACCTTCCCAAATTCTTCCGCAACAGCCTCGGTGATCGGGTAAACTGTCGATGACCCGTCGATATCAATCACTCCGCTTGCTGAAGATCCTCCATCTCCTCCACCATTACTTCCCGACTGCCCTTGAGGCGACGGGCATCCTGCGAAAACAAGCATCGCTGCAATGGCACAGATTATCGTAAGATTTTTCACGTCAATTACTCCTTGAATATCTTTATTAGGTACGGTTTAACGGTCGTACCTTACATTTCGTTTGTTACAGAATTATGGCAGCCGGGTAACAATCCAGAAATATGCGAACTTGATAAATTATCGAAATGATTTCTCCTTGGGAACCAGCTTACGTAACAGTTGGCGGCACCTGTCCACCTTAAAATAATTCAGGCGTTTTCAGGAGTCGCTAATGGCAGCGTGAACCAGAAAATCGATCCATTCGGAGTATTCTCCCCGACACCGACCTGTCCGCCCATTGAGCTTACCAGGTGCTTCACGATCGACAATCCCAGGCCGGTTCCACCGGTGTCTTTCGACCTGCCCTGGTCCACCCGGTAAAATCTCTCGAAAATTCGTGCCCTGTCCCGCTTCCTTATTCCGGCTCCATGATCCGCGACAGAAACCTTTACGCAGCCGTTCTCAATTGACGAACTGACTGCTATTTTCTCGCCCGGTCCGGAATACTTGATCGCGTTATCGAGAAGATTGACTATCACCTCGTCGATCGCTGTACGGTCTCCCATTACTTCCACTTTTTCATCCAGGCGGAATTCGATTTCCTGTTTTTTCTGTTCAACTACAGCATTCAGCGATTCGACAACTGCCCTGATTATCCCTGTTAATTCAAGCTTCTCACTGGAAATCCTGAACGTACCCGACTCGATCCGGCTTATTGTCAAAAGATCTCCGATAATGCCCCCGAGTCTTTCGGCATTTCTGACTATCGCGCCGATAATTTTCTCCGATTTTTCCCTATCATTGATCGCACCGTTCATCAGCGTTTCCGCGTTTGCCCTGATGACCGACACCGGCGTCCTTAATTCATGCGATACATTCGCGACAAATTCCTTCCGGATATTTTCTAAGCGCCGCATGTCGGTGATGTCCTGCATGACAACTACGGTAATGTTCGACGTGTACTGCGATACCGCATTGACCAGTACCCGCTTCTTTTCAGTGCCCTGAAAATCAATCTCAACCGTACCCGAATTTCCCGGGTTGAGAGATTCCGTCATTTCGTGCAGAACTGGAACCCGTATTGTTTCAAGCAGTGTCTTCCCGACTGGAGATTGGTCTATCTCAAGCAGTTTCTGAGCTGCGGAATTCGTCATGGTGATGACATTGTCCCTGTCGATCGCGATCACAGCTTCCCCGATTCCTTCAAGCACAGCTTCAAGGTGCGATCTCTGGCTCGCAAGCTCCTGCACCATGATTTCAAGTTCGTCCTGAAGCCTGTTAAGCGAACCCGCGAGCCCGCTTATCTCGTCGGACGTTTTTATCGTGATCCTCGACTTCTCTTTCCCCTCAGCGATATTCTTCGCCTGTTCGATAAGGTTCCTGAGGTCGGCGGACATCAGGTGCGACGCCAGCAGGGTCATCACGATCGCGATTCCCAGTCCGAGAATTCCCGCGCCTGTGATGCTCCATCTTAAAAGCACCACATTTCTGTCCACTTCGCTTAATGGCATTGCGGCACGGATTACGCCGGTTGTTTCGCCTGTGCTGAACGGTATGGCGTAGTACAGCATGTCAGTGTTTAAAGTTGAGCTGTACCGGCGTGAGTCGCCGGCTCCTGATCCCAGAGCGGCTTGCACTTCAGGACGGTTGGAATGGTTCTCGATTTCCGCTACTTCCCCGGGTGACAGCATGGAGTCGCCCAGCACAGTTCCATCCGAGTTGACCAACGTTATTCTGATTCCGGTGGAGTTGCCTATCCTGTCGGCAAGTTCGTCGAACGAGTATTCCGAGTTACCCGTCCCAGCGACTTCAACGATTTCCTTTCCCGAATTCGCGGCAGTGTGAAGCCGATCCCGGATATCCGACTCAAGCCTGCCAACCAGCCCGTACTCAAGGTATAAACTGCTGATGAATACTACAATGAGTATCAGGAAAAATGAGATTAAGAATAATTTTCCCCTGATCCCGACTCTCAAATATCGTCCTCCTCGGGCTTAGACCTGAAACGATACCCCACCCCCCTTATAGTTTCAATGTAGTCGCCCGCCGAGCCTATTTTCTGCCTCAGGCGCTTGATGTGAGTGTCTACCGTCCGAGTTGTAACCTCCGATTCAATTCCCCACACATCGTTCAGAAGCATGTCACGCGACTGCACCCTGCCTTTTCTGTTAAGCAATGTAACGAGCAACTTGAATTCGAGAGCGGTCAACGGAACTTCCTCATCCTCCACCTTGAGCATATGCGCGGGATGATCGATTCTTAAAACGCCGAATTCGGATAACTCGGTATCGTCCGATGGAGAAGACGATCTTTTCAGCACAGCCTTGATTCGCAGCATCAATTCCCTGACACTGAACGGCTTGACTACATAATCATCGGCGCCGGATTCAAATCCAACCACCTTGTCGATCTCCTCGCCCCTCGCGGTGACCATAATTATGGGAACACGTTTAGTCTTATCTGTCTGTTTTAGGCGCCGGCAGACTTCGATGCCTGTCACATCGGGCAGCATGATGTCTAAAAGTATCAAATCAGGAGCAGGGTCCATCAGCGCCGACCGTATTCCATCTTCACCGTTTAACGCGGTACGTGTCCTGAATCCTTCGTTTTGCAGGTTGTACTCGATTGTTTCGAGAAGATCCGATTCGTCTTCGATGACCAATACAGTAAGTGGCACTGTAACTCACCCGCCTTTCCCGAGAATAAATTGCCGTACAAAATGGAATACTGTCAGCAAATTTACCCGATTTCAAGCATGTCACTACATTGTCACCTGTGTGAAGATATCGTCACAGGCGCGGGATGATAACTACCTCGGGTAATTCCGGTTCTTCCTCATCTTCCCACTGGCATTCTCCATGCGTCATTTCCAGCATTTCACCTACAGTGACAAATTCATATCCCTGGTTTCTGAGAGTTTCCACGATCAACGGAAGCGCTTCACGCGTCTGCTGAATTCCATCGTGCATCAGAATAATTCCGCCGTTCGACGCGCGCTGAGTTATTTTTCGGTAAATCTCACTCGGCGGCGGCTCCAGGTAATCACCCGCATTCGCTGTCCATAAAACGGTCGTCATTTCATTTTCGTAGGCGACATCAACCACATGGTCATCGTAATTCCCTCCAGGCGGACGGAACAGGTGAATCCTGGTTCCGGTAAGATCGAATACCAGCTTGTTTGTATCGATGAACTGGTGTTTTAATTCATCGTCATCGACAGTCGTCATGTTCGGATGGTCCCATGAATGATTTCCGATCTCGTGTCCGGCGTTGGCGATCGCTACCAGTCCTTCCGGACGCCAGTTGACAAATTCACCCTCAACAAAAAATGTCGCTTTTATGTTGAGGACATCGAGGAGGTCGAGCATTTCCCGCACATCCGGCATGGGAGCGTCGTCGATTGTGATCGCAATATATTTAGGACTGCCGGTCGGGCCTATGCGGTAAAGGTCGGGCCATCCGTCGCCTGTATCGGCAGATATCGGAGTGATGGCAATTAATAAAGAAAGGGTGATCAGAAATTTGAAAATTTGAGATGAGTTTTTTTTCATTTGGATTTCACATTAATAAGTTCAGCCAGTTTAACGTACGATTCAACGGATACTTCCTGCGGACGTGCTTCCCTCTGAATTCCGGCTTCAGCAAGCAACGAAAGTATATCCGAATTGTTCAATTCAGGAAATGCGGATTTGAGATTGTTCCGAAGCATTTTACGTCTCATGTGGAACGATTGCTTGACGAGCCGTTCAAATAAATCCACTAAGTTCAGTGGCACTAGAGGTTCGTCATGCCGGACCATTGAAATTACTGAGCTCATTACTTTAGGTGGAGGTTTGAATGCTTCGGGAGGGACATCGGAGAGTATTTCGGTAATCAGAAATGCACCAAGGGAGACTGTCAGGCGTGAATACTCAGAATCTCCATGCTTTGCGCATATTCTTTCGGCTACTTCTTTCTGGATAAGGAAAATCGCACGGTCGAAATCTAGGGTCGAGTACGCAAGACTCAGGAATAGCGGTGATGTGATGTAGTAGGGAATATTGCCTGTAATTACAAGCGGTTCGTTATTCTCGATTCCAAGAGAATCCCTGTCCCATCTTATTTGAAGGGCGTCGGTTTCCCTTATCAGGATATTATCTCCCCATTTGGGGGAGTGCTCCCGCAGGTGGTCAGACCATTTTGAATCGATCTCATAGATGATCAACCGTTTGCAGTCTTTTGCTATTAATTTTGAAAGAGCGCCCTTACCGCCACCGATCTCAATGCAGGATTCGTCGTTTTTAAGGCGCAGGAACGACGAAATCTTCTCAAGTTCGTGGTGGTCTGCAAGCCAGTGTTGTCCAAGTTTCTGTCCGGGCATCGGATGGGAAGTTTATCATTTTTGGGAATGGGAAATTAAGGGTATAATTAGTTAACTCTCTAAGGAATCGATGCATGGAAAGCGAAAACTCTCAAGAATCTTTATCAGAAGAAACACTCAAAAGCGCAGTACAGCCTTCCCATGACAGCAAGTCGAAATTCCCAAAGCTGCTCTGGATAATATTCTTCATCGCCATATTTGGTTACTTTGGCTACGGAATCTGGTTAAATGCCAGGTGTGGGTTTACAGAAAAGCGAGCTGTCAATATTCTTCGCCAAATCGGAAAAAGCCAGTTAGCTTATCAGGGAACGAACAATTGGAGGGTGTACGCTACTTTCGAGGGCATGGTCAATGATGGTTATATTGAAAGGAAATACACTCAGGACAATATTATTCAAGAGTATAGCTTGACATGGAGAATCTATCCTGATGCAGCCACTGAACAAAAATTCTATGAATTTTATTATAGTGCTGATGAAATCCCGTATGTTTTACGTGCCGCATATAAGCCTGAAATTATCCCGGCTTCAAGGGGCGCTTCCACGTTCACAATAATCGCATATCCTGACATACCCAATAAATGTGAGCTGGGTACCTTTGGAATAAGCGATTGGCAAGTGGTGAGGATGTATGTCGATGACCCTGAAGTCTCAGAGGATAGTTTCTCCAGTTGGTCCAGAATAGATTAATTTTCCTTCGTTAAGAATTAATCAGACTCAATAACTCCAAAAATCTAAATTTTTTCATCGTGAAGTGTTAAAATACCGAGCCTATGCCACCCGTTCCATCTACGGCGAAAATCGTTATCATCGGCGGCGGAGTTGTCGGACTCTTCACCGCATGGGAACTTGCGTCCCGTGGCGAAAAAGACATCGTCATCATCGAGCGGCGCACATTCCTCGGATCGGGCTCGACACAAAAAGCCGCAGGGGGATTCCGCACCCAGTTCACGACACCGTCGAATGTGGCATTCTCAAAATACTCCAAGCAGTATTTCCTCGAAAGATTCCCACAGGAACTGAATCCTCACTTCGAGATCGAACAGCACGGGTACCTCCTGTTCGCGCGTAACCAGGAAAAACTTGAGCGGCTGGAACATTCATATCAGCTCCAGATGGAACTTGGTGTTGAAAATGTACATAAAGTCGACGCCGACTTCATCAAGAATCTTATTCCGGAATTAGAGACATCGGAAATTCTCGGTGGAAATTACTCTCCCGAGGACGGCTGGCTTGACCCGAGCGACGTGGTCAATGGCCTCGATACAGGTGTACGTAAACACGGGATCGCGATCTTCACTGATACTGAAGTGACAGATATCGACACAATCGGCGATCACAATTTCGTGGTGAAAACATCGGATGGTGATATTTCCGCCAGGCATGTTCTTGTCGCGACAGGCGCATGGTCGAGGGAACTTACCGGAAAACTGGGAATTGAATTACACATGCATCCGATGCGCCACACACTGTGGTGCACCGCTCCGCTTGACTGGTATCCCAAAACCGCGCCGTTCACATTCGACGTCATGACAACCGCTCATTTCCGTCCGGAGTCAGGGGGCCTGATGATGGGGCATTCGAATCCGAACGAGACATCATCGACAAGCGAAGACGCCGACATGGATTTCTTTCTAGAGATCATTCCGAATTTCCTCGAAATAATTCCGAGACTGGAAGAAGCAGAGGTAGCGAATGCGTGGGGAGGACTGTATGAGGAATCTGAAGACCATAACGGGATAATGGGACCACTTCCGGGTCCGAAGGGCTTGTGGATCGCCACTGGATTTTCAGGCCACGGTGTCATGCACGCGCCGGCTACCGGATGCGTGATGGCTGAATTTATTCTGGATGGGAAAACGTCGACTCTCGATGCCTCGCCGTACTGCCTCGAAAGGTTCGACAAAGGCGAATTAATCAGAGAGACGAATGTGTTTTAGTACCGATTAGTAATTACCCAGAATACATTTTTGCTTCGTTACTTTCTTGTACAATTCAGATAGACATTGTAAAATAAAAGTAATCCAGTTCATCTGGAGGTGGAAGGTTTGATGCCTTCGCGGCCCTTAGGGGTCGTTTTTATTTTAAGAGCACCTAACTTAAAGAGCAAAAACATACCATTTTCGACGGATACTATATAAGGAAAGTGGTTTTCGGGAGGAGTCGAAAAAATGGCTAGAGAACTCATCCCGG
>Ga0214471_10003945_pt1 | contig 11493 bp, 14 predicted proteins | sample RVTome_5_FD_207665 | JGI IMG/M metagenome (GOLD analysis project Ga0214471, IMG submission 207665) | Soil microbial communities from uranium-contaminated site in the Upper Colorado River Basin, Wyoming, United States - RVT142D155 | ecosystem: Environmental > Terrestrial > Soil > Contaminated >... | reverse complement strand
GCCGAAGTCCAGAAAGACCCGAAAGTCATCGAGGCCTATCTAGGCACGCCGCGTGCTGCTTGAAGTCAAAGGGCTGGAAGTGCACTACGGCGGCATTCGAGCGGTCAAGGGAATCGACCTCGAAGTCGGCGAAGGCGAGCTGGTGTGCCTGATCGGCGCGAACGGTGCCGGCAAGACCACCACCCTCAAGGCGATTTGTCGCCTGATTCCTTCGGCAGCGAAACAAATGAGCTATTCGGGAAAGGACATTTCGCGCGCCGCGGTGCACGAGCTGCCGCGCCACGGTCTCGTCATGGTCCCGGAAGGCCGCGGCATCTTCCCGCAGCTCACGGTCGAGGAGAACCTCGCCATGGGCGCCTATGCGCGCGGCGGCGGCGACGTGGAGAAGCAGTACGCCACGTTTCCGCGGCTGAGGGAGCGCCGGCTGCAGGTGGCGGGCACCCTCTCCGGCGGCGAGCAGCAGATGCTCGCCCTCGCGCGCGCCCTGATGAGCGACCCCAGGCTGTTGCTGCTCGACGAGCCCTCGATGGGGCTCGCGCCGATGATGGTGGCGCGCATCTTCGAGGTGGTGCGCGAAATCGCCGCCCGCGGCGTCACCATTCTGCTTGTCGAGCAGAACGCGCGCCTTGCACTCGAGCTTGCGCACCGCGGCTACGTGATGGAATCGGGTGCGATCACCTTGTCAGGCAAGTCGGCCGACCTGCTGAACGATAGCAGGGTAAAGGAAGCGTACCTCGGCGAAGGCGCGGCTTAGCGCAGCACGTCGGAAGCGAGGTCGGCCTGGGTGGTGAAGCTGTCGGCGTAGAACTCGTCCTCGGGCAGCGCGCAGAGAGTGGTGAAATCCGTTCGCGCGGAATCCACCATCACCGGCACGCCGCAGGCGTAGACCTGGTGCCGCGAAAGGTCGGGAACGTCCTGCATCACCGCTCGATGCACGAACCCGGTGCGGCTCGTCCAGGCGTCTTCCGGCCGCGCCTCGGAAACCACCGGGATATAGCGGAAATGCGCATGCTCGCGCGCCCACGTCTTAGGTAAGGAATCGAGATACAAGTCTTTGGGGCGGCGGCAACCCCAGTAAAGCACCATCGGGCGCGTGACGTTGCGGTGGAGCGCGCTCTCGATGATCGACTTGATCGGCGCGAACCCGGTGCCGCTCGCGACGAACACGATCGGCTTCGCGCTGTCCTCGCGCAGGAAGAAGCTGCCGAGCGGCCCCTCGAGGCGCAGGATGTCGCGCTCCTTCATCTTCGAGAACACGTGCTCGGTGAAGCTGCCGCCCGCGACCTGGCGGATGTGCAGCTCGATCAGCTCGTCGGCGTGCGGCGGGTTCGCCATCGAGAAGCTGCGCCGCTCGCCGCCTTTCAGGAGGAAGTCGATGTACTGGCCGGCGAGGAACTGCAGCCGCTCGTTCGCCGGCAGCTTGAGCTGCACGACCATGACGTCGTCGGCGGCTCTTGTGAGCTGCTGCACCCGGCACGGCAGCATGCGCACCGCGATGTCCTTCGCCGCGCCGATGGTGCGGCACTCGATCACGAGGTCGCCGAGCGGCTTCGCCTGGCAGAAAAGCGCCTTGCCATGCGCGCGCTCGGCTTCGGTCAGCACGCGCGCGTGGTAGTGGCCGTAGTCGACGCTGCCCTCGACGATCTTCCCCTTGCAGGAGCCGCAAGCGCCGTTCTTGCAGCCGTACGGCAGCATCACGCCCTGGCGCAGCGCCGCGGCGAGGACGGACTCGCCTTCCTGCGCCTCGAAGCCCTGGCCGCCCGGCTGAACTGTAACTTTGTGCATCGCTAGAATAGGCGCATGCAGTCTACCAAGCTCCTGGTCATTACCAACCTGCCCGATCGCGCCGCGGCGCAGAAGCTCGCCGACATGCTGATCGAGAAGCAGCTCGCCGCGTGCGTCAATATCCTCGCGCCCTGCCGCTCGGTGTACCGCTGGAAGGGCGCCGTGCAGCACGACGAAGAGCACCCGATGCTCATCAAGACGACGCAGGAGCGCTACGCCGCGCTCGAGCAGGCGCTGCGCGCCGGGCACCCGTACGAACTTCCCGAGATCATCGCGGTCCCAATCGAGCGCGGACTGCCTGCCTACCTCGACTGGGTGGCCGCGGAGACCAAGGCATGAAGCGATTCATCATGGGGTTGTTTTTGGTTGCGTTCGCGGCGGCCGCGAACGCCCAGTTCTCCACACTTTTCAAGACCGACGAGCTGCTCGAGCCCGAGAAGGCGTTCCGCTTCAGCGCCCGCGCCGTCGGCGGCGCGGTGGAGGTGCGCTTCGCCATCGCCGACGGCTACTACATGTACCGCGACAAGTTCCGCTTCACCGCCGGTGGCAACCCGGCGGTGCAGCTCGGCAGCCCCGAGTTTCCCGCCGGCGCGCGGCACAGGGACGAATTCTTCGGCGAGGTCGAGACCTACCGCAAGCAGGTGCAGATCCGCATCCCGGCGCAGGGCGAGGGGCGCTTCGAGCTCCAGGTGGTGTCGCAGGGCTGCGCCGACGTCGGCGTGTGCTACGTGCCGATGGAGTCGCAGGCCTCGCTTCAGCTAACTTCGTCTGTCGCTGAACCGCGTTTTTCGGTTTTCGCGAGCGACGTCGACATCGCCCGGCTGTTCGAGGGCAACGTCGCGCTCGTGCTGGCGGGCTTCGCGCTGTTCGGCATCCTGCTCACGTTCACGCCCTGCGTTCTGCCGATGATTCCGATTCTCTCGGCGATCATCGCCGGCGAGGGCAAGAGCCTGAACAAGGGGCGCGCGCTCGGGCTGTCGCTCGCCTACGTCCTCGGGATGGCGGTGGCGTATGCGCTCGCCGGCGTGGCCGCGGCGTATTCCGGATCCCTGATCGCAGCCGCGCTTCAGAACGCGTGGGTCCTCGGCGCCTTTGCGCTGGTCTTCGTCATGCTTGCGCTCTCGATGTTCGGCTTCTACGAGCTCAGGCTTCCCGGCTTCCTGCACTACCACCTGCACTCGGCGCACCGGCGCTTGCGCGGCGGCCAGATCGCATCGGTCGCCGCCATGGGCGTGCTGTCCGCGGTGATCGTGAGCCCCTGCGTCGCGGCGCCGCTCGCCGGGGCGCTGCTCTACATCTCGCAGACGCGCGACGTCGCGCTCGGCGGCGCGGCGCTGTTCGCCATGGCGCTCGGCATGGGCGTGCCGCTGGTCGCGGTCGGCGTGTCCGAGGGCGCGCTGTTGCCCAAGGCCGGCGCGTGGATGGAAGGCGTGCGCCGGTTTTTCGGCGTGCTGCTGCTGGCGGTGGCGATCTGGATCGTATCGCCGGTGATCCCGCCGATGGCGCAGATGCTCGCCTGGGGCGCGCTCCTCATCGGCGCGGCGATGTTCCTGCGGGCGATCGACCCGCTGCCGCCCTCGGCCTCCGGATGGTGGCGGCTGTGGAAAGGCGTCGGCGTGCTCGCGCTCGTCGCCGGGATCGCCTTCATCGTGGGAGCGTTCTCGGGCGGCCGCGACGTGCTGCGCCCGCTGGCGGAGCTTTCCAAGAGCTCTACCCCGGCGGCCGCGCCGCTGCCTTGGACCCGCGTCGCGTCGTTGAGCGATCTCGAGGGCAGGCTCAAGGCGCCGGGCCGGCCGGTGATGCTCGACTTCTATGCCGACTGGTGCGTGTCGTGCAAGGAAATGGAAGCGTTTACCTTCTCCGACCCGAAGGTGCGCGCGCAGCTCGATCGCATGCTGCTGCTCCAGGTCGACGTGACCGCGAACAACGAAGCCGACAAGGCGCTCCTCAAGCGCTTCTCGCTCTTCGGGCCGCCCGGGATCGTCTTCTTCGACGCCGCAGGGCGCGAGATCAAGGGCCTGCGCGTGATCGGCTACCAGAGCGCCGATCGCTTCCTGAAAACCCTCAACCTCGCGACAGCTCCTTAGCGGCCTCGAGCGCGAAGTAGGTCAGGATGCCGTCGGCGCCGGCACGCTTGAAGGCGATCAGGCTCTCCATCACGCACGACTCGGGCAGCCACTTGTTGGCGATCGCCGCGCGCAGCATCGCGTATTCGCCGGAGACCTGGTAGACGCAGGTCGGGGCTTTGAATTCCTCTTTCACGCGGTGCAGGACGTCGAGGTAGGGCAGACCCGGCTTCACCATCACCATGTCGGCGCCTTCGGCAAGGTCGAGCCCGACTTCCCACAGCGCTTCGTCGGAGTTCGCCGGGTCCATCTGGTAGGTGCGCTTGTCCGCTTTGCCGAGCGCCTTGGCCGAGCCGACGGCGTCGCGGAACGGGCCGTAGAAACCCGAGGCGTATTTCGCCGAGTACGCCATGATCTTGGTGTGGATGTGGCCGGCTTTCTCAAGCGCGCCGCGGATCCGGCCGATGCGGCCGTCCATCATGTCCGACGGTGCCACGATATCGACGCCCGCGGCCGCCTGGGCGAGCGCCTGCTTGACCAGGATATCGAGCGTGGCGTCGTTCAGGATGTAGCCGCTCTCGTCGACCACGCCGTCCTGGCCGTGCGAGGTGTACGGGTCGAGCGCGACGTCGGTCATCAGGCCGAGCTCAGGGAAGCGCTTCTTCAGCGCCGCCGCGGCTCGCGGCACGAGCCCCCTCGCGTTGTAGGCCTCGCGCCCGTCGGCGGTTTTCAATCTCGATTCAACAACCGGAAAAAGCGCGAGTACCGGGATGCCGAGCTTCACGCACTGCTCCGCGACCGGCAGCAGCTTGTCGACCGTCATGCGCTCGATTCCCGGCATGGAAGCCACTTTCTCAGTGCGGGCTTTGCCGTCGAGCACGAACACCGGATAGATGAGATCCCCAGACGTGAGTGTGGTCTCGCGCATGAGCCGCCGCGAGAATTCGTCGCGCCGCATGCGGCGCATCCGCAGCGCCGGGAAGCTGCCGTAAATGTTCATTTATTTCGAAATGTTACCCGGGGGAACTTTTGCCGGGCCGCCGGAATCTTACCTTTGGACGAGTTAATCGTCTCCCGCTTCTCCTCCCTGAGCGGGTGCCTTAATTCAAAGTTAAGGCGTTTTCGCCCCCGGTTTATATCCCCTTTACCGGGGGCTTTTTATTTCCGCGGCTTGCCGGAGCCACTGCTCCAGCAGGCTGCGACATTCCTCGACGCCTTGTCGCGTGACGCTCGAAAAGAGCAATGCGTCGCTGAATTTCTCCGCGACTGCGGCCTGTTCGGCGCGCGAGAGCTTGTCCGCTTTTGACAGCAGCACGAGCTTGCGCGCGTCCCCCAGCCATTCGAGCAGTTGCTGGTCGAGCGGCGTCAAGGGATGGCGCGCGTCCATGATCACCACGATCCCGGCAAGGGTCGGCCGCGATCGCAGATAAGCGCCCACGAGCTCCCGCCACTGAGCGCGCACCGCCTGGGGTACGCGCGCATAGCCATACCCCGGCAGGTCGACCAGGCGCGCCGCGCCGATGTCGTAAAAGTTGATCGTCTGCGTGCGCCCGGGGGTCTTGCTCGTGAAAGCAAGGCGCTTGCGCCCGAGAAGCGCGTTGATCGCGCTCGACTTACCGACGTTCGAGCGCCCCGCGAAGACGATCTCGGGAGGCCCGGGCTGCGGCAGCTCGGCGGGCCTGCCGACCGCCGCGAGAAACTGTGCTTGCGAGAATAATCTAATAAAATCGCGCCTTTCGATGCGAGCCGGGGATCAGGGGATGATACGTGCATTGGTGTGCGCCGCCGGCGCAGCCGCAGTGTTTGGCGCCACGGCGCAGGCGCAGGACCTGGCAAAGGCGCAAAACACCGCCAACCAGGTGTGTGCCGCGTGCCACGCCGCCGACGGCAACAGCACCGCGGCCGCCAATCCCAAGATCGCCGGGCAGATCCCTGAATATCTCCACAAGCAGCTCGCCGACTTCAAGTCCCAAGGCGGCAAGAAGCCGGCGCGCGAGAGCCCGATCATGATGGGGATGGTGGCGAATCTCTCTGACGCCGACATGAAAGCGCTCGCCGCGTTCTACGCCGGCCAGAAGCTGAAGCCCTCGGCCGCCGCGGACAAGAACCTCGCCGCGCTCGGCCAGAAGCTCTGGCGCGGCGGCAACAGCGCGAGCGGCGTGCCGGCGTGCGCCGGATGCCACGGCCCGGCGGGGGCGGGCATGCCGGCCCAGTATCCGCGCCTCGCCGGCCAGTACGCGGAGTACATCGCCGCCCAGTTGAAGGCGTTCAAGGACGGCGGCCGTGCGAACGACCCGAATGGCATGATGCGGGGGGTGACCGCGCGCATGACCGAGCGCGAGATCCGCGCCGTAGCCGAGTACGCCGCCGGGCTGCGCTGAAGGAATACTTGCTTCGCCACAGGTGTTTTTAAACGGTGCGGCGCATGCCGCGATACGAGGAGAGGATACCGATGAAGAAGACCCTTCTGGCAGCCGGCGTCGCGATCGTCGTCGGCGGCGTTGCCGGGACCGCGCTCGCGCAGGTCAAGCCCGAGGTCCTGGTCAAGCAGCGCCAAGCGGTGATGACGCTTCAGGGCAAGTATTTCGGCCCAATTGCCGGGATGGCGTCCGGCAAGGTGACCCCCTATAACGCCGACGTGGTATCGCGTAGCGCCACCTACCTGGAGAACCTGGCGCAGATGGCGTGGGACGGCTTTCACGAGAGCACCAAGGGCGGGAAAAACACCAACGCGCTTCCGGAAATCTGGTCGCAGAAGGCCAAGTTCGACGAGCTCTCGCAGAGGCTGCAGACCGAAACCGCCAAGCTGGGAGAGGTCGCGCGCGCGAAAGACGAAGCGGGCGTGAAGCGGCAATACGCCGCAGTCGGCAAGGTTTGCGGCGCCTGCCACGAGAGCTTCCGGCAGAAGCTGTAGCGGAGGCCCCGCGGCAGCGGGGCTTTTCCTTCTCATGCTCGCCACGTCGTGCTTCGCGCAGGGCGACGCGAAGCGCGGCGAATACATTGCGAAAGCCGGCGGTTGCCTCGGCTGCCATACCGTAGAAAAGGACAAAGCGGTCCCGTATGCCGGGGGGCGCGCGCTGAAGACGCCCTTCGGCACGTTCTACGGACCGAACATCACGCCGCATCCGCAGGCCGGGATCGGACGCTGGTCCGAGGCCGATTTCGTGCGCGCGCTGCGCGAAGGCCGCCGTCCCGACGGCGCGCATTACTTCCCCGCTTTCCCCTACCCGTCGTTCACTCTCATCACCGATGCCGACCTGCGCGATCTCTGGGCCTACATGCGTTCGCTGCCGCCGAGCAGCCGGCAAAGCGAGCCGCACGACCTCGGCTTCCTTTACCGCTGGCGCTTCCTCGTCGGCATCTGGAAATGGCTGTTTTTCACGCCGGGGCCGTTCGCGCCCGACCCCGGCCAGAGCGCGGTACTGAACCGCGGCAAGTATCTCGTCACCGCGCTCGGCCACTGCGGCGAGTGCCATACGCCGCGCAACTTCCTCGGCGCGCCGAAGAAGAGCCGCTTCCTCGGCGGGGCCAAGTTCGGCAAGGGCACGGCGGCGTCGAACCTGACGCCGACGCGCCTCGGAAAACAAGGCGATGGCGAGCTGAAGGAGTTCCTGCGCACCGCCATGACCCCGGACGGCGACGTGGCCGCCGCATCCATGGCGGAAGTGGTGCAGAACACCACCGGCCAGCTCACGCCGCAGGATCTCGACGCGCTGGTCGCCTACCTGCGCTCGCTGCCGCCATTGCCTGAAGAGGGGAAATAGCGTGGAATAGGGGCGGCAGGACCCTTGTTCCCTCTATGAATGAAGCCCAGCGCCTGGTTGAGCTGATCCCGCGGCTGCGGCGCTACGCTCGCGCGCTCGTAGGCGACCGGGCCACCGCCGACGATCTGGTGCAGGACACGCTGGAGCGCGCCTGGGCGAAGCTGCATCTCTACCGCCGCGGGACCGACCTGCGCGCCTGGCTATTCACCGTGATGCACAACGTACACGTCAACCGGGTGCGCGCCGCGCGCCCCACCGACACGCTCGAGGACGAAATGCCCGAGCTCGCGCAGCGCGCGGCGCAGGGCGATGCGCTGCTCGTGCGCGACCTCGACCGCGGCATCGCCCGCCTGCCCGCCGAGCAGCGCGCGGTGCTGCTCCTCGTCACGCTCGAGGAGATGAGCTACGAGCAGGTCGCGCGCACGCTCGGCATCCCCATCGGCACGGTGATGTCGCGGCTCTCTCGCGCGCGCGAAAAGCTGCGCGCGATGATGCTCGGCCAGCCCGCGCCCGCCAAACTGAAGATCGTCAAATGAGCGAGCAGGTCAGCGAGCTCGACCTCCAGGCCTACGCCGACGGCAAGCTGCCCGAGGAGCGCCGCGCCGCGGTGGCGGCGTGGCTCGCGGCAAATTCCGAAGACGCCGAGCGCATCGACAGCTACCGCCGCCTCGCCGAGGAGCTGCGCAGCACCTACGAGGGCGTGCTTGCCGAGCCCGTGCCCGAGCGCCTGCAGCGCGCCGTGCGCCCGGCGCGCGCGCGCCGCTTCGCCCTGGTGGCGATGTGGGCCGTGCTCGGCGCCGCGCTCGGCGCCATCGCCGGCTGGCAATTGCATGATGCATGGCGGCCTGCGCCCGGTCCGATCGCCGATACCGGCGCTGCGATGGCGCGCCGCGCCGCGGTAGCGCATGCCGTCTACTCGCCCGAGGTACGCTATCCGGTCGAAGTCCGCGCCGACCAGGAAGCGCATCTTTTGGCGTGGCTGTCCAAGCGGCTCGGCGCGCCGGTGCGCGCTCCGAAGCTCGATGCGGTCGGCTATAGCTTGATGGGCGGTCGGCTCCTTCCTGGAGAGAACGGCCCGGTCGCGCACTTCATGTACCAGTCCGAGCGCGGCACGCGGATAACGCTTTATGTGCGCACCGAGGCCGCGAGCAACCAGGAAACGGCGTTCCGCTTCGCGAAGGAAGGCAACGTGCGCGTGTTCTACTGGATGGACCGCAAGCTCGGCTACGCCCTTTCCTCGGCCGACATCGGCAAGGACGATCTGTTCAAGGTCGCGAACGCGGTTTATCAGCAGCTCAATCCCTGACGTATCAGGGCCTGAGGGAAGCATCAAGGCCGCGGCGAGCGCGGGCTGATCGTCAGCATGTAGGCCTTGCCGTCGACCTGGATCTCGCGCTTCAGCGGTCTTTGGAGCTTCGTTGCCATAGCTGCCTGAAGAGTTGGATGAGCGCGGGCAGCGGGTAGTTCGCGTTCAGGCCGCTCGGGTTGGGCAGCACCCACACCGCTGCGCCTTCCAGGGGCTCGGGCTGCAGCCCGAGCGTCGCCCGCGGACGACCGAACGCGCTGCGGTAGGCGCCAAGGCCTACGAAGGCGACTGCGCGCGGCCGAAACCGGCGCACTTTGGCCGCCAGCGTCTTTCCTCCCCGGATGAGTTCTGCCGGCGAGAGCTCGTCGGCCGCGGCGGTGCCGCGATTCACGAGGTTGGTCAGGCCGTAGCCCTCGCGCAAGAGCTGCTGCTGTTGCGACGGGTGGAGCTGTTTTCCCGTAAAGCCCGCCAGGTGCAGCGCTGGCCAGAAGCGGTTGCCCGGCCGGGCAAAATGAAACCCGGTCGCCGCCGAGTACAGGCCGGGGTTGATGCCGCAGAAGAGGACCTTGAGCCCGGGAGCGATGACGTCGCGCAGGCCCTTGCCCGCCGCCGCCTGCAACTGGGCCTTGCTAGGCCGGCTTGACCACGTAGCCGCCCGACTTCTCGTCGGCTTCGAGCTTGATGAGGCCTTTTTTCTCGGCTTCCTCGAGGAGGTCGGAGAAGGCACGGAAGCCATAGTACGACTCGTTGAAGCCGGGGTTCCTGCGCTTGAGCGCCTGCTTCACCATCGAGCCCCAGATGCGCTCGTCGGCGTCGCGCTCGGCCATGAGGGCTTCGAGCGTGCCGAGCATGAGGTCGAACGCTTCCTGCTTCTTGTCGCCGTTGCCCTTCTCGCCCCCGGCGCCGGCCGGCGATGCTTCCCTGCGCTTTTTCGCGGCGCGACGCTTCTGCTCGTCGGCGCGCACCAGGTCGTCGTAGTAGATGAACTCGTCGCAGTTGTTGATGAGCAGGTCGGAGCTCGAGTTCTTGACGCCGACGCCGATCACCGTCTTCGCGTTCTCGCGCAGCTTGGACACCAGCGGCGAGAAATCCGAGTCGCCGCTCACGATGACGAAGGTGTCGACGTGCGATTTGGTGTAGCACAGGTCGAGCGCGTCCACCACCATGCGGATGTCGGCCGAGTTCTTGCCCGACTGGCGCACGTGCGGGATCTCGATCAGCTCGAAGGAGGCCGAGTGCATCGTCGCCTTGAATTCCTTGTAGCGCTCCCAGTCGCAGTAGGCCTTCTTCACCACGATCGAGCCCTTGGCGAGCAGCCGCTCGAGCACCTTTTCCATGTCGAACTGCGAGTAGCGCGCCTCGCGCACGCCGAGGGCGATGTTCTCGAAGTCGCAGAACACCGCGAGACTGCGCGCGTCGGCCACCCTAGGGTTCCCGCCGCGGCGCGTGCGGCGCCTGTACCGCGCCGCCGCCCGCCGGGTGCGGCACACGCCGCCGCTCGCGCCAGTTTTCCACCAGCGAATAAGCCGAAGGCACGACCACCAGCGTGAGCAGCGTCGAGGTGATCATGCCGCCGATCACCGCGATCGCGAGCGGGGCGTTGGTCTCGGCGCCCGCCCCCAGCCCCAGCGCGGCCGGGAACAGCGCGAGGATGAGCGTGAGCGAAGTCATCACGACGGGGCGCATGCGGATCGGGCACGCGTCCCTGAGCGCCTCGTCCACGCTCATGCCCTGCCCGCGCCGCTGGTTGGCCATGTCGACGAGCAGGATCGAGTTCTTCGCCACCAGGCCGATCAGCAGCACCAGCCCGATCATCGAGTAGATGTTGAGGCTGTGCCGGAAAATCCATAGCGCCACCACGCCGCCGATGACCGCAAGCGGCACCGCGATCATGACGAGCAGCGGCTGCAGGAAGCTGTTGAACTGGCTCGCGAGCACCATGTAGAGCAGGATGAGCGCGAGCCCGAACGTGAACGCCGCGGCGCTCGAGGTCTTCTCCATTTGCTCGGCTTCGCCGATGAAGGTGACGCTGTAGCCGATCGGCAGGCTCTCCTCCGCCGCCGCGCGCACCTTCGCGACTGCCGCGCCGAGCGGCACGGTGGGGTTGGCGAAGTAGCTCGCCGCGTACTGCAGGTCGAAGCGCGCGATCACCGCCGACCCGATGGTCTCGCGGAAGCGCGCGACGTTGTCGAGGCGCACCAGCTGGCCGCTGCGGTTCCGAAGGTAGATCTTGGCGAGGTCGGCCTGCTGCTGGAACTCGCCGTCCCTGGCCTTGACGCGCACGTCGTAGCGCTCGCCGTCGCCCGGCTGGTCGTTGTACTTGGCGATGTCCACGCCGCCCGTGAGCATGTTCACGGCGAGCGCTACGTCCGAGGACGTGAGGCCCAGGGCAGCGGTGCGCACGCGGTCGGGCTCGAGCACGAGCTGCGGCAACTCGAGCTGCAAGTCGGTGTCCATGCGGCCGATCTCGGGATCGGCCTGCAGCCGTTCCTGCAGCTCGGAGGCGACGCGCCCCATCTCCTGCAGGTTCGGCCCGCGCACGACGAACTGCAGCGCCTCGCTGCGCTGGCGC
>Ga0214471_10003944_pt1 | contig 11494 bp, 14 predicted proteins | sample RVTome_5_FD_207665 | JGI IMG/M metagenome (GOLD analysis project Ga0214471, IMG submission 207665) | Soil microbial communities from uranium-contaminated site in the Upper Colorado River Basin, Wyoming, United States - RVT142D155 | ecosystem: Environmental > Terrestrial > Soil > Contaminated >... | reverse complement strand
TCGTCACCGGTGCGCCGGCCGGCACCCCATACGTGAGGACGATCTGCCGCGAACCCGGAGGGAACGGCACGGCCAGCGAAGCCGATCCACCCGAGAAGCGAATCGCATCCGGCGGCAGGTCGCCGCGGCTGGATCGCGGATCCCGTACGCCGTCCGGCATCCGGGCACGCCAGGTGGCGTCGGTGCCGGATCCGACCACGAGCGTCCGCGACGAATCGTTCGCTACCTCGAACACGTCGACAACGCGACGGACGCCGGACGGGTCCGGCGGCGATACCACGAAATGGCGGCCGCGAACCGTCAGCGGAAACGCCCGCGAGGTGGTGTCGAAGACCAGCAGATCGGCATCCGGCCCGGCCACGGTGGCGGCACGCAGCGGCGCCGTGAAGTACGCCACGCCTGCATAACGAGACGACACGATGTACATCGCGCTGGTGCTGGCCAGGCGGTATCGGAACCGGTACTGGCCGCTCGCGGGCGTGCGCATGGAATCCACCGGCCCCGCGGAATCCGCGGAAATGCGGTGCAGCACCACGAACTGACCGCCCAGCGGCTCGGGGTTCCCCGGACCGCCCCGGAGCACCCGTCCCTCCACGCTGCGCATCTCCCCGGCAACGCCCGGTGTCCCGGTGGCGGGCGGCAACGTTGCCTGCCCGCGCGCCGCGATCGGGTTCGCGAGGGCGAGAAGGATTCCGGTTCCCGCCCGCGCCAGGGTGAGCGGCCTCCGGCTGACAGGATACCTGAGACCTGAGACATCGCCCTTCACAGATTGAACTTCCCGAGGTCCTCGGGGCGCAGGCTGGCGAGGTAGCGCTGCAATTGCTCGACGGTCATGTCCTCCGTGCTGAGCGGAGCGGACGCTTCGGGGGTCAGGCCCTCCTCCATTTCCTCGTCGTTCAGCCCGACCAGCAGCGACTCCTCGGCGAAGATGGGCGCAGGGAACCGGAGCGCGATGGCGATGGAATCGGAGGGACGGGCGTCCACATGAACGACCTCGTCACCGCGCACGATATGCATCTCCGCGAAGTACGTCCCCTTGGCGACCCGCGTGATCTGGACACGCCGGAGCGCCCCCCCGAGGCCCGCAATGAGGTTCTTGCAGAGATCGTGCGTCAGCGGCCGCTCCTTCCGGACGTTGTTGATCTCCATGAGGATCGAATCCGCCTCAGCCGAGCCGATCCAGATGGGGAGCAGACGCTCCCCGCCTTTTTCCTGGAGAATCACGACGTGCGCGTTCGAGACGCCGTCGATCGCCAGCCGCACCACGTGAACTTCGACCATCTCGCTCATCCGGGTTCACCCACCACCTGTGTCGTACTATCGCACGGCGCGCTGCAGATCGCCAACCTTGTCGGTGCGCTCCCACGAGAACAGTGTCATCCCGCGTTTGCCGGTCCCTACGCGCTTCGGCACGCGACCGAAGTGACCATACGCCGACGTGGCGGTGAAGATCGGCTTCCTGAGGTCGAGCGTGGTGATGATGCCGTGCGGCGTGAGATCGAAGACGTCGCGGACCGCGCGGGTGATGGCCGCATCGGCGGCCTGGCCGGTGCCGAAGGTGTCCACCATGATGGAAACCGGCTCCCGCACGCCGATGGCATAGGCGAGTTGCACCTCGCAGCGCCGGGCGAGCCCGGCAGCGACGATGTTCTTCGCCACCCACCGCGCCGCATAGCAGGCCGAACGGTCGACTTTCGTCGGGTCCTTGCCGCTGAACGCGCCGCCGCCGTGGCGGCCCATTCCGCCATAGGTGTCGACGATGATCTTCCGGCCCGTCAACCCGGCATCACCCTGGGGCCCGCCAGTCACGAAGCGTCCCGTCGGGTTGATGTGGTAGGTCGTCTTCCTGCTCCGCCACTCCGGCGGAATCACGGGTTCGATGACTGCGGCGATCACGTCCCGCTTCACGCGGGAGGCCGCTACACGATCGTCATGCTGCGTCGACACCACCACCGTGTCGACAGCCACCGGGCGGTCACCATCGTACGCCACCGTCACCTGGGCCTTGCCGTCGGGCCGCAACCAGCGCAGCTCCCCGGAGTGCCGGAGTTCGGCAAGACGCTTTGTCAGCTTGTGCGCTATCTGGATTGGCGCCGGCATGAGTTCATCCGTCTCGTCGGTGGCATAACCGAACATCATGCCCTGATCGCCGGCGCCGCCGGTGTCCACACCCATCGCGATGTCGCCCGACTGCTTGTCGATCGTGCTCATGACCGCACACGTGTGGCTGTCGAAGCCATAAGCGGCGTCGGTATATCCGATCCGCCGGATCGTCTCGCGGACCACCGCGGGAAGGTCGACCCATGTGTTCGTGGTGATTTCGCCGGCAATCACGGCCAGGCCGGTCGTGACCAGCGTCTCGCAGGCGACGCGCGCCGTGGGGTCCTCGGCGATGATGGCATCCAGGACCGAATCGGAAATGGCGTCCGCGACCTTGTCGGGGTGACCTTCAGTGACCGATTCGGACGTGAAAAGATGGCGTTCAGGCACGGTAGTGTCGTCGGGGTGATCCGGGGTGACCGGGAAACGTAAGAGGTCGGCAGGTGACGACGGCAGTAGCCGCTCGATCACCATTGAAAGACGGCTGGAGCGGACGGATGATCACAACTCGCGCCGGGACCGGATCCGGCGAGCGGCTCAGTGGTCTCCCTCGCCGGCCAGCGGGCCGTTGCCAAGCGCCGCGACGAGCCGGAACCGAAGTTCCCGCTCGGCGTCCGCGGCGGTGCGGGCGTTGAGCGCCGCCGTCGCGGCCTCAGCGGCCAGCGCGGTGCTGATGCCGCGTACGAGCTGCTTCACCGCGCCCACCGCCCGTGGGTTGATGCTGAGTTCCCGTACGCCAAGGCCGATCAGTCCAAAGGCCGTGAGTGGATGGGAGGCCATTTCCCCGCACACGCCAACCTCGATGCCGTGCCCGTCGGCGACATCCACGATGCGCTTCACCAGCCGCAGGATCGCGGGATGCAGCGGCGTGAAGCGCTGGGCGAGGTTGGCGTTGCCGCGATCCACCGCGAGCGTGTACTGGACCAGGTCGTTGGTGCCGATGCTGAAAAAATCGACCTCGCCGGCGAATGTATCCGCCGTGAGCGCGGCGCCGGGGGTCTCCATCATGACGCCGAGTGGGACGCGCCGGTTGAACGGCACGCCCATGGCGGCCAGTTCGGCAGCCGCCTCATCGAGCAGCCCGCGCGCAGCGCGCACTTCCTCCACGGATACGATCAGCGGCAGCATGATGCGCACGTCGCCGTGCAGCGCAGCGCGCAGCAGGGCGCGCAGCTGGACCTTGAACAGGTCGGGCGAGTCCAGGCACATGCGAATCGCGCGCCACCCGAGGAACGGGTTCGCCTCGCTGGGATAGCCACCAACTGGCAGCTTGTCACCGCCAATGTCGAACGTGCGGACGATGACCGGATGCCCAGCGAACGCCTCGACAACCCGGCGGTAGGCGCGATACTGCTCCTCCTCGTCAGGCATCGTGGTCCGCCCGATCACCAGAAACTCGGTACGCATGAGCCCCACGCCGTCGGCGCCGCTTCGGGCGGCCGCCTCCGCCTCCTCCGGCAGGTCCACGTTGGCACGCAGCGTAAGCCGCACGCCGTCGGTCGTTACGGCGTCGACGTCGGTCAGGCGTGCCAGCTCCGCCTCGGTGCGCTCTCGCGCCGCCGCCCGCATCCGGAAGGCCTCGATCTCGTTGGGACTGGGATCGATCACCAGCATGCCGCTGCTGCCGTCCAGCACCGCCAGCTCGCCGCCCGCAATGCGCGTCGTCGCGTCACGCAGGCCGACCACCGCGGGAATCCCGAGCGAACGCGCGAGAATGGCGACGTGCGACGTCTTGGTCCCCAGGTCGGTCGCAATGCCGGCGATCGCCTCGCGGTCGAGCTGCACGGTGAGACTGGGCGTCAGGTCGTGCGTGACGAGGATCGCGTTCGCGCCCTTGGGCACATCCGGATCGTGGTCCGGCAGGTTCATGAGCACGGACAGCACCCGGATGTGCACGTCGGTGAGGTCGCCGATCCGCTCGCGCACCATCGAGGCGCCGCTCCGCGCGAACTTCTGTCGCCACTCGTGCATCACCACGTCGAACGCCTTCTCGGCGTCCAGGTTCTGCCGGATGTACGACTCCACTTCGTTCAGGAGGGACTGGTCATCGAGGATGCCGATCTGGACCTCGAAGATGCCCGCCTCTTCCTGACCGGCGTGGTGCTCCGCACGCTCGCGAATCTGGCGGAGCCGTTCGGTAGCCGCCACGATGGCGCTCCGGAAGCGCTCGATTTCGCGATCCACCTGGGCGTCGTCGATGACGCGATGGGGGACTTCCGGAACCTCCCACAGGAGGACGCGGACCGGTCCGATGACGATGCCCGGCGAAGCCGGCACGCCGTTCAGGACCCGGTTCACGCGTCACGCTCCCCGAAGCGCGACGCGACCAGAGTGGCGAGGGCGTCCACCGCCTGCTCCGCATCGGGGCCGTTGGCGCGCACGCTCAGCGTGCAGCCGTACTCTGCCGCCAGCATCATCACACCCATGATGCTCTTGCCGTTCACCTCCATGTCGTCCCGCCGGATGGTGATCTCCGCCTTGAATCGCGCCGCCGCCTTCACGATCTCCGCGGCGGGCCGGGCGTGGAGGCCGTTGCGGTTCACGATTCGAACCTCGCGCTCGACGGTCATCGGATCACCGAGTACAAGGCGAATCCCGCCAGGACGATCATCGAGAGTTTCCATCCTTCCATCCGGCCGTGAAGGCTCACAAGGAGGATGGCCCCCGTGATCACTCCAACGCCCGTGCCGACGAACAGGTCCCGTTCCGCGCCCATGACACGGTACAGCGCCAGTGGGAGCGCACATCCGGCGAGTACGGCCGCAACCCGGCCAAGCTGCGGCGCGGCGAGCTGCAGCACGGGATTCCCCAGCGATTGCGCGACGGCCAGCCCGTTCCGCCAGCCAGCCTGGAGTCCCCACACCCGGAGACCGATATGACCGGTGTTGTAAAGCCCGAGGAAGCTGAGCACCGTGGCGAGCGGCGACCCGCCGGCCCCGAACACCACGAGGGCGGCGAAGGAGCAAAGCGGCAGAAACGTCGCCCAGACCAGCCGATCGCCGAGGGCGCCCAGAGGGCCGCACAGTGCGGTCCGGAAACGCTCGATCCGGTCCGGGCTCTCCCCTTCCAGCTCGGCGCGCGCCAGCGCGCCAACCGCGACACCGGCGAGATACGGGTGCGTGTTGAAGTACTGGCTCTGCCTGGCAAGTGCGGTGCGATAGGCCTCGCCCTCGCGGCCACCCGGCAGGCGCCGCAGAGCCGGCTCGACGCAGAACCCGATGCCGTTGCCGACGAGGGTCTCGTAGTTGAAGGCGCCCTGCACGGCCAGCAGGCGCAGGAAGATCGCCGCGCGGGTCGACAGCGGGAGCGTGGGAGGCGGGCGCTCGTTCACAACACGCTCACCACGGCCAGCCCGGCCGCCAGTCCAAGAAGGAACTGCCAGCCGAATCCCGGCACTGCGTGAAAGAGCTTGTACGCCGCACCTAACGACACCGCACCGGCCGTGCCGGCCACCACGGCGCGGGACAGTTCCACACCGCCCACCCAGGACTGCAGGGTCGCGGCCTGGAGCGGCACGAAAACGATCAGCCCGGCGGCCGTCAGCGCGATGCCCCGCGTGAGGTCGGCGGTCAGGCCTGCCATCTGGAGCCCCAGCACCGTCCGGCGCCCGCCGCGCGCGACCGCGTCGTGGCGGCGCCGTGCGAGGCGCGCGTTGAGACGCCGGAGCTGTACCATGGACCATCCACCCAGCCAGGCCATCATCAGCGTCGCCAGCACCGCCGTGCACAGCCGGCCGGCCTCGACTGACAGACCGGACGACGCCAGTACCCCTCCAATGACCGAAGCGGAGCCCCACTCGGGATACCGACTCGCGCCAAACGGCAGGGTCTCGACCGCGAACAGTTCCAGCGCGGCGCCCACCAACAGCCCGGGTAGCGGATTGCCCACGAGCGCACCCGCCAGCGTGCCGCCAACGATGGGCCGCGAGAGCATGGCCTGAGGAAAGCTCACCGTATCGAGGCCGAGCACGCCGCCGAGCAGCGCCAGAATCACCACCTCGCCGGCGCTCATCGATGCCCCTCACCATCCAGCATCTCGGCCAGCGGAATCGGCCGGGCCGCGGGTACGTCCTGAGCCGAGACGCTCACGCCGCGCTCCGCCAGCGCGCGCAGCTGCCCTTCCTCGTCCCGCGTCAGGAACACATAGCGCAGACGCTGGGTCCGCCCCTGTCGGTGGTGAATACCACCGAGGTTCACATTCCCTATCGCGCCGGTCGCATCAACCAGCCTGGTCATTGTGTCGATGTCACCGGTCAGGAGAAGCCCGCTCCGGGAATCCTGCTGGTACCGCTCGAGGTTGTGAACGGCATCGTCAACGTGATCGAAGTAAACGTCCATGTCGGCGGGAACACCCATCCGGTACAGCTCCTGCTCCCAGTCGCTCGAAGCCACTTCGTCATCCACCAGGACAATGAAACGCAGGTCGAGCGGCTGTCCCCAGCCGACCACCACCTGGCCATGAATGAGGCGGTCGTCGATTCGGTACAGCTCAAGCGCCACGCGGGACTCCGGTAACGGCCAGGGCCTCGCGTCCCTTTTTCGCGGCGTGCTGGACTGCATCCGCGGCTCCGGCGTCACTGCCGAACACGAAGTCGAGCAGGGCCGCCAGGTTCACGCCGGTCACCACGCTCACGTCCGGCCGATCGCGCTGAATGCGACGCGCGGCCATGGTGCAACTCCCCGCCGGCAGATCGGTGAACACGACCTGCGCGCCGGACGCCTCGATCCGTTTCCGCATCAGTTGTTCGACGTCTCGCGTCGACAGGTCGCTGTTGGTCACCCCGAGGAACACGTCCGACCGGCCGGTGATCTGCTCGATGGCCGAGAGCATGCCCTCGGCGAATGCGCCGTGTCCCGCGACAATGGCGCGCGGGTCACTCATCGTCCTGCACCAGGTACTGACGGGCGTCGCGCGCACCACGCATGCGACGCATGAGCCGCTGGTTGAACTGCTCGGCGGGGTTCTCGCCGTAGTACCGCAATAGGTGGTTCATCGCGATCACTTCGGAAATGACCGTGATGTTCTTGCCCGGATTCAGGTAGACCGTGATGCGCGGCAGCTCCACGCCCAGGATGGTGGTGCTCTGCTGATCGAGCCCGGTGCGTTCGACCGGCGCGTGCTCGGACCATTCCTCGAGCTGCACGACGACCTCGATGCGTTTCTGCTGGCGGACCGCGCGGATGCCGAAGACCGATCGGATGTCGATGAGCCCGATGCCCCGGATTTCCATGAAATGCCGCTGCAGCTCATGGCCGCGACCAATGAGGAGGTCGTTGCCGCGTCGGAAGCAGACCACCAGGTCGTCGGCGACCAGCCGGTGACCCCGCTCGACGAGGTCCAGGACGCACTCCGACTTCCCGATTCCGCTCCGGCCGGTGAAGAGCAGCCCGACGCCGAACACGTCCGCCAGCGAACCATGCATCGTGCTGCTCGGCGCGAAGAGCTCCTCCATCACCGGCTTGATGCGCCGGTAGACCTCTGCGGTTTTCAGTGGGGATCGGAAGACGGGGATCTGAGCCTGGCCGGCCAGATCTGACAGCGGCTTTACAGCCTCGAGGCCCTTGGTGATGAAGACGCAGGGTATGGGAAACGCGAAGAACTGCGACAGGATGCGGGTGCGCTCCGCCTCGCCCAGCGCGCTGAGGTAGGTGATTTCGGTCTCGCCGAGCACCTGGACTCGTTGCGCGCTGAAGCGGCCCATGTAGCCGGCGAGCGCCAGCCCCGGGCTGGACACGTCGGGGTTGTCGATCTCGCGGTCATGCCCGTGCGTTCCGTCGAGCTGCTCGAGCTGCAGCGGCCCGCGAAGCCTCTCGATGAGCTTCCCGACGGTGACACTCACACGGCCTCCGGTTCAGACCCGCGCCGTGCGGCGGACCCGGCGGGCCGCCGGACGGCGGACACGGCGCAACTGCGACTCCAGGTGCCCGAGGGCCTGCGAGAGCGCCGGGCCGTAGAATCGCCCCGTGGCCTCGACGACCAGCGGGCGACCCCGCGTCTGGACGACCACCTCCACGCGGCGCATCCGCTCCGTCATGCTCGCATGGTGCGACTGAAAGACGATCTCCACCGATCCTACCCTCCGAGTCCGGTCACTTCGCGCAGGTGGCGCTCGGTCTCGGCCGCCGCGCGCTCCCAGGTGAAGCCCTCCGCGAACGTCCTGGCCTGGCGTCCCAGCTGCTCCACCAGCGAACGGTCGCCCGCGATCCGGCGCATCGAGTCCGCCAGGGCGTCCACGTCGCCGTGCGCGGACAGGTACCCCGTCATCCCGTGCCGCACCGACTCGCGAATCCCGGGTGAATCCGACGCGATCACGGGCGTGCCGCAGGCCGCCGCCTCCAGGTTCGTGATGCCCCAGCCTTCCTTGGGTGACGTGAAAACGAGCGCCCAGGCGCGCCGAAGCAGTTCGAGCTTGTCCGACTCGCCGATTCGCCCAAGAAACGTCGCGCGATCATCAAGGTCAAGCGAGGTCGCCAGCCGCTCCAGCGCCGGCCGGTGGTCGCCGGCACCGGCGATCTCCAGGCGGGCATCGGCCAGCCCCGCGCGCGCGAAACCCCGCAACACCACGTCAACCGCCTTGTATCGCTTGAGCCGGCCGAGATAGACGAACAGTGGGCTGTCCGAGCGCCGGGACGCTTCGGGCGTGAAGTGCGAGGCGTCGACGCCGCAGTAGATCACGCGGATGCGATCCCGGGATATCCCGCGAGACACCAGGTCGTCCGCCGTGCTTTCACTGATCGCCTCGAACGGTACGTTCCGATACAGCCACGGGATCGGCCGCTCGGCGAGCCAGACCGCGGCCGCGACCGGAAGGGGCAGTTCCTGGAAAACGGTCGCCCCGAACAGGTGTGGCACGAGACCCACGACGGGAACCGTGCCCCAGCGAGGGGTCAGGAGGGGCATCTTGTTGATGTCCTCCACCAGGACGTCCAGCGGGCGACGGGCGAAATGCTCCCGGTAACCCCGCCGCGCGAGCAGCGGGAACGTCGTTCGCGTACCCACGCGGGTTACCTCGATGCCGTCCAGTGTCGCGCGCGCCGGAGCGCCGGGCCAACCGCCGCAGAGCAGGTGCACTTCGTGGCCGCGTCCGGCCAGCCGACCAAAAATCTCGTGAAGGTGGGTCTCCGCACCGCCGGCCTGCGGATTCTCCCGATCCTGCCAGTTCACGATGAGGATCCTCAATCAGATTCTCCCCAGACGGCGGGCGAGCGCATCCAGTACTCCGTTCACGAAGCGGGCGCTCTCGGCGGTCCCGAACCGCTCGGCCAGGCGAATCCCCTCCTGGATTACCACGCGAGGTGGCGTCGTCCCGGCTCGCAGTTCCGCGGCTGCCAGGCGCAGCACCGACCGGTCGATTGCCGAGAGACGGCCCAGCCGCCAGTTCGTGGTGACGGCGGCCAGATCCCCATCGATCTCCGCGAGCGAAGCGGTGAGGTCGCTCACCAGCGGGGCCGCGATGGCGCGCTCGTCCGGGCCCACCGCCAGGTGGCGCCAGAGACGTTCGCTGACGGCGGCCAATCCGCCATCGGGTACGAGATCCCAGGCGTACACCGCCTGCAGCGCTCGCGCTCGCGCCCGACGGCGCAGCCTTCGCTCACGGGTTGTCAGCTGCATCCAGTCGATCCAGCAAATCGATCATCTCCAGCGCCGACACGCCGGCATCCCACCCCTTGTTGCCGTGATCGCCACCGGCGCGCGCCAGAGCCTGCTCCATCGTGTCGCACGTCAGCACACCCAGCGCAACCGGCGTCTCGAACTCCGCCGATGCCTGCTGAAGACCCCGAGCCGATTCAGCCGCCACGTAGTCGAAATGCGGAGTCTCGCCGCGAATTACGGCGCCGAGCGCCACCACCGCATCATAACGGTCCATCGACAGCAGGCGCCGCACGGCAACGGGCAGTTCCCACGCACCCGGGACCCAGACGACGTCGATGTTGTCGAGCGGCGTGCCGTGCCGGGTGAGCGCCTCGAGTGCGCCGTCCACGAGCTTCTGCGTCACACTCTCGTTGAACCGGCTCACCGCGATTGCCACCGTTCGCCCCGTTCCCTGAGGGGTCCCGCTGAACTCGGCCATTCAGTGCGAGAGCAGATGGCCGAGCTTGGTCCGCTTGGCGTCCAGGTATCCCGCGTTCTCATCCGTCGTCGGTGCGGACAGGTGGACCCGATCCACGATCTCGAGGCCGTATCCCTTGAGCCCGACCAGTTTCATCGGGTTGTTGGTGAGCACCCTGATCTGGCGGATGCCGAGGTCGAGCAGAATCTGCGCTCCGATTCCGTAGTTGCGCAGATCCGGACCGAATCCCAGCCTCGCGTTGGCCTCCACCGTGTCGTGTCCGGCATCCTGGAGTTCGTACGCCTTGAGCTTGTTCAGGAGTCCTATGCCCCGCCCCTCCTGGTCCAGGTACACGATGACGCCGCGCCCTTCGGCGACGATGGCTTCCATCGCCTTGTGCAGCTGCCACCCGCAATCGCAGCGTCGCGAATGAAAGACGTCGCCCGTCAGGCACTTGGAATGCATCCGCACCAGCACGCTCTCGGCCCCGGCGATCTGTCCGTAGACGATGGCGACGTGCTCCTGATCGTCCACGTCGTTTCGGTACCCCAGGACGCGCCAGTCCAGATCGCCGATCTCGGTGGGCAGGCGTGCTTCCGCGACGCGGTGTACCAGCCGCTCGGTCTGGAGGCGATACGCGACCAGGTCGGCCACGGTGATGAACGTGAACCCCATCTCGGTGGCGTAGACATCCAGCTCATCCCGCCGCATGGTGCGGCCGTCCTCCGCGAGGATCTCGCAGATGACGCCGGCCGGCGCCAGTCCGGCCAGACGGCACAGATCCACGGCCGCCTCGGTGTGGCCCACGCGCTGCAGCACGCCGCCGCCGCGGGCGCGCAGCGGCTGGACGTGACCGGGCTTGCGAAGGTCGGCGGGGCCCTTGGAGTAGTCGGCGGCGACCCGAATCGTCGCGGCGCGGTCGGAGGCGCTGATCCCCGTCGTCACGCCGTATTGGGCCGTCGCGTCAATGGTGACCGTGAACGCCGTCCGCATCGCCTCGGTGTTGTCCGGCGACTGCAGGTTGAGTCCCAGCTGGGCCGCTCTGGTCGGCTCAAGCGCGACGCAGACCATGCCCTTGGCCCGGAGCATGGTATTCACCATGTCCGTGGTCACCAACTCCGCGGCGCACACGAGATCGCCCTCGTTCTCACGGGATTCGTCATCGGCCACGACGACGAACCGTCCGTGGCGAATGTCCGCAATGGCCTGCTCAACCGTTCCGAATGGCATGACTGAATCCTAGCGGTCGCGGGGCCCGGCGAGCCAGCGCGGTCCGGTTCATTCCGTATCCTCCGGCCGGGAGGTCCGGGGGAGGAGCAACGCCTGGACGTACTTGCCGATGAC
>Ga0214471_10003943_pt1 | contig 11494 bp, 16 predicted proteins | sample RVTome_5_FD_207665 | JGI IMG/M metagenome (GOLD analysis project Ga0214471, IMG submission 207665) | Soil microbial communities from uranium-contaminated site in the Upper Colorado River Basin, Wyoming, United States - RVT142D155 | ecosystem: Environmental > Terrestrial > Soil > Contaminated >... | reverse complement strand
ACGTGAAGGGCAATCCGTGGACTGCCGCTGGCATCGCCGCCGGTGTCGGCCTATTAATCGGCTTTTTGGTCGCGAAACGTTGATGCTTCACTGGATATTAGCTTGTGAATCTTGTGAATCGTGACATCCAGTCCACCGACGCGCCGCCAGCGGGACTGTTCGGTTCCGTTAAAAACCTGGCCGCGAGCCTGGTCTCCCATCTGCTTACCCGGTTGGAACTTTTTGCGACCGAGTTTGCCGAAGAAAAACTCAGACTGACCGCGCTTTTGTTCGGCGCGATATTGGCGCTGTTCTTCACTTTTATGACGCTCGTCCTCGCGGTGCTGTTCGTCATCTCCGCCTATTGGGACACACCCTATCGGTTGCACGCCGTGGCGCTCCTCGCCGCGTTGTTTCTGGCGGGTACCGGGATTTTCGGGAGTGTGGTTCGCGCCAGGTTAAAATCGAGGCCGCGTTTGTTCGAAGCGAGCCTGGCCGAGCTCTACAAAGACCGCCAGCAGTTGAATTCACCATGACCAATCCGACAGTTTTAGCGTTGGTGAGGCAACGCAACGATCTCGTCGCGCAAATCGCCATTGAACGCGCCGCGATTGCGCAAAATGGCGCTTCGTTGCGGCGACTCTCGCAAATGATTGACAAGGTTCGCGACGGAATTCAATACCTCAAAAGCCACCCCGAGGCTTTGCTGCTACCCATCGTCATCACCATTGTGTCGCGTCCTTGGCGCCTGTTGACTTTGGCAATCAGTGGCCTCGGGTTATGGCGGATGGCGCGGATTTGGCGACGTCGGATCCTCTCATGACCCAGACTACCGACAGTTTTGACAAGGCGCTAACACGTGCGATCGAGGTTTTGCAGGCAGAAGGCTTTGGCGTGTTGACTGACACCGACGTGGAACAAACGATGCTGAAAAAACCTGACGCGGAGGGGCGGTCCTATCGCATCCTCGGCACCAGCAATCCGCCGCGCGCGCACCGGACGCAGACCGCCGATCCGAACATCGTCATGCTGCTGCCCTACAACATATTCGTGCGCGAAGAAGCGGACGGGCACATTACCGTCGGCCTCATGAATCCGGTTGCTGTGCTGCAGCTGGACGACAATCTCACGAATGGCGAGATTGTGCGGGAGGTTCGCGGCAGACTGGCACAGGTATGCGACAAATTGGCGGCTGCCTGAACCCGTAGATCCTCATGCCCGCTTCAACCGTGTTGCCGACCGGATACGTAAATCAAACTAACTTAGACAAGGAGATTAATCTCATGAACGCAACAACCAAAACAGCCCTCGTCATCGCGTTTGCCGTCGTCGTAGTACTGTTTCTGCTGTTCGGCGGCGGGACGATGACCGGGGGAACGCTGAGCGGCGGGATGATGGGGAACGGAGCGATGGGCGGAATCGGTTGGATGTGGATTCCTACTTTACTTGTCCTCGGTCTCGGTGTCCTGCTCGTATGGGTCATCTTCGGGCAGAAGAAGTGACCGACCTAATAAAGATGGTTCACCAATGCTGTAAAGGATGCTGGATTTGGTAAGAACTATTATGTGTCCTGAGTGGCTATATCAGGATGCTGCAACACGGAGCCCATAAGTAGTGAATATTTGTATAGCCGTAAGTTGGAGCGGTGCCTGCTAGGCGCCACATGGGCCGCGGTAAAACACCCCATCTATCAACCTCAACATGGAGACTTAAAAAATGAAAAAATCACTTCTCATAGCTGTACTGGCCACCCTGCCATTATCCACGCCCCTTGCCTGGGCGGGTGAGACCTACCCTTCCGACAAGGACAAGAAACCGGCAGCGGCCGTGACAGAAAAGGACAAACAGATGCAGATGGGCAAGATGCAGGAAAAAATGCTGCAGATGCACGAACAGATGCACAAAATCATGCAGTCCAAGGACACCAAAGAACGCGAGCGGCTTATGCAAGAGCACTCGAAGATGATGCAGGACTACATGCCCATGATGCAGGGCATGATGGGCGGCGGGATGATGGGACAGGGCATGATGGGCAGTGACGCTAAAGGCGGGAAGATGGATGGCGGCATGAAAAGCAAGTGATGAGCACGCACGGCACGGCGTAACGCGCCGTGTCTATCAGAGCCGCTTATGAAGATCCACCCATCGCCCGCAACCGCACTGTTGCCCGAGTCGACTGTACCGGGAGCATCGCCGGCATTGGACGTGAACATCACTGCCACCCTGGCGTCGGTGGACGTTATGCATCATGGCCGGAAGGTCACCATCATGCGTAATCAGAATCAGAACAACACGGTCAATCCAGATTTCGCCAAGACTTCGCGCAAATGCCCGCCGTTCTGCATTCAGCCCGGTGAGCTGGCGCCGGGCGTGAAAACTATCGGTGAACTGGAGATGTTGCAGTTTCTCAAGCAAATAAATGACGGCGATGCATCGATTATGGTAGTCGATTCGCGTACGCCCGATTGGGTGGAAAAGGGAACCATTCCCGGGGCGATGAATATTCCGTGGGACAAGCTCGACATCGCCAAGGCCGGCGCGACCGCCGTGGAGGAAATTCTGGAGAAACAACTAAGCGCCAAGCGCCAGGATGGTTTCTGGAATTTCGACGGCGCCAAAACGCTGGTGATGTTCTGCAACAGCTCATGGTGCGGACAGTCGCCGACCAATATCAAGGACTTGCTGAAAATCGGTTACCCGGCGCACAAAATCCTCTGGTATCGCGGCGGCATGCAGGATTGGGAAAACCTGGGGCTGACCACGGTCAAGCCGGAGAGCGAATAACTCAGGGCCCCGGCAGAATTAAGTGGCCGGCCCTAACAGGTTGCTGAAAACTCTCTCTCGCCAAGCTGGAGCGGTGCTTGCTTGGCGCCGCCTGGTCTGCGGTTAAACACCCTTTCTATCAAACTAAACGTAGAGACTTAAAGAAGATGAAAAAATCACTTCTCATAGCTGTACTGGCCACCCTATCTTTATCCACGCCCCTTGCCTGGGCGGAGGAAGCCCATCCTTACAAGGACAAGAAACCGGCAACAACCATGACAGAGAAGGACAAACAAATGCAGTTGGGCAAGATACAGGAGAGCATGCTGCAGATGCACGAGCAAATGCACAAGATCATGGACGCGAAAAATCTGCAGGAGCGCGTACGGCTCCTGCAAGAGCAGTCGAAGATGATGCAGGGCATGATGGGCGGCCGCGAGATGATGAGCGATAACGTTAATGGCGGTAAGATGGATAGCGGCATGAAAGGTATGTGAAATGACGCGCACGGCACAGCGTAGCGCGCCATGCCGTGCCCGTCTCATTTGTATGGCGATAAGCATGTGTTTCCTGCTGGGTTGCCAGAGCCCCGTAAAACGTTCACCCTCCAGCGCAAGCGCACTGGATTCCGAAAATGACCTCGGCCTTGATAAGGAACTCGGGGAACGTGCGGAGCCGGGTGAAGCTGACACCGATCGGCTAATCGCGGATACCATCACAGACTACATCAACCGCCGGTATTCTGAAGGCCGGCAACCGGCGATGCGGGATGCTCATGCCAAGGCGCATGGATGCGTTCGCGCTACGTTTGACGTCGACGCGGGATTACCCCATGAGCTGCGTCAGGGAGTGTTTGTTCCCGGTAAGCGGTACCAGGCATGGATCCGTTTCTCGAATGGCGGCTCGGAAATAAATCCGGACAAAACCAAGGATGCGAGAGGCATGGCGATCAAGCTGACCGGCGTAGAAGGCGGGAAGATCCTGCCCGAAGAGAAGCACGCCAGAACGCAGGACTTTGTCATGATCAATCACCCCTTTTTCTTTGTCGACAGCCCCCAGCAATATCTCGCGATGCTCAAGGTTTTTCACAGAAGAATTATCTCTGATAAAACTAACGTATTTAATGCGTTGGGGGCGGCATATCATTTGGGTCTGCACAACGCCCGTCTGGCGCTTAAAATAAACCGGACGCGCATTGCGAATCCTCTGCACGAGCAGTACTGGTCAATGACTCCCTACCGTTTGGGTATCGGACCCGGCAGGAAAGCGATCAAGTTTTTTGCCAGGCCCTGTTCAAACGATCAGCCCAAGCCTCCCGGGTTTTTTTCGCGGCCGGATGCAGACTATCTGCAACAGGCAATGGCCGGCACGCTGCGCTCGGGCGACGCCTGTTTCAACTTCTACCTTCAGACGTTCAAGGATTTCGAAAGTACTCCGATCGAGCAATCCACCGTGGAGTGGAAGGAAGACGCCGCTCCCCCGGTGTTCGTGGCCAGAATTAGGATCCCAGCTCAGAAATTCGATTCATCCGGGCAAATGACTTTTTGCGAGAACCTTTCTTATACACCCTGGCATGCTCTTCCAGAACATAAACCGCTGGGCATGGTGAATCGTGCACGGCGGGTTGTCTACATGGCTGTGAGCAAGCTGAGACACGGATTGAACGGTGAGCCTCGCTTGGAGCCCAACGGCGACGAGAGGTTCTGACGGACTGGCCGTTGCGTATCCGCTGAGCGGATAACATCGGCTATGCCAATGTTCGAACGGACTTTTCCCGGTCCCATTGACGTGTCTTTGCCGCAGTAATAAATGCGTCTTTGTCGCTGACATCCACGACGCCCGCGTCTTGTCCGACATTGGCTATTTTCAAAAGCGCCTGCCCGCCTTTGTCGACGGCGATGGTCTTGAGATGACCGAAAGCATCGCGTACGAAATCGATCGCGGCGCCTTCCATCGACAGTGTCTTGGCGCCTGAGTCGGAGAGGATGACGGCGACGGCGTCGAATAGCACCGAAGGCGTGCCCGCCAGTTGTCCGTCAGCCGCCAGCATTGTGCCATCGGCAAGCTTTGCGCCACCCACTTTGGGGGCGACGATCTTCACGCTGGCACCCGCATCGGTGGCGGCCTTTTTAATCTTCTTGATGACAGCACCGTCTGAACCATCCGTGATCAGAATGCCAACCGCGCGCCCTTTGAGTGTGTCTTTCATCTTGCCGATGATTTGCAAGGCCGGTGAAGGTTCCATCTGTTGCACGGACACGGCAGCCTTGGGCGCATCGGGCATTTTGTTGAACCCAAGTCCCGCGGCGACGCGTTTGGCCAGGTCTTTATCGATATGTAGCAGGTGACCGACCATCGCCTCACGCACATGCACATGTTCGAGCTTGGAAAGCTCAAACACCAGCGCCGAGGCGATGTGCGCCTGCTCATACGCGGTTTGACTGAGATAGAACTGCCGCGCCTGGCTGTAGTGGTCGGCAAAGGCCCCGGCACGGATGCGGTCTTTCTCACCCGTTTCAGTTACCACGGCGCTATGAAAGCCCTCAGCCGGCGTTTCGCGCGGCGAGTTTTTAGACAAAGAGTTGGGCTCATAGGCAACCCGGCCTACCGGTTGAGACATCTGCATGTGTCCATCGCGCTGATGGTTGGCGAACGGGCACTTGGGCGCGTTGACCGGGATTTGGTGAAAATTGGCTGAACCAAGGCGCGACAGCTGCGTGTCGAGATAGGAGAATAAACGGCCTTGTAACAGTGGATCATTGGAAAAATCGATGCCTGGCACGACATGCGAAGGACAGTAAGCCACTTGTTCGGTTTCAGCGAAGAAATTGTTCGGCCAGCGATTCAGCACCATGCGGCCGATGACTTTCAAGGGCACCAGTTCTTCGGGAATGAGCTTGGTCGCATCCAGATGATCGAACGGGAATTCGTCCGCTTCCTCCTGCGTAAAAAGCTGCACCGCGAATTCCCACTCGGGGAAATTACCCGCCGCGATGGCGTCGAACATATCGCGCCGATGGAAGTCCTGATCTGCGCCGCAAATCTTGACAGTCTCGTCCCAAATGGTGGACTGCAAGCCGAGTTTGGGACGCCAGTGGAATTTGACGAAAGTTGATTCGCCGGCGGCGTTGATGAGCCGGAAACTATGCACGCCAAAGCCCTCGATCATGCGCAGCGAACGGGGCAGGGTACGGTCCGACATGATCCACATCACCATGTGCATGGATTCCGGCGTGAGCGAAATGAAGTCCCAGAACGTGTCATGCGCGGTCGCCGATTGCGGAAAGCCGCGGTCGGGCTCCATTTTTACGGCATGGATGAGGTCGGGGAATTTGATGGCATCCTGAATAAAGAAAACCGGGATGTTGTTGCCAACCAGATCCCAGTTGCCTTCCTTGGTATAAAACTTCACGGCAAACCCGCGTACGTCCCGCGGGGTGTCGACCGAGCCCGCGCCGCCGGCGACAGTCGATATACGAGTAAACACCGGTGTTTTTTCACCGACTTCAGTGAGTATCCGGGCTGTGGTATAGCGCTTCAACGAGGCGGTCAGCTCGAAGTATCCGTGCACGCCCGTCGCACGCGCGTGCACGATGCGCTCGGGAATACGCTCATGATCGAAATGAGTGATTTTTTCACGAAGGATGAAATCTTCCAGCAGAGTAGGGCCGCGCGGGTTGGCCCTGAGCGAATTTTGATTATCGGAAAGTGTGACGCCCTGGTTCGTGGTGAGCGGGGAATGCTTCCCAGCGGCGATCTGGTGCAGCTCGCCGCCGGCAGCTACTTGTGAGTCTCCGTTCGGGACCGAGCCCTTTTCCTGTTTGCGTTTCCCGGAATTACTCGTTGTCTTTTTTTTACTCATGTTCTATCTCCTTGGTGAGTAACGCCGGCCTGACGGCTATTGTCGTGTGCTGATGCGTTGGTGGTTATTAGCGCCACGCGGTTCCTGGCAAGTCATCCCGGATCAAGCAGTTTGCATTTTTCTTGCTGCTGGATGGTCGTTATTTGGCTTCGTTACTTAGGTCGTCAGTTAAAGAGGAGATAAATAATCACTAAAACGACTACAGGGACACCCAGCAGCCAGCCAATCAGATATTTTCCCATCTGGCTTCTCCTTATAAAAATGCGGTTGCATGCCGTCTGATTTTCTAGAAAATTAATATGAAAATGCGCTTAACTCAATCGTGAAATAATCAGAATATTGCCATACACAATAAAACCTCTTAATTTCCATTTCTGTGCGTTATCGAACGTTAAGAAGTGGCCCCTGAAATCTCAATAGTTGGAAAAGTGGAATCGCTTCCTGAATGAGGCACGATAGCCAGCAAGGGCGAAAGTGGTGGACCCAATAAATCCGGTATATTCTGCCAATATCCGTTCAGTTTTGAGCCAGCGGTCTGTGATTAAAAAGTTAAGTGGGACAGCAGCGACTCCGGCCCCATCCCAGGAAATTCAACGGCACCCACAAAGTATCTGTCTGGGAGTCATTTATGAGGATCTGGTGGCCCACACCGAAAATTGTGCGGACCGCTTTTGTCCGACGCCCGTCGCGCCTTTTTCCAAGTACAGGGCCCAGGCCCAATCGGGCTCGAACAGGCTGGTGGTCGATGACCAGTAAATGTCCTGCACGTCGGTGAAAGGATGCCCGGACGGCAAGGCCGGGCTGTGGGTGGCGCCAATCCACCAACGATTCCAGTTCGTTGATCGTTGGCAGCCGCCAGGCACTTCTCGCGCCTTCGTGGTTAAGCTTGGCCACCGCGGCCAATGCCTCGCGCCAGGCCACACCGGTTGCGGTGTAAGGTTTGCGCTGCGGCGCCAGAGCAGACGTGTGAGACGATCCAGCACGCCTTCCTGAAGCATTTCGAAGCGGGGTTCAGGCCACGGGGCGCCGTAACGCCATTCGCCGTCCTGACCGGAACCGGTGCATGAAATAACATTGCCGGCGGCATCAAAGCACAGGCATTGGCCGGTGCGCGGGACAACATTCAGACCTTCACCGCGTACCGGCCATAGCATGAAGGATTGATCTTTGCCGCCACAAAACATGCGCGCGCCATCGAGCGCCACGTACCAGGCGTGCGCCGGGCTGATGGCCGCCGTCGTCGCGGTCCAGTACCAGCCGTTGAACACATTGGTGAACGGGTGGTGCTCGGGCAGGGCAGGCAATTTGGCTTGCAGACTGAGCAAGCTGCGCAATTCGCGGCGATTGGGCAGGCGCCAGTCGCGCTGGCCGAAACGCTTTTCACGATTCATGGCCGCGACGAAATCCAGTGCTTCCTGCCAGGTGAGTGGAAATTCCGCAAGATTGGCGCTACGACACCAGATGGACCGGTCAACCGGTCCAAGACCTCGTCGTTGTGCAAGTCGAAGCGCGGTTCCGGCCAGTACGTGCCGGCGGCAAATGACGCGTCCTGGCCAGAACCTTCGCATGGAACCTCGCGTCCATCGTCGGCATCGCAGGTGCGTTGGCCGGTATGCAGATAATGGTGCGAGGTCATGGTTGCTCCAACTTGTGCGTGCCAGCGCACAGACAGTCTGCAGGAATGAGTGGGATTATAAGCTTTTGCAAAGAGTTAGCTCTGTTCAGAGCGAAATCGTAATCAGGGCTGATAGATAACGCCATAGTTTTAACCATTTATAGAGGAAACTTATTATGAACAAAGATCAAGTGAAGGGTGCAGCGAAAGTAGCTGCCGGTAAAGTGCAACAAAAAGTTGGCAAAGCAATAGGCAGCGAAAAACAGCAAGTCAAAGGTCTTGGAAAACAGATTGAAGGCAAGTCGCAAGAGGCTGTTGGCAACGCCAAAGAAGGTATCAAAGATGCTGCTAAAGGTCGTTGGTAGAAAAGTTTGCTGCAAGTTAAATTCCTGGACGCTGGTAGCGCCCAGCGAAGGCCTGTAAATATTTCTGTGTAACTGCCGTGATCGGTGGAGCGCCGGTACGCGGTTACCGTGCTTGATCCTGAAAGGGTTAAGTGCCGGCATTCACTCGCGCAACGGCATCGTCCAGGCATTAGGAACTATATTATAAAGGCTCTTTGAGTGGCGGTTGGGAGAACACTTATGGCGTTGGCAGACGCTTGCGGTGACGCCAAAAGCGGCTCATCAGCGGCTTGACACTGGTTCCGTGGACGAGAATGGAAAGCGACACCGCAATCAGCGTCAATTGAAGAAGCTCCAAGGCCAGATCTTCGGGGAGACCGTGTTGTATGGCATACATCATGTAGTACAGCGAGCCTATGCCGCGTACTCCGAACCAGCCCACCATGCCGCGCATCGGCCGCGAAGTGCGGGTACCCAACAGGCTGGCAAGGACGCTGACCGGGCGCACTACCATAAACAAAAACAGCGCGAGTCCCACCGCCCGCCAGCTCCAGGAATCGAGAAACAGCGTGCCACCGACCAGAAGGACGAGCATTAATTCCGAGAGTCTTTCCAGATGTTCCTTGAATACCAGTGATCCTCCGCTGACGGTCGGCGGCGGCTCGTTATCAGGGCTTGCGTTTGCAGCTTCCGGTTCGATTCCGTAGGTTTGCGGCCGATCCGGGTTATCTCGACCGGCGCCGGCGAGTTTTATTTCGGTCTGGCGCAGCGCGACGGCAGCGAAAAATACCGCCAGAAATCCCCACGCACCGACCAGGACGCTCAAGCCGTATGCCACACCGATCAGGCCGAGTCCGAGGAAGTCGTCCATGAGCTTGTGCCCGGGCGGCTCGCCACGCAGCTTCCATCCCAAACGGCCCAGTGCGGCGCCCGAAATTGCCCCGATGGCGATTCCCGCCACCGTGGCCCACAGCACATCGACCAGCGCCCAGCGCCGGCCGAATTCACCGAGCTCGTGCAGTCCGAGCAATCCCATTCCCAGCATCACAAACGGAAAAGCACTGCCGTCATTCATGCCCGCCTCGCAGGTCAAGGTGAAGCGGAGCTGGTCGCGGTCACCGGGATGACGGATCTGGACATCGGTCGCCAACACCGGATCGGTGGGTGCCAGGATCGCGCCCAGCAAAACGCCAGCGCCCAGTGGCAGACCGAGTAGATAATAAGCGAAAGCAGCGACCATCCCGACGCTGACCGCCATGGATACAGACGCCAGTAGAATCGGTGTGCGCCAGCGGGCGAAGCTTACCGGCACAGGCATTTTGATGCCGGCAGAAAACAACGAAATCAGCACAGCCACTTCGGTCAGTACTTCCAACAGCGCCGATTCTTTGAGCGGATTGAAGTGAAATACATTGAGCACCATAGGTCCGACCAGCAGTCCCACCGCCAGATAGATAATTGCTGGTGTGACCGGCAGGCGCTTGAGCATCGAAGAAGTAATGCCCCTGGCGAGCAACAGGCCGCCCACGAGCAGAAACCATTGTGCGTTAGTCATTGTTCGGTCGGTTCATTGTATTTCCGGTTTGACGAAACTGTTTTTGGCGGTGTTCCACGGCAGTGGATTCGTCAAGAAAATACATGACGGCCGATGCATCGATCATGGTGGTCGATTCGCGTACACCCGACTGGGCGGAAAAGGGAATCATTCCCGGGGCGATGAATATTCCGTCGGCTACCCGGCACACAAATTATTCTGGTATCGCGGCGGTATGCAGGATTGGGAAAACCTGAGGCTGACCACGGTCAAGCCGGAGAGCGAATAGGCCAGGTCTTTGCCTCATCAAGTTACTTCGGGGAGGGCTATGTCCGGTTGCCACAGAAATCAGCGAGGCCGTAATTTTGGCGCTATCGACATGCTTCAGATGCCCGTTGTTGGTTATGAGAGGCATCCGCACCAGATGAAAAATCAGACCAGTCTACTCAGCGTTTCAAACCACGCAGCAATCCCACCAGCCCGATAATCGTCACGGCAACACCGCCGACCAGCATCCAAATTGCCTTGTCGGTAGGCGCGTCGGTGAAAACTCGGGAAATATCGGAGCTGACTGAATTCGATGCGTTGACTCCGAAGATTAACAACAGGATACCCCCGGCAAGAATGGCGAGTGAGATTGTTTTGTCCATCGGAAAACTCCTTAAAAAAATAATCGCTACGGCCTGGACTTTTCGTTGATCTGCGACAGAATCGCAACCAATAGCGCCGCTGCGGACAGCACGAAAATATATAAAATATTTTCTAGGTGCTGAGAGTGAATCGATCCCAGGTAAGCGATTACCGACGGAATACCGATCAATATACTCAGCTTCAGCATGAAATCTCTCCGTTCAGGATAAAGACTGCGGGAAACGGCACTGGTCAATCGTTTCCTTAAATTGATATTTCCGCCTTGACCCAAGACAAGGTTTACAGGGCTCTTCTTCCACTGATGACGTTAATCAAGATAACCACGATGGCGAGCACCAGCAGAACATGAATAAAACCACCCATGGTGTAGGATGAGACAAGTCCGAGGAGCCACAGGACGGCCAAAACAACAGCAAGCGTGTATAACATAGTAGTAATTCTCCTTCGCTTTACATGGACGCTGTGTTCAATGCGGACAGCGGTGCCGCCTAACAAACACTACTGCGTTTCATTGCGCACCAGCGCCAATTTCATCTGTCTGACTGGATCGCGCCGTTGGTGACTTTGACTTGGTCGCCAGGCCGCCACATCGGCGGGCCGGCTTCGTAGATCACGCGGCTCGACCCGTCATCCAGGCGGACGGTGATTGCATAGCTCTTGGTCGATTTCGCCCGTTTCTCGATCTCGTTGCCGGCTACCGCACCGCCCACCGCACCGGCCACCGTCGCGAGGTCCTTGCCACGGCC
>Ga0214471_10003941_pt1 | contig 11499 bp, 6 predicted proteins | sample RVTome_5_FD_207665 | JGI IMG/M metagenome (GOLD analysis project Ga0214471, IMG submission 207665) | Soil microbial communities from uranium-contaminated site in the Upper Colorado River Basin, Wyoming, United States - RVT142D155 | ecosystem: Environmental > Terrestrial > Soil > Contaminated >... | reverse complement strand
CGAGGTAGCGGACCGCGGGCAGCCAGCCGTCCGGGACGTGGCGGTGGGCATTGGCCGCGAAGCCCTGTCCGTAGCCGACGCCCGAGGCGGCGTGGATCGGGTAGACCGCCGGGCCTCCCACCGGTACAGGCGGCAGCCCGGAGGGGTCGAGCTCGCTGTCGCGCGTCCGCCGGAATCGCTGCGGCGGCTTGGTGGTGGCGATCGACGGATCGGCGCCGTGGGCGACCAGCAGCCGCATCGCCTCGACGTCCAGCGCGTAGGCGGCGCGCCAGAACGGCGTCGCGCCCATGGTGTCGACGTCGAGCAGGTCGAAGTTGAACGACATGTACCAGAGATGGCGGTTCAGGCGGGCGTTCGGATCGACGCCCGCCTCCAGCAGCGCCCGCATGACGTCGAGATACGTGGCCTGCTGCTGCCGGTAGGCGTGCTGCTGCGGGTAGCGTGACTTCGGCGCCCAGTGCAGGTTGAGGGCCACGTACAGCGGCGTCGTGCCGGCGTCGGAGGCGAGCCGCGGGTCGGCCCCTCGTTCCATCAGCGACAGCGCCAGGTCGAAGTGCCCGTTGAGCATCGCCATGAGCATCGGCGGCGTGCCGTCGCCGGCGCTCGGCTGGTCGATGTCGGCGCCCGCGGCCAGCAGCGCGGCGACGGAATCCGCATGCCCCTCGCGGGCGGCGTGAAGCAGGGCGGTGAGGCCGCCGTGGGCGCCGACCAGGTCGGCGTAGGAGAGCGGCTCCTCCTCGTTGGGGGCGTACAGCTGCTCCTGCGCCGGCGTCGGCGGCGCCTCGCCGCGCTGGTCGGCGCGGTCGGCCAGCTCGCGGGCGGGGATGTCGATCACCCGGGTCGTGGCCGCCACGTCGGCGCCACGGGAGACCAGCATCTCGATCGCCTCGACGCGGTCGTAGGCCGCCGCGAACATCAGCGGCGTCTGCCCGCGCACGCCCTCGCGGGCGTCGAGGTCGGCGCCACGATCGATCAGCGCCGCCACCGCTGCGGCGCTGCCGCCGGCAGCCGCCAGGTGGAGGGGATGGGCGCCGCCAGTGCTGGTCGGCGCCGAGGGGTCGGCGCCGGCCTCCAGCAAGGCCGCCACGACCTCCGCGGCGGCGTGCGACGCCGCCAGGTGCAGCGGCGTGTAATCGCCGAGCCGCGTGCGCGCATCGACGTTGGCGCCCGCCACCAGCAGAACCGCCGCCAGCTCCGGCTCGTCGTTGTACGCGGCCCAGTGCAGCGCCGTCATGCCGTCGCCCTGGGCGGCGTTGACGTCGGCGCCCTCCCGCAGCAGCTCGCGCACGGCGGCCAGGTCGCCGCGCATCGCGGCATCGGCCACCGGCGACGCCGGGCTCGCCACCAGCGCGGCCGCCGTCACGAGCAGAACAACGGGGGCGATTACCGCGGCGGAAACCGCCGTCCACGAGGGCCTGACCCGAAGGTCCCTGACCTTGTGGCGGTTCGTTGGAGGGTGCACCGAGCCTGTAGGCCCTCGCGGCCCTGTATCTCGCGGCGCGCGTCGATCCCCGTTCACCCTGAGAGAGCCGCGGGGCATCACGTTCCGGCGATGGATTCCATCCGGCGCAGCGGCACCGACTACGCCGCGGCGATGCACCCGCATCCCTCTCATGCGCTGAAGGAGAAGCCGCCGGTGCTGTCGCCGAAGCTTTCCAGGTCATCGAGGCCGAGCCGGTGCAGCAGGGTCAGCATGACGTTGGCCATCGGGGTCCCGGCGGGGGCGCGCACATGCAAGTTGCCGGGATGCGTGTCGGCGCCGCCGGCGATGAACAGCGGGCAGCGCTTGTGGTTGTGGACGTTGGGGTTCCCCATGGGGGAGCCGTAGACGATCGTCGTCTTGTCGAGCAGGTTGGCGTCGCCCTCCACCGTCTCCTGCAGGCGCCCCAGGAAATAGGGGACCTGCCCCACGTGGTGGCGGTTGATCTGCGCGAAGTCCTCGATGTTGCGCTCGCTCTCGCCGTGGTGCGAGGCCGGGTGGAAGGGCTTGTCGACGCCGCTCGCCGGGAAGACGCGCGCCGAGGAGTCGCGCCCCATCTTGAACGAGAAGACCCGCGTCACGTCGGCGGCGAAGGCGAGCGCCTGCAGGTCGAACATCAGCCGGACGTGCTCCTCGAAGGAGTCCGGGACGCCGGCCGGCGCCGCCGGCAGCTCGCGCGGCTCGCCGCTGGTGTTGCGCTGCTCGACCCGCTGGATGCGGCGCTCGAGCTCGCGGATGTTGTCGAGGTAGCGGTCGAGGCGGGCGACGTCGGCGGGACCGAGCTGGCGGCGGAGCTGGGCGACCCGATCGGTGATGAAGTCGAGGATGCTGCTGTCGGTGCGCCGCCGCGCGGCCCGCTGCTCGGGCGTGCCGCCGGCGCCGAACAGCTGATCGAAGGCGACGCGGGGATCGCGGACCATCGGCAGCGGCTCGCCCGGCGAGGCCCAGCTGATCGTGTCGGTATACACGCAGGCGTAGCCGTAGGCGCAGCCGCCGGCCTGGTCGACGTTCTCGATGCACAGCTGCATCGACGGGATCGGCGTCTCCTGCCCGAAGCGCTGCGCGTAGAGCTGGTCCATCGACGTGCCGACGCGGATGTCGGAGCCCTCGGTCTGGCGCGGGTGCGATTGGGTCAGGAACACGGCGCTCGAACGGAAGTGGTCGCCGCCGATCTCCTTGGGGATGAAGGCCTCGGCCTGCCGCACGTCGGTGTCGGAGACGATCGTCAGGTACTTTCGATAGGGCTCGAGCGGGCTCAAGCTGCCGGGTGTGAGGTCGAAGTCCGAGCCCACCACGGCCGGCGACCAGAGGTGCTGCCGCTCGCCGTACGCTGAAGACCCCGCCGCTCCGTGCACCATCTCGATGCACACCAGACGCCCGGGGCCGGATTGCGTCACGGCGCGCCGGCCGGCGGCGCCGACCTGTGGCGGCAGCATGGCATCCAGCAGCGGCAGCGCGACGGTCGCGCCGACGCCGCGCAGCACCGTGCGGCGGGAAAGTTGCTTGCTGGTCAGGTAGGTCATCTCTCCCTCACGCTCCCCGCCCGCGGATCGGCGCCCGCGCTTCGCGAGCGAGCGCCTCCCGCCTGTGGATCGGCGCCCCCGCTTCGCGAGTCCGCGCCTCCCTCCTGTGGGTCGTTGGTCGTCGTCTGCAGGTTGTACTGAAATGCCGTGCTGCGCGCCACGCCGAGGATGAACGAGGACATGCGATAGTCGTTCGCCGCGGCTTCGCGCACGATGGCGCGCACGGCCGGCATGTCGCGGTACTCGACGCGGCGGCCCAGCGCGTAGGCCATCAGGTTGACGGTGAAGGTGGTCAGCACGGCGTCGGAGTAGCCGAGCAGCGCCCGCCGCAGGCCGGCTGGGCCGTCGAGAATGCTGCCGTCATACAGCTCGCCGGAAGGATCCACGGGCACGCCGTTGTCCTTGATGCGCCAGGCGCCGGTGACGTCGAAGTTCTCGAGCGCCAGTCCGATCGGATCGATGACCGAATGGCACGACATACACGCGGGATTGGCGCGATGCTCCTCCATCTGCTCGCGCACCGAGATCGTTCGCGCATCCGCGGCGGCGTCGGGCTCCTCAAGGTCGGGGACGTCCGGCGGTGGCGGGGGCGGCGGCGTGCCGAGCAGCACCTCCATCACCCATTTGCCGCGCAGCACCGGCGACGTGCGGTTGGCGTGGGAGGTGAGGGTGAGGATGCTGCCGTGGCCGAGCAAACCGCGCCGCTCGCCGGGCAGCTCGACGCGACGGAACTGCGGGCCGACGACGCCGCGGATGCCGTAGTGGCGCGCCAGCCGCTCGTTCACGAACGTATAGTCGGCGGTGAGCATCTCCACGGCACTGCGGTCTTGCTGCACCAGGTTGGCGAAGAACAGCTCGGTCTCGCGGCGCATCGAGTCGGAGAGCTGCTGGTGGAAGTCGGGGAAGCGCAGCGAGTCCGGATGCACCTTGTCGAGGTCTTGCAGGCGGAGCCATTGGGCGGCGAAGCGCGTCCCCAGCGCCTCGGCGCGAGGGTCGGCGATCATCCTCCGCACCTGCTGCTCGAGCGCTTCGGGGCGCGACAGACGGCCGGCGACGGCGGCCGCGAGGAGCTCCTCGTCGGGGGGCTCCGCCCACAGGAAAAACGACAGGCGCGAGGCCAGGTCGACGTCGCCCAGCCGGTAGCCCGCGCCGACGGCGACGGGCCCCTCCGGCTCCTCGAAGCGGAACACGAAGTCGGGGCTCGCCAGGATCGCTTGGAGCGCCGTGCGCACGCCGGCCTCGAAGCCGCCGTCGGCGGCGCCGAGCTCCCAGAAGCGCAGCAGCCCGTCGAGCTCGCCCTCCGCGAGCGGGCGGCGGTAGGCGCGGGTGGCCAGCCGGCCGACGATCGCCGACGCGCACGGTCTCTCTTCGTCGGGGGAGGTCGGCCGGCAGGTGAAGATGCGCCGGCGAACCGGCGTCTCCGAAACGCCGGTTGCCCCGAAGGGCCCTCCGACCACCAGGTCGCGCAGGTGCGGCAGGGTCGTGATGCCGTAGGAATAGCCGATCTTCTTGTCGGCGAGGCTCCACTCGTGCGGCGACAGCAGGTCCTCGACGGGGCCCTCGAAGCGCTTCAGGAAGGCGGCGCTGACCCGCTGCGGGCCGGCGCGTACGAAGACCGGCTCGCTCCGCATCTCCATGGTCTCTTCCTCCTGGCGATGCCCCCAGCGATCGACCTCGAGCACGGCGACGCGCTCGCCGTCGACGGAGATCTCCAACAGCTCGGGCCCCTCGGCGGTGTGCAGGGCGCCGCGGCCGTTGCCGAACAGGTTGCCCGTCGACTCGTGCTGGAGGGCGGCGCGGAAGACGTAGTCGCCGTCGGCCGGGAAGGCGTGGACCACCGAGACGCCGCCGCGGGTGCCGAACGGCGCCCCCTCGGCGCGCTCGGTCTGCGACGCGTAGCGCGAAACCTCGTAGGTGCTCTCCCGCGGCGTGGCCTCGGGATCGCCGACCGCCAGCCGGCTGATCTCGCCGGCGGCGCGCAGATAGCCGTCCATTAGAGTTGCCGACAAACCCTGCGCGTCGGCGATGTTGTCGAAGCCGGCGCTGATCGTGTCCGGCTGCAGGAACGCCGCGGGGTCGACCGGCAGGCCGAGCAGCTCCTCGATCGAACGGGCGTACTCGGCACGGTTGAGCCGCTGGAAGCTGCGGCCGCCGGGGTCGGGGTCGGCGGCCGCCGCCTCGTCGAGGGTGCGCGAGAGCGAGGCGACCAGCGACGCGTAGGCGGCTGCGTCGGGGCGCTGCGCGGTGGCCGGCGGCATCATCCCGGCCCGCAGCTTGAGGATCATCTTCTCCGCGACCTCGGCCCGCTCGTGGGCGCGCGCCGCGTCGAACGACTCGAGGCTCAAGCCGCCGGTACGCATGGCGTCGTTGTGGCAGCGCAGGCAGAAGCGGCCGATGAGCGCGTTCTGCTCCTGAAACGAGATCGGCGCCGGCACGCCGGCGCCGGCGGCCAGCGCCGGACCGGTCCCGGCGAGCCGCCGGTCCTGGGCCTGGGCGGCGCCTTGCGCGCCGCCGCCGCGGACCTCCCCGCCGTCCGGGGCTCGAGCGGCGTCCTGCGCGAGGCCGCTACGGACGGCGAGGCCCGAGCACAACAATCCCGCGCCCAGCACGGCAACCGTCAATCTGTTCATGGCGGCCCCAGTATATGGCCCGAGCGCACCGTTCGACCAGACTCGGGCCCGCGGCCGCCTCAGAAAGGCGTCCCACGGGCCCGTTGAGACAGGCTGCTCACTGCCGGGGCATCATGGTGCGATGGAGAGCCGCGATCGTCGCGTACACCCTGGCAGTCGTCGTGGTCGGGGGCTTCGGCCTAGCCGACCACCCGCACGTCGAAGTGCACGCCTTCGTGCTCCTGGAGCACCGACAGAAGCCCGAGCAAGTTGCTCGCCCGGGGATTGCCTCTTGGCCCCAGCATCCGCATCAAGCTCTTCGGGGACTTGCCGGCCATCTCCCCCAGCTTCTCGAACCCGATAGTGGCGTTGACGTAGTCGCGCAGCAACAGCCTGGCGGCTTGCAGGTCGCCCGCCAGGAGGCATTCAACGCCTTCAGCCAGCAGGGCCTTCCGGAACGCAGGATCCCGAGCTGCTCGCACCTGGAAAGTCTCTCGAAACTCACGGGACAGGGGCACGTCGTCACCCTCGCGTTTTTCGGCGCGCGTACTCGCGCCACCGTAGTCTTGCAGCCGCGATGTCTTGCTCCTGCCTTCTCTTCGTTCCGCCCCCGAGCAAGATCAGCAACTTGTCCCCGTCCCGCCCGAAGTAGAGTCGGTATCCGGGGCCGAAATCGACGCTACGCTCCAGGACGCCGGCGCCGACGCCCTTGACGTTCGATAGATTGCCGAGTTGCATTCGGGTGAGAACCATCGTGATGCGTGCCGCAGCCACCGGGTCCAGGTCGTTGAACCACTCCGCAAACGGGCTGCGTCCTCGACCATCGACGAATTCTCGAATTTCGATCAACGGTTTCTAGTAACGCAAATGTTACCTGGAAAAGAGGTTCAAGTAAAGGCGCTGCCTTTCCTTAATGAGACGGCCACGGCCGGTGCTTTTCCGGGAACTTCCACCACCCGGTGGCTCGAGAGTCGCGCAGGGGCTTCCGCGCCGCCGGGCAGGAGTGGTGACCGCTTCGTGTCGGCCGTCAGGATCGCCGATCGAACGGGTCGATGACCCTCACGCCGGCGCCTTCGAATTGATCCCGGTTTCGGGTGACGACCGTGAGGTCGTGGGACAGGGCTGTGGCGGCGATGAGGCTGTCCTTGATGGGCATGGATCGCCCGGCGCGGCGCAGATCGGCGAGCAGCTCCGCCCAGCGCAGCCCGGTTTCTGGCTCCCAGGCCAGGCAGGCGATGCGCCGCACCCCGGCCTCGAACCAGCGCTCCAGCGCCCGCCTGCCACGAGAATGCGTCTCCGAGCCGCGTCAGGACGTCGACCCAGAAGCGCCCGTGCGGGGGCACGTACTCAATCGCAGGATACTCGCCCATCAGCTCCCGCAGACCCCCACCACTGGCTCGCACCGCTCGCGCCGATCGCCGCGGCCGCGACGAGGCCGTCACTTCCTTATGGGCGGCGCGATTCTCAGGGCGACTCGTGCGGGAGGCAAGCGGCGGTGCCGGAGCGACCGCGTCGCGCCCGAACGCATTGCCTTGTTATGAAAAGGGTCGAACCCGGTTGACGGTGGCGCCGTCACCGACGGATACTGGCTTTCCCTTCCGGAAGCAGTTGGGCGGGTCCCCTTCTTAACTGGCGCGAGTGTCAGCCGACCGGGCAATGTCTGCGGCTCGGCGGCAGGACCGGAAGGGCCCAATGGCGCGGCCGATCGAAGTGGCGTTGCGCAGCATCCGTGCCCCGAACCGGCGTTGCGTGCCGACCCGGATGCGCTGTCGCGTGGCGCTCCCGATCTGCCTTCGTGGGCCACTCCCCCGCCGCCGTTGCGTGCCGACCCTGGGCCTTTTCCTGTTGTTGTTCGCCGCCCACGCGTCGGCCGGCCAGCAGCGTCCCATCTTCGAGGCGGCCGTCGCCCGGGTGCGCGTCGACGTCATCGTCGCCGACGCCGAGGGGCGCTTCGTCGACGACCTGCGGGCCGAGGACTTCGTCGTCTTCGAGGACGGCGAGCCGCAGGAGGTTCTCGGCGTCCAGCTCGTGGACGCCGCGCTGCAGCGGCTGGTCGAGCTGGGCGGCGGGCCAGCCCCGGCGACGGCCGATGCCGCCGCGGGCGGGGCGGCGCCGCCCACGGCGGGCGGCTCGCCGGCGGCCGACGCCAACGGGGCGGGCCCGGTCGCGGCCCCCGACCTCGGCGCCGTCGTCTTTCTCGTCGACTTCCCCGGCCTCGACTGGCGCAACAAGCTCGCCTTTGCGGCGGCCTGGCGCGACCTCGTCGGGCAATCCGACGCCGCGGCGCTGCCGCGCGCCGTCTACTTGATCGACCAACAGTCGCGTCTGCGCGAGCTGGCGCCGCTGACCACCGACGCCAGCCAGATCCGCGAAGCGGCTGAGATCGTCCTCGATACGCCCCTCCCCTTGGACCGTGTCGCGAGGCGCCTCGTGAAGGACTTCGATGCCGGCCGCCAGCACAAGGAATACGAGCGGGCGCTCTTCACCTTCGACATCCTGGCTGCCCTCGCCGACTCTCTCGCCGAGCGCGGCAGTCGCACCGCTCTGGTGTGGGTTTCTTCGGGGCTGACCCTTTGTGATCCAAGGCCTCCGCCGATCTGTCCGGATCCCGAGATCCTGGCGCGCCAGCAACGCTTCCACCGGGCCGCCAACACCGCCAACGTGGCCGTCTACACCGTCGATCCCAGCAAGCGCTGGGATCTGGACTCGTCGGTCGCCGACGCCACGATCCCGCTCGGCTCCCTCCCCGGTGGCGTCAGCACGGCCGCTGCGGCCACAGAGGGTCCCGGCGCGGTGGTCGCGGGCATGGTGGAGCAGCGTGCGGCGCTCGGCGAGTGGCGCGCGCCGCTGTTCAACGCCGCGCAGCAGACCAGCGGCCGGGCGTTCGTCGCGTGGGCCGAGCTCAGCGAGGTAATACGCGAGATCCACGACGACACTAGCCGCTACTACTTGCTCACCTACGCGCCGCCGCCTCCCCTCGAGGATGGCGAGTACCATGATATTCGCGTGGAGGTCCGCCGGGCCGGCGTCAGAGTGCGCGCTCGCAGGGGGTACATCGATCATCAGCGCGGCGCGCGGCAGCGGCGTTTAGTGGCAACGGCCGGGCTGTTCCCCGGCCTCGCGCGGGGCCTGCCCATCGAGGTCCGCGCCCATCGTACCTGGACCGCCGCCGGGCGCCCGCAGGTCGTCCTGGGCGTGTCGGTGGACCCGTCCCGGCTCGGCCGTGAGCATGACGAGCAGGGCAGCCCCTCGGTCTCCATCGAGGTACGGGCCACCGCCACCGACGAGGGCGGGAACGCCGTCATCGCCGAGCTCAACGACGCCGTGCGGCTGCCGCTCGCGCGGGCGGCACCGGCGGCAGGGCCCGCACCGATCGTACGGCGCTACGCCTGGGAGGTCGATCCCGGCCGCTACGGCGTGCGCGTGTCGGTTCTCGATCGGGTCAGCGATCGGGTGGGCGGGGCGCTGCTCGAAGTCGAGGTGCCCAACCTGGCGGCGGAAGCTTGGCGGGTCAGCGACCCGATGCTAGTCGGCGGCGAGCCCGGCGCGGCCGGCCAACTGGTGGTCGGCGAGCGGGTCGCGGCCGCAAGGCCGCTCGGCGCCTACCTCGAGGTCTACGGCGGGCGCAGCCCCATCCTCGACGGCTGGGTGGAGTCGTCGCCGAACGGGACCCGCCTCGACCTCTGGCCCCTGATGTTGCGCCGCGGCGCCGACGGCATCCACCGGGGCACGCTGATGCTGCCTCGGCTCGCTGCCGGGGCCTACACGCTGCACCTGTGGTTGACGGACACCGGTGCCGGCAAACAGCAGTCCTTCCGTCAAAGCCTGGAGGTCGTCGAGGCTAGTTGATCGTGTGCCGATGATGGACAACAGACGATCCCCATCCGATCTGCAACGGCGATCGGCGTGATGCCGGTCCGGAGGTGCGTCATGAATCGTGTGACCGCAGAGGGTTTGCTCTACGACGAAGACAGTCGACAGGGAGACGGACGATGAGCGTCGATCTGCCCCGCAGGCCGAAAGGTTTCCTTTTGTCGCCGATGGCGGCCGGCGTGGGCGTGCTCGTGCTGCTCGCGCTTTTGCTCGCGTTGCTGCCGGCTGCGGTCGGCCTCCCCGCGCAGCTGCCCCCCCCGGGGCGCGTCTTTCTCGGGCCCGATGGCCAGCCGCTGCCTTTCAAGAGCGACGAGGAGATTCTCCGGTTCCTCCAAGAAGCCGAGGTGGTTTCGCTGAAGCGCATCCCGGTGGGCGTCACCGATCCGCAGGAAGCGCTGCTGGAGAAGGATGGGGTGCGGGCGCGCGCCGCCTACCGCGACTTCGACGAGACCTACGAGCGGGTCCAGTTGACCGACGGCGATTTCTTCATGAACCTGCGCGACTCGTACCTCCACGAGGCGGCGGCCTATCAGATGGCCCGGCTGCTGGGGCTCGACAGCGTGCCCCCGGCCGTCGCCCGGCGCCACTCCGGCAAGATGGTGACGCTGCAGCTCTGGATCGAGAACGCTTTGGTGGAGTCGGAACGTCGGGCGGCGGGGTTGCAGCCCGAGGGCGCCCGGGAGTTCCGCCTCCAGGTCCAGACCATGTATCTATTCGATGAGCTGATTGCCAACGTCGACCGCAACCAGGGCAACTTGCTCTTCGACCGCGACACCTGGAAGCTGTGGATGATCGACCACACGCGCGGCTTCCAGCGCACGAGGGACCTGCGCGGCGTCGACAAGATCACCTGGTGCCGCGCCGACCTGTGGGAACGCCTGCGGGCGCTGCAGCGCGCCGAGGTCGACCGAGCCCTCGACCGGCTCGTCGGCCGCTACGAGATCGACGCCCTGTTCGAGCGGCGCGACAAGCTGGTGGCGCACATCCAGGGACTGATCGACAAGTACGGCGAGGGCGCGGTGCTCTTCGACCCGGCGCGGTGAAAATCCTTCTCGTGCGCGCCAGGCCGCGCGCGCTCGCGGCCACCGAGCCGAGAAACGATGCTCGGCTTGCCCGAGTTGCGGTCACGCGACGGGTGGTGGCTCGGGACCGTTGCTCCGGCGGCCGGATTCCGAGTAGCTTTCAGTCACTTGTGACAATGCCCCATCGATCGAGGCTCCGTGGTCGGACGAACGCTGGGTCAATACGAGATCCTCAGGCCGCTCGGCGCGGGCGGCATGGGCGAGGTGTACCGGGCCCGCGACAGCAAGCTCAAGCGCGACGTCGCCATCAAGCTGCTGCCTGAGGATGTCGCTGGCGACCCGGAGCGGCTGGTCCGGCTGCAGCGCGAGGCCGAGCTGCTCGCCGCGCTGAACCACCCCAACATCGCGGCGATCCACAACCTCGAGGAGCACGACGGGGCGCACTTCCTCGTTCTCGAGCTGGTCGAGGGGGAGACGCTCGACGCCCGCCTCGGGCGCGGTGCGTTGCCCGTCGACGAGGCCCTCGATCTGTGCGGCCAGATCGCCGAAGCGCTGGAGGCGGCGCACGACGCCGGCATCATCCACCGCGACCTCAAGCCCGCCAACGTCATCGTCACCGCCGCCGGGCGCGCCAAGGTCCTGGACTTCGGCATCGCCAAGGCGCTCGCGGGCAGCGCCCGCGCCGCCGCCGCGACCTCCAAGCCGACCGCCCTGACCGGCACCGGCATGATCCTCGGCACGGCCCCCTACATCAGCCCCGAGCAGGTCCGCGGCCAGCCGGTGGACGCCCGCACCGACATCTGGGCGTTCGGCTGCATCCTCTACGAGTGTCTGAGCGGCAGGCGGGCCTTCGAGCGCGAGACCGTCGCCGACACCCTCGCCACCATCGTCGAGCGCGATCCCGACTGGTCGGCGTTGCCCGCAGGTATCCCCCGCGCGGTCCAGCGGCTGCTGGCTCGCTGCCTGCAGAGGGACCGCAAACGCCGACTCCG
>Ga0214471_10003940_pt1 | contig 11500 bp, 7 predicted proteins | sample RVTome_5_FD_207665 | JGI IMG/M metagenome (GOLD analysis project Ga0214471, IMG submission 207665) | Soil microbial communities from uranium-contaminated site in the Upper Colorado River Basin, Wyoming, United States - RVT142D155 | ecosystem: Environmental > Terrestrial > Soil > Contaminated >... | reverse complement strand
GTCGTGATGCGGGAGACCCTGGACGGCGCACTCTTTCAGCTCTTCGGTGGGGACGGGAGTGGCCCGATCACCCCCACCGACGTTGCCGCAACGGCAGACTCCCCCGCCGCTACGGCGTCGACGAGCGGCGCTGTCGATTCCGGGATTGCTTCCCTGATCACCGAGGCGCGCCGGTTGTACGAGGCCGCCCTCCAGGCACAGCGTGACGGTGATTGGGCTCGCTACGGTGAGGAGATCAAGCAGCTCGGCGTGATCCTCGACCGAATCGCGGCCGGGGGACAGAACTAACCTCTCACTTCCTGATTCGGAGTTCTGGCATGCATCGAGATCGTCCCCACCATCCGGGAGCGTTCGTGAGGCTCATCTCCCTTTCTCTCCTTGCCATGGCCGGGCTGTTCGCACCCGGCACCCTCCGGGCACAGGGTGACTCGAGTTCGGGGAAGTGGGATGTGAACGCCTCCTACGGCCCGACTTCCACGATCTCCTTCACCACGAGTGAAGGGACCTGGATGAACCTGGATGTCAGTCCCGATGGGTCCCAGATCGTGTTCGACCTCCTCGGGGACATTTACCTCGTGCCGATGACCGGTGGAGAGGCGACCAGGATCACCTCGGGGCCCGCCTTCGACGTCCAACCGCGGTGGAGCCCCGACGGGCGTTGGATCGCCTTCACCAGCGACCGTGACGGGAACAACAACGTTTGGCTGATCCGGCCTGACGGTCTTCTCCCCACACAAATCACCAAGGAAAAGGTGCGGGACGTCAACAGCCCCGCATGGTCGCCCGACGGGGAGTACGTCTTTGTGCGGAAGCACTACGTGGAGTCCCGCTCGCTTGGAGCAGGCGAGGTATGGATGTACCACCGGAGTGGCGGCACGGGGTTGCTGGTTACCGACCGGATCAGTGCGCAGAAGGATGCGGGTGAACCCGCCATTTCCCCGGACGGGAATACGCTCTACTACAGCAAAGACGTCACACCCGGAACCCAATTCGAATACAACAAGGACCCGTACGGGGTGATCTACGCCATCGTGGGCCGTGATCTCATTACGGGCGAAGAACGAACGGTGAGTCGGGCGCCGGGTGGGTCGATCACGCCCGCGCCGAGCCCTGATGGCAAGCAACTCGCATTCATTAGGCGTGTGCGCTACGAGACCGTGCTCTTCCTCCGTGATCTTGCGACGGGAGCGGAACGTTCGCTGTGGGATGGACTCGACCGCGACATGCAAGAGGCGTGGGCGATCCACGGTGTGTACGCACAGTACGATTGGACACCCGATGGTCAGGCCATCGTGATCTGGGCCCAGGGAGGAATCTGGCGAGTCGATGTAGCGACCGGGAATGCGACGAAGATTCCCTTCACGGCGCAGGTGGATCAGACGGTACACGAAGCCGTACGATTCGCCCAGACCGTCGCGCCCGACTCATTCGCCGTGAAGATGCTGCGCGACGTTGCCACGGCCCCCGACGACCAGTCGGTCGTATACTCCGCGCTTGGCAAGATCTGGACGGCTCCGATTGGGGGTGCCGCTCCTCGACGGCTCACCGGTGACGACGGGTTCGAGTTCGATCCGTCGTTCTCTCCGGATGGTGCCTCCGTGGTATTTACGACATGGACCGATGCGGACAAGGGAAGAGTTCGAGTGTTCACCGTCGCTCGGCGCACGGCACGTGATATCGTGTCGGAGCCGGGTCACTACACCGAACCGTCCTTTTCACCGGACGGAAAGTGGGTGGTCTATCGGTCAGTCAATGCTGACGGCGTGCGTGGCCCGACTCATGGTGAAGCCACCGGTGTCTTCGTGGTGCCGGTGGATGGATCGGCGGCTCCTCGGCGCGTGACGCGGAGTGGGTCGGAACCGATGTTCGACCACACCGGGACCCGGATCTACCTCGGCGGCGCAGAGAACCAGAAGTCGATTCTCTACAGCGTGGATCTCACCGGAGGGGACCGCATCGTCCATTTCAGGTCCGACAACGCGACCCAGATCGTCCCGTCACCGGACGGGAAGTGGGTGGCCTTCGAAGAACGGTTCAAGTCATACGTCGCGGCGTTTCCCCGCTCCGGGCGCACCGTGGACCTCGGTCCCTCGGTCAAGGGGTATCCCGTGGCCCAGGTCTCTCGCGATGCGGGCTTCTTTCTCCATTGGTCGGCCGATAGCAGGAGCGTCCACTGGACGCTCGGCCCGGACTACTACTCGCGGGACCTTGCGGAATCGTTCACCTTTGTCGAGGGAGGGCAGGCGACACCCGATAGCCCGGAAGCCGTGGGTGTTCACATCGGATTCAAGGCCAGGAGCGACGTGCCGTCCGGGACGGTCGCGTTCGTCGGAGGCCGCATCATTACGATGAACGCGCCCGATGGTGGAGTGATTGAAGACGGTACGGTGGTCGTGGAGGGGAATCGTATCGTTGCGGTCGGTCCCACGGCGACCACCAATGTCCCGGCGGGAGCGCACCGTGTGGACGTTCGTGGGAAGACCCTCATGCCGGGCATCATCGACGCCCACGCCCACGTGGGTGGAGAAGGGAACGGACTCCAGGCGCAGGCCAGCTGGCCGCTGATGGCCAACCTCGCCTTCGGAGTCACCACGTCGCACGATCCGTCGAACAACACCGAGAACATCTTCACGGCCTCCGAGATGCAGAGGGCCGGCCTACGACTCGGTCCGCGACTCTTCTCCACCGGCATGATTCTCTACGGAGCCGAGACACCCTTCAAAGCGGTCGTCGAAAGCTACGACGATGCGGTGTCACACCTGAGGCGGATGAAGGCGGTCGGTGCCTTCTCGGTGAAGAGTTACAACCAACGCCGGCGAGATTCACGCCAGATGATCATCAAGGCGGCACGCGAGCTCGAGATGATGGTGGTCCCCGAGGGTGGTTCGCTGCTCTACAACAACGTGAGCATGGTGCTCGACGGTCACACCGGTGTGGAGCACTCCCTCCCGGTGCCGGTGGTCTATCGGGACGTTGCGACGCTCTTTGGCCGGAGTCAGAGCGGGTACACACCCACCATGATCGTCGGCTACGGAGGTCTCTCCGGTGAGTACTATTTCTACGAGCGTACCAACGTCTGGGAGAATCAGCACCTGCTCACCTTCACTCCACGTGGACAGGTGGATTCCCGATCACGGCGCCGACTCAAGGCGGCGGGCGATGAAGACTTCAATCACATCGCCATCGGGCGCGGGGCCAAGTCCATTCTCGATGCCGGCGGGCTGGTGCAACTCGGGGCGCATGGCCAGCTGCAGGGGCTGGGTGCCCACTGGGAGCTGTGGATGTTCGCCCAGGGCGGGATGAGCCCGGTCGAGGCGCTCCGCGTCGCGACGATCAATGGGGCCAAGTACTTGGGATTCGATCGGGATCTCGGGTCACTGGAGACCGGCAAACTCGCCGACCTGATCGTGCTCGGTGGGAATCCCCTGAGCGATATCCGGCAGACGGAACAGGTCGAGCAGGTGATGCTGAATGGCCGCCTCTACGATGCCGCGACGCTCAACGAGATCGGCAACCATCCGAGGGGTCGGCCACCGCTCTGGTGGGAGCGCTAGGCTTCGGCGAAGCTCCGTTGGTGCCCGTCAGCGCGGAGGGACGACTGCGCGTTGTGGTGTGGCTTCAGTGACCAAAGTCCAATAGTCCACCAGTTCGGGCTGTCGGGTGAGGGCATGGAATCGAGCGAAGGTCTGAAGCAGTTGGGTGCTCCGGTACCCCGGGACGTGCGAGGGGAGCGTGGGCCACGGATCTCTCGAGCCGCGACGTGAGAACCAACTCCGGATCAAGACACTGTGTGGTCCGGTCGGCAGGTTGCGCACATTGTCGACGAAGAGCGGGAAGACCCCGCCGCGGAAGAGGTACTGTTCCACGTTCGACACGTAGAGCGCCGAGACGGTCAGGCCGATCTCGCGAAGGTAGTCTCCGATCTTCCTGACTGCGGAGGGACCGGCAAGGTCTCCGACGACGGGAATCACCCGATTCTTCAGTTGCAAATCGCGCACGGTACGCCACCGGTCCTCAGTCGCCAAATAGCTCCCCTGACGCCCCTCGCGATCGACCTCGAGGTAGATCATTCGATTGCTCGGGAAGTCGAGCCGGAGACGGCGGCTCCGCGTGGAGTAGCGGATGTCGAGTCCGGCCGCGGCGAACTCGTCATGGAATCGACGAGCCGTGGCCCGATCTTGATCGCCGAGTGGCACTCCGAATGCCGTGACCGCCTCCATCAGACGGCGATGGTTGTCGCGCTGCACCGCGGTGTCCGCCGCTGTGCGGTCGATGTAGTCGAGGATTGTCTCGAGGTCGGCCTCGGTCCACAGGTACAGGTCCTCGGGTGGGGCTCTGCCGTACAAGAGACAGAGGTACTCCAGACGGTTGCGCGCCGCTGTGAACATCGCCTTCAACAACAGGTGGAGCAGCATGTTGTCGCGCCGGATGTCGATCAGGATCGCGACCTCGGGGTGGATCGTGGCGACGTACGAGAAGCTCTGCTCCGGACCGACACCCAGGTAGGCCCCACCGCGGACACCCATGTCCTCCAGGCCGCCGAGGACGTGGAGATAGGAGTTCTCGTTGGTGACCAGGTTGTCACTCGGGAAATAGCCCTCTCCCTCCGACAGTCGCTCGACCAATTTGGCGAAGTCGCCCTGCCGGGCCGTCGGAGCGGGGGCCGAGAGGACCAGCGGTGCCAGGAGCGCCAGGAGGAGGCGGAGCCGCATGACGTCGATCCGAATGCTCAGAACATCCAACCGAGACGGCTCTTGTAGACTAGGCGGTTGCCCACGTCGGTGGTTCCGAAGCCGATGCCCAGGTTGAAAATGATATTCTCGGCCAAAGCGTAGTCCCCGCCGAAGAAGAACTGGTGCACCTGTTCGTCAGCGGGGAGAAGGTCGCTCGGAGAGCCGAGCGACGCGTAGTATTCCACACTCAGGTCGAGACGATCGGTGGTCGTGAGGCCAAGCCGTCCGCCGGGTTCGAGATCCCAGCCGTCGACCGTTCCGGGCCCGCTCAGTGCGCGCCCGATCACAGGATTGAGGTCCACTTGAACGCGGCCGAACACTTTTTCGATAATGGGCCGTACCTCCAAGGTGGCCGAGTTCTCCTCGTAGTCCGAAGTCGGGAAGCCCACTTCCATGCTCAGGCTCAGACCCACGGGGAGGTTCCAGGACTCGGGCGCTCGTACCCGCGGCCGTATCCGCCAACCGGCAAAGTCGGTTCGCGCCCCGGTGCGTGAGGCGAGTACGAGATAACCGGCCAACTCGAAGACATCGGTGATCCCCCGCGTGAGTTCGAACGTGAGATGAGTCTGACCTTCGCTCGGCGCGACATCGTTCTCGGCTTCGGCTGTTCCCTTGGCGGTGTAATTGAGATGCGTTTCGAGGTTCCAGCGGCCGGTGGGTGTGGTCTGGTACTCGTAGACCTGGATCTCGAACGGATCCTGTGCCGACAGGGGGCCCGCAAGGAGGAGGCAGAGTGACATCGGGGTGGGCAAGAAGAGTCGGGGCAAGTGGTCCGTCCTGTCAGCGAGTGGCGGATTATGGCCTCAACTTCCGCGATCGGCAACTCGTATCGGGCGTAAAAGAGCCCTAGATTGGAGGGTTCCCCTGGACGAGGTGCCCTCCGATGCGGTCACTCCTGTTGCTGTTTCTCGCGGCCCCGGTCTGGGCTCAACAGTCTCCGCCGAGTACGGACATCTGGCTCACCCCGTGGCCGCCAAGGGATGGGGAGGTCAAGAACCTGACTGACCGTGCCGGGTACGACAACCAGCCCTCGTTCACACTCGACGGTACGCATTTGTTGTACACCTCGTTCAGGAACGGGCAGACCGACACCTACAGCATCGATCTGGCGAGTGGGACTGTGACTCCCGTGACACAGACGCCGGAGAGCGAGTATTCGCCGACCATCATGCCCGATGGGTCGGCCTTTTCGGTGGTGCGGATCGAGGGAGACGGTACGACGCGGCTCTGGGCGTTCACCCTCGATGGGCAGATTCCTGTGTTGGTTTTGCCCGATGTCCAACCGGTGGGATACCACTCCTGGGTCGATGGGAACACCGTGGTGCTATACCTGCAAGGCACCCCGCCGACGCTCCGAGTTGCAGACTCGAAGACGGGCAGGGCCACCCCGGACACGGTGGCATTCTCCGTGGGCCGTTCGCTCAACAAGGTGCCGGGCCGGCGGGCGGTGAGCTTCGTCGACCAGAGTGACTCTACGATGTGGCTTATCAGAACGCTGGATCTGGACACTCGTGAAATCGAGGAGGTTGCCCCCACCCTTCCCGGCGGTGACTACTTCACCTATCGGCCGCACGGCACGATCCTCACGGCGACTGGCGCGTCGATCTTCGAGTGGAACGTGAGAAGGAAGCGGTGGGACCGGCAGGCGGACTTTTCGACCTATGGTATCACCAACATCACCCGACTTGCCTCGAGTCCTGACGGACGGTTCCTGGCCTTCGTAGCCGACAGAACCCCATAGCCAGTTTGGCGACGGGAGATCAGGCGGGGGGGAGCAGGGTCTTGCCTAATTAGGCAAGACGAATATATATGTTACGTATGGCGAAAGTATCACCTCCCGATGATAGCTCGGTGCACCGCCGTTTGACCAGTCCTCATCGGTCTTGGGCACCGGGCGTCCTCCTCTCGGTGCTTCTCCTCTCGGCATGCGAAGTCGTGGGACCTGACGGGCCCGCGGACACGCAGCTCCTCGCTGGAACGATTCCTGGACTCACCGGCGCGCAGATCGCGCAACACATCGCCGGGGATGAGGAGTTTGGTCGCGTGTTCGGCGCCGTCGACGGATTGGGTCCCATATTCGTCGCTCCCTCTTGTGAGAGTTGTCACGTCGGTGATGGGAAGGGTCATCCGGTCTTCAATCTGACGCGGTTCGGCCGATCGGTTCCAGGCGGCTTCGATCCGATGCGAGCTTCCGGTGGTCCACAGGTCCAGCACCGGGCCATTCTCAACTACATCGCCGAGGGCGTTCCCTCCGCTGCCACCGGGGTGGCACGCTTCACGGCGCCTGCGGTCACCGGACTGGGGTACATCGAGGCGGTCGACGACGCGACTCTCCTCGCACTCGAAGACCCCAACGATGTCGACCAGGACGGGATCTCGGGCCGAGTGCAGTTGGTTGACGAGACCGACGTGATCGCGGAGGTGACTCGGCTCGAGGATGTCCTTGACGGGACCCACGCAGCGAAGGTGAGAATCGGTGGTCGGTTCATCGGCCGGTTCGGGAAGAAGGCTTCGGCGATCTCGCTGCTTCACCAGACCGTGAACGCGTACCGGGAGGACATGGGGGTCACCTCCGACGTGTTGCCCGACGATCCTGTGAACCGCCAGGTCGGTGGTTTTGCGGGTGACGGCGTGCCCGATCCCGAGGTGGCATCGAGTGTAGTCCAGGCCGTCGTTTTCTACCTTCGCACACTTCGGGTTCCACGCCGGCGGGATATCGACAACCCTGACGTCGTTGCGGGTGAGCAGTTGTTCTCGGGAATCGGGTGCGCGAAGTGTCACACACCTACCCTGCGAACGGGACCATCGTCCATTGCCGCCCTCTCAGGCGTCGACTTCCACCCCTACAGTGATCTCCTGCTGCACGACATGGGGCCGGAACTCGATGATGGATACACGGAGGGTCGGGCCGAAACTTCGGAGTGGCGCACGGCACCACTCTGGGGTCTGGGACTCGCCCCCCGATCGCAGGGCGGGCAGGGGTTCTTTCTTCACGACGGCCGAGCGGCCTCGCTGGAAGATGCCATCGAGCAGCATGGTGGAGAGGGAGGGTCGAGTCGTGCGGCGTTTCGTTTGCTTGTTCCTGCGGACAAGACGCGACTTCTTGCATTCCTGAGGTCGCTGTGAAGCGCCGCCGCTTTCTTGCAGGTCTCGAAGGAGTATCGGTGGCCGCCGTGGCGAGCGCACTCGGTCTCCCCCTCGGCGGATGTATCGGTTTCCACTACGTGAACAGCACGCGCGAGGGGAATCGGGTGCTGGTGGGGCGCCGAGAATTTGGCGGTGGGGGGCAAGGCGGGGAGGGGGCGGGGGCGGCGCGCTTTGCGTTGGTGGATGTTCCAGGCCTAGATCTACCGATCTATCTCTATCACCATGACGACGATGTCTTCACGGCAGTCTCGACGCGTTGTATGCACCGAGGGTGTCCTGTGGAACCAGTGGCGGGTCACTTGGTGTGCCCTTGTCATGGGAGCGAGTACGACAACGACGGTCGAGTCCTGAAGGGGCCCACGCGCCTGCCGCTGGAACGGTTTCCGGTGCGGGTCGAGGGCGACGTGGTCGTGATCGAGTTGCCAACCGCGCCGGGTGGGGTGGGGTGGGGGTCATGATGCGTCGGGTCGGTGTGGTGGCTCTGGCGTTGCTCCTCCTGCTCACCACAGCGGACGACCTCGTGGCACAGGATACGACCCTGGCGCAGGGTGGCATCTATCAACGCCCCTTCATCGCTGCCTCGAACCGAACGGCGATCGGTGGCTATGTCGAGGCCAATACGAGCTGGTCGCGAACGGAGGGAATCAGCGAAGGCCCGTCGTCTGAACTCCGTCGGTTCAATATTTTTCTCTATTCGGCAATGGGTCGGCGACTTCGCTTCACCTCCGAACTCGAGTTTGAGCACGGCACCGAGGAGATCAAGATCGAGACGGCGCTGGTCGACTTCGTGGTGAGTCCATCGCTGGTATTCCGTGCGGGCGTTCTCCTCCCCCCCATTGGCGCCTTCAATGTGAACCACGACGGACCGCGCTACGAGTTCGTGGAGCGACCCCTGGTATCGACCGAGATCATCCCGGCGACCCTTTCCGAAGCGGGAGCCGGGATTCACGGGCGGCTTGCCCCGGGTGGCCGTGGTGGAGGGCAGGGAGGGGGGCTGACCCTATCCTACGACGCCTACTTCACCAACGGACTCGACGACCGGGTGGTGCTGAACGAGACCGGCCGGACCTCGCTGACCCACGGCAAGGGCGAGTCGCTCTTTGCCGAGGACCAGAACGGCTCACCGGCGTTCTCGGGGAGGTTCGCGGCACGGGCACGGGGGTTGGGTGAGTTTGGGCTCTCCCATTATCGCGGGATCTACAATGTTTGGAAGCTCGAAGGTGAGGAAGTGGACGACGCCCGTTGGCTCTCACTCACCGCGTTCGATGTCCAGACCGATATGGGACCCGTCGCGCTTCGAGGAGAGGTCGCCCTCGCGACGATCGACGTACCCCTCGACCTGGGAGAGGTGCACGGCGACCGTCAATGGGGCTTCTACCTCGATGCCGTGATGCCGGTCTGGCATCCACGCATCCGCGCCCTCACCGACCCGGTCGTGAACATGGCCCTTCGGGTGGAGCGCGTGGATTTCAATGTCGGCGAGTTCTCCTCGACCGGCGCACGCCGGTTTGACGAGGTGAGTGCCGTGTCTCTTGGCGCAAGTCTACGACCCGTTCCCGAGACCGTGTTCCGGCTCAATTATCGACTCGAGTGGCATCGGGACTTGGTTGGGAACCCTACGGAACGCACGGCGGGCATCCAAGTGGGTGTTGCCACCTACTTCTAAAGCAGCCTACCTCAGTCCAATCCTCTCGACCAGCTCCGCGAATCGGGAATCATCTCGCAGTGGAGCATACCCGGGATCGATATGGAGGTAGACGAGCCCACCAGACTTCGCCTGGAAGGCACGTTCGAGAGACGCGAACGCCTTGTCGAGGTCGCCTACAGCCGCATACCCCATCGCCAGCACCTCAGATCGCACGTAATGCTCACTGGACTCCCGCTCCAAGCGATCGAGAATCTCTTCCGCCTCGTCCTGCCGTCCCAACGCGGGGAGGGCACGGACGATGAAAGCGTCATAGGATCGGACGGCCGTATCGGCACCTTGCCCTCGTTGGAATGCCTGTAGGGCTCCTTCCGCATCTCCCTGGGCCAAAAGGGACGCGCCGAGATCCAGGTAGGCTTGATGGAACTCCTCATCGAAGTCGATCGTGGCTTTGCTCTGCGCAATCGCCTCGTCGTAGTTGCCCATGTAGAGCAGGAATCTGCCCACCCAGCGTTGGTACAGCGCGAACAGTGGATCGAGCGCAGCCGCTCGACGCAGCTCTTCGAGTCCTTCCTGGAGCCGCCCCACTGAAGGCAGGACACTCCCCAGCGCCCAGCGGCTCTCGGCGTTGTTGGGGCTGAGCGCGACGGCCCGGCGAAGCAACGTCTCGGCTTCGCCAAACTCCCACTCGTACCAGCCGAGGACCTTGCCAAGAACCGTCATCGCCTCAGGAAGATCGGGGTCGAGCTGTAAGGCCCGCGTCGCGGCGGCTTTGGCCCTGGGGTAGGCCTCGTCCGGGGCGAGCCAGTCATCGGCCAGGCGGCACCACGAGTCGGCGATTCCGGCATGCGCACGACCGTATCCCGGGTCGGCGAGCAGGGCGTGTTGATACAGCTCCAGACTCTTCCGGACGCCCGGCTCGGTGAACTTGTTGTAGTGGAACCGGCCCTTGAGATAGCGGGTGTAGGCCTCGAGGTTCTTGGCCGGGGCGACCAACTCCTGCTGTTCACTACCGAGTTGCAACTTGAGCGCCTCCGCGATGGCCTTGGCGATCTCGTCCTGGATGGCGAAGACATCTTCGAATTGCCGGTCGAACCGTTCCGACCATAGCTGATATCCGTCGCTGACGTTCACGAGTTGCGCCGTGATCCGGAGCCGATTCCCGGCTTTCCGGACACTGCCCTCCAGGACCGCATCGACCTTGAGTTGGCGTCCGATGCCACCGATGTCCTGATTCTTCCCCTTGAACGCGAACGCTGAAGTGCGTGAGGCGACCCGGAGCCCCTGGATCTTATTGAGCGCGTTGATGATCTCCTCGGCGATTCCGTCGCTGAAATACTCGTTCTCCGGATCGGCGCTCATGTTGGCGAAAGGCAGGACGGCGATCGAATTCCATCCCGTACTCGACCCCGCCGGCATCCCCGGTGGTGTCGATCCCCCAGAGGGCCAGTCGAGGGCTTTGGAGAACTGGGTTGCCGTCTCGAATCGCTTTGCCGGCGCTTTCTCCAGTGCCTTCAGGACAGCCTGTTCGAGCCAATCCGGCACCTCATCACGCCGTTCGCGGAGGGGCTGGACCGGATCTGTGAAGAGCTTCTTCATGATCGACTGGACCGTCGGTCCGGTGAACGGTGCCGTACCGCCCAGCATTTCGTAGAGCATCGCGCCAAGCGAGTAAATATCGCTCCGTCCATCGAGCTCGTCGTTTCCGCTGGCCTGCTCAGGGCTCATATAGGCAGGGGTCCCGACGGCGGTACCGGTCTGCGTCAAACTGTCTGAGACTGCCGCGCTCACCGCCTTGGCGATGCCGAAGTCGGTGACAACGGCCTCGCCATCGTGGAGCATGACATTCTCGGGCTTGATGTCGCGATGCACGATGTCGCGGCGGTGGGCGTAGTCGAGGGCGGCGGCAGCGGCACGCGTGATCTTGAGAGCGTCCTCGATGGGAAGCGGCGACTCGCGATCGAGGCGTTGCCGG
>Ga0214471_10003937_pt1 | contig 11500 bp, 6 predicted proteins | sample RVTome_5_FD_207665 | JGI IMG/M metagenome (GOLD analysis project Ga0214471, IMG submission 207665) | Soil microbial communities from uranium-contaminated site in the Upper Colorado River Basin, Wyoming, United States - RVT142D155 | ecosystem: Environmental > Terrestrial > Soil > Contaminated >... | reverse complement strand
TTACCCTCAGCAAGGATTTCACCATAACGGCCAATCCGGCCATTGCATCGGTGATTCCCGGAAGCTCCGTATCCTATTGGATTACATTGAACCCTATTGATGATTTTACACAGCTTGCACAATTAAATGTCCTGGGGCTTCCAACGGGAGCAATAGCAAATTTCACTCCCGCTTTGATTGGCCCCAACGGCAACTCTTTTATGCAGATCACAACGGATGGAACCACTCCTACTGGGCAAGCCTCGTTGACCATTCAGGCAAGGGCAACCATTGACGGGAATGATGTGACCAAAACAGTCAATGTTACATTAGATGTTCAAGCGCCGGGGCAAACCGCGTTAACAGGCCAGGTGTTGGATGAGCACGGTGGGCCATTGAAGGACGTTACCATCACATTAGGCGGGGCTACATTAACGCCTCTTGGAACAACGGATGATGCCGGTAATTTCTTCGTCACGGGAGTGCCTACCGGAACTCAGACGATTCTCGTTGACGGATCAACCGCCAATACGCCGGGTATTGAGTACTCCACCATTCCCGTTACCGTGAATGTCCAGGCAGGAGTAGTGAATTCATTGGAATTTATGCCCCACCTACCCGAGCATCCAACGGTTGAGTTGATTTCAATCACCCCCAGTCAGGATACGGTTCTGACCCATCCCGAGATTCCGGGTTTTGAGATGACCATTCCCGCTGGTGTGGACATTATCGGATGGGATGGTCAAGCCAATACAGAAGTAGGGGTCATTGAAATTCCCATTGATCGCTCTGCGCTTCCGCCGGGCCCATCAAATCTTACCTCAAGTGTTGTTTACCTTTTCTCTTTTGGAAAATTTGGGGGAGGTGTTCCTACCGGGAATGTTCCCGTTACCACTCCAAATGTCGTGGGCGGGCTTCCCGGGGATACGGTTGATCTGTACTATTTCGATGAAGCTCCGGATGGGACCCGCCCTAATGATTGGTTACAATATGGCACCGGAACCGTTTCATCCGATGGGACACAAATTATTCCCGATATCAATCCTTCCACAGGGCTACCTTATGGAATGCCACGGTTTTGCTGTGGAGGCCAAAGACCGGTTCTTCCGGCTCAACCCCAAGCCGGTGGAGGGCCAAGCAGCGGTCAAGTTGACTCAGGCCAAAAAGCGGGTGAACCTGTCAATGTAGCCACAGGTTTTTACAGCTACACCAAGACGGATATGGTCCTACCCGGAATTATTCCTTTGGTCGTAGATCGGACATATCGAGCCAATCTGGACAACTTGGGTCCTTTTGGTATAGGAACCAGTTGGTCCTATGATACTTTTTTACAACCACCTCCAAATGGTTCCCCGGATGCATTAATTTTATTCTCTCCAGGAAACCGCCAGGATATTTTCTCAAAACAACCTGATAACACCTTTATCAACACTACCACACCCGCACTGAGAGGGGCTGTTGTTACCTTGAGCGGGGGTAACCGAATCCTTACCTTTAAAGATAAACAGGTTTGGACGTTTGATGGCAATGGGAGGCTAATTTCAAAGCAGGATAGAAACGGCAATACATTGACCATTACCCGGGATGGGCAAGGCAGAATCACCGAGCTAACTGAGCCCACCGGAAGAATGTTGACAATTAACTACACAGGCACCAACCTTCGAATCGATAGCATCAGGGATCCTCTGCTCAGGCAGGTCCAATATAATTATGACGGCCTCGGTCGCCTCATCCGGGTGATCGATCCCGAAGGGGGGACGACCCAATACACCTACGACACTTCCCATCGCGTGTTAACTATTACCGATCCGAGGAATATCACCTTCCTGACCAACGAATATGATGCTGCGGGACGGGTCAAAAAGCAGACACTGCCCGATGGGGGAATATTTACCTTTGACTACACAACCATAGGGGATTTTATCACCTCTACAAAAGTCACCGATCCCATGGGAAACCCCACCACCTACCGCTTCAACCGCTCACGATATCTCATCAGCCAGACCGATGCATTGGGACAAACAACATTATTTGAGCGCCAACCCGGGACCAATCTTCTTTTGAGCACAACAGATCCCTTGGGGAGAAAAACCACTTTTACTTATGACCCCGCCGGAAATGTCACATCCATCACGGACCCTGAGCAGAACGTCACACAATTCACATATGAGCCCGCATTCAACCGCCTAACCTCCATCACCGATGCCTTGAATCAAACCACGACATTCCAATATGACGCCAACGGGAATCTCACCAAAACCATAGATCCATTACTGAACGAGACCACGATTACCTACAATATCGCAGGCCAGCCGGTCACCGTAACCAATCCGATCCTAAATACCACGCAGTTCGAATATGACACGGAAGGCAACCTGATCGCCACGGAGGACCCCCTTGGAAACCAGACCGCAAGAGCCTATGATGCGGTTTCCCGGCTAATATCGCTAACCGATCCCTTGGAGAGAAAAACTCAGTTTGAGTACGATTTCCTCAACCGTGTCACACAGATCACCGATGCGAAGAACGGCATCACCGGGTTCACCTATGATGAAAACGGCAATCTCCTCACCGTGACCGATGCGAACAACCACACCACCACTTATACCTACGATGTCCAGGATCGGTTGGATACCCGGACCGATTCCCTAAACCGCCAGGAATCCTATACCTACGATCTCAACGGTAATTTAAAAACCTTCATCGAACGCAAATTACAGGTCAGCACCTTTACCTATGACTCATTGGATCGAAGAATTCTCTCCCAATATGATGACGGAAGTACTATCTCTTTTACCTACGACACCGCAGGCAGACTGACCATCGCGGAGGATTCAACATCTGGAAGAATAGAGTTTTCCTATGATAATTTAGATCGCCTCCTTCAGGAATTAACCCCTCATGGAACTGTAGAATACCACTATGATACCATCGGCAGGCGGACCACGATGACCGTAAACGGGCAGACGCCAGTGACGTATCAATACGATTCTAATTCCCGCCTGACCCAGGTGGCTCAAGGAACTCAGGTCGTTGGACTTGGATATGATGCCGCGGGACGCCGTACTTCATTGAGTTATCCCAACGGCGTCACCACCACTTACACTTACGATTTCGCTTCACGGTTGTTGGAAATTGAACATTTGAACGTCTCGACGCAGGAGCTAATCGAACAATTAAGTTACACTTATGACGCCGCAGGAAACCGAATCTCCTTTACCAGGACAAATGGCACCGCCACCCTACTTCCCGATGCAGTCCAGGCCGCCTACGATGCCGCCAACGAGCAGATCCAGTTTGACAGCGCAACGCCTAATTTGACCTATGACAGCAACGGCAATTTAACCTCTCAAACGGATGCCAGCGGAACAACCACATATACTTGGGATTCAAGAAATAGACTGGTTGCTATTAGCGGACCTGGTGTAACCGCAAGCTTTGTTTATGATGCGTTGGGGAGAAGAGTCAGTAAAACCATCAATGGTATAGCAACAGATTTTCAATATGATGGGAGCGATATTGTTGCTGAAGTTGGAGGCAGTTCAATTGAAAACACATTTATTCGAAGCCTGAATATTGATGAGATGTTTGGAATCCTGAGACAAGACGGTGCTTATTTTTCAATTTATGATGGATTGGGTAGCAGCCTTGCCATTTTAGACCAAGCTGGCACGCCAGTTGTCCAATATACGTATGAACCATTCGGAAATACCCAAACCACCAATCCCACCTTTTCAAATCCATTTCAATTTACAGCGCGGGAAAACGATGAAACAGGGCTATATTTCTACCGAGCGAGGTACTATAGTCCACAATTAGGCCGCTTTTTAAAAGAGGATTCCCTGCGTCAATGGGGAGAAAATCTTTTCCTTTATGTCCAAAATAATCCTTTAAGATTTGTTGATCCTTTTGGATTAGAACTTATTGAAGTTTTTAGCCCATCTACCGGTTCATTTACCATTGACGCAGTTGGTGATTTAGTTGTCGTTCCAAGTCGATCTACCTTAAATAATGATAGTTTGATAATAGGATCATTGGACGGGGCCAAGTTTTATCAAAACTTATCAGAAATATCGGCTTTGGCTACTATAGCCTCGGTTGCAATTGGTCAACCACATGGTGCAGCACTCTTCGGGGCAATTTCCCTATCTGCAACTACGACAAGCATTATTTTCTATTCAAAAAACCCATTTCAAGATGGATTAATTCAAATTGGGCTTAATTTTGTCCTTAAAGATGTTCCTGAGGGTTTGGATATTTTACTCGGAAAACTGTTTGATGCTCTGACAAGTTATTATTCCTACACATCAAATAGGGTTTCCAATAACTTTAATTATAGGGTATATGGATTAAATTTTGGGTTAGGGTTAGGAGGACGAAAATAATGTCTATTCCAAGAATTCTTTTTGGAGCTTCATTATTCCTTCTAGGATTAGCCCTTGGTAACTCCAAAGTTGAAGTGTATTACAGGCTTGGAGGGGTAGCGTTGATGTTTATAGGACTTTATATTTTAATCCATGGACAGTTTCAAGCAGGGAAAGGTTTCCACAAACCAGTGAATTATCTTTTTGTGATTATTTTCCTAATCTGCGGATTTCTTTTATTTATGATTTTTCGGTGAGTAATAACTAAGGGGAGGAACCAGTAAAAATAATTTCAAGGGTAGATGCCATTATCACCCGGTACCTACAACTACGATTCTTACATAATAACCGTCGTAGTTACGTCTCCTATGAAAAAAGGAGTCAAGGGTAAAGATTTCCCGTAACGGTTTTGGTCCAACGAAAGAGTCTTTGAAGACTAAAAGTCAGTCACCTATACGTGCTCAACGGCACAGGATAATGTTGGACACCGGCCGCGCAATCAAGTCGAGGGGCAAGAAGTTTTTTAGGGTTAAAATGCAAATAATGAAAGAAACAAAAAAGATTGAGAAATATATTTTGGTAGACGAGGATAATTATTTTCTCTTGTTTAACTGGCTTAATTCTTTCACCGACGCTTTGAATCAGACCACGACATTCCAATATGACGCCAACGGGAATCTAACCAAGACCATCGATCCTTTACTGAACGAGACCACGATTACCTACAACTCATTCGGTCAGCCCGAAACCGTGACCGATCCGTTATTGAACACCACCCAATTCGAATATGACACGGAAGGCAACCTGATCGCCACGGAGGACTCCCTTGGAAACCAGACCGCAAGAGCCTATGATGCGGTTTCCCGGCTAATATCGCTAACCGATCCCTTGGAGAGAAAAACGAAGTTTGACTACGATTTCCTCAACCGTGTCACGCAGATTACCGATGCAAAGAACCAAATCACCGGGTTTACGTATGACGCAAACGGCAATCTCCTCACCGTCACCGATGCCAACAGCAACACCACGACTTATACCTATGATGTGCAAGACCGGTTGGATACTCGGACCGATTCCCTAAACCGCCAGGAATCCTATACCTATGACCTCTACGGCAATCTCAAAACCTTCACCGATCGAAAATTACAGGTCAGCACGTTTACCTACGATGCATTGGATCGAAGAACTTTATCCCAGTATGATGACGGAAGCACGACTTCATTCACTTATGATACTGCAGGGAGGTTGACCGCCGCTGAGGATTCCACTTCCGGGAGGATTGAGTTTTCCTATGATAATATAGATCGTCTGGCTCAGGAACTCACTCCCCAGGGAACCGTGGGATATCAGTACGACGCCATTGGCAGACGGACCACGATGACCGTAAACGGGCAGACGCCAGTGACGTATCAACACGACTCCAATTCTCGACTGACACAGGTCGCTCAGGGAACTCAAGTCGTTGGCGTGGGATATGATGCGGCAGGAAGAAGAACCGGCCTTACTTATCCCAATGGCGTTAACACAACTTACACCTACGATACCGCCTCAAGATTGACAAATATTCTGCATCAGGGTCCTTCCTCCATAATTGAAGATTTGACATATACCTATGACGCTGCGGGGAATCGGGTTTCACTGACCCGTTCCAGTGGGGCATCAACCGTTCTTCCCGGTCCGGTTCAGGCGGCTTATGATGCAGCCAATGAGCAAATTCAATTTAACAACCCGACTCCTAACCTTACTTATGATGCCAACGGGAATCTGACTTCTCAAACTGATGCCAATGGGACAACAAATTATACTTGGGATGCACGGAATAGGCTGGTGGGAATTAGTGGGCCTGGAGTATCTGCAAGCTTTGTCTATGATGCGTTGGGAAGACGGATAACGAAAACAATTAATGGTGTGACGACGGATATTCAATATGATGGGAATGATATTGTGCAAGAAATCGGCGGTGCCGCCGTGTCAGCGACTTATATAAGGTCCCTGAACATAGACGAGCCATTCCTGCGTGCCAGTGCGGTGGCCGAATACTACCACACCGATGCTCTCGGCAGCACCCTGGCGCTGACGGATCAGACCGGCAGTGTGCAGACTACATACACGTATGATCCATTTGGCAATACAACAATAAGCGGTGTTAGCAACAATCCTTTCCAGTATACGGGCAGGGAAAATGATGGAACCGGAATTTACTACTATAGGGCCAGGTATCACAGTCCTACATCGCAGAGATTTTTGAGTGAAGATCCAAGCCTTGCCCCATATACACCCCTTTCAGTGGGCGCTTGCCGAAAGACCAATAAGACGATATGGCTGTTACCATCAAAGATTAAACTTCTAGGCGTAGAAAGAGGACAAGACCTCAATTCTTATATTTATGTGTTGGATAATCCACTTCGGTTTACCGATCCCTCAGGTCTAGTGCCAGTACCTTGTAATTACCTAACACAGGCGGAAAAATGTAGAACTATAACCAGAAATACACCGGTGGGGCCATGTGTTGGTACTACATACAACCTTCTTGGTCTTCTAGACTGTGGGCGAAAACCGAGTAAACAATGTCTCACAAATGCTGTGATTGCAGGAATTGCTGAGTGTTTACCTGATGGGCCACTTCCCGTGGAATGTACACGTGAAATGCTGGATTGCATCGAAAACGATCCAAACCTTCCATAGAGAATCAGGCTGGTTTTAGGAGAAGGAAATAGCTAGAGTGACGTTTTGGTAATACTGGGAGATGGTTTTATGCCCTACAATCATATTAAAAAAATATCTGTGGTAATTGTATCAGGTCTGTTGCTCATCTATGCGACACTAGCTGGAGCAAAGACCGAACGGGAAAAGGCTGACTTAATTGGTCAAGTCCGATCTGTGGTGCAGGAGGAAGGGACATGGAAGAAAGGGTCGAGAGTGTTTTCTCACTCTGCCACTTATGATATTAAGGGAAGGATGCTAAAAATGGAAATTAGTTTTTATAGAGTGGGTAGTTCTAAACGGGAGCACAAGTCAAAGTCTATCAGCACATATGATTCGAAGAAGAACAGACGAGAGACAGTTCTCTATGGAGAGGAAGGGACACCTACTGAAAAAAGAGTTGCCACTTTCGAGGCTAACGGCAATGAAACAGAATCGACGACTTATAATGATAAAGGCTCTGTCAAATACAGGTTTGTTCATAAATACGATCTTTCCGGAAATGAGACTGAGGTGGTTTCCTACAGATCAGATGGGTCGATCATCTTAAAAATAGTGAACACCTATGATGAGAAAGGTAATCTAAAAGAAGTAACTGCTTATAAAACTGATCAGACTGTAGATTATAGAGTGGTAAATACTTATGATAAACAAGGAAACATGATAGAGTCGAGTATATATAAGGCGGATGGTTCTCTAGAAGAAAAGCGAACCTATACCTACAATGAGAATGGGTACAAGAAAGAAAAGATTGTCTATAATCCCAATGGGTCAATGCGAGAGAAGGAAACCTACGATTATGAATTTGACTCAGTTGGCAACTGGATCAAGAAGACTACAAAGAAATGGGTCCCTAAGGAAGGTAAGTTAGAGGCTGAAGTTCCGTACATCGTTAAACGCACCATCACTTATTATGAAGGTAAGAAATGAGTACGTGGGATGCCAGAAATAGACTGACAGGCCTTAGTGAAGGGGTCAAATCGCTCGATGCTTAAAGTTGGGGATGAAGGGGAAAGATTTTAGAATGTTACCTGTGAGCGCAGTTATCTTTGATCCCTTGAACCGCAGGGTTCGGGCGGATTATGGCGATGGATCCGGCACGGCGTTTGCGTATGATACGGTGGGGCGGCTTAAACAGGCAGAGGATTCCACTTCCGGGAGAATTGAGTTTTCATATGATAATTTGGATCGTCTCACTCAGGAATTAACCCCTCAAGGAACAGTTCAATATCAATACGATTCAATTACCAGACTAACCAATATGACCGTTAATGGACAAACACCTGTATCGTATCAGTACGATTCTGCCTCGCGCCTGACTCAAGTGGCCCAGGGAACTCAGGTTGTGGGACTTGAATATGATGCGGCAGGACGTCGGACTTCTCTAGCTCATCCCAATGGGGTTAATACTACTTACACCTACGATACCGCCGCAAGATTGACAAATATTCTGCATCAGGGTCCTTCCTCCATAATTGAAGATTTGACATATACCTATGACGCGGCGGGGAATCGGGTTTCACTGACCCGTCCCAGTGGGGCATCAACCGTTCTTCCCGGTCCGGTCCAGGCCGCCTACGATACCGCCAATGAGCAGATACAGTTTAACAATCCAACCCCCAATCTCACCTATGACGCCAACGGAAATTTAATCTCACACACCGATGCAAGCGGAACGACGACTTACACTTGGGATGCAAGAAATAGGCTTACCGGAATCAACGGACCTGGAGTATCGACAAGCTTTGTCTATGATGCGTTGGGAAGAAGGGTTATTAAGACAAATAATGGTGTTATTACCCGATATCACTATGATCAGGATGATATAGTTGGGGAAACGACCAATGGAACAGTTGGTATTACCTATTTTCGAAATTTTAGAATTGACGAACCATTTATAAGAAATTCCAGTGAAAGCTCATATTACCATACGGGATCCTTAGGGAGTACATTGGCACTGACAAATCAAGCCGGATCTGTCGAGACCACTTATCATTATGATTCTTTTGGAACTACAAATATTTTGGGAACAAACCCAAATGTTTTTCAATTCTCTGGTCGGGAGAATGATGAGGTGGGACTTTACTACTACCGAGCCCGTTACTACTCACCTTATTTACATCGGTTTTTATCAGAGGATCCCATAGAATTTGCAGGTGGAAGTGTCAACCTTTATACATATGTTAGAAATAATCCAACTAATTTGACTGACCCGACTGGCCTATTATTTAGCGGACGAATAAACGCGGGGGAATTGTTTGGAGAGGTAGCGGCTCAGGATTGGGCCGACTTGTATGTCGAAAATGGCAACCCTTGGTATGCTAATCCTTATTTTATTCCTGGTATTCTTGCTTCCCTGTGGACCCGGAAAACATCAGACCTAACATTAACTACACTTACGATAGCCTATAGTGCAGGAGCTTATGTTGGAAGATCTTTCTGGCAGTACTATCCGGCTGGCAACCCCTCTTATACGAGCCCATGGTTAACACGTGGTTGGGGATGGCGGCCGCCCTATACACCAGGGCAACAAGCTGTACAGAAACTAGCTCTACCACACTATAATCCAGGTACGGCTATTAGGGCAGTGAAACCTCCACCGTGGTGATTTGTTGGGGGTCCAACTCCTGTGCCTTCTCGCTTTGGACAACCGGGTGGAGGTATTCAGTATAGAATTAGAGGTTGGCCATAATGTTACTTCCTTATTTCTTAGATTTGATCCCTGAAAGGCTTGGGGTTTTGTTTGGAAAGCTAACTGGCTGGAGACCAGAACATAAGCGTGTTTTGTTAGCCATTGATGAGAGTGGTGATTCTTCCCTCAAAGATAAGGTTATACCAGGAACAATCCTAAGTGTTAAACTTGATAAATTTGGAAAGCCATCCGACGCAGTTTTTAAGCCAGATTCTCCCTTAGTTTATAAGGAAAAGAGCAATAGTTATTTATTACTATCCCCAAGATTTAATGGACACGGTTTATATAGATTACTCATAACGTGGAGCGTAGTACATATTTTTGCGATTAATAACCCGGAAATCGCAAATGAAATGATGCGGGAGGACATGATTGCTATCGGCCTTCTGAAATTAGAAAACCGGAAACACGTTAGAAGGTAAAGGGGGCTAAGGTAGAGGGGTAGGGGTCTTGTAAGGGGAATCAAGTCGCTTATTGTTCAAAGTTTTTGACGTTTGAGGCCAGAGGTTGGAAGTTTGAGGCAAACCCATAAAAGGAAAAACTGGATTCCCGCTTGCGCGGGAATGAGTGCGCCTGGGAGTGTGCAAGGTCAGAGGGGTGCAAGTCCCCTTCAGGCAAACGCTCTCCGGCCTGTAACCGAACGTAACTGCGTCACCGCAAGGTGGGGTGGGGAGCAACGGGAGGTGAAGAGCCAGTCCGTAGGATAACGAACTCGATTCGGCCGGATGCGACGGCGAGTCTGCTCATTCAAGACGAAGTCCAGACCTTTCTATCAAAAGGGAGCGGGAGCCTGTCACACTGAGGGGTAGCGTGCAAAAGCGATGATAGGGTGCATCGGGGGTTGGAGACGGAATGGCAGGAAGGCAGAGCACATGAACCAGGGATGCCTGCACGGGGGTGTGACCCGCGCAGAGCACAGAGCCTCCGTAGTAGTGAGGAAGCATCGTAACGGATGTGGAGCGAAGGGAGGCAGGAAGGTGGATACGTGAAGGACATAGGGAAGGAAGCAAGACCTGCGGCAGTGGCAGGACAGCCTAAACAAGCAGGAGAGGCCCCGATCCAGGAGAGATGGAAATGGGTGGAACCTTCCGTATGGACGGAGCGGATGTTGACGGACCATCGGCTATGGCCGAATGCGTATTTTGCCGGACTTGGGCTGTTCACATTAACCGCAGCCCATGAACTGGTCTGTCAATCCCGAAGAGGAAAGCACTGACCGGAGAGCCGGATGCGGGAGAACCGCCTGTCCGGTTCGGAGGGAGGGGAGGCAATCGCCTTCCCTACCCCTATCGAATCAGTAAATTGGAGTTAGATTAGGAAAATAAAACGGGTTGATGGGAAAAGGAATTTGGGAAGAAATTAGAAAGTAAAATGTTACCGAATAGAAATCAAAATAGAAAATTTAAAATAAATCTTTTGGGAAGTTTTTTCCTTTTACTTTTATCTTTATGCCTTCCTGTTGTTGGCCAGGCGGATCAGGCTAATTATGTCTATGATGAGCTTGGACGGTTGTTCCGTGTCATCGACGGTTCAGGCAATGTGGCCACCTATCATTATGATCCGGTTGGAAATCTTTTGGAGATCACCCGGGAGACAACGGCATCTTTGTCCCCGACGCTTGCTTCTATCTCCCCGGATTTTTGCCGTCAGGGCTCTGAAGTCAATGTCACCCTTACGGGGACCAATCTGGATGCCTCAAGCCTCACTACCGATAATCCAGGAATTACGGTCACTAATACTCAGATCCTGGATTCCACCACCG
>Ga0214471_10003936_pt1 | contig 11501 bp, 11 predicted proteins | sample RVTome_5_FD_207665 | JGI IMG/M metagenome (GOLD analysis project Ga0214471, IMG submission 207665) | Soil microbial communities from uranium-contaminated site in the Upper Colorado River Basin, Wyoming, United States - RVT142D155 | ecosystem: Environmental > Terrestrial > Soil > Contaminated >... | reverse complement strand
AATGCCGCCCACATTCCGCGCAGCGACTCGCCGAGCCAGCGCATAATTTATTCTACAAGGTGATGAACTACCCCATTGTCGCAGCCGGCCTCGCGTTCCTCGGCATCGCTCACGCCGGTCACGAGTTTCCGTTCTACCCGTCGTTCTATCCACAGGAGATCACGGTCGAGGCGCTCGATGCGCAGACTGCGGCGCAGCGGCTCGCCGAAGGGACGCTGCACGCTTACGCCGGCACGCTGGAAAAGGCTCCGGCCAAGACCGGCGCGGTCGCTTCCCTCGGCGGCTACGTGATAGCGAGGGTCGACCGCGGCGCCTGCGCAGCGGCGGGCAGTTTGAGGCAGGCGCTGCCCAAGGGCGCCGTCTGGCATCCGTACCCCGTCACTCCCTTTCACGCCGACTACCTGCACCACGCCGATCGCGCCGAGGCCGCTCGGGCCATGGCGGAGAAAAAGCAAACAAGAATTCAAATCGAAGTCGTGGAGACCGGCGCCCTCATGGCCAAGGCGGGCACCCGCTACAACGGCTGGTCGGGGCCGCCATGGCTGAGACAAGGCTGGTTTCACGCCTATCTGCTGCTCGCGCCCGCGGTAAGGGAGGAGGCGACGCGCGCGCGCATCGAGAATGCGGCGCTGCGCCTCATGCGCGGCGGCTTTCGCAGCCTGGAAGAACGCATCGAGCTCGAGCGCAGCCTGGTCGCGCTCCTGCAAAGCGGCTGCGAGCGCGTGGTGCTCGGCTACACGGTGCGGCGCGAGCATTACGCGGTGGAGTACTCGGCGGGCGTGGAGAACGTGGGTTACGACGCGCTCGAGGGCCTCGCCTCGGCGATTTTTCCGCGCACCGTCAAGCTGCGCGATTTTCCCTGGAACGGCTGGCTCAATGTCGCGGCGCCTGCACCGCCGTCGAGCGCCTGGAACCCCGTGGCCGGCGGTTTCGCCGACCCGTTTGGCCGCCTGGTATGGTCGGCGCTCTCGGACCCTGCATTCCTGCCCTCGCCGCATGGCGCCGGCTGGATCGAGAACCGGGTAAGCGCGTCCGTCGAGAGGAGTGAGCAGGGCCTTGCGGTGCCCGAGGACGCGCTCTTCTCTGCCGGGCGCGGCCAGACCGCGACAACGCGCATCGTGTACCGTGTGCGCAACTCGGCGTTCCACGACGGCACGCCAATGAGCGCCGCCGACCTGTTTTATGCATACGCCTTGCGGCCAGCCGGAGGACAGCTGAAAGGCGTTCGGCTGCTGCGCGTGGAAACGCAAACCCTCGCGTTCGGCGAGGACAAGCTCAGCTACGAGGTGCCGGTGATCGAGGTCTACCTCGACGGCCCGGGCGGCGATGCAGCGACCGTGGCGCCGCCATGGACCACGCTGCCCTGGCATCTGCTGGCGCTGCTGGAGGAGGGGGCGCGCCGCGGGTATTTCAAGCTTGCGGATGTCGATCCGGTGCGCGACGCGGCGCTGGTGCGCGGGCTGGGCGAGCTGGCGCGCGAGCTGGAAGAGCGCGCGTACGTGCCGCCTGCATTGGTGTCTCATGTAAATGCGCAAGACGCTCGCAGCCGCTACCGGCGGCTTCGCGAGTTTCATGCGGCGCATGGCCATTGGCTGGTTACCAACGGCCCCTACATGCTCAGCCGCTGGGATGGGAAGCAAGCCGTGCTGGGAGTGTTCCGCGATGCGAGCTACCCGAACGGCCTGGGCAGCTTCAACGCCTACGCCGTACCGCTGAAGGCCCATGTGACGCGGGTCGAGCGCCGCGCGTACGGCGCGGAGGTTCACATCGAAACCGAGCGGCTGGTACGCGAGGGGCGCGAGGGGCGGATCGTGCGCGGCTCCCCCGAGAAGAAGCAGGCCGCTGCCTGCCGCTACCTGCTCCTGGGGCGCGACGGCGCGGTAGCTGCTGCGGGCGAGGTGCGCGCCGGCGTCGACGGAACCTGTCGTCTGCGGTTAAAGACCTCTGGCCACCGGCTCATGGTCGCCGCGGTGCTCGAAAACAGCGCCGCGAATGCACCCATCAGGATCGTGGCCTGGGAGTAAACTGTCGTGGCCATACGACAAGAGGAGGAGTCATGGACAAGGAAAAGCTGGAGGAGCGTCGCGGTTTCCTGAAGCAGTTCGGCGCGACGTTAGGGGCGGCCGGACTCGGGGCTGCCGGGGTCGGTAGCGCGCATGCTCAAGCCAAACCCAAGGGCAACATTCCCGACAGACCGGTCAAGGTCGGCCACATCACGTTTCTGACCGGCCCGGCCGAGCTTCTCGGTGGCCCGGGTCAGCGCGGACATATCCTCGCCCAGGAGGAGATCAATGCGCAGGGCGGCCTGCTCGGCAAGCGCAAGATCGAGACGATTTTCGCCGACGAAGCCGCCGGCACCGACGCCAACGTGAAGGAGCTGCGGCGCATGAAGCTGTCCGAGAATATCGGGCTCTTCACCGGGGTCATTTCGAGCGGCAACACCCCGGCCCTCGGGCCGGTGGCCGAGGAATTGAAGCTACTCACGCTGTTCAACGACGGCTGCACCGACTTCCTGTTCGACAAAGCGGTTCCCAACCCGAAATACACCTTCCGGGTGACCAACATCCAGTCTGCGGACGGGATCACGGCCGCCATCGGCGCGGCAACGCATTGGCCCAAAGCGCGCCGGGTCGCCTCGATCCAGCCCGACTACAGCTACGGGCGCAATGTTTTCGAGCACTTCGTGCTTGCGCTCGGCAAGCTGCTGCCCGGAACCGAGGTGGTGTCGGAGTCCTGGCCGAAGCTGTTCAGCACCGACTTCACGCCGCACATCACGAAGATTCTCGCCGCCAAGCCCGATGTGCTGGTTGTCGGGTTGTGGGGCGGCGATTACGTCGCGTTCTACAAGCAGGCGCTGCGCTACGGCCTGTTCGACAAGATGAAGGTCGCCACCACGCTCGCCTTCGGCGGCAGCCCGCAGGCGATCGGCAAGGATCACCCCGACGGCGTGCTTGCCGGCGTGCACGCGAACTATCACTTCCTCTATCCTTCCGCCGAGCGCTGGCCGATCAACAAGAGCTTCGTCGAGCGCTACCACAAGCGCTGGAAGGAGTACCCGAGCTTCGAGGCCGACGGCGCGTACGTTGCGCTCTATCTCTACAAGCAGGCGGTGGAAAAGGCGAACCAGCTCCTCGGCGGCTGGCCCGAGGACGAGGCGATCATCGCCATGCTCGAGGGCGCGGGGATCAATTCGCCCGCGGGCTACCTGTACATCCGCGCCGACAATCACCAGGGCTACAAGGACGCGGTGACCGGGCTCTCCAAGCGGCTGCCGGGATACGATTTCCCGGTGTGGGATCCCGCGAGCATCGTCTCGATTCCGATCCGCAGCATCACCGCGCCGCCCAACTGGCCCAAGCCCGGCCAGGGGCATAACGAGTCCACGGCCGCGGCCGACTGGATCAAGAAGACGTGGCCGGCAGCAAGATCGGCCTGACGCGCTGACTTTCGACGAGGTGCCGGAGCGGCACGGGCCGCTCCGGCCGCGCGCTTAAGAAGAACAAGCGATGGAAATCGTCGCGCTGCAAATCCTGAATTCGCTGTTTTACGCCGCGGTGCTGTTCCTCATCGCCGCGGGCCTCAGCCTGATCTTCGGCGTCATGGGCATCGTCAACATGGCGCACGGCATGTTCTACGCCCTCGGCGCCTACGTCGCCGCCTGGTCGGTGGGGGTGGCGGGGTCTGCGCTTGCGCCGGCGGCGCTCTTCATCTTCCTGCCCCTCGCGGCGGTCGCGGTCGGAGTCATCGGCCTCGCGATCGAGTCGACGCTGATCCGGCCGTTCTACCGGCGGCCGGAGGAATATCAGCTGCTCGTCACCTTCGGCCTGCTGCTCGTGCTCGAGGACGTGATCCGGCTGGTGTGGGGCGGCACGCCGCTCACCGCGAGCGCTCTGGTGGATTCGCTCGGGCTGGTTCAGATCGGCGGGCTGCCTTACCCCGTCTACAACATCCTGATGATCGGAGTCGGCGTCATCGCGGCGGCTGGGATCTGGGCGTTCGTGTACCGCACCAAGTTCGGCGTGCTGCTGCGCGCCACCGCGCAGGACCGGCGCATGGCGGCGGCGCTCGGCATCGACGTCGGGCGGATCTACGTCCTCGCGTTCGGCCTGGGCTGCTTCATGGCCGGGCTCGCCGGCGCGATCGTCGTGCCGACCCAGGCTGCGGTGCTGGGCATGGGGGTCGAGGTCCTGGTGATCGCCTTCGTCGTGGTGGTGATCGGCGGCCTGGGCAGCCTCGAGGGCGCTCTGGTCGGCGCGCTGATCGTGAGCGCGCTCAGAACCATCACCATCCAGTTCTGGGAAGAAATCGAGCTCGCGGCGCTGTACCTGATCGCGGCGATCGTGCTCCTCATCCGTCCCACCGGCCTGTTCGGGAGGAAAACGTGAGCCGCCGCGCCGCAGCGCTTGTCGCGGGCGTGGTTATCGTGCTCGCGCTTGTGCCGGTGGTCCTGGGTACCTATCAGACGCAGCTCCTGACCTACGGCCTCACTCTTGCGATCGCCGCGCTCGGCTTCAATCTGCTGCTCGGCTACACCGGGCTGCTCTCGTTCGGCCATTCCGCGTTCCTCGGCACGGGCGCCTACACGGTCGCGCTGATGATGCGCTATCTCGGCGTCTCGTCGCTGGAGCTTTTCATCCTGGGCGGCGTGGTCTCCTCTGCCGCGCTTGCGGCCCTGCTCGGCGTGGTGTGCGTGCGGCATACGCGGATCTTCTTCGCCATCCTCACGCTCGCGCTTTCCCAGGTGCTGTGGACGCTCGCCTACAAGTTCTTCTGGATCACGGGCGGCACCGACGGACTGCGCGTACCGTTCTCGCAGCTCACGCTGCTCGGCGGCCTGATCAATTTCCCCGGCGCCGACGCCTTTGCCAGGTTCATCACCTATTATTACTACTACGTGCTGGTGCTGTTCTGCGTATGCACGGCGCTCATGTGGCTGATCGTCAACTCGCCGTTCGGCAAGACGCTGCAGGCGATCCGCGACAACGAAACCCGCGCGCGCTTTCTCGGCGTGCGCATCTGGCGCTACCGCTGGCTCGCGTTCCTGGTGTCGGGAATCTTCACCGGCCTCGCCGGCATCCTCTGGGTACCGCTGAACGGCCTGGTGACCCCCGACGTCCTTTACTGGCCGCAGTCGGGCAAGATCGTGTTCTTCGCCGTCCTCGGCGGGTTCCGCAACTTCGCCGGCCCCATCGTCGGCGCGGTGATCTTCAACTACCTCGAAGTCTACGCCGTGGCCGTGACCCAGTACTGGCAGATCACGCTCGGCGTGATCCTGATCGTGCTGGTGACCTTCCTTCCCGCCGGAATCGTCGGAACCGCCGAGCGGCTCCGCGCCCGGCTGAAAAAAAAGCGGGCAGAGCAGTTTTCCTGAAATGAGCCTGCTGCGAACAGAAAACCTGAAAAAGCACTTTGGCGAGACGCGCGCCGTGGACGGGGTGGATTTCACCGTCAACGAAGGCGAGTTCCTGTCGCTCGTCGGCACCAACGGCGCCGGCAAGACGACGCTCGTCAATCTGATCAGCGCATTCCTCTCCCCCGACAGCGGCAGGATCTTCGTCGGCGATCGCGACATCACCCATGCGTCGGTCGATGAGCGCATCCGCGCCGGCATCGCACGCAGCTTCCAGCTCGTGAACCTGTTCGACGACCTGTCGGTCCTCGACAACGTCGCGCTCTCGATCTTCGCGCGCGAAGGCAAGACCAAGCGGATCTTCGCGCTTGCCGAGCGCGATGCGGCGGTGACCCGGGAAGCCTTGGATTTGCTTGCCGAGTTCGGCCTGGGCGGCAAGTCCGGGGCGCGCGCGCGCGACCTGGCTCAGGGCGAGCGCAAGCTGCTCGACGTGGCGGTCGCCTACGCGCTGCGCCCGAAGCTGCTGTTCCTCGACGAGCCGACCAGCGGCGTCAGCACGCGCGACAAGGCGCAGATCATGGACACGGTGTCTTCGGTGGTGCGCGGCGGCGGCATCACGGCCGTGGTCATCGAGCACGACATGGACGTGGTGTTCAAGTATTCGGATCGCGTCGTGGTCATGCATGAAGGCAGGTTCCTCGCCGACGGCCCGCCCGACGAGATCCGCCGGAACAGCGACGTCGCCAAGTACCTGCTCGGGACCGACGTCTGACATGCTCGAAGTCAGGAACATCGACGCCTGGCGTGGTCCTGCGCAGATCCTGCACGGGGTCTCGCTGAGCGTTCGCAGCCACGAGGTCGTTTGCCTGGTGGGCCGCAACGGCGCCGGCAAGACCACGACGATGGAAAGCATCATGGGCTTCCTGCCCGTCCGCTCCGGCCAGATCCTGTTCCACGGCGAGGAGGTGACCTCGCTGCCCGTGCACCAGCGGGCGCGCCGCGGCATGGGCTACGCGCCCGAAGGATCCGAGATCTTCCCCGAGCTCACGGTGGCCGAGAACATGATGATCAGCCGCTGGATGTCGGCGAAAGCGCGGCGCAGGCTGGAGGCGCTGGCCGGCGGCGACATCGAGGAGCGCGTGTTCTCGGTGTTTCCCGAGGTGCGCGAGCTGCTGCGGCGCCGGGGCATGAACCTGAGCGGCGGCCAGCGCAAGATGGTCGCCATCGCGCGCGGCATGGCGCTCGCGCCGACGCTGCTGCTGCTGGACGAGGCGTTCGAGGGGCTCGCCCCGGTCGTGGTCAAGCGCTTCCGCGATGCGGTGCTCAAGATCGAGGATCTGGGCATTTCGCTGCTGATCGCCGAGTCGAACCTGGTCAACGCGGCGCGCATCGCCGACCGGCTCTACGCGATCGACCGGGGCGAGATCATCTTCGAGGGCAAGCCGGAGCAGGCGCTCGAAGACGCAAGCGTCATGAAGGCGCTGCGCGGCTGAACCCCCGTTGGCGCATTCGGCTTCGCGAAGAGATCCTTAACGTGATCCCTTCTTGATTGGCGCAGCCTCGACAACTTCCAGCTCATGTTTCTTGACCCGCTCGATCAACGGCCCGATGACCGTGAGGAACTCCAGGTTGAATTCGGCCTTTTCGCCGGGGGCAAGAGCGGCCTGTTTGGTGGAGGTGGTCGCAGTCCCGAGAAGCTTGCCGTCAGCCCCGAAAGCCTTCCCGGCCACCTTGATCTGGCCCACGGCAACACTGGCCAGGTTCTGCACGGTTCCCTTGATATGCAAGTGGTTGGCAGCGCAAACATAGAGTCCGGGATCCATTCCGGGGTGAAGGCCCACGGTTCCGGTTTCCGCCTTGACCTTGTCCTTCAAATCTGCTGCCTGCAGCGTGGAAATCCCCCCGAGCATCAAGAGCGATACGAAGAGCAGCGCTGAATTCTTCATAAACTTTCCCCATCTGCGGCCGAAGCCGAGGTTAATTGATGACACGATCGGCGCGAACCAATAGCGGCTGCGGCACCTGAAGGCCGATCCGCTTCGCAGTTTTAAGGTTGATGATGAACTCTATACGGTCCGGAAACTCCACGGGCAACTCTCGAGGCGGAGTTCCGGTCAGGATCTTGTGGGCCAAGCGCGCGGCCTGTCGCCCTTGCGCGTACTGGTCGGGACCATAAGAGGCAAGTGCTCCAAATTGACTCCAAAATGAAGCCGGATACATAGTGGGCAGGTTGTTGGAGGTCGCGACTTGAAGGCTTCGTCCGGCGATATTGAGGTTCGTGCCCTCTTGAACAATCAGAATTCCGTCTTCTCCGCCCTCTTTGAGCTTGGCGAGCGCAGGCTCAATCTCCAATGGGTCCCTGATCGGCTGCTCAAGCAGTTGCACTCCAAGACGCCTTGCCGCGCTCCTGGCAGACGTCACCGCCTCTTTTTCTTCTGTGTTCCTGGGATCGTACGTTACCAATACCCGGCGGAGGGACGGGACTGTCTCCTTGAAAAGCTCCAGACGCTTGGCGGAAAGGTCGGCGCGAAGACTCGCGATCCCCGTGATGTCCCCACCTGGTCGAGCCATGCTCTGCACGAGGCCAATCCTCACCGGGTCGCTAACTTGTGTGAATACCATGGGGATGCGCCCTGTCTCCTTCCAGCAGGCATCTGAAATACAAAAAAGGAGGTCCGGATTCGATTTCATCAATCCCGCAGCCAACTCGTGCAGACGGTTGCCATCACCCTGCGTAGCCCGTGCCTCGAAGCTGACATTCTTCCCCTCAATGTAGCCAAGTTCCCTGAGACCGTCCTGAAAGCCCTTTGCGCTGGACGTCCAGGGAACCATGCCATCTGTTAAAACCGCAATCTTGAAGACCCGTTGAACCTGGCCCCATGCAACGGGCGCGCGGAAAAAGAGAGTCATTAGCGTTAAGCCGCTGACCAACGCGACGAGCAGGGCAGCATGATTCCGAGAACGGTACCGCCGGGGTTTCATTCTGCATCTAACCACTTTTGCGCATGCGGCGATAGCCATTGGGGTGGGCTGCGCGGCTGCTCTTCGGAGGCACCAGCCGCAACGTGAGGAGCGTGGCAAGGGCCCAGGCGACGTAGGCGACGGTGAACACCCATTCCGGCGCCTCGTAGTAGAGGAAGTAGCGCACCCAGCGGCCGACGAACGACTCCGCCCGCACGTCTCCGCGCAGCATGTCTTCCCAAACCGTGAGGGGGCACATCACGCCGAGCAGCGCTTCGGCGGCGACGTAGGCGATCGCGCCGAGGTGCAGGTAGCGGAACCACGGGTTGCGCACCCAGCGCCAGCCAAGCCCGGCGCCGATCCAGACCAGCAGCAGGCCGCCGACGATGAAAAGCACGATCAGGAAGTGGACGACGAGCAGCGCGTCCGCCATCATCCGGCAAGGATGACACAACCGCCGAGGTTTCCTCGACTGGCTTTGGACGCCATGACTGCGCAACAGCGAGAGGTCGCCGCGGAGATCGCCGCCGGGCCCCGCGGCGAGGTGCGCGGGCCCTTCCTCGCCCTCATCCACAACCCCGAGCTCGCGCGCCGGGTACAGAAGCTCGGCGAGCACCTGCGCTGGGAAGGCAGGCTCCCTCCCCATCTCAAGGAGCTCGCGGTGCTCGTCACCGCCAGGCGCTGGACCTGCCAGCACGAATGGGTGATGCACTCGAAGCTCGCGCTCGAGGGCGGGTTGGCAAAGGACGTCGTCGACGCGATCGCGCAGGGAAAAGAGCCGCCCCACCTGTCTGCGGATGAAGCGGCTGTGTACGCTTTCTGCCGTGAGGTTCATGCGACCGGGCGCGTCGGCGACGAAGCGTTCGCGGCGGTGACGGCGCGTTTCGGCCTCGACGGGGCGCTCGAGCTCCTCGCCATCAACGGCTACTACACCCTCATGGCGATGGTGCTCAACACCGCCGGGCTGGCGTTGCCCGGCAATGCCGAGCCCCCCCTCAAGGCTCCCTAGGCCTGCCCGGATCGCGGGCCCACTCGCTCCACGAGCCTGCATAGAGCTTGCCGCCTTTCAGGCCGGCGATCTCCATGGCGAGCAGGTTGTGGCACGCCGCCACCCCCGAGCCGCAATAGTGGATGACTTCGGAGGGCGAGCGGCCCTGAAGGATGGTTTGAAAATCCTGTTTCAATTCCGATGAGCGCTTGAACGTGCCATCGGGAGCGAGATTATCCATGTTGAAGCGGTTCTTCGCGCCGGCGATGCGGCCGGCCACCGGATCGATCGGCTCCTGCTCGCCGCGGTAACGCGCCGGGGCGCGCGCATCCAGCAGTAACGACTTGCCCAGCGTGCTCTCGACAGTGCGCACGTCCGCGGCGAGATCCCTGCGGACCTTGATGGGATAGTTGAACGCCGTGAAGACCGGCACGTCCGCCGCGACCGGCCGTCCTTCCCGCGTCCACCTGGCGAAGCCGCCGTCGAGCACGGCGGCGTTGTCGTGGCCGATCCAGCGCAGCATCCACCACAGGCGCGCGGCCATGGCGCCGGGCCCGGCGTCGTAGCAGACCGCCTGGTCCTTCGGCGTGAGCCCCGTCTTCTCGAGCCACTTCTCGAAGTCCTGCGGCTCAGGCAGGGGGTGGCGGCCGTTGGCGCCGGTCTTGCGTCCCGAGAGGTCGCGGTCGAGGTGCGCGAACAGGGCGCCCGGGATGTGGCCTTCGCGGTATTGCTCCTCGCCGAGCTCGGGCCTGGCGAGGTCGTGGCGGCAGTCGAAGACGCGCCAGCGAGGGAGATTCTTCTCTAAGTCACTTGTCGAGACGAGCGTGGAGCCATTCATGGAAATGGACCTCGGCGTCTTCCATCGGGGATTGATAGGGGCCCGCGTCGTCGAGGCCCTGCTGGTAGAGCGCCCGGCGCCCGCGATCCAGCCGCAGGCAGATCTCGTTGTCCTCGATCGCGGTCTCGAGGTAGGCCGCCTGCTGCGCCTCGATGAACTCGCGCTCGAACAGCGCGATCTCCTCGGGATAGTAGAACTCGACCACGTTGGTGGTGCGCGTCGGCGAGCGCGGGATCAGGTGCGAGACCACCAGCACGTGCGGGTACCACTCGAGCATGAGCCCGGGGTAGTAGGTCATCCACAGCGCGCCTTGCTTGGGCTCGCGTCCGTCGAGGTACTTGAGGCAGGCCTCGTGCCAGCGCTTGTAGGTCGGGGTTCCCGGCCGCGCGAGCCCGGACTTCGCCTCGACGATCTGCACCGAGTAGTCGGCGCCGTAATCGACCGTGAAGTTGTTGCAGTCGGCGAAGTTGCCGAGGCCGGGATGGAAAAAGTCGACGTGGTAGACCTCGAGGTAAGTCTCGATGAAGGTCTTCCAGTTGATGTCGTACTCGTCGATGCGCACCGAGTCGAGGACGAAGCCGCTGAAGTCCCAGTCCGCCGCGGTGGTGATCCGGGCGAGATCGGCTGCCGGATCGCGCGGCCCGGTGAACAGCAACCCGTTCCAGCGCCTGAGCGGCGTCGAGTGGAGCTTGACGCAAGGCCGGTCGGCGAAGTGCGGCGCGCCGAGGAGCTCGCCCTTCAGGTCGTAGGTCCAGCGGTGCACCGGGCAGACGATATTTGTGGCGTGGCCGCGGCCTTCGAGCATGATCGCCTGGCGGTGGCGGCACACGTTCGAGAGCAGCTCGATGCCTTCGCCGTTGTTCACCAGAATTCTGGAATGATCGGTCGAGGCGAGCGTGTGCCAATCGCCTGCGTTAGGCACCATCAGCTCGTGGCCGACGTAGTTCGGCCCGGCCTGGAAGAGGAGGCGCTTTTCCTGCTCGAGGATCTCCGGGTCGAAATACCACGACGCCGGCAGCTGACAGCTCGTCGGTTTTAGTTTTTTGAGCTGTGAAACGTCGGCCATGCGTTGTAATGCTCCTAGAAAAACAGTATTTTACCAAACGATGAGCAAACCTTCCGGCGAGCTCGGCACGCTCGACTTCGAGAAGGCGCTTGCCGAGCTCGAAAAAATCGTCGCGCGCATGGAAAGCGGCGAGCTTTCGCTCGAGCAGGCGCTCGCCACGCACAAGCGCGGCCTCGAGCTCGCGCGCTTTTGCCAGCAGAAGCTGGAGGCGGCACAGCAGCAAGTCAAGGTCCTCGAGGGGGAAGTGCTCAAGCCGCTGGAACGCGTAGCGCCCGAGAACGGTGAAGATCGCCGAGAC
>Ga0214471_10003933_pt1 | contig 11509 bp, 8 predicted proteins | sample RVTome_5_FD_207665 | JGI IMG/M metagenome (GOLD analysis project Ga0214471, IMG submission 207665) | Soil microbial communities from uranium-contaminated site in the Upper Colorado River Basin, Wyoming, United States - RVT142D155 | ecosystem: Environmental > Terrestrial > Soil > Contaminated >... | reverse complement strand
TCCCGAGCAGGCGCGCGATTTCTGAAGCATCCTTGACGTCGGTCAGCACACTGGCGAATTCGTCGGCGGAAATGCGGGCCACGACTTCCGGATCAGGCGAGACCTGCTTGAGGCGCCGGCCGACCTCGCGCAACATCGCATCCCCCACGTGCCGGCCGAACGTATCGTTGATATAGCGGAAGCGGTTCACGTTCCACAGCATCACTGCGACTCGGCTGCGAGTCTGCTGGGCGGTGCGCAGCAGCGAGGTCAAGCGATCCTGAAACAGCGTCCCGTTTGGAAGCCCGGTCAGGGCATCGTAGTAGGCGAGATAGCTCAGCCGTTCCTCCTTGGCGATATGATCCAGCGCAAAGGAAATGTCGCTGGACAGCTCCGTGAGCAGCTTCAGTTCTTCTTCGTCGAAAAAGTTCGCCTCCGTGGCATAAAGCGTCAGTACGCCGATCGCCTCACCGTCAACGACCAGCGGCAACCCGATTACCGAGCGGTAACCGAGCCGGATCGCTTCGCGCCTGCGGTGTGACCCGAATTCAGGTTCAGCCGCGATGTCGTTGTTGAAAACGGCCTGTTTTTGCGTTATGGCACGGCCGGTTACGCCTTCCCGCTGCGGAGTGCCGGCGCGCACCGAGGATGTCGATTTTGCAACCGCTTCGGCGTCACGCCCGGCCCAGGCGACCGGCGTCACGTCCTGCGCAGCCGGCTCGTAAGTGCCGATCCAGGCAATGCCGAAGCTTCCGTGCTCTACGGCAACGCGGCACACTTCATTCAACAGTTCGCGGCGGTCGTGCACGCGGACGATCAGCGCATTGATGCCGCTCAATACGGCATAGACGCGATTCAACCGCCTGATTTTGTCCGCCGCCGCCTTGTGGTCGGTAATATCCTGGATCACCGAAATGACGTGGGTGGGACTGCCGTCGGGTCCGCGCACCGCGGTGATCGAGAGATTCACCCAGATGATGCTGCCGTCCTTGCGCACGTAGCGCTTCTCGCGCGAGTAGCTCGCAATCTCGCCGCGCCGCATCTTTTCGTTGTAATCGATCGCGAGGTCGCGCTCGTCGGGCGGGGTCAGGTCCACGGAGGTGAGCCGTAGGAGTTCCTCCTGCGTATAGCCCAGAATGCCGCAGAACTTCTGGTTGACCCGCAGCCAGCGCGGCTTGCGCGGGTCGATATCGCGCAGCGCCATCCCTACGGCTGCCTGTTCGAACGTCGCGCGAAAGCGCTCCTCGCTTTGGCGCAGCGCCGCTTCCGTCTCGCGGCGCTCTTGACCCTGCTCGGCTTCGCGCAGCGCCCTGGTCACCGCCGCGCCGAGCCGTTGCGGCCGCTGCTTGAGCACGTAGTCGGTCGCGCCCGCCTTGAGGCATTCGACCGCTTCCTCCTCGCCCACCGTGCCGGAAACGACGATCACCGGCAACTCGGGCCATTTCTCGCGGATGTGCGCCAGCGCCAACAAGGCATCGTAGTCGGGGAGATTGTAGTCGGCAATGACGAGGTCGAACGCCTCCCGCACGAGCGCCGCCTCGAAAGCTTCCTTGCGGTCCACCCAACGAATGTCGCAGTCAAGCCCTTCTGTCCGCAGCTTCTGCCGAATCAGTTCGGCATCGCGCGGATCGTCTTCCAGGTGCAGCACTCGAATCGAGCGGGTCGCCCCCGCTTTTGGGTTCAGATCTCTCACGTGCTTATTCCCTGGGCCAGTCGCCCCTGGACACACTGCCCGGCGGCGGCTCGTTGAGGACCGCCCAGAATACCCCCACCTGCTTCACCGCGTCGACGAATTCCGGGAACTTCACCGGCTTGACCACGTAGGCGTTCACGCCCAGTTGATAGGCGGCCTGCAAATCCCGGTCTTCGCGCGAGGAGGTCATGACCACCACCGGGATCGTCTTCAGGTCAGGATCGTCCTTGATCTGGCGCAGCACCCCCAGTCCATCCACTTTTGGCATCTTGAGATCAAGCAGCACGACCGCGGGGTTCCCATTCGGCCTGTCCTTGAACGCTCCGCGCCGATAGAAAAAGTCCAGCGCTTCGGCGCCATCGCGCAGATGGAGGACTTCATTGGCGAGATGATGCGCCGCGAGCGCCTTGAGCGTCATTTCCGCGTCCATGGGATCGTCTTCCACCAGCAGGATGCGCTTCAGGAGGTTCATGGAGCTTCTTCTCTCCTCAGCATCATGTCTTCGACCGTGATGGCTTCAAGGTGAAATAGAACGTTGCACCCGCGCCGGGCGCGGCCTCGGCCCAGACCCGGCCGCCGTGCCGGGCGATGATGCGCTGGACATTGGCCAGCCCGATGCCCGTGCCTTCGAACTCATCCGCCCGATGCAACCGCTGGAACACGCCGAAGAGCTTGCCCGCATATTCCATGTCGAACCCCACGCCGTTGTCGCGCACGAACACGATAATGCGCCCATTCTCTTCTCCGGCGCAGCCCATCTTGATTTGCGCCGGATCGCACGGCCGCGTGTACTTGACGGCGTTGCCCAGCAGGTTGGCAAGCGCCTGTTTCAGCATTGCGCGGTCGCCAATCACCGTCGGCAGTGATGGAATCGTCCAGCCGATGTTGCGCCCGCGCGTCGCCATTTCCAGGTCGCCGATCGCCTCGTGTGCGAGCGCGTGCAGGTCGACTCGGCTTTCGCGCATCTCGGCCCGCCCGGTGCGAGAAAACGCCAGCAGATCGTCGATGAGATCGCCCATCTGCCGACTGGCGTCGCTGATTACTGTCACATAGCGCTGCGCCTCCGAAGAAAACTTGTCTTTGGCATCCTCGACCAGCATCGCAACGTAGCCTTCGATGTGCCGCAGCGGCGCACGCAGGTCGTGCGAGACCGAGTAGGAAAACGATTCCAGTTCCTTATTGGCGACCTCCAGCCTGGCGTTGAGCACCTGCAGCTCGTCCTGGCTGCGCTTGAGTTCCTTGTTGCGCTGAATGGCAGCCTCGTAGGTGGAAAGCAGCAGATTGAGAATCTGCAATCGATCGGCGGTGATTAAGTGTCTCTCTCCATTGAAGTAGATTTCCACGCCCATCCCGCCTTCCTGGGTGCGGCGCATCTCGCGATTGATGAGCACGAACTGCACGCGGCTCAGCAGGTAATGTTCATCGTATGGCTTGAGAATGAAGTTGTCCGCGCGGCACTCCAGGCCGCGAATCACATCCTGGGGATCGGAGAGCGTGGTAACGAGTATGATCGGGATGTCACTGAGGTCGGGGTTCCCCTTGATCTGCCGCGAGAGCTCGTAGCCGTCCATTTCGGGCATCACGACGTCGCTGATGACGAGCGCCGGCGCGAACTCCCGCGCCATCTCGAGCGCGAGACGGCCATTGGCGGCGACGCCGACCTGGTAGCCCTGTTGTTCGAGAATGTAGCGGAGCCGTTGCGCCTGGGTGGCGCTGTCTTCCGCGATCAGGATTTTCGCGGATGTATTGGGCATTTGCGTACTGGCGCTCATGATCTCAGCTCCTCGACAGGCCATTGCTTTGGTTGACCAGCGCGGCCAGCGCATCGGCGATCTCGTCGGCCGGTAGCACATGCGTGGCGCCGCCCAACGCAATTGCTTCGCCGGGCATGCCGTGCACGACCGAGCTTTCCCGGTCCTGCGCGATCGTGATCGCGCCCTTGTCCCTCATCAGCTTCAATTCGGCCGCGCCATCCTTGCCCATGCCGGTCAGTAACACGCCCAGCGCGCTCGGGCCGCACACTGCGGCGAGCGAACGGAACAGGAACGACGCCGCCGGCCGCAGGTGATTCTCGGGTTCCTCCCGGGTCAGGACGATCCCGCCGCCGGCGCCGATGCCCATGTGGAAATCGTCGGGCGCGAGGTACACGTGGCCCGGCAGCGGGGTCGTCCCGTAGGAAGCGAGCTGAATCTGCAAGCCGGTGGTCTGGTTCAGCCACTCGGCCATGCCGGCGAGAAATCCGTGCGCAATGTGTTGCACGACGAGCACCGGCGCGGGAAAGTCCTTCGGCAGGCCTGCGAGGATGGTTTGCAGCACCGGCGGTCCGCCGGTGGACGCGCCGATGCCGATCAGTTTGATCTGCGCCGGAGCGCGCCGCCATTCCGCGGGTGGGGCAGCATGGGCCGCCGGCAAAGGCGCCGGCCGCGGGCGGGCCGTGCGGCGCACGACCTTGACCTCGGACATCAGCTTCACCGTTTCCAGGAGGTGCGCGGCCATCGCCTCGAAATCGCCGTGCTCGCGGCCGAGAGGCTTCTCGATGCAGGCGATGGCTCCCGCTTCCATCGCCTGGAAAGTGGTGACGAGGTCCCTGGCGCTGGCGGTGGCGCTGCAAATGACGATCGGCACCGGTTGGGTCTCCATGATGCGGCGCGTCGCCTCGAAACCATCCAGGCGCGGCATATGGATATCCATGAGCACCACGTCGGGCTTGTTCTCCTTGACAAAGTCGAGCGCGGCCTGGCCGTCGCCGACGGCGCCGATGACGCGAATCCGCGGATCCGACTCGAGCAGGTGCACGAGGAACATGCGTGTCACCGCAGAGTCCTCTGCCACCAGTACCTTGATATTGCGCTCGGTCATGAAAGCTTCCCTTGTTCAAATCAGCCGCCGTACGGCCTCGAGCAGGTTGCTCTGGTCGAAGCTGCTCTTGACGAGGTAGGCATTGGCGCCGGCGTCGATGCCGCGCTCGCGGTCCTCGCGCGTTTCCAGCGCCGTCACCAGCACTACCGGAAGTTCAGCCAGTTTTTTGTCAGCACGGATCCGCGCCGTCAGGTCGAAGCCGTTCAGGCGCGGCATTTCCACGTCGGAAACAACCAGGTCGAACTTTTCGGCGCGCAGCAGGGTGAACGCCTCCATCCCGTCCACCGCTATTTTCACGTTGTAGCCCGCCGACTCCAGGATGCCTTTCAGCAGCATCCGCGAGGTGATCGAATCCTCGACGACGAGGACTGTCCTGGTTTCGGCTTGCGCCGGCGCCGTCCCGGTAGCCACCCGCGACCGTGCGCCGGCAACCTTTCGGGCGGACTTGAGCAGGTCTGCCACGTTGAGAATCGGCACGACCTCGCCGGAGCCCAGTACCGTGGCGGCGGCAACGTTGCGCACCCGTGCCAGGGGTTTCACCAGCGGCTTGACCAGCACCTCCTGTTCGTCCAGCACGGCGTCCACGGCGAACGCGACGCGCTGCTCGCCGCTGCCGAGAACGATGACCGGTGCGCCGGCGGTGGGCATGTCTTTTTGCTCCACGGGCGGCAATTCCAGTGCGTCGGCCAGTTGCACCAGGGCTACCGCACGCCCGTCAAACGAGATGGTCTCGCGACCTTCGACGGTTTGAACGTCGTCGGGCCTGGCGCGCGCCGCGCGCTCGACCTGGGCGGTCGGCACCACCAGCAGCCGCCCGGCCGCCTCGACCAGGATGCCGCGAAACGTTGCCCGCGTCGCCGGCACGACGATGCGGAAAGCGGTCCCCAGGCCCGGGCGGCTCTCTACCGAGACTTCCCCGCCCAGCTTTTCGGCTTTCTCCCGCACGATCGCCAGTCCCAGCCCGCGGCCGGACAGTCGCGTGATGATCGGACTGGCAGACACTTCGGACTGAAAAATCAGCGCCTGCGCCTCGGCCTCGTTGAGCCGGGCTGCCTCCTCTGCCGAGATCAGGCCATGCTTGACCGCCGACTCCTTGACCTTGCCGGTGTCGACCCCTGCGCCGTCGTCGGAGACAAGCAGTCGCACCTTGTTGCCGTTGACCTGCGTCACGGCGAGCGTGATCGTGCCCCGGGACGGCTTGTCCCGCCGGGCGCGCTCGCCGGGGAGTTCGACGCCGTGATCGACGCAGTTGCGCAGCAGGTGAATGAGCGGGTCCTTCATCTCCTCCAGGATGCGTTTGTCGATCTCGATGTCCTCGCCAAGGATCGTGAGATCGGCTTCTTTGCCCTGATCGCGGCAGAGATCGCGCACCAGTTTCGGAAAGAGCGCAGCGAGGGTGGCAAACGGCAGCATGAGGAGCTTCTTGGAATCCTCCAGCAGATCGTCCACGAGCTTGCCAACGACGTGGAGGTCCTGCTCCGCCGTGCGGGTGAGCGCCGCCACTTTCCTTTCCAATGATTTGAGGTGGTCGAGGTTCCGATCGAGAAACTCCAGCAGCCGGGCCAGGCCCGGGCTGGGTGAGGGGTCGGCGCGGCCGGGCGCCGGCCGATCCATCGCCTGGCGCAGTGCGCGCGCTTCCGGTTCAACCGCCGCGCAGTCGTTTCTCCACGCCTCGAAGCGGTGCGCCAGCTCACGCAAGTCTTCCACGCGCTGGCCGGTGGTCAGTTTCACCGTGAGCATCTCCTCCGCTTCCAACAACCGCGCGTCCAGTCTGGCGACGGTAATACGCACGGTTTCTTCGGAGGGGAAAGTTTTCTGCTCCGCGACCGGCGCCGGCGGGACCACTTGCGCCGACGCGGGCACGGAGACGGGCAGGGAGCCTTCGGGCTGCCCGATACGCTCGCCGAGCTGGGCGGCGATGGCGTCGAGCTTGCGGTGCAGCGTGTCGAACGCGTCGGGCGACGGGGCGCTGTCCTGCCGCTTCCAGGAAACGAATACGTCTTCCAGCGACTGGCACAGCGCTTCGATCTCGGCGAAGTTCACCGCGCGCGCGGCGCCCTTCAAGCTGTGCGCGGCGCGGAACACCGTCTCCACGATCTTGCGTTGTGCTTCGGGCGCAGGCGTTTTTTCGAGCTCCAGAAAGCCCGCCGCGATCGCCTGCAAATGCTCAGCGGCCTCGACCTTGAAGGTCGCCCGGAGCTGTTGGAGGAATTCGTCTTCCTTGGTGCTCATCGCGAATTCGCTTTCTACACCTTATAGCGCTCGACCATCTGCTTGAGCCGCTGGCCGAGCTCGTTCAGGTTGCGCGCCGCGGTCTCCAGTTGTTTCGCGCCCGCCACGTTCTGCGCGCTCGCCTGCTTGATGCTCTCCATCGCGCTGGCGACCTGGTCCACCCCCACCAACTGCTGCTGACTCGACGCCGCAATCTGCGTCGCCGCCTGCGCCGCCTCGGTCACGCTGCCGGCGAGCGCCTGGATCGATTCGCCCGCCACCTCGGTCTGCCGGGTACCCGCCTCCACCGCCTTGCTGCCCTGTTCCGTCGCCATCACCGCCGCCGCCGTCGCCTTCTGAATGTCGCCCAGGATCGTGCGCACCTGGTTGGTCGCCTGCCGCGATTGCTCGGCCAGGCTCTTCACCTCCTGCGCCACCACGCCGAAGCCCTTGCCGTGCTCGCCCGCCTTGGCCGCCTCGATGGCGGCGTTGACCGCCAGCAGGTTCGACTGCGCAGCCAGGTCTTCCACCGTCGCGATGATCTGGCCGATGGTCTGGCTCTGCTCGGAGAGCCGCACCATGCTCGCGGCAATCGCCTCCATCTGCTGACGGATGCGGTTCATGCCGGCGCCCACGTCCTCGGTGGACTTGCGCCCGCTCTGGGAACTCTGCGCCGCTTTTTGCGCGCTGTCGGAGACCAGCTTGGCCTTCTGGCTCGCCACCTGCGCCGTTTGCCGGACTTCTTCCACCGTGGTGGTGGTCTCGGTGACGGCCGCCGCGGACTCGCTCGCGCTGGCGGCAAGCTGGGTGGTGGAGGCCACAATCTCGCTCGCCGCGGAGCCCAGCACGTTCGCGCCTTCGATCAGCTCGCGAATCTGCGCGCGAAGATCCTCGGACATGCGCGCAAAAGCGTTGCCCAGGACATCCTTTGGAGACTGCGGTTTGATGGCGGAGCGCAAATCGCCAGCCGCGATCTGCTCGGCCGCACCGGCCATCGCTCGCAGGGATTGCGTCATGCGGCCAAATGTCTGAGCCAGCACGCCCACCTCGTCTTTGCGGCCGTCAGCCGACACATGCACGCTCAAATCGCCTACGGTGATCCGCTCTGCGATGCCCGTAAGTTGCCGGAGCGGCCGGGCGATATCGCGTGTGAGGATGAATCCAGCCACCGCCGCCAGTGCCAGCGCGATGAGGGTGCCGAGCACGATGGTCCATTTCGTATTCTGGGCATCAGCCTGCGCCGCCTCTGTCCGTTGCTTGAGCAAAACCTGCTCGTCGTTGTCCATCTGGTCGATGACCTTGCGGATTTCAATCGTGAGCGATCGGCCCTTGCCGGCCTTGATGAGTTGGGCGCCCGCCTCCGCACCTTTGATCCGAATGGCATCGATCGTTTCCCTGGCGAGGTCGACCCGGCTTTTTACGAGCGGCTCGAGCGCGTCCAGGCGCTGCTGCTGGCGCTCGTTGTCCGCCGTCAGTTTCCGAATCTCCTGCAGCACCTTGTCGGTCCTGCCCCGCGCGGCCTGATAGGGATCAAGATATCGCTCTTCCCCGGTGATAGCGTAGCCCTGCAATCCACTTTGCATGTCGGCTGCCAGCAACTCCATTTCCGCGAGCCGGCTCAGCACTTCGTAGGTCTGCCGGCGTAAATCCGACGTTTCGATCAGTTGAGTCGTACTGCGGTAGGAAACTGCGTTGACGATCGTAAAAATCACCAACACCACGCCGAATCCGGCGCCAATCTTGGTTCCGACATTCCAGTTCATGGTGCAGGTCTCCCTCTTTGTATGCGTTCAATTCTCTACGTCGTCGTGCACGATGATTTTCGGGTCCCTCAGGACACTGGCGAGATCGAGCACCACCAGCCGCTCGGCCGTCACGCCTTTCAGGTATTCGGCGCGGATGCCGGTGAGGGTCGGCAGCGAAGGCTGCAGACTGTCCACTGGAATGGTCCGCAGGCCGACGATGACATCCGCCAGCAGCCCAAGCTCGAGATCGTTTCCCTGGACCAGGATGATGCGGTGCAAGTCGGTCAATCCCCGCTCGGGCAGGTCGAAAAACTTTTTGAGGTCCAGCACCGGCAGGATGCGTCCCCGCACATTGACAATCCCGAGCACAAATGGCGGCGTGCCCGGGAGCGGCGTCAGGCTCTTCAACGGGCACACCTCGCGCACATAGCGCGCCTCCAGCGCATACTTTTCCTGAGCCAGACGGAACTCCAGCAATTCGACCGACGTTTCCGCGCCAACGGCGCGGGCGGGCGAACGCGCCAGCGCTCGCGCGCGGGCGCGCAGGATTTGTTTCGCGCCAGGCGCCGCGGAGATGCGGGTCTCGTCGTTCACGGCGTGGTTTCCATTTCGCTCATCGACGTAATGATTTCAGCGAGCCGCCCGGCGGTGAGGCCTTCCGCTTCGGGCAGGATCTCATGCGGTTGACAGCGGCCCAGCAGATGCAACGCGTTGGTGAAATGCCGCCGCGACTCTTCGCTTTTCCCGCTGCCTCGTGCGATATTCCCCAACGCGAAGTGGGCAAGGACGAAATCGGGTTGAAGATAAAGCGAGCGCTGGAGGGAGGCCTTCGCTTGATCGGCGGCGCCTTGTTCCAGCACGACCATCGCGCACAGGTAGTAAGGAGCAGGGTTCAGTTTGTCGGCAGCGATCCAACGCTCGCACCACCTCAGCGCATCGTCCAGCCTGCCGAGGTTCGCCAGCGAATGCGCCAACAGGGAAAACGCCGGTTCACTCGCCTGCCCGTCAATCGAGGCAAGCAGCGCATCCGCGGCCTCCGCATACCGCCCCTCCTGGTAGTGCGATTGCGCCGCAGCAAGGGGCGTGGGCGGCGTTTCCGCCGGTGCGGACTTCTTTAAAGGCGGAGGGGGCTCCGCCGGCACGGCAACCGGCACCTGCAGTGACCAGGGCGAAGGTGTCTCGACCGCCGGCGCGACACACTCGGCGGCTGCGCCGAGCGGCGCCGGCATCCAGGCTTGCTTCCCGTGAAGCTTCATGTCGCTCTTTTGATACAGGATCACGCCAGGATGATTCGCCGCGGCGAACTGTGGAAACAGCGCATGCGACGCTTCGCTGGGGCTTACCACGAGCCACCCGCCTTCGACCAGCGCGTGGTGGAGATTCCGGATCACCTTGCGGACCTGCGCCGGCGTGAAGTACATCATCACGTTGCGGCAGAAGATCACGTCCATCGCGTTGGTATCGGTCGCCAGAGAGGGATAGGTGTCCTCGACCAGATTCAAGTACTCGAAGGTCACCATTTTCTTGACCTCTGGAACGATGGCGTAGCCCCCATCCGCGGTCTGGTTGAAATATCGCTCCTTGAGCCAAGCCGGTGTATCCCGGAACGACCACTGGCCGTACGACCCGGCGACGGCTTTACGGAGGAAACGGGCATTGATGTCCGTCGCCAGGATCGTAACGTGCCAGTCTGAGAGATCGGGAATGACCTGATGCAGAAGCATCGCCAGCGAATAGGGCTCTTCTCCGGTGCAACACCCGGCGCTCCACAGGCGCAACCGCTGCTCGCGCCCCCGCCGCGAACGTACCAACTCCGGCAGAACGCGGCTGGCGAGAACCTCGAAAGTCTTCTTCTCCCGCAAAAAGTAGGTCTCACCGACCGTAAGATGACTCGCCAGAACCTGGAGCTGCGCCTTGTTGGCCGGTGTCGATAACAGCCATTCGGCGCAGGTGGCGAGATCTTCAAAGCGTAATTCGCGCGCCGCGGCTTCCAGGCCGCGCTGTAAGTCAGCCCAACGCTCGCGTGGAAAATGCAGTCCCGTCGTCTCTGCGACGAACTCGCTCAGTTGCGACCATCGCGCGTCTGATACTAGACCCGGCATGTATCAGAATGGCGCGGTTTCGCCACTTTTGGGGAATACTGCACCAAGACCATCACGCTAATTGCCATGACTTATTTCCTGATCCATCGTCTTATCCAACGCGCGAGCCTCCTCCAGGGAAAGAAACTTTTCCAGGTCGTGGATCAAGACCAGGCCATCGTCGAGCTTCACGACGCCTTGAAGTGACTCCACGCCGGGTACGATTTGAGCCGGCGTGATGACCGAAGCTTGCGAATGCTTGATCACTCCGAGCGCCTCATCAACCACCAACGCCACCCCGCGCTGGGTCGTACGCGCGATCAGAAACTGGTCGTCGAGGCCCACCTCACGCTCCGCCAGCCCGAATCGCCGCCGCACGTTCAGCACGGGGAGAATGCGGTCCTCCACCTCGATCATTCCGAGGACAATCTGCGGCGCGTCCGGCAGCGGTGTCACTTCGACGGCTCGGACGATACGGTCGACTGCGGCAAGCGGCAGCGCATAGCGCTGCTCGTCCAGCTTGAAGACCACCAGTTCTAGCTGCGCCGGGATGTTGGGGAATGTTCCGGCGCTGATCATCGGCACTTCTGTATCGGCATGCGGCGGCACGCCCCGGTGTCAATAAAATGGGGCGGAGGCGATGACGTGCCGGAAGTGCATTGGAAAATGCACCAGAACACCTGCCTGACGAAACAGCAATTCGACTCGTCGCCTGAGCCGGAAACGAGTCGGTGCACCAGGCTATCCATGTTTCCCCCTCCACTTACGTAATCCCCCACTGGCGTGGGTCGCCCCAACCTTGGATGATTCCGCCAAGCACTCAGGAAGTCAATGAAAATATTGCGGCAAGTCCATATTCTGTCAGGAAATTCCTGACACGGCCCAGCCGCGCGGGACGCCGGCGACCCACCCGCTGTCGGTGGGAGGGTCCGGCACTTTAA
>Ga0214471_10003932_pt1 | contig 11512 bp, 7 predicted proteins | sample RVTome_5_FD_207665 | JGI IMG/M metagenome (GOLD analysis project Ga0214471, IMG submission 207665) | Soil microbial communities from uranium-contaminated site in the Upper Colorado River Basin, Wyoming, United States - RVT142D155 | ecosystem: Environmental > Terrestrial > Soil > Contaminated >... | reverse complement strand
GCCTCGACGGTTCGCGGAGCCCCGCGATAGGGTCGGGGCCATGCGCCTCCGGGTCGTGGTGCTGCTCGTCCTCATCGCCGGAAGCCTGGCGTGGGTCGGGACACGGGCGCTCTCGGGGAACCTCGTTTACTACGTGACGCCGACCGAGCTGCTGCAACAGCAACCGGCCCCGGGGGAGCAGCTGCGGCTCGGCGGGCGGGTCGTACCCGGATCGGTGCACAGCCTCTCCGGCGTCGTGAACTTCGTCGTGACCGACGGCACCACCCGGATGACGGTCGTCCACGACGGCGCCACGCCCGGGCTGTTCCAGGACGGGACGGGCGTGGTCCTCGAGGGGACGTACGGCGCCGACGGGGCGTTCCACTCCGACACGATGCTCGTGAAGCACGGCGAGGAGTACCGGCCGCCGGGTCCCGGCGAGACACCTTCCCCGGCGCAGGTCGGCTGAGGTGGCCGCGTTCGTCGGGACGGTCTCGCTCGCGATCGCGTTCGCGCTCGCGCTGTACGGGGGCGCCGTCGCGATCGTCGGCGTTCGCCGTCGGAACCCGTCGATGCTCGAGAGCGCGCGCACGACGGCCTACTCCGTGCTCGCGCTCGTGCTCATCGCGAACGCGGCGATGCTCGTCGCCCTGCTGACGAACGACTTCTCGGTCCGCTACGTCGCCTCGAACTCGAGCGTCGCGACCCCCACCTTCTTCAAGATCCTCGCGCTCTGGTCGGCCGACGAGGGCTCGCTCCTCCTGTGGAACCTCGTCCTCGGCGGGTACCTCGCGGCCGTCGCGTTCCGGTTCCGCGCGCGGCGGCCCGAGACGTTCGGGTGGGCGCTCGCCGCGATGTACGGGGTCGTGGCCTTCTACCTGTTGCTCGTCCTCGGCCCGACGACGCCCTTCGCGACCCTCGCCTCGGTGCCGGCCGACGGGAACGGTCCGTTGCCGCTCCTGCAGAACCATCCCCTCATGGCGGCGCACCCGCCGTTCCTCTATCTGGGGTTCATCGGGTTCACCGTGCCGTTCGCGTTCGCGATCGCGGGACTGATCACCGGCCGGGTGAGCGACGACTGGATCCGGATCACGCGGCGATGGACGCTCGCCGCGTGGACGTTCCTGGCGGTGGGGCTCACGCTCGGCGCGCTCTGGTCCTACGGCGTGCTCGGCTGGGGCGGCTACTGGGCGTGGGATCCGGTCGAGAACGTCGCGCTGCTCCCGTGGCTGACGGCAACCGCGTTCCTGCACTCGGTGATGGTGCAGGAGCGGCGCGGCATGCTGAAGGTCTGGAACCTCGCGCTCGTGGTCGGCACGTTCTCGCTGACGGTGCTGGGGACGTTCCTGACGCGGGGGAGCATCCTGTCCTCGGTCCACACGTTCGCGCAGTCGATCGTCGGGCCGATGTACCTGGCGTTCCTCACGCTCGTGCTTGTCGGCGGCTTCGGGTTGATCGCCTGGCGGCGCGACGCGCTGCGCGCAGAGTCGACGCTCGACACGCCGCTGTCGCGCGAGAGCGTGTTCCTCGGCAACAACGTCCTGCTGTTGGCGGTCACGTTCACCGTCCTGGTCGGGACGATCTACCCGTTGATCGTCGAGGCGCTGACCGGCGAGAAGGTCTCCGTCGGGGGGCCGTTCTTCAACCGCAACACGTTGCCGGTCGCACTGCTCCTGCTGTTCCTCATGGGGATCGGGCCGCTGCTGCCGTGGCGCGCGGCGTCGCTCTCGGCGGTCGCGCGGCGATTGCAGGTGCCGGCTTGGGCCGCGGCAGCGGTCGCGGTGGCCTTCGCGCTCGCCGGAGCCGGCACGGCGGCGATCGTGGTGTTCGGGCTCGCAGCGTTCGTCGGGACGGCGACGATCGCGGAGATGCTCCGTGGTGTTCGCGCCCAGCGCCGGGCGCACGCCACGTCGTGGGGCGTCGCGACGCGCGCCGCGGTCACGCGGAACCGGCGGCTGTACGGAGGGCTGGTCGCGCACCTCGGGGTCCTGGTCGCGCTCGTCGGCGTGTCGTGGGCCGCGCTCGGCGACGCCTCGGGTGAGCTCACGCTCCGCGTCGGAGATCGCGCGCGCGTCGAGGGCTACGAGCTCCGGCTCGACGACCTGAACGTCCGTGAGGAGGCGCACCGGCGCGTGATCGTCGCCCGGATCACCGCCTTCGACGCGGAGAGCGGCGAGGAGGTCGCGCGGCTCCAGCCCTCGCTGAACCTGTATCCGGGGTCGTCCGAGCCGATCGGGACGCCGTCGATCCGGGTCGGCACGCCATGGAACGGCATGCGCGACCTCTACGCGTCGCTCGTCTCGGTCGACGCGGAGGGTCCGGCCGCGTCGATCCGCTTCTTCGTCAACCCCGGCATCGGGCTGCTGTGGGTGGGCGGGTTCGTGATCGCGTTCGGGGGGATCGTCGCGGCCTGGCCGAGCCGATCGCCACCGAAGCGCGGGTCGCTTCCGGCCGAGGTCGAGGAGACGCGCGAGGAGGTGCGCGTGTGAGCGGTGTCGATCCCGCCGAGCGGGACGAAGAGGAGTCCGGTTCGCGGCGTTCGCGCGGGCGGGTGATCGTGCTGACGATGGTGCCGGTGATCGCGTTCGCGATCCTGCTCGCCTCGGGGCTCGGGCGCGACCCGCGCGAGCTGCCGAGCGAGCTCATCTCCGACCGGGCGCCGGCCTTCGCGCTGCCGGAGCTCGGCGGGCAGGGCGACATCTCGGGGCCGACGGAGGGTCAGGTCTTCGTCGTGAACTTCTGGGCGTCGTGGTGCCTCGAATGCCACGCGGAGCACGACGCGCTCGTCGCCGCGTGGGAGCGCTACCGCGAGCGCGGCGTGGTCTTCGTCGGTGTGGTCTTCGAGGACGGGGAGGGCACCGCGCTGCAGTACGCGAGCGAGAAGGAGGGCGACTGGCCGCTCGTCATGGATCCGGGGTCGCGGACCGCGATCGCGTATGGCGTGTTCGGCGTGCCGGAGACGTTCGTGATCGCCCCCGACGGGACGATCGCCGCGAAGACGATCGGCGAGGTCACGTACTCGTGGCTCACCGAGGAGATCGACCGCGCGCTGCGGACCGAGGTGTCCGCATGAGACGGACGTGGTTGCTCGTCGCCGGCGCGGCGGTGGTGATCGTCGCGGCGGCGCTCTTGGCTCGCGGCGGCGGGGAGTCGGCGACGATCGAGGACCGCGCCCAGGCGATCTCGGCCGGCCTGCGCTGCCCCGTCTGCCAGAACCTGTCCGTCGCGGACTCGCCCTCGCGCCTCGCGGGCGAGATGCGCGCCGAGGTCGAGGGTCAGCTCCGCGCGGGCCGGACCGACGACGAGGTGCGCGCGTTCTTCGTCGCGAGGTACGGGGAGTGGGTGTTGCTCGAGCCGAGGAGCCTCCTGCCGTTCGTCATCCCGGTCGCTGCCGTGGCGCTCGGCGTCGGTGCGTGGATGTTGTTCGTCCGTCGCCGGCCGCGCGCCGAGCGGACGGAGGTGTCGGACGCCGAACGTCGCCGCATCGACGTCGACCTCCGGTCCCTGGAGGAGGGCGCGTGAGCCCGTTCGTCGCGGCCCTGGCCGTCGCCGCGCTCGCGACCGTCGCCGCCGCGGGAGTCACCGCGGGGTTCCGGCGCCGAGATCCCGTCCCGATCGAACCGCTGGCCGATCCGCTCGAGGACCGGCGTGTCGCGTTGCTCCGCTCCCTCGCCGACCTGGAGGAGGCCCACTCCTCGGGCGTGCTCGAGGAGGACGAGTACCGAAGGCTCCGCGGCGATACCGAGAGTCGGATCGCGCGACTCCTCCGCGCGATCGACGGACGGCGCTCCCCGCGTGCAGTGGTCGCGACCGATGGCGGCGCCGTCGCCCTCGAGGTCGAGGCCCCGGACCGACCGGGCCCGGACCGACCGGGAAGGACGACGGGCCGCGTGCCGCCGTGGGCGGTCGCGATCCTCCTCGCCTCGACCGTGCTCGCCGTCGCGGTCACCGGTCTCCTGCGCGAGGCCGAGCCGGCGGCCGTCGAGGCGGCACCGGCCGCCTCCGATGACCCCTTCGCGTTCTTCGAGCAGCGGGTCCGCGACCACCCGAACGACCTCGCCGCCCGGCTCGACCTCGCGCACCGGTACCTCGATGCGGGCCGGGTCGAGGAGGCCCTCGACGAGTACGCGGTCGCGCTCGAGCTCGATCCCGACGACGCGGAGGCGCACGCACACATCGGCCTGATCCTGTACGCGTCCCACGAACCCGAGGAGGCGCTCGCGTCCGTCGACCGGGCGCTCGAGACGGCGCCCGGGTACCCGGAGGCCCTGTTCATCCGCGGCGCGATCCTGCTCCGGGGGCTCGACCGGCCCGAGGAGGCGATCGAGGCCTTCGAGGCCTACCTGGCGGCCGCGCCGTTCGGGCAGGAACGGGGGACCGCACAGCAGCTGATCGCCGAGGCCGAAGCCGCGATGGCCGGGCCATCCACCGAGTCCTAAGGCCCTTCGCGCTCCGTGCAGGGCCGGGCCGGCTTGCCCGACCGGGCACGGAAGGGGGAAACTCGCGCGGTCGGCGCACGGGGCGCTCGACGCGGCGGCCGAGGGGGAGCGCGTGACCGAGTACGTCATCATCGGTGACGGTGCCGCCGGCACGACGACCGCGCAGTACATCCGCCGCCGCGATGCCGACGGCCGCATCACGATCATCGCCGACGACCCGAACGCCGCGTACTACCGCGCGGCGCTCACGAACTACCTGATCGGTGAGCTCCGCGAGGATCAGCTGTTCGCCGTTCCACCGGACTTCTACGCGCGGAACTCGATCGGGCGTCTGCTCGCGCAGGTCGCGGCGATCGACACGACGAACCGCCGGGTCGTGCTCGCGAGCGGCGGCGTTCCCGTCTCGTACGACCGCCTGTGCATCGCGTCGGGATCGGCGCCGAACCCGCCGCCGTTCCCCGGCGCGGAGCTCAAGGGCGTCATGACGATGCGCACGATGCAGGACGCGCGCACGTTCATGGAGGACCTGCGGTCCGGCCGGGTGAAGCGAGCGGTGGTCGTGGGCGGTGGGCCGCTCGCGCTCGAGTGGGCGCAGGCGCTGCGCGCGCGCGGCGCGGACCTCACCTACATCTTGCGCGGGCGCGAGTTCATGGCGGGCGTCCTGGACAAGACCGGCTCGGACCTCGTCGCGTCGCGACTGCGCGCGTTCGGGTGCGACCTGCGGATGGACGAGGAGATCGCCGAGGTGATCGGCGACCGTCACGGACACGTGCACGAGGTCAAGCTCAAGAACAGCGGCCAGAAGGTGCGGACGCAGCTCGTCTGCGCGGCGATCGGCATCCGGACGAACACGGGGTTCCTGCAGGACTCCGGGGTCGCGGTCAACCGCGGGATCCCGGTGGACGACCGCATGCGGACGAACCTGCCCGACGTCTACGCGGCCGGCGACGTCGCCGAGGTCTACGACCCGCAGGTCGGCGACAAGCGCGGGCTCGGCCTGTGGGAGCCGGCGCGCCTCCAGGGCCGCGTCGCCGGGACGAACATGGCCGGCGGGAACGTCTCGTACGACGTCGGCGTGATGTACAACGCGACGCGCCTGTACGACCTGGACTTCGCCGGGCTCGGCCGCACGATCGAGCGCGAGGGCGATCGCGTGATCGCCGACCTCCCGCGCGGCAAGGGAACGATCGCGTACCGAAAGCTGGTGTTGAACGACGGTCATCTCGTCGGGGCGATCCTCCTCGGGCACCGTTCCGAGCAGGTGCGCCGGCACGGCCTCCGCCTGAAGAAGCTCATCGAGGACCAGACCGATGTCTCCGCCGTCGCCGACCGGTTGCTCGATCCCGCGTTCGACCTCCCGGCGTGGATGGCGGCGACGCGCGGAGAGATGCAGGCGACGCGCGGCCTCGCGCTCGGCGGCGCGGTGCCGACGTACTCGCGCCTGTTGCGTTCGCCGGCCGCGGTCTCGCCGCTGACGCGCGCGGTCGCGCAGCCCGTCGCCGCGATGGCCGCTCCCGCGCTGTTGCCCGCTCCTCCCGAGGCGGCGATGGTGGCCGCGTCGCCCGTCGCCGTCCTCGATCCGCCCACGGCGGCCACCGGCGGCGAGGCCGGACCGAACGCGACCCTGTCGGTCGAGGGCGGCCAGACGATCGAGCTCGGCGCTCTCACGCGGATCGGCCGGCGCCCCGAGATGGACCTGGTGCTCGCCGACACGATGGTCTCGGGAGCGCATGCCGAGGTGCGTTTGATCGGCGAGGCCTACGCGGTTGCCGACGCGGGGAGCCGCAACGGCACGTTCGTGAACGAGCAGCAGATCACGGCGCCGACGACCCTGGCCAACGGCGACACGATCCGGGTCGGTAGCACGAAGATCGCGTTCGCGCAGCCGCTGCCGGCACCGGTCCCGGCGCCGACGCCCGCACCGTCGGTGTCGGCAGAGCCGGCGCCGGAGATCCCGGCGTCGCCGGTCGGTCCGGCCGTCTCGGGGTTGTTCGTCCGCCCCGAGTCGCTCGAGGAGACCGGCGTCCCCGGGATGGGGATCTCGGGCGCGCTCGAAGGCGGTGGCCGCCGTTACGAGCTCCTCGGCTCGCAGATCTCGCTCGGGCGCGACCCCGAGGCCGAGGTGTCCATCGAGGATCCGGCCGTCTCCTACACGCACGCGCAGATCACCCTGCACGGTGGGGCGCTGTACCTGCGCGACCTCGGCAGCCGGAACGGGACCTGGGTGAACGCGCAGCTCGTGACGACGCCGCACCCGCTTCGCGACGGCGACGTCGTTCACCTCGGCGAGACCGACCTCACGTTCCGCTCGGTCGGGGGCCGCGTCGCCGAAGCCCCGCCCGCGATGACTCCCGAGCCGGTCGTTCCCGAGCCGGTCGTGACCCCGCAACCGCCACCGGTCACCGCTCCCCAGCCGCTACCGGTCGCCGTCCCCGGCACACCGGCGGCGCCGAAGGCGTTCCGGCTTCGCATGGAGTCCGGACCGCTCGCCGAGCAGACCTTTCCGCTCGTCGCGGCCGAGGTCGTCATCGGCCGCGACCCCGACGCGAACATCTCGATCTCCGAGGGCACCGTGAGCTGGCGTCACGCGAAGCTCGAGCCGCGCGGCACCGGGTGGAGCGTGACCGACCTCGGCAGCACGAACGGCACGGCCGTGAACGGCCGGGTGCTCGAGGCCAACCGCGAGCAGCCCCTCGAGCCCGGCGCCGAGGTCCGATTCGGCGAGGTCACGATGCGCTTCGAGGAGGAGCCCTGATGCAGGTCGACTTCCTCGACTCACTCCGCAACGAGGCCGAGCGAGAGATCATGGCCTGCATCGGCTGCAACGACTGCCTGCTCGCGTGCCCGCTTCCCGAAGCGCGCCACGTGACGATCGCCGAGCTGAACCACGCGGTGCTCGACGAGCGGATCGTCTCGGCGAGCGTGATCGAGTTCGTGCAGGCGTGCACCCAGTGCCAGCAGTGCGTGCCGGTCTGTCCGGCCGACCTGCACCGGGCCGACATCGTGCTCTACAACAAGATGAAGGTCGAGGAGGTCGCGCCCGACCGCGAGATGCCCCTGCAGGTCGGGCCGAACATCTCCGGATCCGGCTGGACGCTCCACGCGCTCGCGAGCCACCTGACCACGCTGCCGCTGTTCGAGGGCGTGGAGGAGCCGGCGATCCGACGCGCGCTCCTTTCGACGACGCTGCGCCGCCTCGATCCGGGCGAGGTCCTGGTCCGCGAGGGCGAGTTCCACGAGCGCCTGTTCGTCATCGTCGACGGGAACGTCGAGCAGGTCGCGTCGTTGGGACTCGGCGAGGCGGCGCGGATCTTGCTGCTCGGCCCGGGGTCGTTCCACGGCGAGATGGCCGTGATGGGCAACCAAGAGGAGCCGTTCACGATCACCGCGGTGCACTCCGCCACCGTCCTGGAGTTCCCTAAGGCCACGGTGTTCCGCCTGATGCGCGAGGCGGCCACCTTCAAACGCACGATGGACGAGCTGTACCGTCGCAAGGCCGTCTGGACGCACGCGCGCACGGCGCCGCTCCTGGCCGGACTGCCGGACGACGCCGTCGGAGAGCTGCTCGACCGCGCACAGTTCCTGGTGCTGATGCCCGGCGAGGTCGTGTTCCGCGAGGGCGACCAGCCGGGAGACCTGCACCTGGTTCGGTCCGGTTTCCTCCGCGTCTCCCGCACGTTCGGCGCCGACGAGCGCGTCCTGCAGTACTTCCGCTCGGGTGACGCGTTCGGAGGCGTGGCGCTGCTGTTCAACCAGCTCCAGTCGGCCACGGTGAGCGCGAACACGCGCTCGGAGGTCGTGACGATCCCCGGCGCGGTCGTGGTCGCGCTCCTCGAGCGGAGCCCGGAGCTGCGGCGCACGCTGATCTCGGAGGCCACGCGCGCCGAAGAGGGCCTGTTGCAGATGGGCGGCTCGGCGCTCCGGCCACCGCCGAAGGACCGCGCCAGCTCGCAGATGATGTCGCTCGAGGGCCTCCTGGACCGCGGCGTGATGCAGGGTCACGAGGTCCTGCTGATCGACACGTCGATCTGCATCGACTGCGACAACTGCGTCGACGCGTGCGGGCGCCGTCACGGCTACTCGCGCCTGGAGCGAAGCGGGCTGCAGCTCGGCAACCTGCTGTTCCCCTCGGCGTGCCGGCACTGCGAGGACCCGGTCTGCCTGCTCTGCTCGGTGAACGGCATCGTCCGCGAGCCCGACGGCGAGATCCGCATCGTCCCGGACAACTGCATCGGCTGCGGCGCGTGCGCGGAGCGATGCCCGTACGACAACATCCAGATGCACGACATCGAGGACGAACGCGCGAAGGGGATCCTCTCCAAGATCATCCCGCGCAACCGCGACGCGAAGGCCGATCCCACTGAAGGTATGAAGCAGAAGCTCGCGGTGAAGTGCGACCTGTGCGCCGGCTACAACTACTACGCCTGCGTGCACGCCTGCCCGGTCGGCGCCGCGATGCGCGTCGATCCCGTCGAGGTGTTCGGGCGCAACGACGTCCTCATCGGGCTCGAGATGAAGAAGAGCGGGGCGTGAGCCGGGCGACCAAGCCGAAGGGCCCTCGTGCCAGGCCGGGCGTGCAGCCCGTGCGGCGGAAGAAGCTTCTGGAGCGCCCCTGGCCGTGGATGATCCTCGCCGGCCTGATCGGCGGCGCGATCGTCGCGCTCGCCCTGTCGATGCTGAAGAAGGCGCAGGACGACGGGGGAGACGCGGGCGCCGCGTTCCTGCTCCTCGCCGGAACCGGGCTCATCGCCGTCGTGCTGATGCTCCTCACCGCGTTCTACTCGGCGCGCAAACGCCGGCGCGTGCTGCAGGAGCACCTGCCCGGGACGATGATGACCTGGCTCAAGGCTCACGTCTGGCTCGGCCTCGTGGCGACCTTCGCGATCGTCGTCCACTGGTGGCTCTACCCGATCAACTCCCGGATCACGACCGGCAAGATCACGCTCGCGATCCTGGTCGTGCTCGTCGTGTCGGGCATCGCGTGGCGCATCGTCTACGTCACCGTGCCGCGCGGGATCCCCGGCAAGGTGGGCAACCTCTCGCTCAAGGACACCCGGTCGCGCCGCGAGCAGATCGAGGTCGAGCTCGAGAAGACGCTCGCGGGTGCCTCAGAAGAGCTGCGGCGTCTGGCCGACGAGCTGTTGCGGGGCAAGATCAAGGTCGCCGAGCTCGACGGGCGAGCCGCGACGCTCGCGGTCCAGGAGCAGGCCTCGTGGCAGGAGCTCCGGGCGTTGGCCGAACGGCTCGAGCGCTACAAAGGCCGCGAGCCCAAACAGGAGCGGTACCACCGCATGCTGCAGGGCTGGAAGCTCCTGCATCTGCCGCTCGCGGTCGCGCTCGGCGCGGCGATCGCGATCCACGTGGGGGACGTGCTCGGGATCGACAACAAGGTCTTCGCCGACGAGGCGCAGGCGTTCCCCGACTCGGGGCAGTGCGCCGACTGCCACAGCGACGTCGTCCGCGAGTGGAACCTCGCGGTGCACTCGGTCGCGCAGACGAGCCCGACCACCGTTGCGCAGACCGCCCTGGCGCTCCAGATCGACCCGAACATCGGGGCGCTCTGCACGAACTGCCACGCCCCCATCGGGATGCAGATCACGCCGAAGGACACGTTCCCGCTCCCCGGGGAGGGCGGCGCCCCGGTCGTGTCCGAGGGGATCACGTGCTGGACCTGTCACTCGGTGAGCGAGATCCCCGGCGAGCTCCGGGGCGGCGAGGACGACTTCCCGGTCGGCCGTGCAGGCGCGCGAGACTTCGGCACCGTGTTCGGACCGCCGCTCGGAGGCGATCCACCGCTCCCGGTACCCGACCACCAGACCGCGCAGGGGTTCATGACGAACGAGCTCAACACCTTCCAGCTGTGCGGCTCGTGTCACAACGTGAAGGCGGACCTGGAGGGCGACGGCTTCTCGCCGTTCGGCGACGACCAGGCGGACGAGAGCGGGAACGACGAGGACGGCGACGGCAAGCTCGACGAGAACGAGCTCGTCGAGGTAGACAAGGACGAGGACGGCATCGCCGACCCGATCGATGTCGATGGCAGCGGCCTCATCCCCGACCTCGTCCTCCAGACCACGTTCGACGAGTGGGAGGACTACCTCGCGAACGACCAGGCCGGCGTTCCCTGCGCGACGTGCCACATGCCCTCGAGCACCGGGCCGGCGGTCGACGACGCGCCGGGGAACCTGGAGCTGCCGGACCGCACGCTCCACTCGCACGCGTTCATCGGGGTCGACTACGACCTCGAGCCGGGCCACTACGCCGGTCTCGGCGTCGGCGGGGGCGACGCGACGCAGGAGGTGCTGGGCCTGCGGGAGGGCCTGATCAACTCCGCCGTCTCGATCAACGCGGAGGTCCGCCAGCGCGACGTGTCGGCGGATGTCCTTCCCGCCGAGGTGACCGTTCGGACCGGGTTCATCGGTCACGACTTCCCGACGGGGTTCGCGTTCGCTCGCCAGTGGTGGCTGGAGGTCTCGGCGACGACGGAGGACGGGGAGCCCGTCTGCCTCACGCCGATCGACCCGGCTACGAAGCTTCCGGACCCGCAGGGGATCGACTCGCCGTGCTCGTCGGGCACGATCGCGAAGCCGTCGGAGGACCTCAAGCCGTGTGACCCGATCGAGGTCGCCGATCGATTCGGCACCGAGCTGAACTCGACCGTGCAGATCTTCACGCCGAGCCCGCTCGAGGACTGCGACCCGTGGCTCGCGAACTTCCAGAAGATCCTGACCGACGGGGATCCCGACGACGACGGGACGTTCGTCGAGGTGCCGTATCAGTCGTTGCAACCGGACATCGTGAAGAACCAGATCCGCGTCGCCGACCAGCAGGCGATGGGCGCGCTGAAGCCCTACGACGACCGGTTCAACACAAAGGGCATCGACGACCGCGAGCGCACGTTCGTCTATCTGTTCGACGTGAGCGAGGTCGGCGGGCAGGAGGTCACGGTGAACGTCGTGATGCACCTCCGGCACCTGCCGCCGTACTTCCTCCGCGCGCTCGACGGCTTCTACCCGAACGGGCTCTCGTCGAAGATCCTGCTGAAGCAGATGGTGGTCTCGAACATCCCGGGCAACAGCAGCGACCCCGTCCGA
>Ga0214471_10003931_pt1 | contig 11514 bp, 11 predicted proteins | sample RVTome_5_FD_207665 | JGI IMG/M metagenome (GOLD analysis project Ga0214471, IMG submission 207665) | Soil microbial communities from uranium-contaminated site in the Upper Colorado River Basin, Wyoming, United States - RVT142D155 | ecosystem: Environmental > Terrestrial > Soil > Contaminated >... | reverse complement strand
CGGGCTCAGCAGATGGAGCCCGAACAACGCAAACAGAAGGGCGGCCGCCCAGATGAAATCACGCCGCGATACGATCATGGCGCATCCTCCATCGTGGCCGCCTTCCGGACCCAGCGGACCAGGTAGCTTGCCCCTGACAGGATGGTGGTCACCGCGACAAGCCAGACCAGGGCGATATAGGCGATATTGATTTCGACCTCCATCGCATAGGACCCGAGCGTAAATGCAGCCAGAAGAATCTGAGCCAACGTATTGATCTTACTTATAAGAATCGGCGTCATCGCGAGGTTGTGCGTGAGCGTGTGATAGAGCAACACCCCACCGATTATCATCACATCCCGGGACACCACCAGGATGACGATCCAGTTGGGCAGGTACCCCTCGCTCCCGAGCGTGATATAGACGCTCATCAGGAGCGCCTTATCGGCAAGGGGATCGAGGTAGCCACCTACGACCGACTGAGATCCGAAGCGCTTGGCGATGAACCCATCCACGGCGTCGGACAGGCCGGCGACTGCGAACAGCCAGAATGCCAGCCCCATACGGCCATCTACGATGGCCCATACGAGGATGGGCACGGATAGCAGCCGAGCCAGGCTGATGAGATTGGGGATGTTCATGGGATTGACGGTTTGTCCCGCCCTATCGACGATGCGCCATTAGGCTCGGGGCCCTCTGCCGGCCAGCCGCTATCGAGATGCATCGTCCATGATGTCGGTCCCCTTTCCAGGATCAGGTCCTTCTGCAGCAGAGCCAAACGCAACTGCTCCCGATCCCCAATGAAATTGAGGCGGACCGCCGCCCTCTGTCTCGAGAGGTAGAGAAGATCACTCCGTCGGATGAAAGGCACTTCGCGGAGTCTTTGCTTCACCGTCAACCACTGGGCAAGGGAAGAGATGGGAATCACGACTGAAATCTCGCCCGAGGTATCGAAGCGCAGGAGGTTGTCTCGTTTCCACTGTTCCTCGATTTCAGTCACAATGCGCGATGCGACATTCATTAGGAATTCCAAATCGTCGGCCTCTCCCTGCCTTCGAAAGCTTTCCACCCGTGTTTGCTCGGGCGAGGCGGTGCCAAGGCGACTGATGGTTACCTGGAGCCAGGGCTCTGGAGCGTCGATACCCGACGGTGCCTCCGGCGTCCGAGGCTCGGCCCGCATGATCAGGACGTCGGATGCCCCGTAACGGGCTGCAATGGCCTTCAGCCGCTCCCTGTTTCCATCGACAGCCTGTTCGGGACCGATCGAGGCGATATCCTGGAGGTCACCCAGGGGATGGACAAGAGGCACGAGTCCGTCCGCAACCCGCAGCATGAGCCAAGCCTCACGCCAGGGATTGGGCTCATCCCATAGCGCGAGCGCGCGGGCGACACCATAAACAGGAAGCACAAGGAGAGGCTTGCTGGGGGTCTCGGCAAAACCGACCTCGTGTTCCCTGAGAAGATTGCGTATGGGGTCCGGCTTGAAGCGTACCCTGAGGGTGGCCAGATAACGTGTGGTCGAGGTCTTCTCGTTGGCAACCTCGAAGTCTCTCACCAGATTGGTGACGCGTTCCGGCGCGACTTCGGGTAGCCGGTCCCCGTGGGCGGCCAAGGCAAGACGGGAAAACAGCCGGCGCAGGGCCACCGCCTGCCCCTGAACCAGGGCGCGGTCGCGGGCCTGGGCAGCGGTGTCGGCGGTCACATCAACATCGACGCCTTGGACGATAAACACGTCGGTCGCGCTCAACGCGGGTGGCACGCCCGGTGCGCCCAAACAGCCGACGAGTGCCACCGCCGCGAGCCAGGCGCCAAATCTCGTCCGCCGGCCCCCCGCGCGCGCGCCCGGCCGCGACTCCAAGGCATGCGATTGAGTCATTACAAACCGTCGCGGATACACTATCTTTGCCGCCGCAGTCCCGCGACGGCTGGGTTATCGTGCCGGGGCGCAATCTATCACGGATGAGACCACGTGGAACCCACTAAGCGGGCAACCTACAAGGAGGCCGGGGTCGATATCGAAGCCGGGAACGCCCTCGTCCGGCGAATCGCGCCACTGGCATGGGCAACCGCGCGGCCCGGAACGGCCGCGGCACTCGGCGGGTTTGGGGCACTGTTCGACCTCAAGGCGGCCGGGTACCGCGATCCGGTTCTCGTCGCCACCACCGACGGCGTGGGAACCAAGTTGCGCCTGGCCATAGAAACGGGTAGCCACGGCTCGGTCGGTATCGACCTAGTCGCGATGTGTGTGAATGATCTAGTGGTACAGGGCGCCGAGCCCCTGTTCTTTCTTGATTACTTCGCAACGGGCGTCCTCAACGTCGACCAGGCCACCGAGGTGATTGCCGGGATTGCATCGGCCTGCATCGAAGCCGGTTGCTCCCTGATCGGCGGCGAGACGGCGGAAATGCCGGGAATGTACGGCGTCGGGGACTACGACCTGGCCGGATTTGCCGTGGGAGCGGTGGAACGCGACCGGATCTTCGACCCCACATCGGTGACGAGCGGCGACGTCGTGCTCGGGTTAGCCTCAAGTGGAATCCATTCAAATGGATTTTCCCTAGTACGTCGTATCGTTGCTCAACACGGGCTCGCGTGGGCCGACACGGCGCCCTTCGCACCCGATAAAACCATGGGCGAAGCCCTCCTCACGCCCACGCGCATTTATGTGAATCCGGTGCTGACAACCTTGCGGGATAACGGAATAAGGGGACTTGCCCATATCACCGGGGGTGGATTGATCGAAAACGTTCCACGAATAATCCCGGACCGGATGCGTGTCGTCCTTGACGCTCGTACCTGGCCGCTCCCGCCGGTATTCGGCTGGCTCAAGGCGGCGGGTTCCGTGGATGCGGAAGAGCTTGCCCGCACCTTCAACTGCGGCATTGGCATGGTTGTAATCACTGCGCCCGACGCGGCAGATCGGGTGGCGGCTGCTTTGACCACGGCAGGCGAAACCGTATGGCGCATCGGCCTGGTGGAAGCCAATCCGGATGGCGGCCGTCGAACGCTGGTCGAAGGGGCAGACTCGGCATGGCGCGTCTGAAGACAGGCGTCCTTATTTCGGGATCGGGGACGAACCTCCAGGCGCTATTGGACCACGCCGCCGATCCGGACTTCCCGGCCGAGATCGTTGCCGTCATCTCCAACCGGCCCCGCGCCCCCGGCCTCAAACGTGCCGCGGCGGCCCGTGTCGCTGCACGAGTGATCGATCACACGGAATTTTCAGACCGTGAGGGCTTCGATGCCGCGTTGAATGCCGCCCTGATCGAGGCGGGATGCGAATTCCTCTGTCTCGCTGGCTTCATGCGGGTTCTCTCCAGGCGCTTCGTCGAGGCATGGCGCAATCGCCTGGTCAATATCCATCCCTCGCTCCTGCCGTCGTTTCGTGGACTCAATGCCCAGGCCCAGGCAATTGCAGCGGGCGTGCGAATTGCGGGATGTACGGTTCACTTCGTCCGTGCGGAAACGGATTCTGGTCCCATTATTGTCCAGGGTGCTGTTCCTGTCCTCGACGGTGACAACGCCCAGACACTCGCCGAGCGAATTCTCGCGGTCGAGCATCAGATCTATCCGATGGCCCTCCGGATGATCGCCGAAGGACGGGTCCGAGTCGAAGGCGACCGCGTCCGTATTCTGGGCTCGGACTCCAGTCCGGACCGGGCGCTGATCGCTCCCTGTGACGGAGGAAGGCCGTAGCATCCCATGTCAGCCGGCACGATCATCCCACCCCGCGCCGGCCGAGAGTCGGCAAGCCCTGGGAGACCGGAACAGATGGACCACAAGCACGACTACAAGAGCCATGAGGAGATGTGGCGCAACTTCGTTAGACTGCTGCTCTGGGCCGCCGGTGCCACGGCGGCCGTACTCGCGCTGATGGCGGTCGTCCTACTCTAGGAGCAAGCGGGGCGGTACCGCGAAGCTTCGCGAATCAGCCCACGATATCGATATCCGCGAAGAAGAATGCGACCTCACGCTCCGCCGTCTCTGGGCCGTCGGAGCCATGTACCGAATTGGCCTCGATGGATTGTCCGAAATCCTTTCGAATGGTTCCCTCGGCGGCACTCGCCGGATTCGTCACGCCCATGATCTCCCGATTCCGGGCAATGGCGTTCTCGCCCTCCAGGACCTGAACGACTACGGGGCCCGAGATCATGAACGCACACAGGTCGCTGAAGAACGATCGCTCCCGGTGGACCGCGTAAAACCGCTCCGCCTGTTCCCGACTCAGGCGTATCCGCTTCTGGGCCACAACCCGGAGGCCCGCCTTCTCCAAGCGCGCATTGATTTCGCCGGTAAGGTTGCGGCGTGTGGCATCGGGCTTGAGGATGGAAAGGGTGCGTTCGATGGCCATGCGTTGGCAGCTTCCTTGAGGATGTCGCGGCAGGCCTTATAGACGGATCGCGGGGCAAGGGCAAGTGACGGCTGCCTACCGCTTCCGCGAATGATTGCAGGATCAAATTTCCTGCCTTTCCCACCCTCCCGCCGCGGTTTGGCGCCAGTAGGTCAAGGCATGGCCAGACTGAGCATAAGCCTTCCAGTGTGCCCGCACGCTTGCGAGGGTGCCCTCGTCGCGCCCGTCGAAGAGCTCAAGGCAGCGCTCGAATGACTCCATGCGGTCGGTTTCCGTCGCGTCGGTGAGAATCAGCACCGATGCACCATTGGGGTTGTCGTCCCCGTCGGTGAGCCAGACGGGCTGGTCCGGCCCGTAGCCGTCGCGGCTGGAGCCATGGGGGAGGAACGAGCCCTGTTCGTATACCCAGAGTGCCGTGCTGAGCGCCTCCACGCGTTCCTCAGAGCCAGCCTTGACAACGGCCCGCTTCCCGCTAGCCAATACCTTCTCAAGAAGCCGCGGGAGTGCCCTCTCCAGGCTGGAGCGTTCAAGGTGATAGAAGGAGATCTCGGTCACGGAGATGCTAGCGATCCTCGAAATAGTCCATGACTAGGCGATCGAGAAGCCGCACCCCGAACCCCGTCCCTCCCTGTGGAACCGTCGGCGCATCCTTGGATGACCATGCCATTCCAGCAATGTCAAGATGGGCCCAGGGAACATCGCGGACGAAGCGCTGCAAGAACTGGGCGGCCGTGATCGACCCAGCGCCGCCACCCGAAGAGATATTCTGGACGTCGGCCACCTTGGAGTCCATTTGCTTGTCGTAAGCGGTGTCCAATGGCAATCGCCACAGCCTCTCCCCCACGGCCTTTCCTGCAGCCATCAATCGCTCGGCCAGTTCGTCGTTGTTCGCAAACAGGCCCGCATGCACATGGCCTAGGCTGACGATGATGGCACCTGTCAGAGTCGCAAGATCAATCATGCAGCGCGGCTTGAACCGCTTCTGGCAATACCAAAGTGCGTCGGCGAGGACGAGCCGTCCCTCCGCGTCGGTGTTGAGGACCTCGATGGTCTGTCCGGAGTAGGACTTGACGATGTCGCCAGGCCGCTGAGCCGTGCCCGACGGCATGTTTTCCACCAACCCGACGATCCCCACCGCGTTGACCTTGGCCTTGCGCGCGGCAAGGGCTAACATCACGCCAATTACCGCCCCGGCCCCCGCCATGTCCCATTTCATGTCTTCCATTCCCTTGGAGGGCTTGATGGAGATGCCTCCCGAATCGAATGTGACGCCCTTGCCGACGAGAGCCACCGGCGGGGCCCCTTGTCCCGTCCTCGATCCGCCATTCCAGCGCATGATGACGAGCCGCGGCGGATGGGTGCTGCCTTGAGCAACGCCCAGGAGGGCGCCAAAGCCGAGAGCCCTCATTCGCTTCTCGTCAAGGATCTGGACCCGTACCCCCAAACGGGAGAGCTTGCGAGCTTGCGCGGCTAGGGTTTCGGGGTAAATCACATTGCCCGGCTCGGATACGAGATCGCGCGTAAAGGATACGCCGCGAGCCACCGCCTCAAGCCTCCCGAAGATGCGACGCGCGGAGGCGATGTCCGGGGTAAGAACGGTAATCCGTGCAAGCCTGGGTTTCTCTTCCGCCTTCTCCTTCGTCCGGTACTTGTCGAAACGGTAGCTTCGGAGTTGCGCCCCGAATGCCGCATGGGCGGCAAATTCCCCGGCGCCAAGGTTGCAGCCCTTTGGCGGCTCCGCAGCCATCGCACAGGTTTCATCGCCGGCACGGGCCACCTCGGCCTCCGCCACGCCGCCCGCCTCCTCGATGGTGAGGTCGGTGATGTCCCCTGCCTTGCCGAGCCCGACCACCAAGATTCGGCTGACTCGCAGGCGTTCCGGCGCGAGGACCACGAAGCACCGGCCCTTCTCTCCCTTGAATCGGCTCGCCTTCAGCGCCCGGGATATGGCACCGCCGGACTTCCTGTCGAGGACCTCGCCCGTCGTGGTCAGACGGGCCGATTGCCCCGCCTGGACCCCAAACACCACCATTGCCCCGATCCTTGGAAGTCCGGGTTTGCTGAACGTCACCTTCATGCGCGGCCCTCCTCCATGGCCCTATGGGAATCCGATCACGGGCTTCCAATCCCGCCCGGAGTGTAGCCGTGGCCTCCCCCGAATCCAATGCCAACGGGCAGGTGTGGGCCTCGACCCAGTCCGCTGTCGGCGCCTGATCCGCCTTAAGGATGGCGGCGTCATGCCCACCGGATATAATGGGGCCAATGAACCGGATCTACCGCTACATGATGCGGCAATTGGCATGGCCGCTTGTGACCGCCGTCTTGGTCATTGCCGGCATTGTATGGATGTCGCAATCACTCCGGTTCGTGGACCTGGTTCTCAATCGGGGACTCCCGGCATCCACGCTTTTCCAATTAGCCTTCCTTGTCTTGCCGATGTATACGTCGGTGCTCCTCCCCATCGTCCTATTCGGTACGGTGGCGTTTACCTACAGCCGAATGATCCTTGACAGTGAACTCGTGGTTTGGCGGACCTGTGGACTTAGCCATTTTGCGCTGGCCGGGCCTGCTCTCATCCTGTCCGGGCTGGTGCTACTCATCAGCTATGCCTTGAATCTTTACTATATGCCGCTCGCCTATCGAAACTTCAAAGATCTGCAGCATGCGATTCGTTACAATTATTCTCAGGTGCTACTGCGCGAGGGTGCATTCAACGAGATCGGCAAGGGGATGACGGTTTACGTGCGCGAGCGTGCCCCCAACGGGGAACTCCTGGGCATCCTTATCCATGATCGGCGCGAAAGCGGGCCACCGGTCACCATGATGGCGGAACGCGGGGCGCTCGTCCAGACGAACGAGGGCCCCCGCGTCGTGATGGTCAACGGCAACCGCCAGATCGTGAAAGGACCGCGGGAGGAGCTTTCGATCCTCTATTTCGATCGCTACACGCTTGACCTCGATACCACCGAGGATATCCCTGGTCCGCGTTGGCGGGAGCCACGAGAACGATTCATCCATGAACTCTTCAGGGCCCCGACAACTGGTCCGCACGCGGCGACGAATGCGCGGTCTCGACTGAAATTGCTTGCGGAAGGGCACCAAAGGCTGGTCGCCCCCTGGCTCGCGCCATCGTTCGTCCTCATCGTCATGGTCGCCCTGCTGACGGGTGATTTCAATCGCCGCGGACAGACCCGACGCCTTGTGGGGGCGAGTACCGCTATGGTGCTCGTCCAGGCCGGGAACGTGAGCCTCCATAGCCTCGCAGGCACGGATGAAACCGTTGTCCCATTCATGTACCTCCTTCCAGCCTCGGTAATCATCGCCTGTGTATGGCTGCTGATGCGTCAAAGGCGCCGATCGCCCTTTGCCATCAAGCGGACGACACCGGGGGCCAGCGCAACATGATACATGTCGCGGGCATGTCAAGAACGCTTTCGCTCTACATCGCACGCCGGTTTCTCGGTGGATTTGGCCTTGTGCTTCTTGCCCTCGGGGCCATCATCTTCCTTATCGATATCCTCGAGTTCCTGCGCCGCGGGAGCGGCAAGCCTGAAATTACTTTTCCGCTGATCATCGAACTCGCGATTCTCAAACTTCCCCATACGATGGAACGAATTGTCCCATTCGCTGCGTTGTTCGGCGGGATGTTTGCCTTTTGGAAGCTTACACGGTCCAGCGAATTGATCGTGGCACGCGCGTCCGGGGTTTCCGTATGGCAGTTTCTCCTTCCTGCAATCGCCGTCTCCGTTCTGGTAGGCATGTTTGCAATTGCAGCATTCAATCCGTTCAGCGCCACTCTGCTCTTGCGTTACGAGCGCCTCGAGTCCGAGTACTTCAAGGGCCAGGATGAGCTATTGTCGATATCCGAGAGCGGCTTATGGCTTCGCCAAGGCGGGACGCAACAGGAATCCGTTATCCATGCCCTTCGAATGGCCCCGGCCGACATGGTATTGAAGGAAGTGACCGTCTTTTTGTACGATTCCGAGCACCGTTTCGCGGGGCGGCTCGATGCCGATGAGGCAACCCTTGAAGACGGGACCTGGCGCATCACGAACGTCCTTGTCACCGGCCCCGACCGGCCGTCCCGCAAGGAGGCGGACTACCGTCTTCCGACCGACTGGACCCCCGAGAAGATCCAGGACAGCTTCGCGCCGCCGGAGACCCTGTCCTTTTGGAGACTTCCGAGCTTTATCGGCTTGCTCGAGCAGGCAGGGTTCGCCGCGACCCGGCACCGCGTCCACTGGTACTCCCTTTTCGCGACGCCGATCATGCTTGCGGCCATGGTTCTGATTGCTGCCAGCTTTTCCTTGCGAATGGCACGGCGTGGAGGGGCAGCGCTCCTGCTCACGGCCGGCGTACTTTTCAGTTTCTTTGTCTTCTTTCTCTCCGATGTTGTCGTTGCCTTGGGACTGTCCGCGACGATCCCGCCGGCACTAGCCGCTTGGACACCGGCGACCACGACCACGCTTATCGGACTGACCATCCTTTTGCACATCGAGGATGGTTGACGAATGGGGGGGGTGCGAGGGGCCTTCGTACTAGCACGGACCCGAGGCCGACGACACGGCCTCGCCGGCAATGTTCAGCACGCCATTGGTATGATGCTGAGCCTATGCCTTTTCTTCCTCGCGCCGCTGTTGACCTACGCCCAGGATGCAGTCCCGCCAACGGCAAACGGTTCCGACGGTCCAGCCGCTGTCGAGCCATATGTCCTATTACGTGCGGATGAGGTCACGTACGACGAGAACGAAGGCATCGCCACCGCCCGCGGCAGTGTCGAGATCGCACACGGCGAGCGGGTACTGCGGGCGGACGAAGTGATCTACAGCGAGAGCCAAGACCTCGTTACCGCCAATGGAAACGTCGCGATCTTGGAGCCGAATGGCGACGTGATGTTTGCCGATCACGCGGAATTCACGCAGGGGTTGAAGGATGGCGTCGTCCATGGATTCCGCATGTTGTTCACGGACAACTCTCGCCTGGCCGCGGCGGGAGGTCAGAGAACCGGCGGTGTGGTAACCACCCTCAACAAGGCCGTCTTCTCGCCATGCGATCTTTGCAAGGACGACCCCGAGCGGGCGCCGCTTTGGCGTGTCCGGGCGGTGCGTGTCATCCACGATGGTGCGCGGAAGGACATCATATACAAGGATGCGGTTCTGGAGATTTTTGGGATCCCGGTGGCCTACACGCCTTACTTTTCCCATCCGGATCCGAAGGTGAAGCGCCGGAGCGGTCTATTGGCGCCGAGCTATGCGAGCGACTCGGTGTTCGGCCTCGTCGTAAAGCTCCCATTCTTTCTGGAACTCGCCCCTAATGAGGACGTCACCGTTACCCCGATCATCAACACCGACGAGGCATGGGTGCTGGCGGCGGAGTATCGGCGCCATTTCACCAACGGATACCTCGATGTGGAAGGCAGTATCACAAATCCGGATCGCCGCGAGGGCGACGTCAAGATCGGCGGATCCGAGACGCGGGGTCATCTCACCGCACGTGGACGATTCGACATCGACCGCATCTGGCGGACAAAGTTTCAGCTGGAACACGCCAGTGACGATACCTATCTCAGGCTTTACGATTTTCCGGTACCGTCGAATCAGACCCTAACGACGAGTTTCAATACGGAAGGATTCAAGGGGCCGAGTTACGCCCAACTTTCAGGCTACAGATTTCAAGGACTGCGCGAGACTGACGACCCTGGGGAGAGTCCTCTCGTGCTTCCATTCGCCGAATTGAACTATGTCTCGAGGCCGACCGCGAGCGGCTCGTTCATCACAGCAGACACGAGCTTCCGCTCGATATATCGAGATCAGGGAGCCGACAGCCGGCGTATGTCACTCAAGACGGGTTGGCACCTGCCATTCACCGGCTGGACCGGTGAGCTCTATTCCGTTTCTGCGACCCTCCAGTCGGATCTCTACTCGGTCGATGACGTTCTGACGGGCGGCGGCGAGACCAAGGACGGCATTGTTGGACGCGTCTTTCCTCAACTCATGTTCCAGTGGCGGTATCCCTTCATCCGGCCGGAGAAGACGGCAACCCACCTCCTTGAGCCCATCGCGGCGGTCGTGATCGCACCCAATGGTGGTAATCCGGACAAGATCCCCAATGAGGACAGTCAGGATATCGAATTCGACGACACCAATCTGTTTTCGCCCACCCGGTTCACTGGCATTGACCGGGTGGAGAGCGGTCAACGCTTCATCTATGGTGTCAATTGGGGGCTCTATGGAAACGATGGCGGTGCGATCGAGGCCTTCCTCGGCCAAAGCTATCGACTTCAATCGAAGTCGATCTTCCCGCCGGAATCCGGACTTCGCGATCAGGCATCCGATGTGGTAGGGCGGCTGAGAATCGCGCCGAGCGAGTATCTCGATTTCCTTTACCGTTTCCGCATTGATCCGGATGGTCCCAAGGCGAATCGGACCGACATTCAATTGACCGGGGGGCCGCCCGGCTTCCGGATAAATGCCAATTACTTCTTCATAAGCGAGGATGCCGGTACCGGAGAATTTGGGGACCGCGAGGAATTGCGACTCGGGCTCAACTACCGGATCAGCCGTCGGTGGAGGGGAAGCGCGTTCATTACGGAGGACCTTACCAAGGACGGTGGTACCATCGCGGAGGGAATCGGTTTTCAGTATCAGGACGAATGCCTCATCTTCAAGGCGTCTTTCACGCGGAACTTCACCGAAGACCGCGATCTTCAGCCATCCGACACTTTGTTCTTCCAGGTCATCTTCAAGCATCTGGGCGAATTCGGCACCGGCAGTTGAACTGAAGGCGCTCACGCCTGTATCCTTCGCGAGCGGCCCCGTCTGGAGGACAGGCGAGGCAAATGGAGTCCCCGGGTGATGTCATTGTTTCACCGTACCCTGGATGCCAAATTCGATTACGGCGCACGCGCTGGACGCCCGAACATCTCTTGGCATGTCGCGGTGGTTCTTCTGTTGTCCACCGTCTACCTCTCGGAACCTGTGGGACTCACCGCTCGGGCATTCGCGCAGCAAGTCGTGGGCATCGTCGCGGTAGTCAATGACGAGGCGATCTCCGCCTATGATCTCGAGCAGCGCCTCAATCTCATCATTCGTTCCTCCAATCTCGCGGATTCCCAAGAGGCCCGGCAACGCCTTGCGCCACGAGTTCTCAATTCGCTGGTCGAGGAGGCACTTCAGCTGCAGGAG
>Ga0214471_10003930_pt1 | contig 11515 bp, 7 predicted proteins | sample RVTome_5_FD_207665 | JGI IMG/M metagenome (GOLD analysis project Ga0214471, IMG submission 207665) | Soil microbial communities from uranium-contaminated site in the Upper Colorado River Basin, Wyoming, United States - RVT142D155 | ecosystem: Environmental > Terrestrial > Soil > Contaminated >... | reverse complement strand
ACATGGGCGCCTGGCGCTGCAGAGCACCTTGTTTTTTCCTTTCGAGACCCCTGATGGCAGTATCCACTACGGCTTGGTGATGTATGAAACCAGTACTCTGGCGCAATCCAGCGAGCAGCTGGAGCTGGCACTGAATGCCTTAGGTAGTAAGCAGGTGGAGCAGGATCAGTTGCTTCGCAAATTGGAGGCTGCCAATAGTCAGCTGTTGCAATCGGAGAAAATGGCAGCAATAGGTCAATTGGCGGCAGGTGTAGCACACGAAATCAATAACCCCATCGGCTATGTGTTCTCGAACCTTAAGACCCTCGGCGGTTATGTGCATGACCTACTGAAGATCATCGATGCGGTAGACGGTGCTACGAGCCTTGATGACGTGCGTCAACTCAAGCACAGCCTTGAATACGACTACATTCGAGGCGATGTGGAGGCACTAATCAGCGAGTCGGAGGATGGTCTCGGCCGAGTCAAACAGATCATTAGCGCGCTCAAGGACTTCTCCCATATAGAGGAGGACGAATTCCGTCTGGCCGATCTGCACCGGGGTTTAGATAGCACACTCAACGTGGTCGGCAACGAGTTGAAGTACAAGGCCGAAGTGGTCAAGGAATATGGCGAGTTACCCGAGGTGGATTGCATCCCCTCGCAGATCAATCAGGTAGCTATGAATCTGCTAGTCAATGCTGCACATGCCATCGAGAAATTTGGACGTATCACCCTGCGCACTGCATGCGCCGGCGACTGGATCTGGATCGAGGTCGAGGACACGGGTAAAGGCATCGAGTCGAAGCTACTCAATCGTATTTTTGAGCCTTTCTTCACGACCAAACCGGTCGGCAAGGGAACCGGGCTTGGTCTGGCTCTTTCCTACAGCATCGTGCAGAAGCATCACGGGCGTATAGAAGTTCACAGTGAGGTGGGTAAGGGCTCGCGCTTCCGTGTCTGGCTACCGGTTCATCAGCCGAGTGCTGTGGGTCAGGCGGATGGGCAAGCGATATGAGCATGCGGGAACCTGAAGTCGTGGCTACTCTGCTTCTAGTCGACGATGAGGAGAACATTCTCAATAGCTTACGCAGGATCCTGCGCAGCGAGCCCTACCGATTGTTCACCGCCAGTGGCGGTGAGGCGGCGCTTGCGCTGCTGGGCCAGCAGCCGATCGACCTGGTGATTTCAGACGCTCGCATGCCCGGGATGGACGGCGCCACCTTGCTGGCCCAAGTACAACAGCGTTGGCCGGAATGTTTGCGTATCCTGCTGACCGGATATGCCGACATCACCACCACCGTCAAGGCGATCAACGAAGGGCGGATTTATCGTTATATCAGCAAGCCGTGGGATGACCATGAGCTGCGCTCGATTATTCGCCAGGCGTTGGCCTTCCAGCATTCCGAGCGTGAGCGTTTGCGCTTGGAGTGCTTGGCCCGCGAGCAAAACGAACGTCTGCAAGAGCTGAACGCGACCCTTGAACAGCGTGTGCATGACCGCACCGCCGAGCTTGAGCAGACCGCGGACATGCTCGACCTTGCCTATGCCGAGTTGCGGCGCAGTTATGTCACCGCGACCGAGGTGTTTGCCAATCTGGTCAATCAGCGGCTGACTAGAGAGCGCCAGACCAACACGCAAGTGATCGCTTTGATCAAGGCTTATGCCGAGCACTATCAGCTGGACGACCGTACCAGTAACGACTTGGCTATGGCCGCTGCGCTGTACAACATCGGCAAGTTGGCTTGGGATGATGAACTGCTCGGCCAGCCGTCCGACCTGCTATACAAAGAACGTCGAGCGCGCTACCGCCAATATCCGGCGCTCGGCGAAAGCCTGTTGATGACTCTGGAGCCGGTTCAGGATGCGGGTCGACTGATCCGACATCACCAGGAGCGCTGGGATGGCCAAGGCTTTCCCGATCGCTTGGCCGGCGAGGCCATTCCCCTGGGAGCACGCCTGCTCAAGCTTGCCGTGGACTTCATCGAATTGCAGTGCGGCATGATCCTCGACCGCAAGCTGAGCCGCGACGAGGCGCTGCTGCTGATAAAGAAATACAGCGGTCGGCTCTACGATCCTGAAATCTGCAGTCGTTTCATCGAGCTTTGCACCAGCCTGACTCCGGATCTGGCCCTGACCGACGTCAGCATCCTTGCGCTGGATACCCGGCGCCTGGAACCCGGTATGGTCTTGGCGCGCGATCTTCATGCAGAGAACGGCATGTTGCTGCTGAACGAGGGCAAGTCACTGACCTCGGCGCTAATCAATAAGCTTATGGCGTTCGAGGCTTCCGAGGGCGGGCGTTACACCTTATTCGTGCGTAAGCCCGAGAACCAGGCGCCTGCTCAAGAGGGAGCTCAGAGTGATCAAAATTCTGTTAGTGGATGATGAGCCGCATGTCCTTAGTGCACTGAAGCGGGTGTTATACCCGCATCGCTGGGAGGTACACGTCTTCAGCGATGCTCAGGTAGCTTTGGATGCACTCACTGAGCATGAATATGCAGTGATCATCTCCGACTATAAAATGCCGAATCTGGATGGCATTACTTTCCTTCAGTTTGCCAAGCAGCGTCAGCCGTATGCCTTGCGCATGGTGCTCAGTGCCCATGGTGACCGGCAATCAATGCTGCAGGCTATCAACCGTGCGGAAATCTACCGCTTTCTCTCAAAGCCCTGGGAAGATTACGAGATCGATACTGCTGTGTGCGCGTGCGTCGATCTGTATTTATTGCGCCGGGAGAATCATCGTCTGCTCTCCCAGATACGTAAGCAGCAGACGGCTCTAGAGCGGCAAAAGGATGAACTGATCCGTCTGGAAGCCGAATACCCGGGCATCACTCGGGTCGAGCGCGATACCGATGGTGCGGTCCTGATCGAACTCGACGAGCGTACCGACCATGGCTGATTATCTCGCGCACGAACGCAAGCTCACGCTCAAGGTGGTCTATTACGGGCCGGCCCTGAGCGGCAAGACCACCAACCTGATGCAGTTGCACACGCTGTTGCGCCCGCAGCGCAAGGGTGAACTGATGGTGCTCGAGACCCGCGACGACCGCACCCTGTTCTTCGACGTGCTGCCGATCGGCCTGCGCAGCGAGAATGGCCTGGATCTGCGCCTGAAGCTCTACACCGTGCCGGGTCAGGTACAGCACGACAGCACGCGCAAGGCGGTGTTGTCGCGCGCCGACGGGGTGATCTTCGTCGCCGATTCGCAGGCGGCGCAACAGGACAACAATGCCAATGCCTTCGACAACCTCGCCGACAACCTGCAGAAGCTCGGCATGGATATCGAACAACTGCCGCTGGTGGTGCAGTTCAACAAGCGCGACGTGCCCGGGGCGGTCGACGAGGACGGGCTGCAGGCACGCTGGCGGGACACGCCCTGGGCGCCGTTGTGCATGGCTTCGGCGATCAGTGGTCAGGGGGTGGTGGAAAGCTTTCGCCTGCTGCTCGAGCGGCTTTACCCCGCACTCGACCGGGAATACCAGCTGGCCGATGGCGAAGGCATAGACGCGGCGACCTTCGTTCGCCAGCTGAGCATGGCAGAGGAGGGCGACTGATGCTGGGCTTCGAGGATGACCCGCAACTGATCGATCTGCTCCCGGTCGAGCGCCAGCAACGCCTGCTGCAGCTGCTGCAAGCCTTGGTTACTCAGCCGCTGAGCCTGCACGAGCACTATCGCGACGATGCCGAGCCGGTCGAATTCAACCTGGAAACCCTGGCCTGGCTGCATTGCCCGCAGCAGCCACAGGTGCAGCAGGCTGCGGCCCGGCTATTGGAGTTCGTGCTGTTTTATGTCGGCAAGTATCGCTTGGCCGCCAACCTACACCACGACACCACTGAGGCCAGCTTCGCCGAGCTACAACGCCAGCATGCCGCGCTGCAGGCCTCCGAGGCGCGCTACCGAGAGCTTTCCGCGCAGTTGCAGGCAAGGGTCGACGAGCAGGTCCAAGTCATCGAGCAAGCTCAGCAGCAGCTTTACGAAACAGCCCGCCTGCGCTCGATCGGCCAGCTCGCCGCCGGGGTCGCCCATGAGATCAACAACCCGATAGGCTTCATTGCCAGCAATTTGCGGGTAGCCGACGACTATCTCGATGAGCTGAGCGCAAAACTGCCCGCTGACCCCGCCTGTGCCCTGCTGCTGAAGGATTTCAAGGATCTTCTGGGCGAATCGCTCAGCGGCACCCAGCGCATCGCGGCCATCGTCACCGACCTGAAGACCTTCTCCAACATCGATCAGGCAGACTTCGTGCCCTGTGACTTGAATGCCCTGATCGGCACCACCTGTCACCTGCTGCAGGCCGAGAGCAGCCAGGCGTTGCATATCGAGCTGAGACTGTCCGAGATGCCGCACTTGGCCGGCTATCCGGCGAAGATCTCGCAGGTCTTCTACAACGTGCTGGACAATGCGGTGAAGGCCCTCGCCGGGGCGGGCACCATACGCGTCACCAGCCGCCTGGGCGGGGATGGTGCGCTGGAGGTGATCGTCGAGGACAACGGCTGCGGCATACCCGCAGCAGATCTGTCACGCCTCTTCGAGCCGTTCTTCACCACCCGCCCGGTCGGCTCGGGAACTGGTCTGGGCTTGAGCGTGGCACGTGACACAATGACCGCTCACCAGGGCGAGATCCTGGTGCACAGCCGCCTCGGTACGGGCACCCGAGTTACCCTGCGCTTTCTCTGCCATTAAGGAATTCTCGTGGCCAAACGTTATGCATCGCTGTTTGTCGGAGAGGGGCCCAATGCCGAGGAGATCGATGCAGCGCCTAGCGCACCCTATCGTCTGCTCCTGGTGGATGATGAGCCGGGCATCCTCGCCGCGCTGCGCCGGGTGTTTCAGCGCGAGAACTATGAGCTGCACTTCGCCCGCAATGGCGTCGAAGCCCTGAAGATTCTGGCGAGCCAGTCGATCCAGCTGATCATCAGCGACTTCATGATGCCGCAGATGAATGGCAGCGAACTGCTCAGCCAGGTGCGTGAGCGCTGGCCAGCGACCATTCGCATCATGCTCACCGGGCATGCCAATACCGACGCGGTGATGGGGTCGGTCAAGGGCGGTGCGGTCTACCGCTTCATCCTCAAACCATGGAACGACGATGACCTGCGCCTGACCATCGCTCTGGCGCTCGAGCAATATGCCCTGCTGCAACGCAACCGCGCCCTCGAGCAGGAAAACCACCAGCAGAACCGCGACCTGGCGACCCTGGCCAAGCTGGGCGTTACCAACCGCAGCCAGCTGGCCATCATGCTGCACAAGAAAGGCTTGCTCAACGCCCAGCAGATCCAGCTGCTGCACAAGGAGATGCAGACTCACAAGACCCCCGTGATGCGCCAGCTGATGCAGCACGACTGGATCGATAGTGACAAGATTTACCAGCTGATGCGCAAGGACCTGATGTTCGAAGAGGTCGACCTGCGCGAGTTCCAGGTCGATCTGCCGCTGCTGGCCCTAGTGCCGCAAGCGGTCTGCACGCGGCAGCTGGTGTTGCCGCTGCGGGTGACCGACAAGCGCCTGCGCCTGGCGATGGCCGACCCGATGGACATGGGGCTGATCGAGGAGCTCGGCTTCATGACCGGCTACAGCATCCACCCCTTGCTGTGTGAACTCGAGCAGCTGCAAAACAAACATCGGGAGATATTCGGCGAACCCGGCAATCAGCTCGAAGACCTGGCAACGGTGGTCGGCAACAGCGACCCCTACGAAGGCATCGAGATCGTCCTCGATGACGACGCCAACACCGAAAGCCTCGAACAACTGCTGGGCAGCTCGGAGGATCCGCCGGCGATCCGCCTAGTCAATGCGATCATCCTCGAAGCGCTGCGCCTGGGGGCCAGCGATATCCATATTCATCCGCGAACCAAGCAGGTGGTGGTGCGCTACCGCATCGACGGAGTGCTGCAGGACAAGATCCAGATCCCCAGCACCCTGTTGATGTCGCTGGTGTCGCGGATCAAGGTGATGGCCGAGCTGGACATCACCGAACGGCGGCGTCCGCAGGACGGCCGGATTACGGTGAAGACGCCGATGCGCATTGTCGATCTGCGCATCTCCACGCTGCCGACCATCAACGGCGAAAAAATCGTCATGCGCGTGCTGGAACGCCAGTCGGCGGCGCAGTCGCTGGAAGACCTCGGCCTCTCGGCGCACAACCTGAAACGCCTGCTGCACGTGGTGAGCAAGCCACAGGGCATCATCCTCGCCACCGGGCCGACCGGCAGCGGCAAGACCACCACCCTGTTCGCCCTGTTGCAGCACGAGGCTTCGCCGGAGAAGAACTACGTCACCATCGAAGACCCGGTGGAGTTCCACGTCGACCTGGCCGGCCAGGTGCCGGTGCGCGAACGGATCGGCCTGAGTTTTGCCAGCATCCTGCGCGCGATCCTGCGCCAGGACCCCGATGTCATCCTGCTCGGCGAGATCCGCGACCAGGAAACCGCCGACGTGGCCTTCCACGCCGCGCTCACCGGCCATCTGGTGTTCTCCACCCTGCACACCAACTCGGCGGCGGCGACCATCGCCCGGCTTTTCGACCTCGGGCTCGGCACTCGAGGCGATCATCGCCCAGCGGTTGGTACGCCGCATCTGCAGCCACTGCCGCGTCCCTGTGACACCCTCCAGGGAGGTGCTGAGGAGCCTGGCGGCGTGCCTGCTCGAGCCGGACCTGCAGTTTTTCCAGGGGCGCGGCTGCGAGCATTGCAATCAGGGCTACAAGGGCCGGGTAGGTATTCACGAGGTGCTGACCATGAGCGACAAGCTGCGTGACGCCATCTCCCAGGGCGCCGGCGCAACCCAGTTGCAGGCCATCGCCCGCGAGCAGGGCATGACCACGCTGTTCGATGACGCCCGGGAGAAGATCCATCGCGGCCTGACCACCATCGAGGAGGTGCTGCGCCTGCTCGGTCCACAGGATGTGGAAGAATCGTAATGAAGACTCGCCATTTGGTCTTCCAGGCCTATCTTCACGTCCTCAGCTTTGCTTTGCTGGCAATGGGCATTCTCAGTTTGATGAGCTATTGGCGTGTCGAGCAACCGACCGCTCATACGCTGGTGCTGCTGCCAGACGGTGCCCTGCTCGCGTTGCTCTTGGGGCTGGCCTTACTGGCTGCGGCCAGGCAGACGTTCAGCGTATTGGCCGTCGCCGCGGTGCTGCTGCTCTGCTTCGCGCTCTATACCCTGTCGCATAACTACCTAGCCGGTGGTGCAGACGTTGGCGTCTCCTGGGTCAGCGGCTTCTTGCGCGCACGCAGTGCTCTGGCGCTGACCGTGCTCTTGCTGCTCGTTGCGCTCCTGTTGAGTATCGGGTCGCGCAAGGCAAGGCGTTGCGGTCAGGTGATCGGAGTGGCAGTCATGCTCCTGGGGGCGGTTGGCCTGCTGGGCGTTGCCTGGCCAACGCTTGAGGCTCGCCATCTTGGCTTCAAGTACTCGGCGACCCATATCGCCAACCTGTTTTGCGTGCTGTTGGGTATGGCTGTGATCCTGCTCGGCTTACTGCCTCGAGAGCGTAAGGGCTTGCTGGACGGCCAGGCACTGGCAGCCGGCGGTATTGCTACGCTGCTGACGTGCATGGGTTGGTATCTTCTTAGCCAACAGGGCATTGAATCGATCAACCGCGAAAGCGAGCTGCTGCTGACCAAGATGGAGGGAGCCACAGCATCCCACTTGGAGCAGCGCCTCGAACTCATGCAGCGCATGGCTGAGCGCTGGCAAGCAGTGGGCCGTCTGCCATCCTCGGCCTTGTGGCAGCAGGAGGCCCGCAGCTATCTGCGCGACTTTCCGCAGTTCGGCGCCGTGGCGGTACTCAACAACGACTTACGGCCGTACTGGCTCGAGCCCCGAACTCTGGGGCAGGATGACTGGCTCAAGCAATTTCTCCGCGACCCAAGTCAAGCAGCCTGGTTGAAGCATGTGCAGATAGACAAACTCCCGCATATGAGTAGTGTCCGCCGCTACGCCGCGGGCCAGGGAAACCACGCACTGATTGCGCTGCCGCTACAACTGCCAGGTCAGGAGCGCTGGCTGTTGGTTGCAAGCGAAAATATCCAGGAGGCGCTGGATGAGTTGCTGGGGCGCGAGCTGTACGGTTTCTCCATGCGTGTGTACCAGGACGATAGCCTGATCTACGACTCGACCGGTCATGAGCCGGGCAGCGAAATTATCCCCATTGGCGAGCGGCAAGTCATCTTGCACCACGACATGAGCTGGCGCCTAGTGTCCTATATTGGCAATCCCCATGCACGCTCTACAGCGGCCTATCTGCCAGCGCTGGCCATGTTGTTCGGCCTCACCTTGAGTTTCTTCCTGATGATCAGCCAGCGCCTGGCCTGGTTGGCCATCGAGCGGTCCAGGCATTTGGCCGCAGCCAACGGCCAACTGGAAGAAAGCCTACAGCGCCAGCTGCGCATGCAGGCCTTGAATCAGCGCATCATGCAGTTCTCCCTCGACGTGCTCTGCTCGGTCGACGTGCAAGGGCGCTTCAGTGAACTCAGTCCGTCCTGCGACGCCGTGCTCGGCTACAAACCCGAGGAGTTGATCGGCCGCCCCTTCATCGATTTCGTGCTGGCAGACGATCGCCTGCGTACCCAGGAAGAGGTGGTCGCAGTCATGGCCGGGCGAACGACCCGCACTTTCCGCAATCGCTACCGCCACCGCAATGGGCGAACCGTCCACATCCTCTGGTCTGTTGACTGGTCGGAAGAGGAGCAGAGGCTGTTCGCGGTGGCACACGATATCAGCCCATTGGTGCAAAACGAGGCGTTCGCCGAGGAACAGCAGGATATTCTCGGCATGATCTCCACCGATCGCCACTTGAGCGAGATTCTCACGGCAATTTGCCTGATGGTAGAGGCGCAAGAGCCCAGGGCGCTGTGCTCGGTACTGCTCACAGACGCTGCGGGCCAGCACCTGCTGACCGGCGCGGCACCAAGCTTGCCCAAGGCCTACAGCCAGGCCATCCACGGCATGCCGATCGGCCCCAAGGCGGGCTCCAGTGGCACGGCGGCGTTCCGCCGGCAACTGGTGGTGGTTGAGGACATCCACCAGAGTCCGCTCTGGGAGGATTGCCGTAGCCTCGCCCTGGAACATGGCCTGCGTGCCTGTTACGCCTTGCCGCTGCATTCTCACCAGGGGGCTGTACTGGGCACCTTCGCCATGTATCAGCGTCAGGCTCAGGCGCCGAACGATGAACAGCTACAGCTGCTGGGCACCGCTGGACAACTGGCTGCAATCGCTATCGAGCGCGCGCACGACCGGCTGCGGTTGCAAGAAAGCGAGCAGCGTTTCCGCTCGCTCTTCACCTTCAATCCCGATCCGGTGTTCTCCTTCGATCTGGGTGGTCGGTTCCAGAGTATGAATGCCGCGGGCATGCAACTGACGGGCTTCAGTGAGGCGGAGTTGCTTGGCCGGCGTTTCGTCGATGTGGTGGTCGATGATGAGTTGCCGCGCGTCGAGGCGCATTTCGCTGCAGCCTGCGCGGGTCAGCCACAGCGTTATGAGCTGCGCGCCCGCGACAGACAGAACAACCAGTTGACGCTGGACGTGACCAACCTGCCGATCGTGGTCGACCAGCGCATCATCGGGGTGTTCGGCGTTGCCAAGGATGTCAGTGCAGAACGCCGTGCCGACCAGGCGCTGCGCGAACGCCAGCAGTTTTTCAAGCTGTCCCTGGAAATGTTCTGCATGGTTGATTTGCAGGGACACTTCATCCAGGTCAACCCGGCCTTCGCCGAGGTGTTGCGTTACCCCGCCTCGGTGCTGATCGGCTATTCCTACCTCGAGCTGATTCATCCCGATGATCAGGCCAGGGTAGAGGTGGCGATCCGGCAATTGCAGCGCGGCGAGCTGATCCAGGATCTTGCAATCCGCGTATTGGATGCCACCAGTCAGCAGCGCTGGCTGGAACTGAGTGCCGCCTTGGGCGAGGATCGGGTGATTTATTGCGTCGCCCGGGATATCAGCGAGCGCCGGCGTACCGAACAGGAGCTGCAGGCCACCCTGCTCGAACTCGAGCGCAGCAATCTTGAGTTGCAAGAGTTCGCCTTTGTCGCCTCACATGACCTGCAGGAGCCTCTGCGCAAGATCCAGACCTTTTCCGAGCGCCTCGCGACACGCTCGGCTAGCCTGGATGAGGAAGCCCTCGATTACCTAAAGCGCATGAACTCTGCGGCAGCCCGCATGCAGGCGTTGATCATCGATCTGCTTGACTATTCACGGGTCAACAGCCGCGGCCAACCGTTCCAGCGGGTGCAACTTGCGGAGGTTCTGAGCGAGGTGCTGGAGGACATGGAGAGCACATTGGAACGCACCCAGGCGCAAGTCGATTACGCGCAGTTGCCGACAATAATGGGCGACGCGACTCAGCTACGCCAAGTGTTGCAAAACCTTATAAGTAATGCCGTGAAATTTCAGGCACCTGGTAACAGGCCCGTTATCCGCATCTATGCGGAGCATGAGGATGTCGTTACCTGGAACCTTTGCGTGGCAGACAACGGCATCGGCTTCGATGAGAAGTATCTTGACCGCATCTTCAACCCCTTTCAGCGTCTGCACAGCCGCCAGGCTTATGCCGGAACTGGTATCGGCCTGGCAGTTGTGAAGAAGATTGTCGAACGCCATGGCGCACATATCAGCGCAATCAGCTCCCCGGGAAAGGGCAGCGTTTTTCGCATTGCCTTCCCCGCATCCGATAAGGCTTATGCATGACCGATACACATCCCGTGCACATCCTCATTGCCGAGGATGATCCCGATGACTGCCTGCTTACCAGTGAGGCCTTCAAGGAATGTCAGGTCGCCAACCCGTTACATTTCGTGCACAACGGCGAGGAGCTGATGGACTACCTCAAGCGTCGTCCGCCCTATACCGACGACAAGCTGCATCCCTTGCCGGGGCTGATTTTGCTTGATCTCAATATGCCGCTGAAGGACGGACGTGAAGCACTGATTGAGATCAAGGCCGATAAGCAGCTACGCGCCATTCCCGTGGTGATTCTGACTACCTCGTCAGCCGAGGAAGATATCGTGCACAGCTACCAGGCCGGAGGAAACTCTTTCATCACCAAACCCGTAAGCTTCAGTGGCTTACTCAAGGTAGTAAAGGCGCTCAGTCGCTACTGGCTGGAAATCGTCAAGCTGCCAGTGGACAGGAACTGCGTATGAGTGTGCTTGACCAGCCATTGCGCTTGCTATTGATCGACGATGACGAGGATGACTTCCTCATAACCCAAGACTTGCTGCGTCAGGGAATGACGCAAGCCTTTGTGCTGGACTGGCGCAGCGATTATCAGCAGGCCCTGCACGCTGTCTTGAGTCAAGCGCACGATCTCTACCTGGTGGACTATCGGCTGGGCGCCGAATCGGGGCTGGAGCTGATCAGACACGCCCTGGAGGCGGGTGTGCGTAAGCCGATCATCCTCCTCACCGGGCAAGGCGATAACCAGCTGGATGCCAGTGCCATCGAACTGGGGGCGGCCGACTATCTGGTCAAGGGCCAGTTCGACAGTCCTCAGCTGGCGCGGAGCATTCGTTACGCGATCGACCG
>Ga0214471_10003928_pt1 | contig 11520 bp, 5 predicted proteins | sample RVTome_5_FD_207665 | JGI IMG/M metagenome (GOLD analysis project Ga0214471, IMG submission 207665) | Soil microbial communities from uranium-contaminated site in the Upper Colorado River Basin, Wyoming, United States - RVT142D155 | ecosystem: Environmental > Terrestrial > Soil > Contaminated >... | reverse complement strand
TCCCCCGCAGCGAACACCACTTGGTGATCGCAGCGGTCAGGGTCGTCTTCCCATGGTCAATGTGCCCCATGGTCCCCACGTTCATGTGCGGCTTCGTCCGCTCAAATTTCTGCTTGCCCATGCTCTCCTCCCCAGCGCTCTTCGCCTGCCCGTCACTCCATCGATCCGAGGCGGCCTCGGGTGGCTATGCGCAGCTTAATACACCCCAGCCAACAAGGTCTCCGAGACCTTCTTTTCAACTTCCTGATAGTGGTCAAACTCCATGGTGAACACCCCGCGGCCCTGGGTCAGCGAGCGCAGCGCGGTGGCGTATCCAAACATCTCTGCCAGCGGGGCGACCGCCTGGATGACCTGAGTATTGCCACCCCGGTGCTCGATCCCTTCAATCGAAGCTCGACGCGACGCCAGATCGCCGGTGATCTCGCCAACCGCCTCGTCCGGGACGAGGACCTCTACCTTCATCATCGGTTCCAGCAGCACCGGTCCGGCCCGTTGCACGCCCTCTTTGAAACCCATCGAACCGGCCATCTTGAAGGCCATCGGGCTGGAGTCAACTTCATGGAAGGAGCCGTCGAGCAGCGTGACGCTCACATCGGTCATCGGGTAGCCGGCGAGCACTCCGCCCTCGGCCGCCTCTCGAACACCCTGCTCGACCGCCGGAATGTACTCAGTGGGTATCTTGCCGCCCCGTACCCGATTTACAAATTCGATCCCGCTGCTCGGCTTGCCCGGCTCAAGGGCCAGGACCACATGGGCGTATTGGCCGTGACCGCCGGTCTGCTTCACATAGCGGAAATCAACCTCCGGGACGGACCTGCGGATTGATTCTTTGTACGCGACCCGCGGACGCCCGACCCGCGAGTCGACCTTGAATTCTCGGCGCATGCGATCGACCAGGACCTCGAGGTGCAGCTCGCCCATCCCCCAAATCATGGTCTGGCCGGTGTTCTCATCCGCGCCCACTCGAAAGGTCGGGTCTTCCTCGGCCAGCTTCTTCAGGGCCTCCCCCAGCCGATCTTGGTCGCCCTTGGTCTTGGGTTCAATGGCGGTGAAGATGACCGGCTCCGGGAATACGATGCTCCCAAGCACGATTGGGTCTGCCGGATCGCAGAGGGTGTCGCCGGTGAAGGCGAACTTCATCCCCAGCACCGCCGCGATATCACCGGCCATCACCTCATCCACGTCCTCGCGGTGATCGGCGTACATCCGGATCAAACGACCGACCCGTTCCTTGCGGTCCTTGCTGGAGTTGTAGACCGAGGAGGTCTTGGTGAGCGTGCCGGAGTAGACCCGCAGATACGCCATCCGGCCGACATAAGGATCCGAGACGATCTTGAAGACCAGCGCGCTGAGAGGTGCCTTGTCGTTGGGTTCCCGAGTGATCTCTTCCCCCCCGCCCGGCCTCAACCCACTGACCGGTGGGATGTCCAGCGGCGAGGGCAAGTAGTCAACGACTGCGTCGAGCAGCCGTCTCACCCCACGGTTCTTGAGCGATGATCCACAGAAGACCGGGGTCAGCTTGCCGGCGATGACTGCCCGACGCAGAGCCGCCTTCAATTCCCCGGTGGGGATCGGCTGCCCCTCAAGAAACCGCTCCGTCAGGCCATCGTCGGTCTCGGCTATTCTTTCGATGAGTTCCTTTCGCTGCTCGGCCACCAGGCCGGCCAACTCGGCGGGTACCTGCTCGAGCTCCGGAGAGGCACCTATATCTTCACTCCAAATGACAGCGACGTCATCCAGTAGATCGACGACGCCGCTGAAGTTCGCCCCACTCCCAATCGGCAGCTGCATGGCGAGGGGCTTGGCCCCCAACCGCCGACGGATCGATTCGATGGTGCTCTCGTAGGAGGCACCGACCCGATCCATCTTGTTAACGAAGCAAATGCGCGGCACGCCAAACCGATCGGCCTGCCGCCAAACGGTCTCGGTCTGCGGTTCGACCCCTTGGACCGCGTCAAAGACTACCACCCCGCCGTCCAACACCCGCAGGGAGCGCTGAACCTCGGCAGTAAAGTCGATGTGGCCTGGGGTATCGATGATGTTGATCACGCAATCCCGCCAACTGGCAGTTACCGCGGCAGACACGATGGTGATGCCCCGTTCCCGCTCCTGATCCATCCAGTCGGTCACCGTCGTGCCTTCGTCCACCGATCCCATCCGATGAGTGCGGCCGGTGTAGAACAGCACCCGCTCAGTAGTCGTGGTTTTTCCAGCATCGATGTGGGCGATGATGCCGATGTTGCGGTAGCGCTCTAACGGAAATTCACGCGGCATGCAGGCGGTTCCTACCAGCGATAATGGGCGAAGGCCCGGTTGGCCTCCGCCATCTTGTGGGTGTCCTCTCGCTTGCGCATTGCAGAGCCCGTCCCGGCGGCCGCATCCATCAGCTCCCCGGCCAGTTTCTCCGCCATCGTCTTACCCGGCCGGCTGCGAGCGGCGGCCAGGATCCAGCGGACGGCCAGGGAGGTCCTCCGCTCGAACTGGACCTCCACCGGAACCTGATAGGTCGCCCCACCCACTCGACGCGGTTTGACTTCCAAAGTCGGCGAGGTGTTCTTGATTGCATCCTCGAAAACTTCCACCGGATTGCGCTTGACCCGCAGCTCGATCATGGCAAAGGCATCATAGACTATGCGGGTGGCGGTGCTTTTCTTGCCGCGCTTCATCATCCGGTTGATCAGTCCGTGGATGGCCGGATTGTTGTAACGAATATCGCCTGTCGTCTTGCGCTGCTCTGGTTTCGACCTTCGCATCTTCGGTCTCCGCTCAACACACAAGCCTCGGCCGCCGCGCTCGCGGCAACCGAGCTATTCAATGGATTGCGCTACTTACTCTCGAGGGCGTTTACCGCCGTACTTCGAGCGTCCCTGCCGGCGCCCATCCACACCCGTGGTATCCATCGTGCCCCGCACGATGTGATAGCGAACGCCGGGCAGGTCCTTCACTTTTCCGCCGCGCACGAGAACGACGGAGTGCTCCTGCAAGGAGTGCCCTTCCCCCGGGATATAAGCCGTAACTTCCAGGCCGTTGGTGAGCCGTACTCGGGCAACCTTGCGCAGGGCCGAGTTTGGCTTCTTCGGCGTTTGGGTTCGGACCTGGGTACAGACCCCCCGCTTTTGCGGGGCGCCGCGCGGCTGGAGCTCCCGGCGCTGGTTCATTGAATTAAACGTGTACTGCAGCGCGGGTGCTTTGGTCTTCGAACGCTTGCTCTTCCGACCTTTCCGGACAAGTTGACTGATGGTTGGCACAGACTATCCCTCGACACAAATCCCGGGGCACGGGCCCCGGGTCGCTCGACGCAAAGGCCCCGTGCTCGCCAGGGCCTCCCAAAGCAACCATGAATTCGAGCCGCGCAAGCCGCGCAACTCGAGCTCCCCAGACAATCGAGCGGTTATTTTACCAAACGGCCAAAGCGGCGTCAAGCAATTTCGCAGGCCATTAGCTGACCCGCCGACCCGCATCAGATGCCGATCCGGGGGGTGTTTCGGCCGACGTTCGCTCCCGGCCCCGACTCAGAGCCCGGATTCGATCTAAGGCAACGCGAGCTCAGGGCACTCGGCTCCTCCGCTCCGAATGAGGAAGGTTTCCAGGGCTGTTTTCTGGCTCTCGAAACCAGCCGCGAATTGGTACTCCTCGAAGCTTGCGCGGACTTCGTCCCACATGACACGGCTGCTGCACTCCATAGCGCGGGGGGGTGGGCCGTCCGTCGCGATCCATCGCTCGGTTCGGACTGCCAACCGGCTGAAAAGTACGGTGGTCGCAATAAATGTGGCAACCAAGCCCGCCCCTACTGCCGTGCTTGCCCAATCCGGCCGCTCGGGTTCGTCCGCCCGCCGAACGAACCGCCGGCCAAAAGACCAAGTTGTAAGGAAGACCACGAACGCAAGGGCCAGTCCTAGCTGTCCGAAGTTGCCGATCGACTCCTGCGATCCGCCGGCCAGTTTCAATCCAAGGTAACTGAAGCTCAGGATCGAGAGTAGACCGGCGGCCCAATTGGTAAGCGGGTGTGACCGCGGAGGCTGATGCCGGCGGAGTATCCAGATCAGGATGCCACCCGGGAGGATCAGGCCGCCCAACAGCGGGAGCAGCGACGCCGGCCGGGTGAGCACTGCGAGCTGCTGGAGCTGGGCCTCCCTCAGTTCAACATAGCTGGAGAAGCCGGTCTCCCCCTGCAACAAGAGCAGGAACGACCACAAACAAGCGACCACTGTCAGCAGAATCCAAAGCCCTTTTCCGAACTTCCCTCCGGATGGATCGCGCCCAATCACGGTCACCAGCGCCGGAACCAGCAGGACCGCGGTGATCGACATTCCACGCTGCCCGAAGGTCCCGGTACCCAACCACCACACGTACCAGCTGCCCTGGATATAGAGCTGGATTAGGACGAAGGCACCCAGCACCAGCCAACCAACCCGTTCGCGCCTCGAGCCAGGCCGCAGGACCAAAGCGATGACGGCTGCCATCCCAATCGCATACAGCGGATGGTAGGGCAACAGCCCGTGCCACGGATGGGCGAGTACTGCCAGCAGTTGTGGACTGCCGAATTCGAGCGAATGAAAGCCGTCCCCTCCGAATACATAGGGCGATTGAAGGTAGTCGCCGGTCATCCAACGGTTGAACAGTGCGACCTGCAGGAGTCCGATCGCGGATGCCCCGATCAGCCATCCAAGCGCCGCGCTCACTTTCCGCGGACCAGCAACCCTCCTCGCGGCAACCGCCCGAGCGCCGAGCAGCACTGTCGCGGGGAGCGCGATCAGCGCCAGGTTTGATCGGACTACGACGAGCAATGCGGCCGCCGCGCCTCCGACCAGAGCTTCCCGAATCCGCCAGGGCCGGCCGTTGACGAGGACCAGGGCCAGCACTGCGGCCAGGGCGTAGCCGACGGACTCCGAGCCGTGGGTATGGGAATAGAACCCGGCATGGGTTCCAACGAAGGCAGCGCCCATCCCAAAAATCGTCAGCGGAACGTCTCCGGCCGCGGCGCGGAACAGCAGCCGGTACATCGCCCACCAGAAGACCATGCCAGCCAACCAGCCTGCGGCGAGCGCGCTCCGCTCGGGGTCAAACGATTGTCCGGTGAGAATCTGAGGCAGGGCGAAGATCAGACCGGTGCCGTGGAACCACTGAGTCAGCGGCACCTTGTTGGGGGAAAGGATCGGACCCCACAGCTCGAAAATGTCGCCACGGGCGAAGGCCCGACTCCAGTCCAGGTAGCGACCAAAGTCCGGCCCAGCGCGGGCGGTGGCGAAGAGGGCCGCAGCAAAGAGACAGGCAAGTCCCAGTGAAAGCGGTTTCAACCAGTCGCGGCGCACGCCAGCCTTCATGGCCGGTTGGATTCAACTCCCAAATTGAAATGGCGCCCGCGATGCGGGCGCCATGGTGTCAAACTCAGTTCTTACGATCAGCGCGGCTCCGGGTCGAGGTCCAGCAAGCCGAGCCCCAACCGCGGTGGCCGGGTGCGGTCGTCTTGCTTGCCGAATCGCACCGCGTCCCCGACCTCGTTGATCGCCTCCACCGATAGTCCGAGGCTTTGCAGCTCCTTGACCAAAACCCGGAAGGAGGCCGGGATCCCTGGTTCCTCTACCTGCTCGCCTTTGACGATGGCCTCGTAGGTCTTGACCCGGCCTTGCACGTCGTCCGACTTTACGGTCAGCATCTCTTGCAAAATATGGGCCGCGCCGTACGCTTCCAGTGCCCAAACCTCCATTTCACCGAAGCGCTGGCCTCCGAATTGAGCCTTGCCGCCCAACGGCTGCTGGGTAACCAGCGAGTACGGACCGGTCGAGCGCGCATGCACCTTGTCTTCAACCAGGTGATGCAGCTTCATCATCATGACGACTCCGATCGTGACCGGATTATCGTAGGCTATACCACTCTTGCCGTCAAACAGGACCTGCTTCCCGAGGGTGGGCGTCGGCTCATGGGTCTCCAGCATCACTTTGGCCGCTTGCTTCGCCACCGCTTCAGGACTGCTGTCGGGCTTTACTTTGCGACCTCTGGACTCAATCCACAGCCGCAGGCAAACATCGATCACGGCTTTGTCGAGCGGCTCACGCTCTTCGACCGGGGTTTCGGAGTCATCGAACACGAGCAGCTTATCCGGGTCGTAATCCTTCTGCCGCAGCCACTCTCTCAGCGCCACCCGGCGGGCGTAATTGCGATCGGTGGCGATCAGATCGATGTCGTAATGCTTAGACTTCAACCAGTTTTCCAAATATAGACGCCGAATCTCCTCGTCGTCTTCAAAGGCCTCCTCGTCGTAGTAGCCCTTCTCCTTGACCCAATCCCAGGCTGCGGTTCCGATTTCCTGCCAGGCTCGATCGATCAGCCAGGCCCGGGCCAACTCGGCCTCGATCTCTTCTTCATCTGCGCCATCGAACACCGGAGTGATGGCCCGGAATCCGAGCCGGTGGGCCGCCCAACCAAGGTGAGCCTCGAGAATCTGGCCGATGTTCATCCGCCCGGGTACCCCTAACGGATTCAGAATCAGATCCACCGGCGTTCCATCCGCCAGGAACGGCATGTCTTCGACCGGAACGACTTTGGATATAACTCCCTTGTTGCCATGCCGCCCCGCCATCTTGTCCCCTTCGGTGGCCTTGCGTTTCTGGGCAACCGATACCCGTACCATCTTCTCGACCCCGGGAGGCAGGTCGCGGTGCTCTTCTCGGGTGAAGACCTTGACATCGACGACCTTGCCGCGCTCCCCGTGCGGCATGCGAAGCGAGGTGTCCTTCACCTCGCGGGCCTTCTCGCCGAAGATCGCCCGCAGCAGTTTCTCCTCGGGTGTGAGCTCCTTCTCGCCTTTGGGCGTGATCTTGCCCACCAGAATGTCATTGGGTCCTACTTCTGCCCCGATCCGAACAATTCCATCCTCATTCAGATCGCGCAAGGCCTCATCACCCACGTTCGGGATGTCGTAAGTGATCTCTTCCGGACCAAGCTTGGTGTCGCGGGCTTCAACCTCGTGCTTCTCAATGTGTACCGAGGTGTAGCGATCCTGTTGTACCAGCCGCTCGGAAATCAGAATCGCGTCCTCGAAGTCGCCGCCCTCCCAAGAGAGAAAGGCGCAAAGCACGTTCTGCCCCAAAGCCAGTTCACCACCTTCGGTGGACGTCGAGTCTGCAATGACATCCCCCTTGGTTACCCTTTGACCCTTGATCACCGATGGGCGCTGGTCGATGCAGGTGCTCTGATTGGAACGATTGAACTTGCGCAGCTTGTAGGTCCGGCTTGCGCCCTTGGACCGGACAACCACCGTACTGCCCGAGACCGATTCGACCTCCCCACTCTCCTCGGCCAGGATGACCTGGCCCGAATCATAGGCTGCCTGGCGTTCCATTCCGGTGGAAACCAAAGGCACTTCGGGATCGATCAAGGGTACCGCCTGGGTCTGCATGTTGGAGCCCATCAAGGCCCGGTTTGCATCATCATGCTCCAGGAAGGGAATCAAGGAAGCGCTGACCCCCACGATCTGGCGCGGAGCCACGTCCATGAAGTTGATCTGGTCTGGGGTGGCGAAGAAGAAATCACCGTGACGGCGGCAAGAGGCTCGCGGATTGGAAAACTCCATCCGTTCATTCAGCGGGGTGTTCGCCTGGGCAATTACGTATTTGTCCTCTTCGTCGGCGGAAAGATACTGGGTGTCATCGGAGACGAAAGGAACCACCGGGATCGATGCTTTGCGTCGGGCCATCCCGCTCGCCAGGCTGTTGCTGACCACGGTCCCGTCTTTGGCCAAAACCTTTTCCCCCTTGGCATCCTTCCAGCTACCCCGCAATCGCTTTCCTACCAACCGCTTGTCCTTGGAACTCAACTCGTTCACCACCCGACGATAGGGGGTCTCAATGAAACCGAACCGATTCACCCGGGCGTAGGACGCCAGCCTTCCGATCAGGCCGATGTTGGGGCCTTCCGGGGTCTCAATCGGACAAATCCGGCCGTAGTGAGAATGGTGTACATCGCGCACGTCGAAGCCGGCCCGTTCCCGCCGCAGGCCGCCCGGCCCCAAAGCAGACAAGGTGCGCTTGTGTCTCAGCTCGGCCAGCGGATTGGTCTGATCCATGAATTGGGATAGTTGGCTGGAGCCGAAGAACTCTCGGATCGCGGCTACAACCGGGCGGATGTTGATCAACGAGACCGGTGAGAGTTGCTCCTGATCCCGGATCGACATTCGCTCGAGAATGACCCGCTCCATCCTGCGCAAACCAACCCGCAGCTTGCTCTGGATTAGCTCGCCAACCGTCTTTACCCGCCGATTGCCGAGGTGGTCGATGTCATCCGGGTCGGCGGCCCCGTTATTGATGCGGATCATTCGCTCAACAATTCGGACTACATCCCAACTCGTTACCTGGCGATGGTCCTCAGGCACCAGTTTCTCCAACCCGAGTTTGCCATTCAGCTTATAGCGGCCGACCCGCTCCAGGTCATATCGCCGTGGGTCGATCAATTGATCCCGCAAATACTCGCGGGCGTTGTCGAGGGTCGGTGGGTCGCCTGGTCGCATTCGACGGTAAAACTCGACCAGTGCCTCTTCGGCCACGCTGCGGTTGTCGCGCCGCTCCCAAGTCGGCTCCTGCCGCATGGTAGTGGCTATATAAGGGTGGTCGGGGTCGACGTCCGCCTGGGCAAAGAGCTGGAGCAGCTCTTCGTCCGATCCGTCCTTGATCGCAGGCTTCTTGGTCCCGTCGTTGATCGCCGCCAGCGCCCTTAGCAGGATCGTGACCGGGATGGTCCGCTTGCGGTTGAACTTCAAGGTCAGGTAGTTGCTCTTGCGGCTCTCAAACTCCATCCAAGCGCCCCGGTCGGGGATCAGCTTGGCCGAGGCCAATCGGCGGCCGGTGGTCCGATCCTCGGGAGCCTCAAAATAGACACCGGGGGAGCGGATCAGTTGCGAGACGACCACCCGCTCGGTGCCATTGATCACGAATGTGCCCTTCTCGGTCATGATTGGGAAGTCGCCCAGGAAAATGTCCTGCTTGATCGGCTCGGGCACTTCGGTGCCGGCAAGCAGTACCGAGACATAGAGCGGAGCGGCGTAAGTCAGATCGCGCTCGACGCACTCTTCCAGGTCGTGCTTGGTCTCTTCAAACCAATACTTGAGTCCGAACTGTTTGGACTCCTGGGTCTTGCCTGGGAAATAGAGCTTCATCCCCCCGTTGTACGATTCGATCGGCGAGACCTCATCGAACAAGTCAGCAAGCCCCTCAACTTTGAGCCATCCGAACGAATCGAGTTGCACTTCTATTAATGAAGGCAGTGGGAAGGTGTAGCGAATGCGCGAGTAATTCTTGAGGCCTTTGTCAGCCATACCGCTCCCTTTCGTCCGTGCGAGGTTCTAAGTTGGAGATGATTAGAAACCGGTGATGACCTTACCCTGCTTCGGTCATTGCCGGGGCCACGTGCCTGACCAGCAACCGGATCAGCAGTCCGGGCCCGGTTTAGCCCCTATAATTTGGGCGAACCTGTAGGTTACCATATTTCTCCCCAGTAGGCAATCGTGGCGATCCCCTTGCGGGACGGCCCTCAGCCGCTTGAATACAGATTTCGGTAGATTTCATACACCTCAAAGATGACCCGAATGTAGAGTTGGGGCTGATCGAGGCGGATCACTTCCAGGAAGAGGTCTGGATCCGAGGGGGCCAGCTCTTTCCAGAACTGGGCATTGCCCGGACCGGCGTTGTAGGCCGCCAAGGCGGCGAACAGATCTCCCTCGAAACGATCGCGCTGGGTCGCCAGGTAGTAGGTCCCGAATCGGACGCTAACGATCGGCCGGTACAGGTCAGCACTGGTGTAGTCTGGGGGCCAACCGAGCTGGGCGGCGATCGACTCGCCGGTGCTCGGGATCACCTGCATCAGGCCGTGGGCGGCGGCCGATGACGTGGCGAACCCCTCGAAGAGACTCTCCTGTCGGACGACCGAAAGCAGGAACAGCCCGTCCAGGCCATAGCGGGCGGCCTCCGGCAAGATCAGCTCTCCGAAGTAGGGGCCAAACCGGATCCGATTGAAGTACACGGGAGCGTCCAGCGTCCCCGCATTGTCCATCCCAGCCAGCCTCAGGATCTGCCGGGAGGCAAAGATCGCTTCCCGGTACAGCCCCAGGCCGAGCAGTTCATGCATGAGGCGGTAGGTCGCCTCCGGGTCGCTCTCGACTGATTGCCGCAACGACGAGAACTCGGCCGCCGCGAGCTCCAGCTCCCCGAGTTCCCATAGTTCACGGCCGCGGAGATAGCGTTGGTCTCCGGTAATGGCCAGGTTTGGCTCACTCAACGGATCCGGCCCAAGCAGGCTGAAGGTCTGGCGCAGCCACTGCTCGGCCTCGGAGCGTTCGGTTTCCAGGTCGTAGGCAAAGTCAAACGCCCCACTGCCTTCGAACACCGGACGGCCAACCAGGAGCTCCGCCGCCCGGACCGAGTAGTATCCGGTTGGATCTGCCTCCACCGCTCGGTTCCAGGCGGCCTCCGCCGCTTGCAGGTTGCCGCCGGCTTGCTGGGTTTTTCCGATCCAGAGCTCCGCCGCCGCAGCATCTGCCGAGGTTATTGCATTGGCCAAGGCGCTCTTGAAGGCCAGATCCGCCTCGGCGAATTGCCCAAGCCGAAACCATGCCACCCCAGATAGGAAGGCAGCTTGGCGAGTCAGGTCTTGGCCGGGATACAGCTCCGGCAACCGGAGCCAGATCTCGGCTGCCCGTTGCAGGTCAGCCCCCCGCTCTGCCGTCCGCCCCGCAGCGAAAAGTGCTTCGGAACCGACGCCCGGCTCCGGCCGGGCGGCGGCGAGCGCCAGGTAGGTGTCGACAGCCGCTGAATACTGATCAAGATAGGCCCACTGGGTGCGGGCCTTGGCCAGTGCCGAATCGGGCCACAGGGCGTCGTCCGGGAAGTTGGTGACCACCATTTCGAAATCGCTTAGCGCCTGCTGGGAGTTCCCGAGTGCCAAGTGGCTCAAGCCTCGATAATAGAAGCCTGCCGCGCTGGGCACACTTCCCAGCACGCGATCGAATGCCGCCACCGCCGGCTCGAAGGCCCCGGCGTGATAATCCACCAGACCGCGTTGGAACTCGTCGACCGGGATCCCGGCCTCCACCAACCGAATGAGGGCAATGTAGCTGTCATAGGCGGTGGGGTAGTTGGTTACCGAGTCCATGTAGCGGGAGACAGCTCCTTCGAAGTCGCCCAGCCCCTCCAGGGTTTCCCCGGCAAGCAAATTCATCGAAGCTCGGGTTCCTGGGTCGGTAGTCTGAGCGGAGATCGAGTCAAACTGAGTCAGGGCGAGCTCGAGCTCGCTAGCTTCGAGATAACACCGGCCAATCTTCACCAGCAGCGGCAGGACGTCTGTGATGCGGGGTGCGGCGATCGCATTCTGGTAATGACCCACTGCTTCCAACGGTTTTCCCGCCAGCCGCAGCGCGTCGGCGAGCCGTTCCTGCACATAGCCATCCAGCACTCCCGGCCGCTGCTCCAGATAGGCGGCGTAGTCCATCGCAGAAAGCTCGAGCTGGCCAAGACCGAGCAACGCTTGGGC
>Ga0214471_10003926_pt1 | contig 11522 bp, 12 predicted proteins | sample RVTome_5_FD_207665 | JGI IMG/M metagenome (GOLD analysis project Ga0214471, IMG submission 207665) | Soil microbial communities from uranium-contaminated site in the Upper Colorado River Basin, Wyoming, United States - RVT142D155 | ecosystem: Environmental > Terrestrial > Soil > Contaminated >... | reverse complement strand
CTTGAGACGGGTAACTGTCTGTCTGAGACGCTGTTCAACTGTGAGTTGTCCTTTTGGCATTGGTGAGGACTATCATACCACGCGGTCAATCCTTCGTGTAGGAAGTTATCCCCAGTGAGCAGTTACCTTACTTGACTACGCAATTCCAAAGCGTTTCATGCCATCAATCACCCCAGTTACATACCTGTATTCAGATACGTGTCCGTAGTCTTCTCCTTTGCTCCGTACACAAGCCATGCATGCATCATCAGCATTTGCGGGGCACACTGCATACTTTACCCGTTCTAGCATGGGGACATCTGAGGCTGAATCTCCCGAACCAAGAATGTACTCTGGGTCAACCCCGGTTTCTTCGGTAAAGGTAACAAGTCCTGCTCCTTTATTTACACCTTTTGGCTTGATGTCCACAGCAATACTTGAGCAGTCAATGTCGACATATTCAAGATAGTCTTTGAGAACGCTTTTTACGCTGGGCAAGTATTGCTTTATGGGCACGTTTGGATTATAGCGCTCAATGGCAATGCATATTTCCTTTCCTCCTTCGTAGAGTTTTAGGTTTTCCACTTCGTTCAGTAGTACCGGAATTGCCCTTGCCTTGATTTCCCGAAATAACTCCCAGACCTCTGGTTTTAATAAGGGGTTGTACCTTTTGTAGCCGCTTGCGAGATTGATATATACGGCGCATGATTCCACTCCAGAAATTGAGTTTGGCCGTGGAAGTGCCCGGTCAAAAAATGCTCGTACAATACTCTCTTCTCTTCCAGTCCATAAACCAATGGGAGGGACAAGAAGGTTATTTGGATCGTTTGCCCTGTAAATAAAATGGGCCCATTCGGCAATACCAGCATAGTATTCAGTGGTTTTAAACTCATCTTTCGTTGGGGTAAGATTGTCATCAAGGTCGTGAATGGAATAACGAATATCCATTGATTCTCCTTTCTGCGAAGTGGAGCTGTGGAAGTAGCTAAGGATAGAAAAACACTTTTCCTGTGGATTGTCAATCTTTCTTTTTTTCAGATAATCGTGTATCATATTTACTCATACAAACGTTTGTGTATCTATGACTGACCTTTTGCAGTTCGAACCCATAAAAAAATTCATTGATATTAACGGAAAAGGCATTCAGCAGTACTTTGGCAAGGATGATGCCGCCATTGTTTCTTTGCGCCCCGACGGGTTGTTTTACGGTGAGGCTTTGTGTGAGTGGCTGAAACAAAAAGGAAAAAAGAACGTTGTCTTTACTAGCATGGAGGATGACGGTTCAGATTTGGACGAAAAGCTGGTGCGTCAAAGAAAAGTGCTTATCGTAAACAACGACGTAGTTACGGGAAAATCGTATAAGCGTTCAACAGAAGCCATTCGCCTTAAAAAGAAAGAACTGGGCGTAAAAGACATTAAATTTGCCGCTTACTACGATCGCATCGGATACGCGGACTTTTCCGTGGGGAAGTACTCGGCAGAAACAATATGGCATTTTAAGGATATTGACGCGGTGGACGTAAAAATTATCCAAAGCTTAACCGAAAACGGACGGGCGGTACTGGCAGATATTGGGAAAAAACTTAACTTAAGTTCGGTAACCATTAAAAACCGGCTGGAACACCTGTTGGAAGAAGGGGTTGTAAAAGTTGAAGCAGGGTTAAGCATAGAGCAGTTTTATACCATGTCGGCTGTGGTATATGTGGAGGCCGATGAACAAACCGTGCAAAAACTAATAGAAAAGTTTGAAGGAATGCAGGAAGTCTTTTTGCTGGTACGGGTTACGGGTGCATATAACTTGCTTGTTGGCGTGCTCGGGTATGCATGGAAAAGCATTGAAGAGCTGGTGGAAAAAGAAATTCGTTCGGAAGCCGGCGTGCGCCAGATATCGCTTACTGCCGGGGAAACGCCCATATCGCCAAAACGCATAATGCCAAAGTTTTGAAAGGAAAGTGAAACGTTGTTTGGATGCAAGTGTTAGTATAATCGAACGCAGTATTAAAGGACAACACGTGTTTTCCGTTAAGTATTTAAGAGTTTTGACCTTTTCTCTTTAAAAACTAAAGAGGTATTGACAATATTGTTTGGTCTTCTATAATGAGAGTACGATATGAGAAAAAGATTTTCCGCGGTTGAACCCCTCTTGATTATTTGCAATAAAGCCACTCATCAATTTACGGGCTAGATTTATGGACTTGTCAAATATGTTATGTATTCAAGACAGTCAATACATCTGGCCACTAAAAAGCCAGATTTTTTTAACCATTTTTATATGACCACGTTAACATCCAACAGATTTTACGTAACCAAACAAGGACTGGAAAAAGTGCAAAAAGAATACGAGAAACTCCACGAGTTTAAGCGCCAGAAAACCATGGGTGAAATGCCCAGCATTTTACATTCGGAAGAAGCAAACCCGGAATACCTGGCGTTCCAGGAAGATATGAGCCTGCTGGACGCAAGACTAAACGAGTACGAAAACATTTTGCAGAACGCGGAGCTTATTAAAAAACCACCAAAGAGCCAGTGGAATGAAGTAGGGGTTGGAGCTACGGTGAAAGTGGACCTTGGGGGTGAGGTTGATGAATTTACAATTGTAGGAACGCTTGAAGCTGATCCTGTAAAGAAAAAGATTTCTACGGAATCTCCACTTGGAAAGGGCTTACTTGGCTTAAGGGTGGGCGATACAGTAAAGATAACAACTATGCTTGTGAACCACGATTGTAGGATTTTGAAAATCACGTATTCAGAAAAGGAATAATGAAAAACGTTATTATATTTCCAGATAACTCTCAAAGCAAACTCTCTTCGCAAGATAAAAAGGTTCTTCAAAAATTAATAGAGGCCGCGAAGATTATTTCGTTTCTTTATCTTGCGCAAAAAAACCCCAGATATCCTGGGGCAAATTTTTATCCAGCAGATGCGAGAAAGAAAGAAATTGAAGACGCGGCAAAGAAAAACTCTCAAATTTTAAACCCTTATACTTTTATAGAAAGAAATAAACAGGGAGAGTTGGTGGCAGTTCCATACAGCCAGAAGTTTAAAAAAGAGCTTACCCAGGTTGCACAACTTCTTAAAGAAGCGGCGGGTCTTAGCGACGATAAAGTCTTTCAAAGGTACCTTGTGGCCAGAGCGGATGATCTTTTACAAGATAATTTTGACGCGAGTAATACACTTTGGTTAAAAACTGACCATTCAAAATTTGGTTTCGTAATTGGCCCATTTGATAGGTATTTAGACCAAGTTTTCTTTCAAAAAAGAGCTTATATGTGCTGGGTTGGAATACTAGATGAAAAAGCAACCAGGGGAATGGCCCAGTTTAAAGACCTTATCTTAACAAGTGACCGCCTGTATTTGCCTGGCGCGCGAAGGGCAAAGATTGACCAAGTAAAAATACGCATAGAAGATACTATCCTTTTTTCTGGTTTGGTTGCCGATTTTATGTTTGTGGGAAATAACCTTCCTTCTTCGGCTGACTTATACTTAATTAAGGAGCATGGGACTATGTTTACCCTGTTCAAGCCAACTTTAAAATGGCGTTTTGAGAACTGGCTTTTCCCTACCTTTCAACAAGTGTTTGATGAAAGTACGCAAAGAAGGTTTTCAAAAGAAGAGCTAGAAAAAGCATTTTTGCAAAGCTCAGTGCTTCATGAAGCGTGCCATTCTTTAATGCGTTATGAGGATGCCTCTGGACGGCTTCAGGAATTATTCCCTTACTTCGACGAACTTTTTACGGATTTACTGGGCGTTAAGGGATGCGGCACTCTTATATTAAAAGATAGTTTAACGGAGAAAGAGTTAGAGGCAATTACTCTTGCAACTGTATGCCATAGTTTGTATTTTTACGCTTCGCTTTCAGCAAGGCCGCACTTAAGTCCTTATGCGGTAGGGGGCGCTATTATTTTGGAGTTTCTTCGCAAAGGAAAGGCGTTGACGAAGCGTTCAAAAGGATTTTATTTTGATTCGTACCGTGCTCTTCTTGCGATAAATCAACTTACTTCTATTATTGAATACTATATCGCCTTGGGAAATCACAAAGAAGCGGAGGAGTTTCTCAAGAGATTCACGGTGTTGAAGTCATTTTCTTCTTTTGAATCATACTTAAAGGGAATCCCGAAAGGCAACTTTACACTTGACAAATAGAAAAAGTAAACGTACTATTAGTTGACGCACAAGGCGTATCGAAGTTCATTTTTACTTTAACCTAGAAGGAGGAAATGTCGTGGACGCAAACATTCATTCTGGCCGCGTTGCGGTTCTCGTCCACGGCGGAGCGGGGTCTGGGCCTGTGGACGAAGAAGAGGCAAGGCGCATCCAGGAGGGATGCGTACATGCTGCTTTTGTGGCTCATCAGATTATGCTCGATGGAGGAAGGGCACAAGAAGCTGCTGTAGTTGGGGTTATATCTTTCGAGAACAATCCTAGTTTCAACGCAGGGCCAAAAGGAGCCTATCTTAACGAGGAGGGACGACCCCAGCTGGACGCTGGGATACTAGTAGTAAGCTCCGATGGATTAGTCCGAAGCGGGGGCGTGGCCGCACTTCCAGGTACCACCAAAAATCCTATTCTTGTAGCGAGGGCTGTAATGCTGGAAGGAGGCAACGAGGTGCTCACCGGCACAGATGCGGAGCGTTTTGCCCGATTGAAAGGAATTCCCTCTTGCGACCCAACCCCACTAATTACTCCTAGATCGCGTGCGTTGTATGAAGAGTGGCTAGCCACCAGACCGGCAAATAACCACACAGGGACAGTGGGAGTTGCTGTGCGCGACCAGTATGGTGAGCTGTGCATCGCTGTCTCGACGGGAGGCTGGACCGGAACCCGGGCTGGCAGGGTGGGGGATGTCCCCTTTGTGGGGGCAGGTTTGTACGGCAACAGGCGCGGTATAGCTGGTGCCACAGGAGAAGGCGAGGCAATTCGCAACGTACAGCTGTGCTATCGTGCAGTGGAACGCTTAGCTCGTAGTACGCCAACGAGGGCTGCCGAGCTTGCTCTCGAAGATCTCACGCAGGAAGGAGGAGTGGGCGGGCTCATTATTGTCAGTCAAGCTGGCGAAATAGGGTATGCGCGTACTACTCCCTACATGAGCGTGGCGTTCCTCGAGAACGGCACGATCCGTTTTGACTCCTAGTTTTTCAAAGAAGGGCTCCCCAAAAGGAGCCCCTTCATTTTGCTTATTGGATTTTAAGCCATCTGCCAAGGTTTATGGTATAATGCACCATCATGCTATGAAGCGTATTTTTCTTGGTACCGCCGCTTTTATGGGCGGAGTTGTGCTATTTGGCGTCTTAATATCGTACATAGGCTGGCACGAGGTTTGGGCGTCTCTGCAAACTCTTTCTTTTCTAAGCATAGCGGTCCTTTTTACAACCACGGCAGTTTTTTTGGCGCTGGGCGTTTTCAGATGGCAATATATCTTAAAAAGCCAGGGATACTCCCTGGGGTTTTTACAGTTATGGAAGTCGTTTTTGTCCGGGTTTTCTTTGTTATTTTTTGTGCCCATTATTCCTTTTGCCAACGAGGTCTTTCGGGGTTCGGTGTTGCGCGATAAGTATAATATTCCTTTTTCCCGGGGCATGGCTTCCGTGGTAATCGAGCATATTTTAGAGCTTACCTCGACCGTGGTAACTGTTGTCGCGGGGGGCGTGATTTTTCTGTCAATGAGCAACGTTTCGTATTCGGTAAAAACATTTGCCGTTATTCTGTTCGTAACAGTGTGGTTTGCGGCGGCATCTGTTTTGTACATCCGCATTTTTCAAAAGAAAACAATTGTCGGATTTTTGGGCAGGAAGAAAGGCAATGTACAGGAAGTTGAACAAGAGGTGTTTGCGTTTTTCCGTTTAGACAACCGCTATTTCTGGCAGGGGGTTTCCCTTTCATTTTTAAGAAATATATCTGCTTTGGCGCGGGTGGTCGCCATGCTGTTCTTTTTTGGAAAGGGAATTGCCCTTGTCCCGGGCATTACTATTTTGGGGTTTTACTATTTAGCTATTTTGGTTCCTGTTCCGGCAGCTCTGGGTTCCCACGACGCTTTGCAGGCGGCCGGGTTTGCCGTGTTTGGATTTGGAGCGGGAACAGGAGCCGCGTTTGCGCTTGCTATCCGGGCCGCGGAAATTGCGTTCGCGGGAGCCGGGCTTATATATTTGGTGCACCACGGAGTACATATGTTAGGAAATTTTTTTGTAAGAAAATGAATAAAGAGCTTGCAGCCATTTTTTCCCGAATTGCTTTGTACCTGCGCATAGATGATGTGCCTTTTAAGCCGCAAGCGTACGAGCGAGCGGCAGAGGTTTTAGAGACGCTTTCTGAAAACGTAGAAGCCATCTATGCGGCAAAAGGAACGAAAGGATTAGACGAAATCCCCGGAATAGGGAAGGGAATGATAGCAAAAATCGAAGAATACGTAAAAACGGGAAAGATACAGGAGTATGAGCTGCTGCGCAAAAAAATTCCTGTAGACATAGAAGAGCTTGTGCGCGTGGAGGGTTTGGGCCCCAAAATGGTGCGCGATTTGTATAAGCATTTAAACATAAAAACGCTTGGGGATTTGGAAAAAGCGGCAAAAGCCGGCAGGATTCGTAATTTGCCACGCTTTGGCGAAAAAACAGAGCAGAATATTTTGCAGGGCATTGAGTTTGTAAAACGATCGCAGGAAAGGTGGCTGCTGGGCGACATATATCCTTTTGAGGAAGACTTGCAAGAAAGGCTACAACAATCTTCGGCTATACAGCAGGCGGTTGTGGCGGGTTCCATACGCCGCATGAAGGAAACTATTGGCGACGTGGATATTTTGGTTACCAGCAGCAAGCCGGAACAAGCAATAAGACATTTTCTTTCGTTGGTGCCCCAAGAAAAGATCTGGGGCAAGGGATCCACCAAAGTTTCCGTGCGAACGACCCGGGGTTTCGATATAGACATGCGCATAGTGCCAGAAAACGTGTTTGGGGCAGCTTTACAGTATTTTACGGGATCAAAAGAACACAATGTGAAGCTGCGAACATATGCTGCAAGCAAGGGGTATAAACTAAACGAGTATGGCCTGTATAAGGGTAAAAAGTTAGTGGCATGCAGAACGGAACAAGATGTATACAAAGCTCTTGGCATGGCGTATATTGAGCCAGAATTACGAGAAGACCAGGGAGAGATTGACAAAGCCCTTGCTGGCACATTGCCAAAGGTTATTCCGTACGGTTCTTTGCGGGGTGATTTGCAAGTTCAAACCGATTGGACCGACGGCAAACACTCCATTGAGGCCATGACAAAAGAAGCACAACGCCAAGGATTAGAGTATATCGCCATTACCGACCATACGCGCGACCTTGCCATGACCGGGGGTTTAGACGAGAAAAAACTGCTGCGCCAGGCTGCGGAAATAGACAAGCTCAACAAAAAACTTTCCGGCATAACAATTTTAAAAGGTGCGGAGGTGAATATCCGCAAAGACGGTTCACTGGATATTGCAGATGAAGCTTTGGCCAGGCTGGATGTTGTGGGTATCGCGGTGCACACAAACATGAAAATGTCGAAAAAGGATATGACCGAGCGGATTACACGGGCTATGGAAAATCCTCACGCGGACATTTTATTCCATCCAACGGGAAGGATATTGCTTGAACGCGATGAATACGAGGTGGATATAGAAAAAGTAATACAGACGGCGCGTAAAACCGGCACGGTACTCGAAATCAATGCCTCCAAGCGGCACGATTTAAAAGACGCATATATCAAAAAAGCCAAGGAAGCCGGTTGCAAGTTTGCCATTGACTCTGACGCGCACGCCACAGAACATATTGCGTACTTACGCTATGGGGTGGGGCAAGCCCGCAGGGGCTGGGCAGAAAAGAAAGATGTGGTAAATGTATGGCCGCTCGAAAAAATGGTATCATTCCTGAAATGAAAAAAGAAAAATCAGCGGGCGCCGTTATATATCGTTTGGAAAAGGGGGAACCCGTGTATCTTTTGTTGCATTATCCCCCTTCGCCAAAAGCGACAAGCGAGTATTGGGATTTGCCCAAAGGCCATGTGGAGCGGGGAGAAACAGAGGAAGACACGGTACGCAGGGAAGTAAAAGAAGAAACAGGATTGGAGAATATTGAGCTGCGGCACGGGTTTAGGGAAACAATCCATTATTGGTTCCAATGGAAAAGGAAAAAGATTTCAAAAACCGTGGCGTTTTATTTGGCAAAAACAGGCGAGAAAGAGATAACAATTTCCGAAGAGCATATTGGGTTTGTATGGCTGCCGTACGCCAAAGCGATAGAAAAACTTACGTACCAAAACGCAAAACAGCTTATTCAAAAAGCCAATGACTATCTTTGAACAAAAAGTATATAACGAGGTAAAGAAAATCCCCAAAGGCCAGGTGCGAACATACAAAGAAATAGCCAGGGCAATCGGCAGGCCCAGGGCGTATCGGGCCGTGGGGAATGCCTTAAATCGTAACCCCGACCTTACAACTATTCCCTGCCACCGCGTAGTCAGATCCGACGGCAAAATCGGGGGATATCGCTACGGTACCCACCGCAAACAAAAACTCCTTGCAGAGGAAGGAGTTTTTGTTTAGGTTATTTTGCTTTTTCTATAACTTGCTCAAAGGCTTGGGGGTGGTCTTTTGCCAACTGGGACAAAATTTTGCGGTCTATTTGAATGTTGTTTTTCTTAAGTCCGTGTATAAGCTTACTGTAGTTTATGTCTTTTGCGGCCAGTACTCCTGAAATGGCGCGTTGCCAGTCCTGGCGGAACACCCGTTTTTTTGTCCTGCGGTCGCGATACGCGTATTCAAAAGCGTGGCGCAAGGCGTCCTTTGCCAGGCGGTATTTGGTGCTTCTGCCCCAGCGGAAACCCTTGGTTTGCGCCAAAACTTTCTTTCTGCGTTTATGGGAAATGGTTCCTCGTTTTATTCTTGCCATATTACGAATTTATCAATTTCTTTAGCGCTTTTGTTTCCGGAACCGAAAGAGCAACCCATTTGCGCCGGTTTCTTCTGCTTTTCGCAGAGCGTTTTGCCAGGTAGTGATCTTGCCCGGTTAGCCTGCGCAAAATTTTGCCCGACTTGGTTATTTTAAAACGCTTGGTAATCGCTTTTTTGGTTTTTTGCTTTGGCATGTTACTTTTTCGTTACAATGGTGGAAAGCCCGCGCGGCTCTTTTTTAATTTCCCGTTCCGTCTTAAGCTCCACGGAGTTTTGCAGTACGGTTAAGAATTTGTTCATTTTTTCTCTCGCGTACCCCTCAAGGGCGTTTTGGCGCCCTTTTAAGCGAAGCGTAACTCGTACCCTATTCCCTTTTTGTAAAAACTTTTCCGCCTGCCTGGCCCGTGTTTCCAAATCATGGTCTGACATGGCGTAGGTTAAACGGACTTCCTTGAGTTCGCCGCTGTCCTGTTTTTTTACGTCTTTGGCTTTCTTGCCCTGCTGGTATAAATATTTTCCGTATTCGCCCAGCTTGCAAACCGGGGGCTCCAGGCGCTCTGTTACCTGAATCAAATCGTATCCGCGTTCTTTGGCAAGTTCGAGCGCCTGTTCAAAAGGCACCACGCCCAATTGCTTTCCCGTTTCGTCAATAAGGCGAACCTCTTTTGCCCGTATTTGATTGTTTGTATAAATTCGTTTTTGCAAAATATTTGGGTGGAGATGGCGGGGTCGAACCCGCGTCCAATGAGAATAAGAGGTTTCTTCTACAGGAATAGCCCAATTGGAATGGAGAGAAAAAGTGAGAATTGGGCGAAATCTTTTTCCCTTGTTGATCCTAAATTTAAATAGCTTTTCGGACCTTCAAGCTATCGATCTCGATGAATGACACCCGTTTCCCGTATCGAGAATGAGAGAGCGAATGGCTTCACGCTTTTTAGGCGTAAGCTAGAGCCGGCTGTGCCGGCCTAAAAATGTTGGCAGTTGTATGCCTCGGTTTAAGGGAACCGAAACCTTGCCTGCCAAAACCTTTTTTTCTCATTGTCAAAGCTGCACATCCCCTCGTTTTAAGGCTCGTTCAATCTCGCGTTTGGCGTCTCTGCTTTTTATAGCTTCTCTTTTATCTACCCTTCTTTTCCCTCGTGCCAACCCAAACTCGATCTTGACGTTGCGTTTTATATTATACACCCTTAGGGGCACCAAAGTCAAGCCTTTTTCCTTTGACTTGCCAATAAGTTCTTTAAGCTCGCTTTTGCGCAGCAGCAGCTTGCGGGGGCGCTCTGGGTTATAGTTTTTGGGCGCGTTCGCGGGCTGGTACGGGGGAATGTGCGCCCCTACCAAAAAAAGCTCTTCGCCGCGGAATACCACATACGACCCTGCCAGTTGTATTCTACCCGATTTTATGGATTTTACCTCTTGGCCGTTTAACACCAAACCCGCCTGATAGGTTTCCAGGATTTCGTAGGTAAAATGCGCTTTTCTGTTGTCGGCATAAGTGGCCATTAGCCCATTAAAGCATGAAGTAGACGATAGACAAAATAAAGGGGGCGAGATACACTAACGATAGAAACGATATACGGGAATGATAAAAGATAGGCTGGAACAACTTATTCGGGCGGCGCTGGTGGAATTGCAAAAAGAAGGCAAGCTGCAAGCTGTAGAATTGCCTTTGGTGGTGTTGGAGCATCCGGAAAACACGGATCACGGAGATTACTCCACCAATATCGCGTTTTTACTGGCCCCGCAACTGCAAAAAAGCCCCGTAGAGGCGGCCGAGTTTTTGTTTGAGCATTTGCGTTCTTCTGTTGAGGGCGCCCCGGAAGTGCGCCGCATGGAAATAGCGGGAGCTGGTTTTTTGAACCTGTTTCTTTCAAACGAGTATGTATCCAAGGAACTGCTTTCTATACTAAAGCAAGCAGACAAGTACGGATCCGGCGCAAAACAAAAAAAGACCATGGTTATTGACTATTCGGGCCCCAACATCGCAAAACCTTTTGGCATTGGCCACTTGCGCTCCACCATTATTGGGCAGGCGTTGTATAATATGTACGCGTTTTTGGGCTGGAAAGTAGTTGGCGACAACCATTTGGGCGATTGGGGAACGCCGCACGGCAAAATTTTGTACGAATTAAAAGCAAAAAAACTGCGGGGAAAAAACGAAAAAGAAGCCAGGGAAATCTTAAACAACCTGACCATTCAGGATTTAGAAGACCTGTACGTGCAGTTTGGCAAGGAAGCCGCGGAAAACCCGGGGCTGCAGGAAGAAGCGCGAATATGGTTTTACAAGCTGGAACAGGGCGACAAGGAAGCGCGCGTAATGTGGGAGTACGCAAGGGAAATTAGCCTGCGGGAGTTTCGGCGCATTTACAAACTGCTTGGCGTGGACATAGACAACGCGCTGGGAGAAAGTTTTTACGAGGGAATGGTGCAAGACATACTAAAAGAAGCGCGGCAAAAAAAGGTGGCAACGGAAAGCAACGGAGCTTTGATTATTTCTTTCCCCGGAGACAAACTGCCGCCCGCCATTGTGTTAAAATCAGACGGTGCGACCAATTACTTTACGCGCGATCTGGCTACCGTTGCCTACCGCCTAAAAAAATGGAAGCCCGACCTTATGGTATATGAAACAGGGGTG
>Ga0214471_10003924_pt1 | contig 11526 bp, 10 predicted proteins | sample RVTome_5_FD_207665 | JGI IMG/M metagenome (GOLD analysis project Ga0214471, IMG submission 207665) | Soil microbial communities from uranium-contaminated site in the Upper Colorado River Basin, Wyoming, United States - RVT142D155 | ecosystem: Environmental > Terrestrial > Soil > Contaminated >... | reverse complement strand
CTCCGGTCGCCGGGTTTTCGAACGCCAGGTTCGTGCGGCCCGCGCCCATCCCGCGGAGCGTGATCTCCGCGACCGGACGCGTCCCGGCGAGACTGATTCCGCCGGGAAGCTCGAGCACGACCCGTCCGCCCTGGACGCTCGCGTCTCCGACGCCGCCGGCGGACAGAATCGGCCGGACGGCAACGACCGCCACGACCGCCGGATCGAACTGGATCCCGAGCGTCGCGGCCGGAGCCGATTCGCCGCCCGTGGCCCTCACGAGGACGGTCTTCTGCTCCCCCGGCGCGAGCGAGAGGGCCGCCGGGTCGAAGTCGAACAGAACCGACCCCGATGTCTGCGGAACGGCGCCGGGAGGCACAGGGGTCGGCTGCGGCGGGATGGCGTCGCGGGGATTCGGTGTCCGCCGGAAAGGATCGCTCGGAAGACCGCCGGGAACGAGGATTTGCGGCCCGGGAGTCACCGCGGGTCGGGGGACCGGCGCGCCGCGGGGTGGAACCGGCTGGCGGCCGAGGTCGAACGGCCCCTGGCTGACCGGCGACTCCACCCGGGGGCTCCCCTGGACGGAGATGTTCGCGTCGGTCCCGACGTAGAAGGGCTCGAGATCCGCGGCGGTGACGTCCGGAATCCGGATGATGTGCGGCGTCAGCGTCAGAACGAGGTCCGTCGCCATGTCGACTGTCGCCTTCTTCGAGAACAGCCGGCCCAGGATCGGCAGGTCTCCCAGGAACGGCACCGAGTTCGTCGTGTTGCTCGTGTCCTTCCGGAAGAGTCCGGCGAGGAAGTTCGTCTCCCCGTCCTTCAAGCGGATGCTCGAGGCGATCGTGCGTGTCCCGATGATCGGCTGTCTCTGGCCGCTCTGGACCTCGACGAAGCCATTCAGATTCGAGACCTCGATCGTGAGCTTCAACGTCACCTCTTTGTTGTGATGGACGCGCGGCTCCACCTCGATCTTGATACCGACGTCCTGGTACTGGAACGAGGTGATCGGGACGATGTTGCCGCCGATCGTCGTGCCGGTGTTGAAGGTCGTCGTCGGGATCGGCACGCGGTCCCCGATGACGAGCTGCGCCTTCTGGCCTTCGGAGATCCGCAACTGCGGTTGCGCGAGCAGCTCCGCGTCCGTGTTGTTCTTGATGAAGGAGTAGGTGATCGAGGGAAGCGTGAACCCGAAAGAGCGGATCGAGATGTCTCTCAGCTGGTCATATTCGAAAGTGCCTTCCGGGAGGGCGTTGCCGAAGTTCGTCTTTCCGCCGGGTGGGCTCAAGAGTCCCCTGGTCTCGTACGCGGAAAGCAGCAAGCCCAGGTCCTGCGTCTTCGAAGTGTTGAGCTGGAGCAACTCGACGTCCACGACGACCTCGGCGAGCTGCTTGTCGTTCTGCTCGACGATTCGCTCCGCGATCGCGACCTTGTCCGCCGTGTCGCGGAGCGTGATCGAGTTCTCCGCCTTGTTGATCGAGATGCGCGTGGTCTGAAGCAGCGAACGGAGCGCGTTCGCGACCTCCGTCACGTCGGCGTTCGAGAGGAAGAACGTCCGGATGACGAGGTCTTCGTAGGTCTTGCGGTTCGCCGGCGTGTCGGCAGCGATCAGAATCGTGCGCTCGTCGATGATCTTGTAGAAATGGTTCTCCTGCCGCATCAGCGTCTCGAGCGCCCGCTGGAACTCCATGTTGGTCAGGACGACCGTGACGTTGTCGTCCTTCAACTGCGGGTCGAAGAGGACGTTGATACCGGCGGCGTCCGCGAGGGCTTTGTAGATCTGCTTGATCGGTTTGGGCTGCGGGAAGTTCAGGCTTATGGGCTGATCGCTCGCCGGTTCCAGGATCGGCGGCTTCGCCCGCAAGCCGCGGGCCTGCCGCTTGAGCGTCTCGAGGCGCGTCTCACCCGCCCGGTCGGCGGCCGCCTTCGCGGCCTCATCGCGAGCTTTCCGCAGCTCGACCTCGGCGTACTGGTTGGTCGGATCGAGCAGAACCGACTGCTCGAGCTCGACGACTGCAAGCTCCGGCCGTGCGGAGGAGCGATAGAGCTTGCCCTTCTCGAAGTGGAACTGAGACGCCTTGATCTTCGCCCGCGCGAGTCTGAGGCGATACCTGGGGTTCTCCGGATCGAGCTCCGCGGCGCGGGCGTACTTGAGCACCGCAAGGTCCCAGTGCCGGACGGCCTCCTCCCGGCTGGCTTCACGGAACGCGCGGGAGCCCGCGCAGCCGACGAGGGCGATCAGCAGCAGAGACAACGCGGCGCTCACGTGGATTCGGTTTTTCATCAGGGCCCTTTCTGCTCCGTCCCGGTTCATTGGGTGATCGGCAGCCTTCGGCTCTCCGTCGGCGCGAAGTGAACGAAACCGACGTCGATCGACTCGTATCCGATCTTGCGGATGATCCACTCCTTTTGAACGACGTCGCCCTCCCGCGCGTTGATGAGGTCATTTCCGTGATGGAGCACCGCGATGGGGGCCTCCTTCGGACCGAAGATCCCGATCAGCCTGAACGGAGGCTCCGGAGGTGTCGGGGTCGGCGTCGGAGGCGGCGGTCCCGGCGGGCCGAACAGAGGAGGGATCGTCGGCGCCGGGGTGGGCACCGGAGGAGGCGTGGGAGTCGGCTCCCGAAAGTCGAAGAGGTTGCGTCCGGTGTCGGCGCCTCCGGCGCGCGGTCGGGGCTCCAGGTCGCGCTCGGTCAGGAGCGGAATCTCCTCGGGCGCCGGAGTCCGGGCACGCGGGTTCCGGCTGCGCGGCGCTCGGAAGCCTGTCCCCTCGGAGGCCGGCACGGCGGTCGGAGCGGGAGCCTCGGCCGGCCTCTCCTTGCCCCTCCATCGGACGACGAAGAAGACGAGCAGAAGCGCGAGGATCCCGAAGAGGATCGCCTGCCGGCGCGTGCCGATCGTCGCGGCTTTCATCGCTGGACCGTCCTCTGAACGCTGCGGGCGGCCGTCCGCGCCGGCGAGGCCGGCGGCGGCGCCGGAGTCGAAGCCTTTTCGTCGCTCGAGAAGTAGGTCGCGAGAACGAGCCGCACCTGCACCGCGCCGGTCATCTCCCCACCACGGGAAAGCGACACCTCGCGGACGACGATCCAGCGGCGGTTCGCCTCGAATGCGGACAGCAGCCGCTTGAAGCGGGCGTAATCACTCTCGAAGGAGAAGCTGACTGACATCTGTGACAGCGGCAGATCCTCGACCGCCGCGGTCGAGTAGGTAATCGAGCTCGGCGCCACGCCTGCCTTCGTCAGCACCTTGTGCACTTCGTCGACGAGCGGCGCGAGCGTCTCGCGGCGCGACCCCACGCGGCGGCCGTAGAACTCTTCGATCGCGGAGGAGACCTGTGCGAGCCGGCCTCGCTGGCTGGCGAGCTTCGATGCTTCGGCCTCGCGCGCGATGACCTCCCTGGCCAGACTGGACCGCCGCCCCTCGAGCGCCTGTTTGCGAGCGGCCCGGATCGATCGGGACCCCAGAAGAAAGCCGAGGTTCGCGAGGAGAAACAACCCCGCGACGACGAGGAGGCCCGCCCGCTGGCGCCAGACGTTCTTGCGGCGCCTCACGGCGTCGCCTCCGGCTGGTAGACGGTCGTCAGCAGGAACGTGTGACCCTCTGGCAGACCCTCCTTGCCCTCCGGGCGCGTCTCGGATTTCAGCTCGACTGCCTTGAAGTGGGCGGACTGCGACAGCGCGGCGATGGTCCGCACGACGCTTTCGGGCCCACGCCCGATCAGGGAGATGTCCACGAAGATCTCTTGCGATTCCCCGAATTTCGGCCGGAGATGGGAGAGGCGGACTTCCGGTGGCAGCACGCGCTCGAGCCGGCCGAGCAAGACCAACCAGGAGAACCGACGTTCCTCGGCCAGACGCATGAGCCCGCGGCTCTCGCCGGCGAGCTCGGAGAACTCGTACGCGCGGAGGGCGGCGCGGGCGTCCTCGGCCGCCGCCGTAGCGCGCTCCTGCCGCTGATCGAGCCACGCGATCTCCTCGCGGGTGTCCGCGACCTCGCGCCGGAACTCGCCGTAGAGGCTTGCGTTGATCCCGAAGAGGATCACGCCAGCCAGGAGAGCACCGCCGGCGACTAAGTACACCGGGCGGAAGTCGCGGAACGGACGGCGGGCGAAGTTGAAGGGCAACGGCGGCGACCTACCGGCTTCCGAACACGATGGCGAAGGCGGGGAGCAGCTCCGGCCTCGCGGCCACCCGCTCGTCGAAGCCCCGCTCCGCAGAGAAGAGTGCTCCGGAGATCGGAGTCGGCCGGACCGGAAGAGCGGACGTGCTCGCGAGTTCGCGCCCGGGCACCCCGTCGTGGACGTACACCGCGGAGAGCCCGCTGCCGTGGAGCTTCTCGAGGTAATAGGAAAGCGACATTCGGACCTCCTGGTCCTGATCCTCGTCGCTCTCCTCGTCCGGCCTCTGCCGGAAGAAGACGGGACCGCCGTCGCGCGCGATCACGAAAACGAGCGATCCCGGCGACCGGTGGAGGATTCCGTAGTCGCCGCCGGCGAGCGGGCCGAGAACCGGCGACAGCCCCTCGAAAAGCGCCAGGCTGGCCGGAGCGAGCAGGCCCACGCGCACGCCCGCGCTCTCGAAGGCTTGCTCGATCGATCGAAGCGTCTCGGTGGGCGCCGCCGCCACGAGCAGTCGGATCTCGCCGTCGCCGGTCCGGGGCATTTCATCGAACTGGACCGAGAGGTCTTCGCTGATCCCCGGGAGCAGTTTCTTCAGCTTCCACAGGACCATGTCGCGCACCGCTTCCTCCGACTCGGGCAGTGTGTCGAAGTCGATCGGGAGAATGCGCGCCCACGAGTCGGGGAAGACGACGGACGCCCGAGACAGACGGCCTCCCGAGAGCTTCCGGCCCGCGTCGACGACGTCGGCGATCGCGGCGCGCGAGAAAAGCGGCGTTCCCGACGAGCCGGCTCCCAGCGCATTGGGCGGGTAAGCGATGTGCCGGGAGTCCACGAACCCGGGCGGATCGCGCCGCACTTTCGCCCAGGTCACTCCGTCCGCCATCAGGCAGAAGACGTGCGACGGAACGACGGGAGCCAGAAACGGAATCTTCATCAGTCGACGAATGTGACCTTGTTGATTTCCTTCAACGTCGTCAAGCCCTCGAACACCTTTTCGAGCGCCGCCTCGCGCAGGAACGTCATCCCCTCCTCCTTGGCGGCTCTCTTGATCTCCGCCGCGGGCCGCCGCTCGAGAATCAGGCCGCGGATCCGATCGGAGAGGTCAAGCAGCTCCGCGATCGCCATACGGCCGTGGAAACCCGTTCCGTCGCACTCGAGGCAGCCGCGGCCCTCATAGAAGACCTGGCCGTCGAGCGCCGCCGGATCGAGCCCCGCTTCGACGAGCGTCTGCGGGGAGACGGTGATCTGCTCGCGGCAGTGGTTGCAGATCTTCCGCACGAGCCGCTGCGCGAGCACGCAGTTCAGAGCCGAGACGAAGTTGTAGAGCTCGACTTTCATGTTCAGAAACCGGCCGAGCACGTCCACGACGTTGTTGGCGTGGACGGTCGTGAAGACGAGGTGGCCGGTCAGCGCCGACTGGACCGCGATCTGCGCGGTGTCCTCGTCTCGGATCTCGCCGACCATGATCTTGTCCGGGTCGTGCCGCAGGATGGATCGAAGCCCGCGCGCGAAGGTGAGTCCCTTCTTTTCGTTGACGGGAATCTGGGTGACACCGCGAAGCTGGTACTCGACCGGGTCTTCGATCGTGACGATCTTGTCCTCGACCGACTGGATCTCCGAGAGGCACGCGTAGAGCGTCGTCGTCTTCCCGGAGCCGGTCGGCCCGGTCACGAGCACCATTCCGTACGGCTCCCGGATGAACTTGCGGACTTTCTTCTTCGTCTCCGCGTCGAACCCGAGAACGTCCAGGTTCAGGCTCTTGAACTCCGCGTTGGCCGACTCCTTGTCCAGGATTCGGATGACCGCGTCCTCGCCGTGCACCGTCGGCATGATCGAGACGCGGAAGTCGATCGTCCGTCCCCGCACGCGGAGCTTGAACCGTCCGTCCTGCGGAATCCGCTTTTCGGCGATGTCGAGCTCCGACATGACCTTGATCCTCGAGATGATCGTGCCGTGGTGCCGCTTGTCGATCGGGTCCATCGCCTGGTAGAGGACGCCGTCGATTCGGTACTTGATCAGGACGACGTTCTCCTGGGTCTCGATGTGGACGTCGGAGGCGCGACGCTGGATCGCATTGAAGAGAATGGAATCGACGAGCTTGATGATCGGCGAGGCGTCCTGCGTGATCCGATCGATCGTGAGGGTCTCTTCCCCCTCCTCGTCTTCGCTGACGAGCTGGAGGCGGAAGTCCTCGGTCGCTTCGTCGAGCACACGCTGCGAGGACTCGCTCTTCCCGAGGATGTCGGCGATCGCCGCGCGGCTGCCGACCTTGATCTTGAGTGGAAGCCCGGTCAAGAGCTCGAGCTCGTCCAACTTGACGACGTCCGTCGGGTCGGCGCAGATGATCGTCAACGACTTGTCGGTCCGCTTTTCCGGGACGAACGTGTACCGAAGCATCCATTCGACCGGGATCGAACGGAAGAGATCCGGGTCGACCCGGAATGACGAGACGTCGACGTACGGCAGCCCCAGGCGCTCGGCGACCGCGAACGCCTGGGTATCGTCCGCGGCGCTCGCTTCACGAGCGGCGGACACAACCTTCGAAACCCCGGGCCGGCCCCCGGCTTCCGCCATCGCTGTCTCCGGAGATGTCCGTTGTGCGCACATCGAGTTACCCTCTGATCTGGGACATGATCTTGAAAATGGGCAGATAGACAGAGAGAAGGATCGTCATGATGATGCCCCCCATCATGACGAGGATTGCCGGCTCGACGAGCGTGATCACTCGCGCGAGCAGCACGTCGATTTCCTCGTCGTAGAAGTCCGAGACCGCCGTCAGCATTTCCTCGAGCGCCCCGGACGTCTCGCCCACCTTGATCATCTCGATCGTCAAGTTCGTGAAGATGCCGGTCGACTCGAGGGCCTGCCAGAGCTCGCCCCCCTCGCGCACTTTTGGAACGACGTCCCGGACGCGACGAGCGATGTGGCGGTTGCCGATCGCTTCGGCCGCGTTCTCCAGAGACGGCACGAGCGGCGTGCCGCCTCCGAGAAGGGTCGCGAGGCTCCTCGTGAACTGCGTGATCGAGAAGCGCCGGAAGAGGCCGCCGAGAAACGGGATCTTCAAGAGCATGCCGTCGGACCAATTGCGCCCGGCGGGAGTCCGGCTCCAGCGCCACCCGAGCCACGCGCCGAAGACGACTGTGGGAAGGAGCCAGATGATGTTGTCGCGCAGAAAGCCCGCCACGGCGACGACGATGACGGTGAGCAACGGCAGATCGGCGTGGAAGTCGGCAAAGAAATCCTGGAACTTCGGGATCACGACCGTCATCAGGAGGGCGATGAGCACCGTGGAGAGCAGTATCAGGATCGCCGGATAGACGAGAGTCGAGACGACCTTCCGGGAGATCGCGATGACCGTCTTCTGGTATTTCAGGTATCGCCGGAGAACCCCTTCGATCTCTCCGGACTTCTCGCCCGCCTTCAGCGAGGTCCAGTACAGGCGGGGGAAGATGTCGCCCTGCTCTGCGAACGCTTCGGAGATCGAAGCGCCCGAATTCACCCGGTCTTTGATGTCGGCGAGGACCGCTCGCAGCGCGGAGCTCTCCTGCCGCTCGAGCAGGATCTCGAAGGACCGCACGACCGGCAGCCCCGCTTTGAGGAGCGCGATCATCTCCTGGTTGAAGACGAGGAAGTCCGCCATCTTGACGCGGCCCTTGCGCGCGGCACGGCCGCCCGCCAGCACGAGCCCGTGCCGCCGCACCTCGAAGACGTGGCCCCCTCGCCGCTCGATCTCCGCTCGCGCCGCTTTGGAGTCGGGGGCGAGAACCCCCTGTTCGGCAACTGATCCGTCCGGCCAACCCGCCTTGACGGAGAACTGCGGGCTCATGGTTTCTTCTCCACGGTCTTCTGTCCTTCCGTCCCTTTTTCCGCGCCGGCGCGCGGGGTCTCCTGAGCCAGAAGGATGAGAATCAGCGCGTTCTTCGAGCCCTCCTCCTTGGATGCGCCGACGACCAGGGTCTGGTTCAAGGTGACGGGCATCGACGCGCGGTAGAGCGCCACCGGGACGATGCGTCCCTGGACGTTCCGGCGAAGCCGCGAGAGCGAGAACGGAGAGAGCAGGAGCTGGTCGCCCGAACCCGCCGGCTCGATCCAGAAGTTGAGCATGTACGCATCGCCTTCATCGCCGAGCCGGGCGGCCACGTTGCCGCCCTCCACCGCGGGAAAGACCCGGGAGTCGATCAAGCTGTAGTCGTTGAATTGGAAGAGTGAGCGGAGTTTCGCCCCGAGCCCGCCGATCTCCTGGTCGATCGAGCCGGCCGGCACGTCCGCCCGGGCGCGCACGAGCTTGACGGCGAACGTGAAGCCGCGCGGCGGCGTATCGAACTGCGAGATCACCTTCGCGATCGTTCTGAGGTTTTCCTCGCGATCCGTAACCGTGATCGCGCGCAGGCGGGGGGTGAGCGTCACCGTGCCCGCCGCGGAGAGGTGCGGCCGGATCAGGAGCGCGGCTTCTTCGACCTGCCGGTACTTCAGAATGAACACCTTCACCGCCGCCTCTTCGGCCGCGAACCCCGCGGGTGCGAAGAGCAAGAAGGCCACCAGGGCCGCGAAGGAAACCCTTCTTCTCACGCGAATAAGAACCCCGCCCCCTGACAGGAGCTTTTCGACCTATGAACTGCGGCGGGTGCAGGTCCGCGGGACCTGTCCCCGCTTATGAACTGCGGCGGGTGCAGGTCCGCGGGACCTGTCCCCGCAACATTTTCAAATGTCGAGCGAACGATCCACGATCCAGACCACCCGCAGCTCAGGGCTCTCGGCGCCGGGGTTCCAGTCGTAAATCGTCGTGTCCGCGGGAAACGTCCCGCTCGGCTCGTGTTGCGCCGCCGGGGAGAAGCCCGGCTCCGCCACCGGAACGGCCGGCGCAGCGGCCGTGACGCTATCGGCGGAACGGCGTCCCGAACCGGGCAGCACGAGCGTCATCGCCGCGACCACGGCGGCCGACGCCATCGCCGCCAGACGCCGGCGCCGCCGAGAGCGCGCGGCGCCGAGCTTCGCCTCCGTCTCCCGGAGCGCGATTGCCGTCCGGACGCCCGCGAGCACGCGTGCGACGTCCTCGGAGGAGACTTCCTCCGGCCGGGCTCGGGCGAAGAGCAGCGAGGGCTCGGCCACGGCGACCTCGTTGCGGCAGGCGTCGCAGGAGGAGAGGTGGTCGCGAAACGACCGCACGTCTTCCGCCGGCAGAGCGTCTTCCAGATAATCCGGGAGACGCCGGGAGAGCTCGTCGCAACGGACGGTCACGGGCGCCTCCGGTCGGTGAGCCCCGGACAGATCCGGGCGATCTCCCGCCGCAGGATGCGTCGGGCGTTGAACAGGTGATTCCGTACCGTCGATTCGCCGCAGTTCAGGATCCGCGCGATCTCCTTCGTATCGCAGTCCTCCATCTCCTTCAGGACGAAGACCGCCTTCTGCTTCCCGGTCAAACGCGAAGCCACGGTCTGGAAGATGCGGGCGAGCTCGCCGTCCTCGAGCGCGATCGTCGTCCGGGCGAACGTCTCTTCCTCGCGAAGGCGCACCAGGTGGAGCGTGGCGCCATGCGCGCGCTCGCGGCTTCGCGAGCTACGCAGGAAGTCGATCGAGAGGTTGGTGGCGATCCGGTAGAGCCACGTGTTGAAGGAGTATTTTTCGTCGTAGCGGGCGAGCTGCTGCCAGACGCGCAGGAACACGAGCTGCGCCACGTCCTTCGCATCCTCGCCGTCGCCGACGATCCGGCGGGCAACCGAAACCACGGCAGGAGTCTTGCGGACGACGAGGGACTCGAAGGCGACCATGTCACCCCCCCGGGCGCGGAGGGCAAGCTCGCCGTCGGAAAGCTCGGCGACTTCCCGTCGCTCCCGAGTTTCGCTGTAGACGAGCTCCATCGTGTTCTTATCCGCGGCGGGTGCAGCGCCCGCAGGGCCTGTCCCCGCGACTTTCCGGTGTCCTCCCGGCCGTTATACGGAGCGGCGACGGCTCCCGTCGATCGGTTTCTTCCGGCGTCATCTTCGCTCAGTCACCTTTTTTTGAACTGCGGTGGGTGCAGGCCCGCAGGGCCTGTCCCCACGACATTCCCAAGATAACCCTTTGAATGGTAGAACCTTGTCCCGACCCGAGCAAGGGGGATCGATGCCTGCTCGTGAACGATAATCGGCGGGGCATGCTTTTCTACCGGATCCTCGCGGGGGGGGCGCTCCTCGCCTACTCGCCGGTCGCCCTCCTGCGAACTGTAACGGGGCGCCGCCGTCTGGGGGACCTGCGCGGCCGCCTGGGCCGCCTTCCCTACCCCGATCTCGCGGGAGGGATCTGGATCCACGCCGTCTCCGTGGGGGAGGTCGGCGTGGCGACGAGCCTTCTGACGGCTCTCGCGCGCCGGGCCCCCGAACGGCGACTCGGTCTCTCGGTCACGACGGAAGCGGGCCGCAAGCTCGCGGATCGGAGCGTCTCCCCGGAGGTCACGGTCTTCACATTTCCCTTCGACCTGGCCGGGCCTGTCGAGAGGGCGCTCGCACGCGTCCGGCCGGGCCTCGTTCTCTTGACGGAGACCGAGCTCTGGCCGCTCTTCCTCGATCGCGCGGCGGGACGCGGGATCCCCGTCGCCCTCGTCAACGGCCGGATCTCGCAGCGCTCTTTTCCGCGGTACCGGATGCTCAAGCGCTGGTTCGCGCCGGCGCTCGAAAAGGTCTCCCTCTTCGTGATGCAGAGCGACGAGGACGCGCGGCGGGTCGAGGCGCTCGGGGTTCCCCGCTCGAAGGTCCTCGTGAAGGGAAACGTCAAGTACGACCTCACGCCCGCGCCGCCGTTCCGGGATGCGGAACGACTTCTCGCCGCGGCGGCGGGGAGGCCGGTCGTCGTCGCCGCCTCCACCGACGAGGGCGAAGAAGAGTGGGTGCTGGAAGCCGCGAGTGCGCTCTCGGCCGGCGTGCTCGTCGCGATCGCGCCGAGACGGCCGGAGCGCTTCGAGGAAGTCGCGAGAAAGATCGGAACGGCGGGGCTGCGGCTCCTCCGCCGAACGGTGCCAGGCGGGGGGGAGGCCGACGTCTACCTTCTCGATACGATCGGCGAGCTCCCATCGCTCTATGCTCAAGCAAAGGTCGCGTTCATCGGGGGAAGCCTCGTCGCACGCGGGGGTCACAACCCGATCGAGGCGTGGGCTGCGGGTGTGCCCGTGGTCGTCGGACCTCACACGGAGAACTTCCGCGAGGTCACGGCGAAAGGGGAGGAGCTCGGGATCGCGACGCGCGTGACGAACGGAAGAGATCTCGCCGTCCGGCTCGCCTCGGAGCTGGTGGACCCGGCGGAACTCGACGCCCGGGGCGCCGTGGCACGGCGATTCGTGGCTCGAAACCGCGGTGCCGCGGACGCGACGGCGGAAGAGGTGCTCGCGCTGCTTCCGGAGGTTCCGACCCGGCGGGGGGCGGCCCGGTGAGGCCGACCCGGCTGCCCGGACCGCTGCT
>Ga0214471_10003923_pt1 | contig 11526 bp, 17 predicted proteins | sample RVTome_5_FD_207665 | JGI IMG/M metagenome (GOLD analysis project Ga0214471, IMG submission 207665) | Soil microbial communities from uranium-contaminated site in the Upper Colorado River Basin, Wyoming, United States - RVT142D155 | ecosystem: Environmental > Terrestrial > Soil > Contaminated >... | reverse complement strand
GGTCCTGGAATGCGGGTCCCGAGATCGATGACATGAGGCGGTCCCGGGATGCGAGTCGGTGCCGCCGTCTCGTCTTCGCTCGTCACGTCTGCGAGGCCGTACTTGACGAGAAGGTTCAGGTAGTCCCTCTGGTAGAAGATCTTGATGTTCGTCCCCGGGTAGATCTCACGAAACTTTCTGACCTTCTTGTTCTTCTTCGTCACCAGCTTCTGGTTCATCGTCGTGATCTCGATGTAGACGTTCTCGCCCGGCAGGTAGAAATCGGGGCGGAAGAACTTCGTGGCCTGCCCATCGTCGTCCCACTCGACGGCGAACTCGTGGGGCTCGTAGATCCACTCGACGTCGTAGAAGTCCAGCAGACTGGCGAATTGCCGTTCGCTCTCGTGAGCGAACGGCACGAGAGCGGATGGCTCCGGATCGAAGTCGGCTTGGTAGGTCAGTTGGCGTGGACCTCTCTGGCTTCCATGTCCTCGTCCTCGGCTTCGGGGAACAGCCGGTGGATCTCGCCGACGAGCTCCTTCTCGACGGGCCCGACGGCGATCCCGAAGACTCCCTGACCCCGCTGGAACACGTCGACCACCTCATCGGCACTGTGGGCGGCGTAGATGGTGGTCCCGTCCGAGAGCAGCGTGACGTCGGTGAGCGGATTGTTGCTCTCGAGTTGCTCGGCGAGGATGTCCATCGCGGTGCGGATCTTGTTGAGGCTCATGCCGGCGTCGAGGAGCCGCTTGACGACCTTGAGCTGCACGATGTCGCTGAACGAGTAGCGGCGCTGCGACCCGGAGCCCTGGGCGTGCTGGATCGACGGAGTGATCAACCCGGTTCTCGCCCAGTAGTCGAGCTGGCGATACGTGATGCCAACCAGCTTGCATACCTGCGGCGCCCGGTAACCGTCCGCGGTGCCAACACCGATCTGCTGCCCGGTCACGTATGCCTCCTCGTGGTGACTAGCTTACACCGACGTAATTCCGCCCGCAGAACTACGGCAGTGAAAGTTAGGGGCCGCCTGTGCCACTTGTCAACAACCTGTGGACAACCCCCTGCTGGACGGCCGGAGCATCCCGCCTCTGGTCACTGCGTGGGGCCGAAGTCCTCCGGGGTCACGTCGTCGAGGAACTCGCGGAACCGCTCGATCTCCTCTTCCTCGCCCTCGTCGCGGATCTCGACGCCTGCCTCGTCGAGGACGGCACGCTCCGCGAAGACCGGAGAGGCGGTGCGCGCCGCCAGGGCGATGGCGTCGGACGGGCGCGATGAGACCTTCACCTCGTCCTCGCCGCGCTGCATGACGAGGTCGGCGTAGTACGTGCCTTCGGTGAGGGCGGTGACCACGACGCGCGTGACGACTGCGCCGAGCGTCTCGGCGACGATCTTGAGGAGGTCGTGGGTCATCGGGCGCTGCGGTTCGACCCCCTCGAGGGCGAGTGCGATGGCCGTGGCCTCGTTCGTGCCGATCCAGATCGGAAGGAAACGGGTCCCGCCAAGCTCCCTCAAGAGCAAGATCGGGCTGTTGCTCGGCAACTCGATCCGCACCCCTACCAGCTCCATCGGGACCGGGTCCGTCATTCGGCCAGGTTATCACCGACCCGATCCGACGCCCGCGGGCAGTGGGGCGCGGAATCGCTCCATCGAGAACTCGCCCGGGTGGTCTCGCAGGGCCGCCATGTCCATGACGGCCCACAGAGACCGGAGGTTGCGGAAGCGCCCTTCCCAGTCGAGGCCGTAGCCGAGGAGGAACTCGTCACCCACCTCGAACCCTCGATATTCCACCGCCACGTCGACGATGCGGCGAGCGGCCTTGTCGAGGAGGGCGACGGTGGCGACACTCCTCGCCTCGTGCATCTCGATGATGCGCCGCAGCGATGTGAGCGTGAGCCCCGTGTCGACGATGTCCTCGACGATGATCACGTCCTCGCCTGCGACCGGCAGCGACAGGTCGAGGGCGATCCCCACCCGCCCGTCCTCGCCGAACCGGGTCAGCGACAGGAAATCGATCGAGAGCTCGAGGTCGATCTGGCGTGACAGGTCGGCGATGAAAGGCATACAACCGGTCAGAATCCCGATGAGGATCGGCGACCTGGCCTCGTAGTCCCGAGCGATCTCCGTCCCGAGCTGGGCGACCCGCCGCCTCAGGTCGACCTCGGTGACGACCTCGATGTACTGATCCGTCACCCGCTGCCTCCGAGCACGACGGGTGTGATGGCGCGAAGGTTCTCCCTGATGCGGACGCCTCGCTCCGTTCGGTTCGGGGGCGTCAGCGCCGAATGGCCATCCGGCAGCTCGAGCACCGCCGACAGCCTCGCCTCCTCTGCCTCCGAGAAGCGGCTCGATCCGCCCACCCCTCCCCCGCCCTCCTCTGCGAGGAGCGGTGCGCCGAGCCGATCACGGAGGGTCACGGTGCCGAAGCCGAAGGCGAGCAGTTCGGCGGTGTCTGCGAAGTGGTCGTCCGAGCCCATCACGACCGTGACGATCGTGCGACCGTTTCGCTCGAGAGCGGCCACGAGCACCAGCAGCGCGTCGTTCGTGAAGCCGGTCTTGATCCCGACGACGCCTGGGAACACGCCGAGCAGCCTGTTCGTGGTGCGCGCCTGCCTTGGGATCCCTGACGAATCGGGCCGGAACGAAACGAATCGGGTGCGGACGATCTCGGCGAGCACCGGATCGCCGAGCAGCTCGGTGGCCATGACGCTCAGATCGCGGGCCGTCGAGTAGTGGCCGTCGGCGTCGAGGCCGTGCGGATTCACGAAGTGGGAGTGGGACAGTCCAAGCGAGATCGCCTTGGCATTCATCATCGCCGCGAAGCCCTCGACCGACCCGCCGACGTGCTCGGCGAGCGCCATGGCGGCATCGTTGCCCGACCGGATCAGCATGGCTTCGAGAAGGTCCTCGACCGGCCACACCTCGCCCTCGGTGAGGCCGATCTCCGACTCGCCAACGGAGATGGCGGTCCGCGAGGCCCGCACTCTCTCGTCCAGCTCGGTTTGGTCCCGCACCACGAGGGCGGACATGATCTTCGTGACGGACGCCATCGCCGACTCTTCGTCCGGGTTCCTGGAGGCGAGCACGACGTCCGCCGTGACGTCGTACACGATCCACCGGGGAGCCGTGATGCTGGGGGCGGCGATCGACTCGAGCGAGACGGGGACACCGCCCGGGGGTGGGAGGAGGGCAGCGGCCATCGCCAGTCCGGCGAGCAGCCTCCTCACGTCATCCCTCGAGCATCTTCTTGACGCGGGCGCGCACGATGCCCTCCTGCATCAAGGCCGACGCCTGCGAGCAGTCGGCGAGCATCTCTGCAGCCCTCCTGCGGTTGTCCGGATTGCGGTGCCGCAGCAGAGGAGCGACGAGCTGGCGCATCAGGTCGACTTCGCGGTCTGCTGCGAGCCGCACGGCTCGCAGGTGGCGCGGCTCGAGGCCCTGACGGAGGAGACGGGCGGCGGCTCGGGCGATCGTGAGCGCGTCGTCGAGGAAGACTCTGCCCTCTCCCGGCAACTCCATGGCCTCGAGCACCCCCTCGGAGACCAGCAGTCCTATCTGGCGAGGGCTGAGCCCGGTCGCACGCGACAGCTCGTCTTCGTTGAGAGAGACACCCGAGGCGGCGAAGTACGCCTCCGGCGGGGGCCCGGACTCGGTGGCGGCCGACGGCTCCTCGCCCCGCTCCCATGCGGTCAGCTTCGATTTGATGACCTTGAGGGGGAGGAAGTGGTCGCGCTGCTCGCGGAGGATGTACTGGATGCGGCGCACGTCGACGTCGGTGAACATCCGGTAGCCGGCGGGGCTCCTCTCGGGCTCGACGAGCCCCTGGCCCTCGAGGAACCGGATCTTCGAGACGCTCAACTCGGGGAACTCTTGGCGGAGCATCGTGATGACCTCACCGATGCTGCGCCCGCGCTCGCGGCGCTCAGCCATTGCCGACCACGACTCCGAGGTGGAACTTGCCGATGATGATCTCGTCGCCGGGGTGCAGTTGCCGGCTGTCGAAGCGCTCCATGTTCACGTAGGTGCCGTTGGTGCTCCCGAGGTCGTCGACGCTCAGCCCTTCCTCGTCGACGACGAACTTGGCGTGCATGCGGCTCACCGTGACGTCGCCGAGGTAGATGTCCGCCTCGTCCGACCTGCCGACGGTCGTCTCCCCGGTCCCCAAGACATACGTCAGGCCCGCCTGGGGCCCACTCTCGACGACGAGGGCGTACCTGAAGGCACCGGCGACTCTCGACCCCTGACCCTCGGCGGCGCCCTGCCGGGTCGCCGGGGCGTAGGCAACGGTCGGGTCGTGCTCCTCCAACGGCTCGCCCCGTTCCTCATCCTGCATCCGGTCATCGTACTACGTGACCCTCAACTTCGAGTTGAGGGTCAGCAGGTGCTGCGGTCAGGTCTCGACGAACGCCCGGTAGGCGGCGGCGTCCATGAGACGGTCGAGGGATGAGACGTCTGCGGCGCGGATGACGATCATCCATCCTTCGCCGTACGGGTCGGCGTTCACGCGCTCCGGGGCGTCGCCGAGCGCACCGTTCACGGAAGCGACCTCGCCGGTGACCGGGGCGTAGAGGTCGGAGACAGACTTGGTCGACTCGATCTCCCCGAACGGCTCACCGGCGGTGACGGTCGCTCCGACGGCGGGTAGGCCGATGAAGACGACGTCGCCGAGCTGGCCCTGGGCGAAGTCGGAGATCCCGAGCGTCACGGTGCCATCGTCCACGAGGCGAGCCCACTCGTGCGTGTCGGCGTACTTGAGATCGTCTGGAACGTTCACGTCTGCTCCCCTTCGACCGTCGATCGTAACCGCCGGGCCGCCTACTCGTCGGCCGCCCCGCCCATCAGCGTGACCCCGTGACCATCCGCCTGGCGTCGCCCACGTACTGGACCCCGACGACGTAGTACAGGACGAGCCCCGGGATCCCGACGATCCAGGCAGCGGCGACGATCCAGTCGAGGTCGGCCCCTCTCCCGACGAAGAACCAGGAGATGGCGGCATACAGCAGGAGCGTCGCCAGCTTGCCGAGGCGGCGCACCTCCATCTTCCTGCCTGCGGCCAGCCCGACCCACGCCGCTCCGACCGCGATCAGGGCCTCCCGCACGATCAGGGCGACGGCGAACCAGGCCGGCAGATCCCCCGAGATGAGGCCTCCGATCAGGGCCGCGGCCACGGCGAGCCGATCGGCGAGCGGATCGAGGAGCTTCCCGACCTCGCTCACCTGGTCGAGACGGCGCGCCAGGAACCCGTCGACCCAGTCCGTCGAGCCGATGAGGCCGAGCAGTAGTCCCGCCGCCAAGGGGCTGTCGGGCGAGCCGAGCAGCAGCCAGAGGAACACCGGCACGAGGAGCAGCCTCACGAAGGAGATGACGTTGGGGACGGTCAGCATGTCAACCCGATCTCAGTGCGCGGAAGCCGATCCTGGCGAGCTCTTCGCCCTCGAACGAGACGACGAACGCATATCCCTTCGGCTCCGGGATCGAGATGTTGTGGAACGGCGTGACGATCGGGACGACGCTGGGCGCTCCAGGAGGGAGGGCTGCCGGGGCGCCGACGCGCAGGCTGCCCTTCGCCTCGATGGCGAGCCGGTTGCCGTCCTCGTCGATGAGCTCGAGCTTGAGGTCGAGGTTGCGGTGCCGCTCGTCCGGTTCGATCTCGGCGATCAACGCAACTGCCAGGCTGCGGTGGACGACGGGGAAGGAGGAAGCGCTGATGGTGGAGAACCCGCCCCCGAGCACGAAGAGCTTGCCCCCCTGCACCTGGGCGGCGTCGGCGAGCATCGCCGTGGTCAGCCTCATCGTCCTCCTCGCTGACCACGGACACTAGGAGGGCCCGTGATCAGCGTCACGCCGTGGACGGTCTAACGTGTCGCAACCAGGGGGGTCCCGCAATCGTGAGCCGCTCGATCACAACCATCGCTGTGCTGTGCCTCGCGGTCGCGGTCGCCGTCGCCGCTCCTGCAGGTGGCGCCGCAGACCCGCACCATGCGTCGTCGGCCGACACGACTGCACCGAAGGCGTATTACGGGTTCCCGGCGGGCTCGGTGTTCCCGAGCAAGGCGGTGCTCGTCGGGATGGCGAGAGACGATCGGAAGGTCGTCGCGGTGCGGGTCGCCGTCAAGGACGTGGCGACGGGCCTGTGGCGTCAGAAGAGCGGCGGGTGGGGCCCGCAGCGGACCGCCTGGAAGGCCGAGCTGAGCGACCGGGGCGCCACCTTCGCCACCTGGACCCACCGCGCCGATCTACCCGACGGCACCTATCGCCTCGACGTGAGGGTCGAGGACCGCGCCGGGAACACGACCCGCCTGCGCCCGAGGCGGCTCTTCTCCGTCGACGAGACGGCGCCGAAGGCGGCGCTCCTGGTGGCGGCGGGCGACATCGCCCGATGCACCTCGGATGACGACGAGGCCACTGCGACCCTGCTCGACGGCCTCTTCGCCGAGCGGTCAGGCGTGGTGGCGGTCCTCGGCGACACCGCCTATCGGGATGGAACCGCTTCGGACTACGCCGACTGCTACGACCCCACGTGGGGCCGGCATGCCAAGAGAACTCGAGCCACAGTCGGCAACCACGAGTACCACACGTCGAACGCCAGGGCGTACTGGGACTACTTCGGCGCCAGAGCGGGAGAGCGACGTCGCGGATGGTACGGGTTCGACCTCGGCGCCTGGAGGATCGTCGTCGTCAACTCCAACTGCTCCGAGGTCGGCGGGTGCGGGCCGTCCTCACCCCAGGGAATCTGGCTGGCCGCCGAGTTGGAGGACCACCCCGCTCAGTGTACGGCCGTGCTGATGCACCATCCGCGCTTCTCGTCCGGCTCGGAACACGGCGACGATCCGGCGATGGGCCCGTTCTGGAAGCAGTTCCACACGACGGGCGTCGACCTCGTGCTCGCCGGCCACGACCACAACTACGAACGGCTGGCGAAGCTGGACCCGACGGGTCACCTCGACCGTGACGGCGGTATCAGGTCCTTCGTCGTCGGTACCGGGGGGGCGTCCCTGCGCCCGGTCACGATCGCCCGGCCGCACTCCCGGGTGACCGTCGACGATCGCCACGGCGTCCTGGCGCTCGAGCTCATGCAGACGAGGTACAGGTACTCGTTCGTGACGACCCCGGGCGGCGAGGTCGCCGATTCGGGGAAAGGGAGTTGCCACTGAAGTGGGCACCATCAGGGTCATGAGCATCAATCTCTTGGTGGGCCGGGCAGACCACCGCGCCCTCGAGCGGGTGATCGAAGACGTCGACCCGGACGTGCTCGCCTGTCAGGAACTGGTTCCTGAGCACGCCACCATCATCACGAGGCTGCTCCCCTACGGTCATCTCGACCCGACGAGGAACTACCACGGTCTCGGGATCGCAACTCGCTTCCCGTCCCAGGTCGAGCGGTTTCCGCTGGCGCACAGGGACGGATGGCGAGCAACGTTGTCGGCCGACCGGTGGCCCTCGCTCGACCGCGACCTGGAGGTGATCAACGTCCACATCCAGAGCCCGGTCGACTCCCACCCGGTCCGGGCACGGCGCAACCGCAAGTCCCAGACGACGGCGATCATCGATCACGTTCGCGAGAACCGTCGCCCGAGGGTGCTCGTCGGCGACATGAACGCCACGCCGGCGTGGCGCACGTACCGCAGGATCGCCGCCACGATGCAGGACGGACCGGTCGCAACCGGCACGGCGGCTCGCACCTGGGGACCGTGGTGGTGGGCGCCGCGGTTGCTCCGCATCGACCACGCCTTCGTCGACGGGGCCCTGCCGCTGCGGAGTTGGATCGAGCGCATCAGAGGAACCGACCACGCCGCCCTCGTGATCGAGATCGATGTCTGAGCGGACCGGCTCGGAAGAGCCGCCCCGGCGTGCAACAATCCCCGACATGCGCGGCGCGGTTGGGATCCAGTCATACGCAATCGGAGTCGTCGCCGTCGTGATGCTCGCCGCCCCGGGCTTCGTGCTCGGCTACACGTCTGCCGAGGCATACGAGGTCGAGATCGTGCGATGGGCGGGCTTGTTCACCCTGGGGCTGGCCGCCGTCCGTCCTTGGGCGATCCGCGATGGAGGCCGCACCGCCTGGCGTATGCGTGCCTGGACGACCGTCGTCGTCGGGTGCGGGTTCGCCTACATCGTGGGGACGAATCCCCTCTTCCTGGTGGTCGGACTCGCCGCCATCGCCGCCGCCATGCTCGACACGTCGATCGAGTGGGCGACCAGGGCATCGGAGGATCTCAGGCTGCGCCTGATGCGGGACCGCGGCTAGCCGGCTCCCGAAACGCCGCCCGTTCGGCGATGGATAATGTTCGCCGCGTTCGAACCAGGAGATGCGATGACAAGCCCCGAGTTCTTCGAAGACGTCCCCGAGCCGATCCGATTCGAGGGTGTCGACTCGGACTCGCCGCTGGCATACCGGGTGTATGACAAGGATCGCGTCGTCGCCGGCAAGCGCATGGAAGACCATCTGCGGATCGCCGTCTGCTACTGGCACTCGTTCAACTGGCCCGGCAGCGACGTCTTCGGCACTGGCACGTTCGACAGGCCGTGGCTGGTTGCCGCCGGCGATATGTCGGCCGCTCGCCAGAAGATGGACGCCGCCTTCGAGTTCGTGACGAAGCTCGGCGTGCCGTACTTCTGCTTCCACGATCGCGACATCGCTCCCGAAGGCGCTTCGTTCGCCGAGTCTGCGAAGGACCTCGACGCCATGGTCGATTACGCCGCCGAGCACATGGCCCGCTCCGGCGTCGGCCTCCTCTGGGGGACCGCCAACCTGTTCTCCCATCCCCGGTACGCCGCAGGGGCCGCCACGAACCCCGACCCGGACGTCTTCGCACACGCCGCCGCCCAGGTCAGGCTGGCACTCGAGGCCACCCACCGGCTCGGGGGCGCCAACTACGTGCTGTGGGGCGGCCGGGAGGGATACGAGACCCTGCTGAACACCGACCTCCGCCGTGAAGCGGACCAGCTGGGGCGGTTCCTCGCCATGGTCGCCGAGCACAAGCACGCCATCGGTTTCCAGGGAACCCTGCTCATAGAGCCGAAGCCGCAGGAGCCGACGAAGCACCAGTACGACTACGACTGCGCCACCGTCCACGGGTTCCTGGACCGCTACGGGCTCACCGACGAGTACCGCGTCAACATCGAGGTGAACCACGCCACGCTGGCCGGCCACAGCTTCCACCACGAGGTGGCCTACGCCATCGCCAACGGGATCTTCGGCAGCGTCGACGCCAACCGGGGCGACTACCAGAACGGATGGGACACCGACCAGTTCCCCAACTCGGTCGACGAGCTGTCGTTGGCGCTGTACGAGATCCTGAAGGGAGGCGGCTTCGAGACGGGCGGCTTCAACTTCGACACCAAGCTGCGGCGCCAGAGCATGGATCGGTCCGATCTCTTCCACGCACACGTCGGAGGCATCGACACCCTCGCCAGGGCCCTGCTCGTCGGCGCCGAGCTCGTCGAGCGGGGAGACCTGGCAGCCGCCGTCGCCGAGCGCTACGCCCGATGGGACGGAGAGCTCGGACATACGATCACGTCGGGTACGTCGCTCGCCGAGCTCGGCGACATGGTGATGGCAGGGGACATCGCCCCCGAGCCGGGCTCCGGCCGCCAAGAGCATCTCGAGAACGTCGTCAACCGGGCGATCTGGGCGGCGAACTGAACCGAGGCGTGCTCCGCCGGAGTTCCGCGGACCCAAGATCAGGCTCTGGTCGCCTGGCGCCTCGGCTGATATCCTTACCTTGCCGGCATCGTAAGGAGCCCCGTATGGATCTCGTGGCCAGGGTGACCTCGAAAGGCCAGATCACCATCCCAAAGGAGGTTCGCGACCGCCTCGGCATCTCCGAAGGCGATCACGTCGTGTTCCGAGTGGAGGAGCACCGAGCCGTACTCGCCAAGATTCCCAACCTCCTCGACCTCGCCGGCACCGTCGAGGTCCCGGCAGCGAAACGGGGCACCGCATGGGACGAGGTCCGCCGGAGCACCCGACGCACCCGCGCCGAGACGCTGCGGTGACGGCGTTCGTCGACACCAACGTCCTGATCCGCCATCTCACCGGTGATCCACCCGACCGCGCCGCTCGTGCCACCGCCTTCCTCGCTGCGGCCGATGAACTGCTCCTCCCCGACCTCATCGTCGCCGAAACGGTCTACGTGTTGGAGTCCTTCTATGAGGTGCCGGTCGATGAGGTGGCCCGCCTGGTGCGTTCCGTGATCGCCTACCCCGCCATCCGAACCGCCGATCCTGCCTTGCTCCTGCGCTGCCTCGAGGTCTACGAGACCCACCGCATCGACTTCGCCGAGGCGTACCTCGTCGCTTCAGCCGAAACCGCCGGAATCGAGGAGATCGTCTCGTTCGACCGCAGCATCGACCGCGTCACAACCGTCAGCCGCATCGAGCCATGACCGCACGCCGACGTGCCGATAACTCGATGGCTCGCAGAGTCTGCTCGGTCTCGTCCGATTGCGGGTGATCGGCGAGGCAGAGGGTTCACCTTGCGTGTGTATCTGATAATCTGATCGCATGCCTGACATCACTGCGACCGATGCGGCCCGCCACTTCGCTGATCTGCTCGACGGTGTTGAGCACCGTGGTGAGCACTACACGATTGTTCGTCGGGGCAAAGCAGTCGCGCATCTCGAACCCGTATCCAGTGGACGTGGCATCGACGTGAAGTCGCTCCTGCGTCGGCACCGGCCGGACACTGCGTGGCCGGGGAACCTGACTGATCTTCGAGCTCTGTTGGAGATTGAAGATCGAGGATGAGCCTGCTCCTGCTCGACACCACGTTTCTGATCGATGCCGAGCGGGGCGGCGTCGATCTCGACGATGTCATCGACGATGACGACGACATAGCCATCGCAGCGGTCACTGTCGCTGAGCTACTCGTGGGTGTCGCGCTCGCCTCCGGAAGGCGACGGAATGCCCGTCAGGCCTACGTCGATGAGATCATCGAGTCGCTGCCGATCATTGCCTACGACCGCGATGTAGCGGTCGAACACGCCGATCTGCTCGTCGCTGTTCGCGACCAGGGCCGTCCACGGGGAGCTCACGACTTGCTGATCGCAGCTACTGCTCGAGCTACCGACCGGGCGGTTGTGACCGCCGACCAAGAGGCATTCGCCAACCTCCCCGGTGTCGCCACCGCCGACCACCGCTAGCGCACGAAGTGCCGCTCGGCGAAGTGTGGGATTGGGCGCGTCATTGCCCACATCGGACGATCTGGTTCGAGATGCTATTTGCCAGCCGATCGCTGGTCGGGCAGGTCGAGCTGGATCTGTCCCCCACCGAGGTTCGGCGGTGACCGCCTTGGTTCTCGAACGCCTGCATCCGGCTGTGGCCAGAACGGCGGGCGCTGATGAATCCGCCGCACGTCAATCACGAATGAGGCGATTCCCGCGATCAGCCACAACAGGACCACAGCGGCTGTCGCCGGCGCCGCGGCCGACCTCGCCGAGATTACGCCGGTCAACACAACGCCGGCCCAGATTGCCGACCAGAGCAGGACGATGCACGTTGCACGAATCGGGAGACTCAGACTGCACGTCGGCCACGGCCTCGAGACGG
>Ga0214471_10003922_pt1 | contig 11528 bp, 8 predicted proteins | sample RVTome_5_FD_207665 | JGI IMG/M metagenome (GOLD analysis project Ga0214471, IMG submission 207665) | Soil microbial communities from uranium-contaminated site in the Upper Colorado River Basin, Wyoming, United States - RVT142D155 | ecosystem: Environmental > Terrestrial > Soil > Contaminated >... | reverse complement strand
GGCGATGATCTTGTTCCAGACCTCACGGGCCGAGAGACGGCCGACGACTTCACTGGTGGCCGGATGAATCAGGTCGTACTCGGCGTCGGCTGCGAGCGCCGCCATGAAGTCGTCCGTGATGGCGACCGAGATATTGAAGTTGGTGATCTTCGAGGTGTCGTCTTTACAGCTGATGAAGTCGAGGATATCGGGGTGGTCGACCTGCAGGATCCCCATGTTGGCGCCTCGTCGGGTGCCGCCCTGCTTGACCACGTCGGTGGAGGCGTCGTATAGCGACATGAAGGACACCGGCCCCGAGGCGACGCCCATGGTGGAACGCACGATGTCGTTCTTGGGCCTGAGCTGGGAGAAGGAGAACCCGGTCCCCCCTCCAGATTGGTGAACCAAGGCCATGGCGCGAAGCGTGTCGTAGATTCCGCTCTCGCCATTCGACAGAGTGTCCTGGACCGGCAGAACGAAACAGGCCGACAGTTGTCCGAGGGGACGGCCTGCGTTCATCAGGGTCGGCGAGTTGGGCATGAACAGCCGCCGCGCCATCACGTCATAGAATGCCTCACTCAACGCTTCGATCGCACCCTCTGAAGCCCCATGGGCCCGATCGGCCTCCGCGATTGTCGTCGCAACCCGCCAGAAGAGATCGGCGGGACCTTCCACCGGTTGACCCTGATCGTCCTTGAGGAGATAGCGCTTTTCGAGAACGGTGATCGCGTTCGGTGACAGGCGGAGCTGGCTGCGTTGGCTGGCAGCGGCCATAACGGCCCTCGACTTCGGTAGAGTCAGTGATCAGGAGATGATCGCGTCGCGGAATTGGCACCTGGGAACCCGGCGAGCCGGGCGGGCGACAGTACGCGGCGAGGGGTCAACTTAGACGTGCGGAGCAGTGAGGGCAATACGTGTTGATGGCCCTCAACCACGCCGTGAACCAGTTTGCACATCACAAATCTGTTTTGACGTCACACATTACAAAGTGACTAAAATCACCACACTTCCAACCGCGTCAGCGGGAGACGTTGAATTCGCGCCAACGACGCGCCAACCCTCCTTCGGCGGTCACGGTGACCTCGACCCGATACAGTCCTGGCGTCAGTCGCTCGAGCTCCACGACATGCCGCGCGAGATGCGTGCCCGCCTCCGCCTGCTCTGACCACTGCCGGCTATAGGCGACACCAGGCTGCTCGTCGGCACGAATGACCGTGATCTGGCATCGGAGTTCGGTCGCCCTGGGAATCGAGACCTGAAATGCGAGTTCGACATCTCGTCCCGGACGAAGTACACCGAGCGGGTTGAGCTGAACCTCCTCTGCGCCGACCGCAACGACCCAGGGACCATGGTCGGGGCCGAGTGTGAGATCGCTGATCTGTACAGCATCACGCATCTCGGCGGGGACCTCGAGCGACTGAACACCGAGGACCGTTCCACGTCGTTCGTCCTCGAAGGCCATTCGGACGCGTACCTTCCCTGGGGGAAGCGGAACGCTCGTCACTCCCGCGAGGTAGCGTTCGCCGGCGACGAGCGTGGCAACGGGCCGGATCGTCGAGTCGACTTGGGCCAAGAGTCTTCCTTCAGGATCGAGCGCCACAAGGCGAAACCGCACGGGGTAGGAAAGACCCTCTCCAAGCCAGCTGGCACCCGTGCTCTCGAACCGCACCGCCACCGCGAGGCGCGCGAGTGACCGAACTCCCGTGCGACCGATGATGGCAAGGTCGGTCTTGACGTCCATCGATTCTGCATACCGCCGTCGATGCGTGTCGGTCGACAAGGCCGTGATCAAGCTGGTCCGCCCCATCGCCCGTTCGGCTACCATGAACTTCCGTTCCCGATCGGGGGCCCCACTCATTTCCGGACGGTAGAGCGGCGAGAGTTGCTCACGCGAACGGAGCAGCATCTGCTCACCGGGAGATCGCGCCGCTGCAAATTCCAACCCGTTGAGCCCCTCTCGCGCATCCGCCACATCGAACAGACTCTCGACCAACGTGAATTCGTCGGGTGCGCGCCGCGCAGTGAAGTGGAGCACGAGGTCGCCTTCGGCGCGAAGGTACCGCCACGATTCATTGGGTTCGAACCCGAGTGTGCTGAGATTGACGCGATCGTCGGGCTCGCCATGTCGAATCAGAATCACTCCCCGGTCATCCACTTCGTCCTCGATGTTCCGGCGCGCGGCAATCACCGAGGGTCGCAGCGGACCGTAGCGTGGAAACGCCCGTCGGGCGACGTAGAGACGACGGTAATGTTCTCGGAGCCGACTGCCCTCCTCCCGGAATTCCACCAGATCACGAGAAGACCAAAACTTCTTGAGGAAGGCCGCGCGTCGTGCTCCGGCCGTCCCGTCGAATGCATCCAGCTCATCGACCGTGGCAATGGGCACCAGGTCGGCCCGATAGGCGGAAACCGAAGCGGCGTCGTCGAACACGGCGCCTTCGTAATACGGACTGCCACCGTCTTGACGGCCAAGGAGAAACCGGGTCCGAGCCACTTCGAGCAGCGCAAGACCAAGACTCAAGTCAGGTGCGCCGACGACGGCGTCGAACGCCCGAAGAGCGGCGGTAGGGTCACCGTACTCCCGTTCGACGCGACCGAGCCCGAGCAACAGGGGGGCGCTGGCGGTGGTCGGAAGAGTGGCCTTGCGAAGTGCGTGTAAAACCACCGATGCGCGGGTCGGCATTCGAAGCCGGCGACCCAAGTTGGCTTCCTCGAGCAGGAAAGAAACGAAAGCGGTGTCGGTGGCGGCGGATCGGGCCAAGGCATCGGAGGCCCTGTCGAAGGCCTTGGAAGGATCGAGTCCAATCGGTGGCGTCTGGAGTCCCTTCGTCACTTCACCTATCTGATACTCGGCGAGACCAAGTCCATACCAGCCGTACGGCCAGTGCGGAACCAGGCGTGTGACCGTCTGGAATTCCATGGCGGCATCTTCGAATGCGCTGGTCGCGCCAAGTTCTCCGAGCCGCAGTGAGAGGAAGCCAAGGCGAAGATGGGGATAGGGATCGGGATCGGGGCCGACTCTTCCAAGCTGTTCCAGCATGCGGGTCTCGAGGCGGGCAAGCGCAGAAGAATCCGTCGCGCGATGGAGGGAGTCCCGGAACGCCTCAACGACAGTCCTCGACGGCACCGCCTGAGCCCCAATGGGGCCCGCGAGCGGCACCGCCCCGAGGACGAGCATCAAACCGAGTGCTAGAGTGCGCATAGCCATCAATACTACCTAGGACGTCCGACGGAGGTTAGGACCCACAACGGTAGGCTCAGGTGTCTCAATTCTGGACAGAAATGTGAAGATGCCACGAAACACCGCTGGTGAGTAGAGCGTCTGCCCGTTCGTTGACCCTCCCCTGTTGCAGGTCTAGATTCGCGCTGATGAGTCCCCCTTCCCCACCAGGCCCGGCGGATGCCGATCAGGGGGGCACAACCGATTCCCTCTCCCCAGGTTCCACACTCGCGGGGCGGTACGAAATCCAGCGGCGGCTGGGCACAGGTGGCATGGGGACCGTCTACCTCGCTCGGCACCGGGAGATGGATCGTCTCTGTGCGGTGAAGGTCCTGCACCCACGGCTCAGTCAGGATGCAGAGGCCCACGCGCGGTTCGCTCGGGAAGCCCGAAATGCCTCCCGGATCAACCACCCCAATGTCTGTACGGTCTACGATTACGGCACTTCTCCCGAAGGCCTCGTCTATCTCGTCATGGAGTACGTCGAGGGGCGCACTCTCGGCTCTATCCTCACGGAACGCGGCACGCTCGCCCTGCATCACGCCGCGCACTTGACCACACAGATGGCAGCTGGGCTCGATGCCGCGCACGCACTCGGCATTGTTCATAGAGACCTCAAACCAGACAACGTGATCATCACCAAGACTCGCGATGGTGAGACAGCGAAGCTGGTGGACTTTGGCATCGCAAAGGCACTCGAGACCGGGAACGTCCAAGCCCTGACCTCGGAGGGTGTCGTCGTGGGAACGCCGGAGTACATGTCACCTGAGGCCTTCTCGGGAGATCCTGTCGACCAGAGAAGCGACACGTACTCGCTGGCCATGGTGTTCTACCGCATGGTGACCGGAGCCGTCGCACACCGTGGGAAGTCGGCTCGCGAGACCCTGTCGCGGCGGCTCGTGGAACCCGCAGAGCCTCTCGGTCAGGCGACCGGCGGGGGACGCTATCCACAAGCCTTGGAGTCTGCTCTGGCCCGAGGCCTTGCCCGGCAACCGACCGCGCGTCCCAAGACATCCGGTGAACTCGCCCGAGAGATCAGCGAGGCCGTTGCGACCGTCCCGCCCGATTCGGAGGACCACGAACTCACGGTTCGACTCGATGCGCCGACGACCGAAATATCCCGGACCCTTCCCGAGACCGTGGCTCTGACCCGACGACGCACGGTCATGACGATTCTCAGCGTAGTGTTCGTCGCCCTAGCCGCGTTCCTGGGGAAGGGTCTCCTCGGACCGAGCTCTCAGGGGTCGGAGCCCTCCACCACCGATCCAATCCCTGTTTCGCCACCCGCAGGCGGGGTGACTCCCCCCCCCGCGCCTCCGTCGCCCGGATCACAGAGTGGGATCGACCAACCAGTCCAAGGAACCACTGCACCTCGCGATGAGCGACCAGTGAATGAAGTGGTCCTCCTCCCCACGGCCGAAGAAATCGAGGATTCAAACTCGAGGGGTGACGCCAGGGCCCGAGCCGAGCAGATTTATGACCAACGTGATCGGGATCCAGTGGAACGGAGCCGCGGGGCGTTCTTGGTCGCCATGGCGCACCTTGGTGATCAGGACTACCGTCTGGCCAGGCACTGGGCGAACTTGGCTGTTGTGCTGAACGACTCCACGCCTGCCGGGCCGGGCCGGGTAGATCGGGGTCAGCGGTACCGCAACCTCCTAGCGACGATTTCAAAGCTCGAGGAACCGAATCTGCCGTGACCGATAAGACGATCACCGCCTCTGTCTACGCCCGGACCGACCTCGGTCAGTCTCGGGAGCACAATGAGGACACGTTCTTCGTTGCCGACCTCACCTCAGGGTCGTCACGACTCGAGAGTGAACTCGCCGAATGTGTGGTCGGGCCCCGTGGTCTTCTCTTCCTCGTCGCGGACGGGATGGGCGGTGCCGCTGCGGGGGAACTCGCGAGCGCCATGGCTGCCGATCTCATCTATGGTCATCTGATGGGAACCTGGGCCAAGGAATCGGACGAGGAGGTGACCGAGGAGCGCTTCACGATGCGTCTGCGTGAAGCGGTGGAACTCGCGAACCTCCAGATCAACCGTTACGCCAAGGACCATCTCGAAGTCCGCGGCATGGGGACCACCGCGACGGTGGCCGGCATCTTCGGCAGGAATCTCTACTTGGCGCAGGTTGGGGATAGCCGTGCCTACGTCGTTCGTCACTCCCTGGCGGTCCAGCTCACCAAGGACCAGTCTCTCACCCAACGCCTAGTGGACGCGGGCGAACTCACCGAGGAGGAAGCCGAGGCCAGTGTTCGGCGCAACATCATCCTCCAAGCCTTGGGACCGGACCCCAAGATTGCGGTCGACCTGACCACACAGGAGTTGAGGCGTGGTGACACGCTGGTGCTCTGCTCCGATGGTTTGTCGGGGCAGGTCAAGCGCGAAGAGATCGCCGAGATGGTGAATCAGGAGTCGAATCTGGAGACGCTCGGAACCCAACTCATCGACCTGGCAAACGAGCGGGGGGGACCCGACAACATCACCGTCGTCATTGCCAAATTCGACGGAGAAGGTCTCGATCCGCCGGACCGGCAGGACCCCGAATACCAACTCTACGACGACGGAGAGGGTGAAGAGGACGAGGAGATTATTGTTGCACCCCCCGTCGTCCCGCCCGTCGTCGAGCCCGCCAAGCGTACCGGGTCTCCCGCGGGAATGGCGCTCCTCGTCGTCGGAGCGATCGTTGTCCTCCTCGCCATCTTCCTCGCGCTCGTCTGAGGGAGGGGGGGTAGGAGAGGGGCTCAAGAAGCCCATCACCGCCGTCCTGATCGTACGGACCGGAGCACGCACGGGACGACGACTCCATCTGACTGCCGACTTCGCGACCCTGGGTCGACACGACTCCTCCGATCTCCAATTCGATCCCGACAAAGACCGAGAAGTCTCGGCCCGCCACGCCGCCGTGTTCCGTCAGGGACCTACGTTCGTCGTGCGCGACCTCGGGAGCACGAACGGCACTTGGTTGAACGCTGAGCGCATCCGGAGCGATCGCCCTCTCGAGGCCGGTGATCGAATCCGACTGGGGGCTCAAGGCCCAGAAGTCGAGTTTACCCTGACCACGGTCGAACACCGACCGACCCCGGTCGTAGCGGGTCAATCGAGGGACGAACCCTCCAGGCCTATCGGTCACGAGAGATCCAGTGCCGGGTTCGAGGGAGTGGAGAGCCCCACCGATCTCCGGATACGAATGGAGGTCGCGCGCCAGACCGATCGGCTGCGCCGCCGCATCGGCGCCGGCGTGATCGCGGGATTGGTGCTCATCGCAACAGCGGTCGGTTGGTTCTCCTACCGCGGGTCGCTCAGACGGCGAGAGATTGCCGCCGAGCAATCCAGGTTACTCACCCAAGTCGACAGCCTCCAGCGGGTGCTGGCGTCTGCGAGCAACCAAGCCTCGGTGCTCCGACTCGCTCTGGATAGCGCCAGGATCGAAGCAGGGGTTCTGCGAGCCCAAATCGCCGAAGGTGGTCTCGACCCCGATTCACTTCCGGTCTTGGACCAGCGAGTTGCGGAAACGATCCTGCAACACACTCGTTTGCTGGAGGTGGCCGACTTCGATGTGTCCGATCTCCGGCGAGCCAACGCTCCAGCCGTCGTGATGATCTTCGCCGAGAACCGCGACGGTCGCTCGTTCAGTTCGACCGGCTTCGTAGCCAGAAGCGCCGGCGATACGGGCTGGATCGTCACAGCCCGTCACGCCGTTACGGATGAGCAAGGCCGACCGGCGGCACGGGTCGTCACCGGATTCCCAGGAAGACCCAACGTCTACCGCACGACCCTCCTTCGGCTCCACGATTCTCTCGACCTGGCACTGCTCAGAGTGATTTCCCAGTCAGGAGTCCCTTCGGTGAGCCGCCTCGATGCGATCCCGGCCACCGTGGGGGACCCGACTGCCGTCATCGGGTATCCGCTTGGTCTCGAGCTGCCCATGGCGGGCGGATCGTCGCTCGACCTCAGCCCCACGACCTCGCGGGCAACCGTGAGCCGCACGCTACCCTCCCTGCTGCAACTCGATGGTTATGGCGTCGACGGCATCAGTGGTAGTCCGATCTTCGGTGTCACGGGGGGAGTCATCGGTATGCTGTACGGGGGCGCTGCCGGAGGCGGAGGTCGAATCATCTATGCGGTACCGACGGCGCACATCCTAACCTTCTTGGATCGATCCTAAGGGCTTCGTGCTTGAATCCGGTGGCGTCGTTCCATCGGAGTGCCGGAGACCCGAGGCGAGAGGGATTCACTGATGGGCAGACGTCAGGGTGGAGTGATCGAGCCGAGGACTCTCGATCCCACTGCGCCGGTTGCCCGTGGCAGGTTGCCAGGTTGGCCGTGCACGGTCAGATAACCAAGCAGGGCGAATGCCACCGCCTCCTTGGCGTCGGCAGAGAAGAACAGGTCATCGAATCGCTGTACCACTTGACCCAGATGTGATTCGAGGGAGCGCATGACCCCAGGGTGCCGGCTCCCACCACCCGACACCACAATCTCGATGCCGGCACCCTGACCAGTCCTCGCGCCGGGGATCCATTCCCGTATCGCTCGAGCGATGCTGCGCCCGGTGAGTTCGACCGCAGTCGCCACACCGTCAGGACCGGGCACGCGCGCTCCCAAGGCATCCGCGAAGGTCCGGCCAAATCGCTCACGTCCTGTTGACTTCGGAGGCTGGCGGTCGAAATAGGGATCGGCGAGAAGGTCCGCCAACACATCCTCGCGCACCGTTCCAGTGGCGCTGATAGCCCCATCCTGGTCATAGGGGACCGAGGGGTCAACCTGTCGGGCAAGCGAGTCGATCACGACCATCCCCGGTCCGGTATCGAATGCAAAGGCGCCCTCCTCCATGGCCCGGCGTCGTACGAAGGTGAGGTTGGCCATGCCTCCAATGTTGAGAAGCACTCGGGGCGCGTCACCGCCGAAGAGCAGCACATCTGCCATGGGCACCAGTGGCGCGCCCTCTCCGCCGGCGGCAACGTCACGACTCCTGAAGGAGCTCACCACCCGAACTCCAAACCGCTCGGCGAGAATCGCGGGCTCCCCGAGTTGCCAACTCACCAGTGGCGGCTCGTGCCAGACCGTTTGTCCGTGAAACGCGATCAGGTCAAGTTCGAGAGCGGAGACCCCCGTCCGTTCCAGAAGGTGCTCGACCGCCTCGGTGGCCCACACGCCAAGCCGCGCATGCAAACGCGCCAAGCCGGCCACATCCCCACCCTGAATGGCGTCCTCAAGCACGCGGCGTTCGGCGGCCACATAGGAGCGCGAGTGAAACCCCACCAGCTCGGCGCGACCCGGTCCCCGAAACCGCACCAGTGCCGCATCCATCCCGTCGAGAGATGTACCCGACATCAATCCCACAATGAGGGTCGGGCGTTCAGTCATAGGTGGGGACGGCCGGCGGGTCTCCGATGATGGCGCGTAATCTGTTGTCGTGGGAGGCGAGTTGACGTTCCGCCTCCTCCCGATCAACACCGGTGCGAGCGATCACCACGGCGGTCCTGACACTACCCCCGGCCTCCGCAATCGCCCGGCGGGCACGCTCCCGGTCAACGCCGCCGACTTCCATGACGATGCGCTCACCCCGGTCAGCGAGTTTGGTGTTGGTGGCAACCAAGTCGACCATGAGGTTCCCATAGGTCTTCCCGATACGAATCATCGCCGCCGTGGTCAGCGTGTTGAGTACCATCTTCGTGGCCGTGCCCGCTTTCATGCGTGTAGAACCCGTCACCACCTCGGGCCCGGTACGGATCACGATGCACACGTCACACCCCTGACGCAGCTCGACCGGAGGATCGGAACAGGTGAGGAGCACCGTGCGCGCCGCGCGCTCGGAAGCACGGGCCAGTGCACCTCTGACGAAAGGCGTGATGCCACTCGCGGCGATACCGATTACCACGTCGGAACTCCCGATGGCCTGCTCGTCCATGAGGGCAGCCCCCTGGCCGGGATCGTCCTCCGCTCCCTCTACGGCCCGAACCATGGCTGGTGGGCCGCCCGCGATCACACCGATCACCATGCCGGGTTGTGTGCCAAAGGTCGGTGGGCACTCGGCGGCATCGAGGACACCGAGTCGGCCACTCGTTCCGGCGCCCACATAGACCAGTCTCCCTCCTGCCCGGAAAGCGGCTTCGACGAGCACCAGAGCCTCGGTGATCTGGTCCTCCGCTGCAGCGACGGCAGTGGGTACGGTGGCATCTTCCGCACTGATGGCGCGCACTATTTCCCTTGGCGTCGCAAGGTCGAGAGATCCTGTGGCTGGGTTACGGCGCTCCGTCAGTCGAAGGCCGGTGTCCCCCGCGTTGGATTCAGGGGAGGGCACAACGCGGGGTGGGGTTGGATCTGTAGTCACAGCGATGAAGGGTTACGAACCGGTCCTGGAGAACTCCTCGGTCAACGTAACGGTAATGGCACTTCCTGCCGGAACGACCACATCGCGATCGGCGGTCTTCACGGCCACAGCAGTACCCACGGCGGCCCCCGCGACACCGCCAACGACCGTTGCCGTGCTCTTCTTCCCGAGAATCCGCCCCAGGACCGCACCTGCAGCGGCGCCCGCTGCCACCTTCCCCGCGTCACCGGCGGTCACACCGCGACCCTGAAGCTCCGTGCGGAGCGCGGTCACGTCGGCCCGGAGCAGATGCGACTCCCCGTCGATCATCACGCTCTCGGGTCGCAACGTGAGCCGGCCCTGCTCACCCTGATTCTCCGCAGGCTCGATTTCGAGCACTCGTATGCTAACCACGGCACCTGCCGGGATGACCGTTCGCCCCCGATCATCGACAATGTCACGGGCCGTGGATGCCTTGACCACATCACCGGCCTTGGTTGTCCGAGAGGTGATTTCGGCCACGGTCGACAATTCGAGTGCGGTCCCGCTCCCCAAGGTCAGTGCGGCCTCAGCAGCAGGCGGGGGGGCCTCGTACTCGGGCTCGGGCTCACCTGCCGGCGGAGGCTGGGGCTGCGGAGTGGCCCGGGCCGGTGGAGGCGCCGCCCGAGACTGTGGGGGTGGCGGTGCGGAAGGACGAGCTTCAGGGGGGGCGACCGCCGCTGGTAGTTCGTCTGCAGAAACGACAGCAGGTTGGTCGGCCTGGATCTCGGCCGGAGTCTCATCGACCGCCGGTGGAACGTAGGTTTCGCCACCCCCGCAGGCGGCGGTCAAGAACAGGAGTACGGTGGGTGCAACGACAAAACGGGACATGTTACCCTCTCAGCGAAACGTGTAACTGACACAGCCGAGCGTGACGCTCGTGAACTCTTCGACACTAACCAAACGTGTGTGGGGTGGCAAACGCTACAGCCAGTTACGAAGAAACTCCGGAGTGAGGCCCTGGAGCCAGGTAGCCAGACGCGTGAATTGGCCTGACACCAGTAGCACCCCTACCAGCAGGAGCAGCCCGCCACTGATGCGCTGAACCCAGACCATGTGTTTGCGGAACCGCTGAAACAGATCCAGAAAGGTCTCCACCGCATACGCCGTCACCAGGAACGGGACCGCTAGGCCGGCCGAGTACCACGCGAGGAGGACCATGCCTCGCTGGAGATCATCTTGCGAAGCGGCAAGCCCGAGGATGCCACCGAGGATGGGACCAATACAGGGCGTCCATCCCGCGCCGAACGCCATGCCCACCAGGACGGAGCCGAGATAGCCCACCGGCTTTCGATCCAGGTGTACCCGCTTGTCCCGCGACAGGAGGTCGAGCTTCAAGACACCGAGAGTGTAGAGCCCGAAGATGATGATGAGCACACCACCAATCCGGGCCACCCAGTCCTGGTAGTAGTTCAGCACCCGACCGAGTGCCGTCGCACTGGCGCCGAGCAGGATGAAGACGAGCGAGAACCCCGAGACGAACAGCAGAGAATGGACCATGGCCATGCGTCGTCGGTTGGTCATCTCGTCGATGGTGAATCCCGTGACGAACCCCAGGTAGGAGGGAACGAGCGGGAGGACACACGGGGACAAGAAACTGAGCAAACCGCCGATGAACGCCACGGCGGCGCCGAGGTTGGGAGAGCCGTCCACCTAGGAACTCACCGAGGCGCGTAGGTCGGCTGCATCCCGCCCTCTGCAATCAGGACAGAGACCGAAGATTTCCACTCGGTGACGGCGATGTAGAAACGCGTGTTCATCAGCAATCATGTCCAACATTCGCTCCAATCGCTCGTTGACGAATTCCACCACCCGTCCACACCGCCTGCAGACCAAGTGTTCGTGATGCGACCGCGTCGTCATCGGCTCGAACCGGCGGAACCCTTCGCCGAAGTCGTGCTCCCGCACCAGCCCACTCTCCACTAGCAGGTCCAACGTTCGATAGACCGTGGCGGTTCCCACGGTGACTCCCC
>Ga0214471_10003921_pt1 | contig 11532 bp, 6 predicted proteins | sample RVTome_5_FD_207665 | JGI IMG/M metagenome (GOLD analysis project Ga0214471, IMG submission 207665) | Soil microbial communities from uranium-contaminated site in the Upper Colorado River Basin, Wyoming, United States - RVT142D155 | ecosystem: Environmental > Terrestrial > Soil > Contaminated >... | reverse complement strand
AAAAGTTCTTTATTCGCTTGGCGCCGCTCGCGCTCGCTGCACTGCCGCTGGCCTCCTGCGGTTCGAGCTCCCAAAGTGGCGAGTCCGAACACGGCGAAGCCGCGGAAGCGCCCGAAGGTCCGCATGGCGGAAGGCTGCTGACGGACGGCGATCTCGGGCTCGAGATCACCATTTTCGAGACCGGACAGGAGCCGCAGTTCCGGGTCTATCCCTACTGGGAAGGCGAGAAACTCGATCCCGAGAAGGTGCGCCTGCAGATCACACTTACACGCCTTGGCGGCAAGGTCGATCGCTTCGCCTTCAGGCCGCAGGACGATTTTCTCGCCGGCCAGGGCGTGGTCGGCGAACCACACAGCTTCGATGTCGAAGTCGTCGCGTCCGCCGATGGCAAGCGCAGCCGGTGGACTTACGAAAACCACGAAGGTCGCACGACCATCACACCCGAAGCGGCCGAGCAAGGTGGTATCGAAACCGCCACAGCTGGCCCTGCCATGATCGGCGATGCACGCGAACTCTACGGAACGGTCGAGCTCGATCCCTCGGCGCGTTCCGAAATCCGCGGCCAGTTTCCCGGCCGGGTTGTCTCGGTGACCAAACAGGTCGGCGATTCCGTAAGACGCGGCGAGTTGCTCGCACGCATCGAATCCTCGGAAAGTCTGCAGGTCTATCCGGTCTATTCGACCGTCAGCGGCGTAGTGGCCGAACGCGGCGGCAATCCCGGCGATATGACGGGCGGCGAGCCGCTCTACGTCATCACCAACCCTTCGGCGACCACGGTCGTGTTCAACATCTTTCCGAGAGATCTGGGCGTCATCGAGCCAGGAATGCGGATCGAGGTCGAGGCGCAGGACGGACGGGCCGTGGGCGCGACCGTTCTCGGCCAGTATCTGTCCGAAGGTAATCCCGAGGCGGGCACTGCTCTGATCCGGGCTTCGATTCCCAATCGCGGAGGGTGGATCAGGCCCGGCATGACCATGCGCGGCCGCGCAATCGTGAACCAGGAGAGTGTGCCGCTGGCGGTGCGAACCGAGGCGATCCAGCCCTTCAGGGACTTCCAGGTGGTCTACGCCAAATACGGCAATGAGTACGAAGTGCGAATGCTCGAACTGGGGCGCAAGGGGGCCGAATACACCGAGGTGCTCTCCGGCATAGAGCCCGGCACGCCCTACGTAACCGAAGGCTCTTTTCTCGTGCGCGCGGACGTCGAAAAGTCCGGCGCGAGCCACGACCACTAAGGGGACCGGGTCATGCTTGAACGTATCGTCGGACTATCGATCCGCCAGCGCTGGTTCGTCCTCGCCATCGTCGCGCTGCTTTCGGCGCTTGGCGTGTGGAGCGCGCTGCGCCTGCCCATCGACGCCGTGCCCGACATCACCAATGTCCAGGTGCAGATCAACACTGAGGCCGAGGGTTACTCGCCGCTCGAATCCGAGCAGCGCATCACTTTTCCCATTGAAACCGCGATAGCCGGGATTCCCAATCTCGATTACACCCGCTCGATCTCACGGTATGGGTTGAGCCAAGTGACCGTCGTATTCGAGGACGGTACGGACATCTATTTCGCCCGGCAGCTCGTCAACGAGCGTATCCAGCAAGTAAAGGGTCAGCTTCCCGAAGGCATCGAGCCGCAGATGGGGCCGATTGCGACGGGCCTCGGCGAAATCTTCATGTTCGCAATCGAGCCCGAGCCCGGCGCACGCAAGCCCGATGGCAGCGAATGGACGCCGACCGACCTGCGCACGCTGTCGGATTGGGTCGTGCGGCCGCAACTGCGGACCATCCCCGGCGTCGCCGAAGTCAACACCGTCGGCGGCTATGAGCGGCAATATCACGTCACGCCGGACCCGATGCAGCTTGCGGCTCTCGGACTGTCGCTTTCCGATGTCGTCGATGCGCTGGAGCGCAACAACGCCAACCGCGGCGCCGGATATGTCGAGCGCGGCGGCGAACAGATTCTGATCCGCGTGCCGGGACAAGCGTCGGACGAGGCCGATCTCGGCAACATCATCATCGCGACCCGCGGCGGCGTGCCGATCCGCGTGTCCGACGTGGCGCAGGTTTCAATCGGCTCTGAATTGCGATCGGGCGCGGCAACCGAAAACGGCCGCGAGATTGTGCTCGGTACCGTGCTGATGCTGACCGGTGAGAATCCGCGGGTCGTGGCGCAAGCAGCTGCGGACCGGTTGAAACAGATCACCGCTTCGCTTCCGGAAGGAATTAGCGCGCACCCGCTCTACGATCGCACCGAACTGGTCGAACGGACCATCGCCACGGTGGAGGAAAATCTCGCAGAAGGCGCGCTTCTCGTCATCGTCGTGCTGTTCCTCCTTCTCGGCAACTTCCGAGCTGCCCTGATCACCGCTGCGGTCATCCCCATCGCGATGCTGATGACGCTGTCCGGAATGCTGGCCACGCGGACCTCGGCCAATCTGATGAGTCTGGGCGCGCTCGACTTTGGCCTAATCGTCGATGGCGCGGTGATCATCGTCGAAAACTGCCTCAGACGGCTCGGCGAGCAACAGCACCGTCTTGGCCGCTTGCTCGACCGCGAGGAGCGGTTTGGGCTCGTTGCCTCGGCGAGCGCCGAGGTCATCCGGCCGAGCATCTTCGGCGTCATCATCATCACCGCGGTCTACCTGCCGATCTTCGCGCTGGAAGGAATCGAGGGGAAGACTTTCCATCCCATGGCGATCACAGTGGTGTTCGCGCTGACTGCCGCGATGATCCTTTCGCTTACCCTCGTCCCCGCCGCTGTCGCACTGTTCGTGACCGGCAAGGTCGAGGAGAAGGAGAACCGGCTGATGCGCTGGCTCTCGACTCGGTACGCGCCGCTGCTCGACAAGGTGCTTGCCCGGCCCAAGCCGATCGTGGCGGGCGCGGTCCTGCTGGTCACTCTGGCGGGCCTTGGCGCTACGCGACTGGGTTCGGAGTTCATTCCCCAGCTCGATGAGGGCGACATCGCCATGCACGCGTTGCGGATACCCGGAACCAGCCTGTCCCAGTCGATCGAAATGCAGGAAGCGCTGGAAACGCGCATTCGTCAATTCCCCGAGGTCGAGCGCGTGTTCGCCAAGATCGGCACGCCCGATGTGGCTACAGATCCCATGCCGCCATCGGTCGCCGACAACTTCATCATGCTCAAGCCACGCGAAAACTGGCCGGATCCCCGAAAGCCGCGCGACGAACTCGTCGCGGAGTTGAACGCGGCGGTCAATCTGATCCCCGGCAACAATTACGAGTTCACCCAGCCGGTGCAGATGCGGATGAACGAGTTGATCGCCGGGGTTCGCGCCGATGTCGCGGTCAAGCTGTTCGGGGACGATCTCGATCAACTCATCGCTAGCGGCCAAGATCTTGAGGAGATCGTCGGGAGCGTACCCGGCGCAGCCGACGTGAAGCTCGAGCAGGTCACTGGCCTGCCGGTGCTTTCGATCGTCCCGCGCCGCGATATGCTCGCCAGCTACGGCGTCAGCATGGCGACCGTGCAGGATATCGTCGCCACCGCCACTGGCGGACAACAGGCGGGGCAGATCTTCGATGGCGACCGGCGCTTCCCGGTGGTCGTCCGCCTGCCCGAAGACCTGCGGACCGATCTCGACCGGCTGAGCAATCTTCCAGTGCCGCTCGCGAGCGGAGCCTCGGTGCCGCTGGGCGAGCTAGCGGACATCTCGCTCGCTGCCGGACCGAACCAGGTCAGCCGAGAGAACGGGAAGCGGCGCGCGGTCATAACCGCGAATGTCCGCGACCGCGATCTGGGCAGCTTTATCGACGATCTCCGCGCGCGGGTGGACAACGAAGTCGAGCTGCCCACCGGGTACTACGTCGAGTACGGCGGCACTTTCGAGCAGCTCCAGTCGGCAGCGACTCGGCTCCAGATCGTGGTGCCGCTCGTCCTCTTGCTGATCTTCGGCCTGCTGTACACGCTGTTCAAGTCGTGGCGCGATGCAGCCATCGTCTTCACCGGCGTGCCCTTGGCGTTGACCGGGGGCGTGGCGGCCCTCGCGCTGCGCGGTATCCCATTTTCGATCTCGGCGGGCGTAGGATTCATCGCGCTTTCGGGAGTCGCGGTGCTCAACGGTGTGGTGATGCTGTCCTTCATTCGCGATTTGCGTCAGCGAGGGGAGGCTTTGTTCGAAGCCATCCGGTACGGGGCGCTAACCCGCCTGCGGCCCGTTCTGATGACGGCGCTCGTCGCATCGTTCGGCTTCGTTCCAATGGCACTCAACGTCGGTGCCGGTTCGGAAGTCCAGCGTCCATTGGCCACTGTGGTTATTGGCGGCGTGTTGACCTCGACCATCCTCACTCTGCTCGTCCTGCCGGCACTCTACTTCCTCGTGCATCGGCGGGACGATGTCCGCGATACCGCAAATCTGGCAGAATTCGAGGCCGAGCGATCCGGAACGCCGCAATCTGTGTGAATGGAGGAGCAGGTAATGCCAGAGGAGTCTGGGATTACCGCTTTCAACCCGCATTTCAATGGATGCAGCTTCCGGCTACGCGACGCGGAAGTCGCGGGGCAATTACCGGCTCCCAAAAAAATGCCGCAAAATAGCGGAACGTTGGAGCGCTAGGACTGCGCTATCGCGTTTCGGAGGGTTAGCGGCGCACATAGCGGAAGTACCAGACCTCGTGGCCGAGCTTGCGGGCCTTGGCCTCGTAGCGGGTTTCGCACCAGCCGCCGGGCCGGACCGCTGCATTGACCGGAAATGGGCCGGTTCCGGACCGACAGCAACGGGGCGACAAGTTCGAAAAGCTGCCGTTCCGGATACGACCCTCTTCGCGGACGTCTTTCCTGGAAAAGGCGAGTTTCGCGGCGAATGCGAAAAAGACTCCGCCGGCTAGCCTGTCCCTCATGCGCACCACATCTGGGCGACGAATCAAACGCCCCACAGGGACCGTGTGGCACCCATGGGCACCGCGAACCTTTTGCTGCTCGACCGCTTGGCAAAAGAGTCCATTCGCTACATGATCCCTCGCAAAACAAGCAAGTGCGGGACCCGTCGTCCCGGAGAGGGGAAACTTTAGTCATGCGCAAACAGTCTCGGCTGTTCCTTTATACTCGCCTCGTTCCCGCCTCCCTGCTGCTCGCCATGGGTACCGGCGCCGCCGCGCAGGGTAACGAGGATCACGCCAACATGGCGATGGACGTGGCCGCCCCGGCCGCGATCACGCGGACCGTGAAGTGGTCGGATGCCTCGGCATGGCCCTCGGGCAAGGTACCCGCGGCCGGCGAGGAAGTGACTATTCCGCGCGGGACCGAGATGGTGCTCGACGTCAGCTCCCCGGCGCTGCGCAGCATCACCGTGCAGGGCAAGCTGACCTTCGCCGACGAGCGCGATCTCGACCTCGTCACCGACTGGATCTACGTCCCCGGCGGCGAGGTGCAGATCGGCACCGAGGCCAGCCCGTTCCAGCACAACGCCACGATCACGCTGACCGACACCGTTCGCGGCGAAGACGTCAACACCATGGGCGACCGCGGCATCATGCTGATGGGCGGCACCCTCAACCTGCACGGCACCCGCGATCACACCTGGACCAAGCTGTCGAGCACGGCAGAGGCCGGTGCCAATTCGATCAACGTCCTCGACGCGTCTGAATGGCGCGTGGGCGACGAGATCGTGCTCGCCTCGACCGACTTCAATCCGCGCCAGGCCGAACGCCGGACGATCACCCGCGTCAGCGGCAACACGATCAGCTTCGCCGAGCCGCTCGAGTACATGCACTACGGCGAGATCACCTTCGGCGTCGACGAGCGCGGCGAAGTCGCCATGCTGACGCGCAACATCAAGGTGCAGGCCTCCGAGGATGCAGCCGAAAGCTACTTCGGCGGCCACATCATGGCGATGGCCGGCTCGAAAGCCTACGTCGACGGGGTGGAACTCAACCGCATGGGCCAGCACCTGACCCTCGCCCGTTACCCAATGCACTTCCACATCCTGGGTGAAGGCGCGGGCATGTACATCCGCAACGCCTCGATCCACGACACCTACAGCCGCTGCGTGACGGTGCACGGCACCAATAACCTGAGAATCGAGAATAACGTGACCTACAACACCGTGGGTCACTGCTTCTTCATCGAAGACGGGATCGAGACGGGCAACCAGTTCATCAGGAATCTGGCCATCCAGACCAAGTGTCACCCGACATTGGACTGCGTGCCCACGAATCTCGCCGCCAATGGGGAGAGAGCCACGCAGTACGCGAATGCTGCAGCCGCCAGGCAAGCCAGCTTCCACAGCGGAAACACCCTGCTGCCTTCGGACAACACGGCGGCGTCGTTCTGGATCACCAACCCGGACAACAGCTACATAGACAATGTGGCGGCAGGTTCCGATCAGGTCGGCTTCTGGTTTTCGATCCCGCAACACCCCAACGGCGCCTTCCTGGGTACGGAAGTCAGCCTCAACACCTGGCCGCGCCGTACGCCGCTGCGCGAATTCAGGGGCAACACGGCCCATTCCAACTTCGACGGGTTCCTGATCGACCGGCACATCGACCACGACAACACGTTTGGGCTGGCCTCCATTCCGTTGCTGCCTTTGGCAGATCCCACCGATCTGGAGAGCGAAGTGATGGAAACGCACTTCGAGAACCTGACCGCCTACAAGAACCGCAATGGTGGTCTCTGGGGCCGGGGGGACCTTTACGTGTACAGCAACATGAAACTGGCCGACAACGCCATCGGCATGACGCAGGCCGCGGGTGATATCGGCAGCCTGCCGTTCAGTTCGCGGCTGGTCGATTCGCTGGTCGTGGGCGAGACCGACAATATCGGCAATCCCACGACGCCGGAGGAAGTGGCCTATGGCCGCAGCCTGCCCAAGCCCTCCATCCCGGACTTCCCCATCCGCGGCTACGAATATTACGATTACCGCGATGATGTGGTGAACACGACATTCGTGAATTTCCAGGACAACGATCAGAGGAAAACAGGCGCGCTGTCCTTCCTGCTGTTCACGAGCGCGGGGCTCAGTACCGGAAGCACCATCAGCGGTGCCGAGTTCGTCAACGCCAAGCCGGTCTATTTTCCGAAATACGATTCCCGGTTCGATAACGACAACCGCGGCGGCAACGCCTATCGGACCCTGTCCTTCCGCGACCTCGACGGATCGGTGACCGGCGTCCCCGATTCCCAGATCCTGCTGCACGACGGCGAAAATGACAGCGTCGCCACCGACGACAGCTGCGAGATCCGTCCCAGCTGGAACGCTTCCGTGTGCACGGGCGATATCGGACGCCTGAATCTCTCGGACAGCAGGGGCGAACTTCCAGGCGCAGTCGATCTGGAATCCCGCACCGCCCGGTTCGCCCTGCTCGCCTCGCTCGGCCCTAATGCGCCGGACACGCCCCTCGTCCAGGCCCAGCGTGCAGCCCTGTTCTCCCGCCGTCCTCCGCAGGCGCCCATCGCGCTCGTTCGGGGCGGCAAGGAATTCAGGATCAGCGGCGACCAGAGCACCGTGCGTGCCGGCACCGAGATCCAGGTCAAGACCGAAAGGCCGGAAGTCACTCTCAGTCTGGCCGAAATGGACCAGGGCTCATGGGTCCTGGTCGAACTGCCGGGTTTTACCGAGGCAGCCTCCGGTACGGAAAAGGGCAGCATGGACGCATTGCGCCAGGCGAACGAGACTTCCTATTTCAGGGACGGTGATACCCTCTGGGTCAAGCTCGTGGCCGGGGCCCCGGTCAATCCGGTCATTCGTCCGACGGATCTGCAAGCCAGTATATCGGTCAGCAGGGAAGGCCGCGGCGGCTGACCGAACCGGAGCCACCCCTACACCCGCAACGCGGCAAGCGAGGACGATATCGGCCCCGCGCTCGACCAGCTCACGCAGGACGTAGCATCGGACGATCCGAACACCTGGTATGGCAAAGCCAACTAACTATGATGCCCGCTTTTCCACCCATCTCAGCCAGTCGCACGTTCGTAATCGCAACCCGGAAACGGTCGACCAAAACCGAAGGTCGACCGCGTGAAGGTGTCAGATTTCCGTGCGCTCAGCCAGAAGCAGAGCGTCTTCGACATCAACTCCAAGATAACGGACCGTGTTCTCGATCTTCGTATGGCCCAACAGGATCTGGATGGCGCGGATGTTGCCGGTGGCTCGATAGATCATCGCGGCCTTCGTCCGTCGGAGCGAGTGCGTTCCGTACTCGGATTTCCTCAGCCCGATCGCGCTGACCCACTCATCGACCAGACGCGCATACTGGCGGGTGCTCATGTGACCTGCATGGTCCACACGACTAGGGAACAAATAGTCGCTGGTCGAACCGCCTCTGCGTTCCAGCCACGAAACCAGCGTCGTGCGAACGTCCGCCGTGAGCTCGAACTGCACAGGCCGGTTCGTCTTCTGCTGGATGACGATCGCTCGGTTGCGAACATCGGCCCCGGAGACAATGTCGCCGATTTTGATCTTCACCAGATCGCAACCGCGCAGCTTGCTGTCGACGGCAAGATCGAACAGCGCCTTGTCTCGCAGCCGGCCCTCGCGATCGAGATGGAAGCGGATCGCCCATATCTGCTTTTGAGTAAGAGGGCGCTTGGTCCCCAGGTTCTTTCCGGCATTCCAAGCCGCCCGACCCTGCATAGCGGGGTCAAATCGAGAGTATCCCATAGCTCTTCTCCTCGGCCGTAATTGGCCGAGATGAGAACGCTCAGGATTTAGCAACTTGTGGGCCGTTTGCGGCCTGGCAGCTTTTCGACGGGCCTGTGCGATCGCAGCCGTCAGCGCCACCAGATGACGATCTTCTTGCGCGGCGCGTTCGTCGTTCGATATCTCAGGCGGATCGGCCCTCCCAATTGACTCTTCCTCCTTACCGGTTACGTTCGTAAACGTCACCGAACTTCGTCCGTTGATGTACCATCTAGGGAAGGGGAGCGAATGGCTGTCGCACAGCGTCGGAACTTGACCTCGCTCGTGGTGATCGGCGCGCTTCTATTCCTTTGCGCAAGCAATAGCGCATGGGCGCAACAGCTGAGGGTTTCGCCGTCACCTGAGGCGCTGTTCGCGGACAGGCTCCATATCGTCCTCACAGAATTCAATGCCGGGGCCGAGGTTGAAATCCGCGCCGAGCGCTCGATGACCTTCGGAGGCCCCGCTCCGCAGCTATTCAGGTCGTCAGCTCGCTTCCTCGCAGATGCGAACGGCCGTGTGGATCTCGCGTCCGCGGCTCCGATCGCGGGCTCGTACACGGGCGTTGACCCGATGGGGCTGTTCTGGTCGATGAGCGCCGTGCCCGAGGCACCTTCGGTCGATCGCTATTCCGAGGTGCGGTTGGCTGCCTATGCCAAGGGACGCCTCCTGGCTTCCACGACCGTGAATATCCATGGATGGCTGCCTTCGGTGGAAATCCGGGATGTGGCCGCATTCCCCGGATCGGTGTTCGCCGCCATGCCAGGAGCCGGGCGGCTGCCTGCGATCATTCTGCTGCACGGTTCTGACGGCGGGAGCGGAACGGTCCGCGTCATGGCCCCAATGTTCGCCTCGAGGGGCTATGCGGTTCTGGGTCTTCCCTATTACTCGCCACCTGACCAAAACGGCCGCCGCGAGCTCGAAGCCCTGCCGGCCGCCTTCTCCGAAATCCCGATTGATCGCCTGGAGCAGGCTCGAGCCTGGTTGGCCAGGCAGCCGACTGTCGATGCCGAACGCATCGGGCTGTGGGGCTATTCGAAGGGGGCCGAGTTTGCGCTGGTTGCAGCCGCTCATTTCCCGTGGATTCGGGCCGTTGTTGCGAGCGCGCCATCCGATGTGATCTGGGAGGGTTGGGGCCCGAACGTTGCTCCCGGTACAAGTGCAGGTTTCTCTTTCCACGGCCGGTCTCTTCCCTTCGTTCCTTATGACTATCGCGGTGTGGGCATCTACGACTCCATCGCGGGCGGGCGACGGGCTCACCCTGATCGGGCCGCCGCTGCCAGAATCAGTGTAGAGACGTTCAAAGGGGATCTGCTGGTCGCCGGCGCCGGAAAGGATGCGACCTGGGATTCGGCGTATATGGCCCAGAATATCGCGGAGCGCCGCGCCGAAGCCGGCCTGAAGACTACGCTGCTAATCTTTCCCGATGCCGGCCATGGTCTCACGGGCGATCCTTGGGCTCCCAAGGGAGAGGGGGCTGCGGCCGAGGCAGAAAGTCAGGCGCAACGCACTATGTGGGCCGAAACTTTCGACTTCTTCAATCGGACACTTGGTGCCCAGTGAAAATGGCGGATCGATGGACGCACCACGTTGGATGCCGATCCGACGACCTTGCGACTCTAGAGGCACTACTCCAGTCGTTGATGCCCGCTCCTAGGCCGCACTCCGGTTCGCAGGAATGGCCGGCATTGGGCGCTCAGCGGACCTCTCTTTCTGCTCGGCTATCGCACTCCCTCCATCGAATGGGTCACGCTCCCCTTCGCCGATAACGGAAATACCAGACCTCGTGGCCCAGCTTGCGGGCCTTGGCCTCGTAGCGGGTTTCGCACCAGCCGCCGGGCCGGTCCTGCCAGCTCTGCGGCCCGTCGGCGAGCCATTCGAACCTGTCCGTGTGGCGCCGCATCACCATCAGTGCGTGGCGCAGATAGACCGGGTGGTCGGTGCCGAAGCGCAGCTCGCCGCCCGGCTTCAGCTTGGCCGCGAACATCTCCACCGGGCCGTCATTCATCATCCGGCGCTTGGCGTGGCGCGCCTTGGGCCAGGGGTCGGGATGCAGCAGATAGAGGAAGCTCAGCGCGCCGTCGGGCACGCGCGAGAGAACTTCCAGCGCATCGCCGTGATGCAGCCGGACATTGGCGAGTCCGCCGCCCCGGATATGGACCAGCGCCTGCGCCACGCCGTTGACGAAGGGCTCGGCGCCGATGAAGCCGTGATCGGGCAGAAGGTTCGCGCGGTAGGCAAGGTGCTCGCCCCCGCCGAAGCCGATCTCGAAATGGAGCGGCGCTGCCTGGCCGAACAGGCGCTCCGCCGTCACCGGGCCTTCCGCGGGCACGGAGAGTTGCGGCAGCAGCTTCTCGACCAACTCCTGCTGGCCCTTCCTCAGCGGCTTGCCCTGGCTGCGGCCGTAGAGCCGGTTGAGCGTGATTGGATCGCCTTGCTTGTGCGCAGTCATGGCTGGGGCCGCTAGAAGAGGCTGGGTCGGATTGTCCAGCGCTGAGCGCGCCAACCCATGCGCCCAACAGGCGGATCGGCCGTTTTCAGCCCGCGGCGGGCAGCGTCTCAATTTGAAAGCAGTTCAGTCTGCCCCGGCCGCGCGGGCCGTGAACGACCAAGGGCTGATCGTTTCATGCGATTATTCCAAGGAGACCTTATTCAGATCAACCCACATGACTGGTGATTCTCGATCTCGGTTGAGTTGGGTATCCAGCATGGTGAAGCCGCATTTTTCGTAGAACGTGATGGACTGGACCTTCGAGTCCACAACGACAAATCGACAACCTACCGTGGGGCAAATAACCCGTTTCGCCTGACCGAGCGCGAGGTTCACCAGGAAGCGCCCCAGCCCCGCTTTGGCATAGCGCCGATCTACTGCGAGCCGTGCGATTTTGACCGCAGGGTA
>Ga0214471_10003918_pt1 | contig 11533 bp, 8 predicted proteins | sample RVTome_5_FD_207665 | JGI IMG/M metagenome (GOLD analysis project Ga0214471, IMG submission 207665) | Soil microbial communities from uranium-contaminated site in the Upper Colorado River Basin, Wyoming, United States - RVT142D155 | ecosystem: Environmental > Terrestrial > Soil > Contaminated >... | reverse complement strand
CGAGTCTCGTTTGGTGATACTTTATAGAGCGATCGAGAAGTATCTGTCCCGCTTTTACAGAGCCGGTAAATCCCGGACAGGGTGCCAGAAAGAAAGCCAACCTACCAATGACTTTCCCCCAGAACATTACGAGGAGGAGTAATGGACCAAAGGCAATTGGAGTTTGAGGCCCGGGTTTACCAGATGTTCTTCCGGGAGAGCAACATTGGATTCTGGCACGCTTACTTTCCACAGCCTCTTGATACAAAACTACACGAAGACGAACAGATTGAACGTCTGTTCGCAGAACCACTTCTTGATTTTTGCAGTGAGTCATTCGCAAGGATGTATGGCTTCTCCTCACCGAATGAACTTCTCGAAACACCCCTCCTCCTTTTTTTGCCAGCAAAGAAGACCCAAGGAACATCGAAACCGTCCGCGAGTTCATAAAAGCTGGATACAATGCCAGGAATCTTGAAACACATGAAGTTGACAGGGCAGGCAATCCGCGGTGGTTTGTGAATAACGTTGCGAGCGACGTTGCAGACGGACATCTTGCCGGCATCTGGGGTATGCAGCAGGAGATCACGCACAGGAAGCGCCAACAAGAAAAGAGACAGGAGATGCGACGCACACTCTCGAAGAAGCAGTATTTGCTTTTGCAACTTCTATCTGAGAAATATGCGACAAAGGAAGCGGCGAGCGTTAAGGGGATAACCGAGAACACTGCGCACAAGCACCTTGCACGCGCGATGAAGAAACTCGGCATACACAATCGCGATGTACTTCTCCAATATGTCCGCGGAATTGGGTTATCTCAGACCCATTTGTCCGAAAAGCATTCCATTTCCGACAATCGCCCACTCAATGTCACCGATTCTGTTACCTCCAGGTAACCGATTCTGTTACCTCCGGGCCTTGACCTCGCTTGAATGAAAGAGTATCTTTAAGCTGTGTGATGGGTCATCCTGACTCCGCAGGTTTTCATCATGGAGGTTGTTACAAGACGACGATGAGACTCTACTCACGCTTTCTTCTTATGACCGTTGCAACGCTTCTGGTTGAGCAGCTGCCAGCAGAAGACTGGCAACGCCGACATCCTATCAACTCAGGCTGGCAGTTGACAGCGGTTTCCGTTGTGGATAGCCTCCATGCGTGGGTTTCGGGCTGGCATGATTCCGCCGCTGGCCTTGTTGTAAGCACACTGGACGGGGGCGAAACGTGGATTGAACTAAGCAGAACTCTCCCACTATACATTAATGACATTCAATTCGTCAACGATTCGCTGGGATGGATTGTGGGTGGCGACAACATTCAGTTCTCGGGTTTCATCATGCGTACAACCGACGGCGGGCAATCGTGGCTGACACAGTTCTCTGATCCGAGCAATCGGTATTGGTCTGTATTCTTCTTGGACGCAATGCGGGGGTGGGCGTGCGGTGACAGTGGAAAAATATTGGCCACGACCAGTGGGGGCAGTAATTGGCAGACGCAGTATCGTGGACGACAAACAATCGGATTTGCTGATGTGTTCTTTCTGCCCAATGGAAAAGGATGGTGTGGTGGATCGTTTGTCTTAGAAACTACTAACTTTGGTGCGCAATGGGATTCCATAAGCAACATTCAACTGAACAGTTTTTCTTTCTTCAACGATTCCACTGGATGGGCAATAGAGACATTCAGCCCGGGATTCACGTGGAAGACCACAGATGGCGGAAGAACCTGGACGGAAGGTCTATTCTTGAGCCAAGTTTACCCGACTGACGTTGTAATGCTGAGCGATTCCCTTGTCCTCTCCACAATGTGGGACAGTCGGGTTGATCCGCCCCTGGACTACTTCCCCATTTCAATGCGGAACCTGGCCACGGGCCTACCACCCATTGAAACGAGAGCGAGAATTCTTTTCGGAATTGACGTTGACCCAATGGGTCACGGCTTTGCAGTGGGTCTTGATGAGATTGTGGGCACTTCGGACAGTGGGCGAGCTTGGACACATAAAGCTGGATCACCAAGGATATCGCTGTTCTCAATTGATATGGTCGACGATTCGGTGGGATGGGTCGTTGGGGACAGGGAACTTATCATGCGAACAACCGATGGTGGCAAGAACTGGAGAACCCAGACCTCGGCGACAGGTGGGGTGATGTGGGCTCTGGCGGCCATTGACAGAGACAACGCCTTTGCCGGCGGTGGCGCTCCATTGGCAAGTGGAAGCGTTTTCATGTCCACCACTGATGGCGGAACGACCTGGTCGAGAACGGTAGCTCCAGGGAATGCCACGATAACCGGTCTGTCATTTATTGATTCCAGAAAAGGATGGGCAGCAACTGAGTCGAACACGGTCCTTTATACAACGAATGGTGGGGAGAATTGGGCAGCGCAGAGTGTTTCCAGCGGATCTGTTCGCCTTCACGCCATAGATTTTGTTGATTCAAGCTACGGATGGTGCACTGGAGAATCCGGACTTGTATACGCCACAACCGATGGAGGAGTCGATTGGACTCTTCAAGCAAATGCTGGGGTAAGTCTTTTCACCTCCATTGATTTCGTTGACCGCAGCCATGGGTGGGCTGCAGGTAAACACTTGATTTTAAGAACCACCAACGGCGGTGTTCAATGGATGACGTCTGACTCAACGAACCTTGCCGGATATCGTTCGGTTCATTTCGTCAACCGTGATACAGGCTGGGCGGTTGGGGAAGGAGTGATGTTTGTTGGAGGGCAAGGGAGAATTGTTGCCACGACCAATGGGGGAGTAACGTGGACCGTTCAACGACCGGGAGGCAACCCGGGCGAACTACCCTTGTATTCGGTCGATGCCGTGTCATCTAATCTTGCGTGGATATCAGGAAGATCGGGTGAAATTCTCCACACAACGAATGGCGGAGGAATCACGTCAGTTCAGACGGTTGGGTCGGTGCTACCCGAGCGCTTCGAACTGGAACAGAATTTTCCCAATCCGTTCAATCCAACTACGACAATCCGGTTTGGAATACCCACCTCAGGGTTTGTTTCGCTTCGTGTTTATGACCTGCTTGGGAGAGAAGTAACGACGTTGGTTCATGAAAATCTTAACTCCGGGTACTTCGAAACACACTTTGATGCTTCTCATCTTGCAAGCGGGATATATCTGTACCGACTCGTCGCACATGAAAATGCAACCGTTCGAAAAATGCTTCTCTTGAGATAGTTTTTATTTTCTGCTCTCTACCAGATTCCGCGTCTTACCTGTTCATTCATTCCAACGCAAAGTAACTCCGTTTTCTCAAACGGTATTTTCCCCACTTACATTCTGCTGGAGGTTATATGAAACCATACAAGGATAGTATAAAGCTGTTGTTTGTATTTCTCTTCATGCAAACACACCTGCTCGCGCAATACGAAGTCCCTTTTGGGGAGGGAGTAATTCTTCTCCCTGCTCAAGACCCACCACCCGTCTTACAATGGCCAACTCAACCGTATGATTGGAATTCAATATACCTCTCCGGTGAACCAGCCTTTCCACCGAACCCTTATCCGAGAAGCGCTTGGCCAGACGTCCATCTGATTGAAGCCCAATATGAAATGGCATATGACCAGATGAGATATAATCTGTCGAGCATTCTGTATATGTACAAGACCACGAAGCTCCAAAGTTACCTTACGGAATTTGTCAGTCAAGCAAACACGGCGTTCCAGGCTCCGTACTATGTGGACGGAGATAATGGATGCGCTGATGGATTTCTTGGGTGGGGAAACTACCGGGCCGGTGTCTATCAGGGAGGAAAGTGGCTTGGAGAGAACCTTCAACAGAATACATGGTATTCAATGACTGTTGAAGTCAAGGATACGACCTTCAATGGGACACAAAGCACACGGCTACGTACGTGGTTTAACAATGGGGTTTTGTTCGAAACTTTCTACCATTCCTCACTTCCCCTCGTGTACAACCATTCTGGCACAATTGCTATCCTCGCTGGGTGGTCAAGTACAAAATTCCGGAACATCGTTGTGCGAGATCTGGATCAAGATGGTGAATTCTATAATCTCAACTCTTCTCTGGCGACGTTTGATTCTGATTGGCTTCGAGTTTGGAATCCAGCACATCCAATTGATACGGGCGAATGGTTTCTCGATTTCTATACAGGTGTGATTTCGTGTGACGCAACAGCAAACGGAGCTGGCTTCTACTACCCTTACGACCCCAATGAACCACAGAATCACGGGATTGAACCCGATGGTTCAGCCAACGGCAAGTATGCCGCGTTGGTTCTTCTGAAGGGCGAGGCAACGTTGTTGCGCAATTATAGGGTTGATTTTGACATTCTTATTGAAAAACGAAACAACTTTGGGGCAGAGAGCGGTATGGCTGTCCGTTGGCACGCGGACACACAACAAGAGTTGACTGAAGGGACAAGAGTGTCGGCTCGGAACGAGTTCTTTGCTCACAAGGCAAAGTGGATTGCTGCCAAAGTTCGCCCCGATGTTCTCGCTCATGGTGTCTTTGATGGTCCGGCTGTCACGCAAAATGGTATTGTAGAGAACTTCCATTCCGGTGGAGTCTTTTACGGTGATGTGGGGCAGAATGGTGCATTTTTGCTGCCTTCGACGGGAAAGCTGCGTATGGAACGCATTAAGTATGACGCCTTCATATGTGCGCCGATTCTGGACTTTGTTGAAACGGTTTACAAGGAGAGCCTCAGTAGCTTCTACGGAAGTGCTGACTCCTACTTGAAAGAAATCCAAAACAACATAGTTGCAAAGTGGTACACGACTGAAGGATTGGATGTGGTTGATTTCATACGCGGCGACGGCTCCTCACCTGCTCAATATGGCGGCTGGCGAGCAGATGGCCTCCAAGATCAAATGAGCGAACTTGGTGTTTGCCGCATCTGGTCGAGAATGTCACGACTAAGCAAGACTCCCCACTGGTTGACAGTGACTCTGGCAGATCCAAGTCCATATCTTCCTCCCCCTCCATTGTTATCAGCATGGTATGACACTATTTTTTTGGCAATGGCAAGATTGTGGATTTCTCGCACATGGGTTGAGAATGGGCCGAGAGGCTCAATGTGCAATTGGAATTCATACCGACATTTCTACGGTGAATTTGCAGGAGGTTCCTCAGATTTGCTGCATTCTGCGCAACAAATGGAGTTCCTTATGGAAGCGTACGAGGCAGGAATCCTAACGGAGGAGGAAATAGCTCTTGTTCCGGGGTTATTTATAAATAATGCTTGGAATGGCCAGTCTGGCGCAGGGATCCATTTGCATTGCTGGTTGAGCGGCGGCGACTCTGGATACCCACCCTCTGGAGATACTCGATACAACTGGGATAGATTCATCTCTCTCAGCGCGATTGATTTTCGGATCTGGGAATGTGCCAACGATTTTGCTACGAAGTATCATAGTGTAACCTTCAGACACTATTATTTCTATGTGCAAGAGGCTCTGCTTCTATACTATGTCAAGTACGGTATTCCCAGAAACTTTAATGTTAACACAATCTCCGGAGGAGGTACAAATGTCGACTTTGCCTGGTCGAACCCCTCCGATTATCCCTCGAGTGCTGAAAGGCCGAACGGGACGGGACTTAGATATTTCAACGTCTATAAACGCGTATATGGTCAGTCTTGGTCCGACATTCCGTATGCTACGGTTTCAACCGCGACGCACTCATTTGCTGACGCTGACCTTGATCCGACGACAATCTATCAATATAAGGTTCGATCACAGGACTGGACAGAGGCGTTTCGGAACGAAAGCGAAGATTCTCCGGTGATTACCGTATACCAAGGCGAAGTCGTAGATCTACTTGATGACGGCACAGTACTTTCAGGTGAAACCAGCCTTTCGAAATCGCTGTTACTCCCCCCAGGCAACCTGGTCACTATTTCCGGCACCACAACTTTGAGCGCTCCCGTCGGTACCACAAGAAACTTTTGGTCATTCGGAACATTAAGCATTTCTGAATCAAGCGCACTGAGTATTAACACATCGGTATCGCTTCGTTGTCTTATACATCCGAACGGAGGAGCACGTTTCGAGATGGGCAACAACTCATCAATTCTTGTATCTGGAACTCTTCAAGCTGTGGGGTCTCCTGAGAACTCTATTGTGTTTGCACTTCAGCAGGGTGCAACTGGTTGGAATGGAATTGCATTGAATAACTCATGTCAAGCCGAGGCTTCCGTCGAGTATTGCACGATCACTGGGGCTGCAAATGCGTTACTAGTGGGGGAACAGGCACAGTTCTCAATGAGCAACTGCACGATAGAGAATAGTTCGATTGGTGTTCAGGTTACTCAATGGCTTGGGGATTGTCCTGTAGAGCCCGCACCAAAATTCATCACAAGTAACACAATGGTGAACATGGGGATGGGAATCTATTTGAACACGATTGCAGAAGTACACATCGACAATAATCTCATCAGGGGCTATTGGTCTTCTCGCAATGAACCCGAAGAGATTTCCGCAGGGGTGCGATGCGTCAGCTCATCACCGAAAATGGTTGGTAATCGCATCGAGGGCTTTGGCTACGGTGTACATGCTATGGATGGCAGTTCGCCTGAGCTTGAAGACGGACTTAATGGAGGTTACAATGTATTAACAGGTAATTACATTGGAGTGAAGTGCCAGGATGAATCACATGCCGTCCTTGGTTTTCTCAGTGGTGCTCAATGGGACGTGGGAGGACAGAACAGCATTTACGGGAATGAAGGGGGTGATGTCGTTCTGTTGAACAAATCGGTTGTGTTTGCTCAAAACAACTGGTGGGGTACCAGAGACGACCCTTCCGGCCAGTTCATTATCGAAGAAGGTTCAGAGCTTTTTTATGAACCTTGGCTTGAAGAGGATCCAAACGAAGGTAACAGCCCAGCGTTCGCCAAGGGAGGGAAAGTTATTGCAAAATCTGTCCTAAATGAATTGTCACCAGATCAGAGCGGAGGAAAAGGCAATCCGATGCTAAATCCAATTCCGGAGTCCATGCGTCAGGTGTTGACTGAGCGCAGCAGGGGGCGTCATGTAGAGGCGCTTGATCTACTACGGTTGATGGTTCGAAACAGGCAGCTTCCAGTGGACGTCAGACGTTGGGCCGTAAGCCAACTCATAGCGATAGCGCAACGACTATCGAACACGGGCATTTCATCATTCTTGAGAGGTGCTGAAGCTACATATCCGACTCTGCTTCGGAGCGTTCGTGCTGCTCTTCCGCCAAGTTATGTTGTCGAGAGATCAGAGTCAGAAGCTTTCGCATCTTATGACGCCAACGTACTGATGTATCCTAACAGCGATATCGAACGTAGAGCGCTGTATGGTAAGTTCGTAATCACCCTGTTCAACAGCAGGGACACAAATCGGGCAAGGATATTATACGACGCAATCCACAATCGGTATCCGTCCAGTGCTGAAAAGTATTTGTCAGAGATTCAGCTCGCGCTTTACAACGGTTCACTCTCCCTTCAGTTGAGGCAGGGGATGAATATAACGAGTGCAAGCCAATCGAACTCCATAAGTGTGCCCACAGACTTTGCACTTCGCCAAAATTTTCCGAATCCTTTCAATCCAACAACTCATATACGCTTCGACCTCCCAGAGGTGAGCAATGTTTCGCTCATCATCTATGATGTGCTTGGTCGGCAGGTGGCAGAACTTGTCAGCGGAGAGTACGATGTGGGATATCACTCCGTTCCTTGGAACGCTTCTTCGTTTGCAAGCGGCGTGTATCTGGCGCGGTTCACAGCAACTGATGCGATAGGTTCTGTACGGCTCTCAACCACGCAGAAGCTGGTGTTGACGAAGTAATCACGCGCATATTCAAGCGATGATCATCAAAGCCTGGTTCATTTCGGACCAGGCTTTGCTTTTTCTTGTTTGATTCTTCCAATAGCCTTCCTTGATTTCCCCTGAGCTTTCACGTACCTTGAAAACAGCATCACACAATTGAGAATTGATATGGCGTATTGGTTATTCAAAGGCGATCCGGAATCATACGGATACAATGATCTTGAGAAAGAGAAGAAAACTGTTTGGGATGGCGTCGCGAATTTTACCGCGCTGAACAATATTCGGAAGATGAACAAGGGGGATGAGGCGTTTATCTACCACTCCGGGAAAGAAAAGAGCATTGTCGGTCGTGCACGCGTGGTTTCCGCACCGTACCCCGACCCAAAAAAGAAGGATGCGAGAATTGTCGTTGTAGAACTGGAGGCGCAAGGACGACTTAAGAATCCTGTACCTCTTTCTGCCATCAAAGCGCAGGGTAAGTTTAATGATTTCCCCCTCGTTCGGATTCCCCGCCTCTCCGTTATGCCGGTGACGGACAAGCAATGGTCAGCGTTGATCGCAATGTCACAACAGCCCTCTGAGAGCTGATGGAAGTTCTGATTGTGGTTATGAAGATTGGTGCCGTAATGGGACTTGTCCTGTTGAACGGCTTTTTTGTTGCAGCGGAGTTTGCCATTGTCAAAGTCCGTGCCACGCAAATAGAACCAATTGCGCAATCCGGGTCTCGCCGAGGTAAGCTCGCGAAGCATGTCATCACTCACCTGGATGCATACCTCTCCGCAACTCAGCTCGGCATTACACTAGCAAGCCTTGGTTTGGGTTGGCTCGGTGAGCCTTTTGTTGCACAACTAATCGAGCCGGCGTTCGCATTTTTCGGGATGACGCAACCAGCATTGATCCACACAGTTGCATTTGCGGTTGCATTCGCGATTATCACCTTTCTCCATATTGTGCTCGGCGAGCTTGCACCAAAGTCATTCGCCATTCAACGGGCACAGGTAACTACGCTATTGATCGCCCGTCCATTGCACTTGTTCTTTGTGGTTTTTCGTCCCTTTATTTGGGCACTGAACGAAACTGCAAGTTTCTTTCTGAGATTGGTCGGGATGCAACCGACGAGCGAAAGCGACATGGCACAGAGCGAAGAGGAACTGCGGCTCATACTCAGTCAGGGACGATCGATTTCGACACTCGGCAAGTCTATTTCCCTGCGGGCAATGGACCTGAAGGAACGAAGCGTTCGCGAGGTGATGGTCCCGCGAACCGAGATCTGCTTTCTCAATGCCGGCAAATCGCTGGAAGAAAATCTGGTGATCGCACGGGAGAATCAATACACCCGTTACCCGTTGTGCGACAAGGATCTTGATCACGTGCTTGGAATGGTTCATATCAAAGATCTGTTCAAACGGAAAGGGATGTCGGGTCCGGGAACGGCGCTTCTCGAGATCAAGCGGGATGTCCTCTTCGTGCCAGAGACGACTCCATTGGAAAAAATGCTATCGACATTTCTTGTCAAACGTTCCATAATGGCGATTGCAGTGGATGAACACGGCGGGACGGCAGGACTGGTGACCCTCGAGAATGTTCTTGAGGAACTCGTCGGAGAGATTCGTGATGAGTTCGACACAGAACCGAGCATGGTAGAAAAAGTGCGGGATGGAGAATATCTGATCGATGGGTCGATGCCGCTGCATGATTTCGCGCGCATGTTTGAAATCGAGCCTGATACAAAGGAAGTCGTGACGGTCAGCGGCTTTGTGCTGCAACTTCTGGGTCGAGTTCCTGAACGTCATGCCTCGGTGACAATGGAGGGGTGGAAAGGGACCATTGATTCAGTGGATGGTCGAAAGGTAAAAACGTTGAGAATTCGGAAACAACTTGCGGCGGAAAAGAAAAAATGAAGCTCCATCAAATAGTCGTTTCGTTGCTCTTCCTCTGTGTGAATGTCCACGCAATTGGATTTGCTCAATACTTCGATCCCGAGGAAACGGAATCCGGGCGAGGGCGGTACATTTCGGGTGGAGCGGTTTTATCGGATTTCCGACCGCTTTCAACGAACTCACGGCCAGACAGTACTATGATCAGGTATTCTACATGGGTGCCGATGATTTCGGCACGTCAGGATTTGTTCACCATCTATTTTGGCTACGGGACATTCGACCTTGGCGGGACGAGAAAGAGTACGGTGATCTTCGGTCTCGAGGTGGGAACCGCATTTCCGTTATCAAGAGGAAGCGATCTTTCCGTTCCGGTTTCTCTTGGTGTGAACTACACACGGGCGGGATCGCCGGGTCCAGAGAAAGAAACCTTCAACATTGCCAGTACAGGAATCGGTCTAGGGATCATGTATCGTGCGCAAGGAAGCCGTTTCGACTTCCGCATTAGTGCTTCGGAGTTTTTCCACTACAGCTTTGAAGGCTTTAACACCGGGGCAGGGTTCTCCGCTGCCACCGTTGGCGATGTGACCCTCTGGGCCAAAAATTGGCTGGTCCTGAATGGGGTATTGTTTGGATACCGCTTCCGGTATCAGACGTGGGCGATGAACAACAAGAATCTAAATTATCGATCCCTTTCTCACGGACCATTTATTGGCTTGAGTTTTTGATGAACACCATTCGTACTACGATATTTCTTTCCCTGTTTTTGTCCCCCACCTCTCTTCTTTTTTCTCAAGAAACAAGATCGTCTCTGGTTATCGGTTGGTGGAATGTTGAGAATCTCTTCGACACCGTGAACGACCCGGATCCCAATCCTGAGTTCGGTTCGGACGACGAATTCACCCCCAATGGAAAGAAGGAATGGACAGAGGAGCGTTATCAGCAGAAGCTCAAGAATCTTGCGACGGTGATCCGTATGATCAAAGCTGAATGGGGACTGGATATTCTTGGAGTGTGCGAAGTGGAACATAAGCACGTCCTGGAAGATCTACTCCGCGACTATCTCTCCGATTTGCATCTTAGGGTTGTCTATCATGAGTCGCCCGATAGTCGCGGTATTGACGTTGCTTTTCTGTATGACACTACGACCGTCACTTCCCTGCAGACCGGATATCGAACAGTCCCGATGCCATCCCGGCCGACACGCGACATCATTTTTGCCGAATTTAGTTCGACCTACGGACCTTTCGTGGTTATAGGGAATCACTGGCCTTCCCGATCCGGAGGGGAAGAGGAGTCAAGGCCGAATCGCATTCGTGCGGCCCAAACATGCCGGGCATTGGTTGATTCTATTCTGGAGGACTCTGGCAGCGCCCGCATTGTGCTCGTGGGAGATTTCAACGATACTCCCGTCGATGTATCCGTTACGCAGTACCTTCGCGCGACCGGAGACCGGACCGCGGTTTCCGATGACCCATTCCGGCTCTATAACTGCATGACAACCATTCACGGTGACTCTGTCGGTTCCTACAACTATCGCGGCAAATGGGAGATGATTGATCAGGGAATGGTTTCTTCCACCCTTATGAATGGCCCTCAGCTGTATTTTTCGAGTGCGGAGGTGTTCCAGCGGGACATGTTGTTGGAACCGAGCGGTCCGTACGCTGGTTCACCGCTACGCACCTATGGAGGAAATAAATATCTGGGCGGGTACAGCGATCATCTCGCGATCGTGCTTCGCTTTGCCGGCCGGAAGTAAGTTGATGGAGGTTCTCCTGAACCTTTTGTTTTTCGGATTATCCATTCCGTGAGCGCTGTATGTTCAAAACCATACGTGCAAAAATTGTAGGCACCTTTACCCTCCTCGTCGTCCTCAATCTTGCGGCAAGCTTCTGGTCAATCTATAACTT